>Ga0214917_10001905_pt1 | contig 26244 bp, 21 predicted proteins | sample LL_1208_BB_MetaG_FD_177983 | JGI IMG/M metagenome (GOLD analysis project Ga0214917, IMG submission 177983) | Freshwater microbial communities from Lake Lanier, Atlanta, Georgia, United States - LL_1208_BB | ecosystem: Environmental > Aquatic > Freshwater > Lake | place: USA: Georgia | collected...
CCCTTGCTCGCTCTATTCTCTGGCTGCTGGCCCTGAATGGGCCTTAACAGAGCCGTGGGAATAGAGCGAGCAAGGGCCACAAACTGTTTGTCCAAGAAGGGTGTCCTGGGTTCTAGGCCGTGGCTCGAAATAGACCGATCGGATCTCAGCACATCGTATTTGTGGATGTCCTCGAGGAGCCGTGTGACCTCCGCCTCATAGGATTCATCGTCGGGAGCGCGGAAAAAATAGAGATAGGACCCGAAGACCTCATCCGATCCATCACCATTAAAGAGCACCTTGGCCTCGGATAGGCGCCGAATCTCACGGCTGACCAGCCAATTCCCCACAGAAGCACGGACAGTGGTGATGTCATAGGACTCAATGTCTCGGATGACCTCGGGGATCGCATCGAAGAACTGCTGGGGTGTGAAGATGAGTTCCGTATGCTTGGAGCCGATGTGGTCCGCGACTTCCCTGGCAAACTTCAGATCCGAGGAGCCTTCAAAGCCGATCGTATAGGTCTCCAGGGGCGGTTTGCCCATTTCTTTAAGTTCTTTTTGGACGAGCGCGGCAATCAGGGATGAGTCAATGCCACCCGACAGCAGGGCGGCCACGGGTCTTTCTGTCAACAACCGCTTCTTCACGGCGGCGACTAGGCTTTCTTTAAGTGCTCTGGCGGCCTGAATGGGGTCCGCCAGGGTCGGATTCTTGATCCAGGGGACCGTATGGAATTGGGTAGTGATGGGCTGACCACCTCTATCCGTGTTGATCTGCATAAAGGTCCCGGGCTTCACGTGTTGAATGGTATTGGATTCGGCAACGTGCAAGAGAGCCTTCATTTCACTGGCAAACCAGACAATATCCCCGACTTGGACGTAGAAGAGAGGACGGACGCCATAGGGATCACGGGCCACGGTGGTCAGGCCCGTTTTATCATCTATAATGATGAGGGCGAAGACACCATCAAGAGCCCTAAAAAAGGCAGTAGGATTATCGCGATGCTTGGCCCAGAGAGATCCGAGAATGCTGCAGTCAGACTGAGAGATGTGTTCTAGATTTAGCCGTGCCTCGAGCTCCTTCCAATTGTAGATCTCTCCGTTACAAACCCAGGCTACATCGGGGATCTGGGTCATCGGCTGCATTCCTGACTCCGTGAGCCCATTGATCGCTAGGCGTGTGAAGCCAATCGTGGACTCACCGATGCTCATCTTTGCGTCGCCCTCGGGGCCTCTGCCATTTAAACATTCAAAGCACTGAGTTTCTTCCTGAAGCGTTGCTCGTCGACCAATCACGGCCCAAATACCACACATTTCTTGCGCTAAAAGAACAACGGATATGTGCCTTAGATTCTCTTGACTGTCTATAGAATGAACGCCAGCGAGATCACAAAACAGATTCAGGGTCAGGTTACGCTTCGCGGATACAATTTGCAGCTTATTAATGAGGGCCAGCCTAAATCTCGATATGATCTATCAAACTGTTGTGGATTCTTTGATCCATCCTCGTGTTCTTGGGATATTAGTCAGAACTTCTTTCCGCCGAGCTTTTCGTCCTATGAATTACGCGATATAGTAAATCAGGGACTTGTTGCAAATGGCTGTATTCCCACAAATACGGTGTCTATTACGAAACAGAGTGCGAATGTATGTCCTGCGGTGGTTTACACGGTTCCTTTAGGGAACGTCACTTAGTATACATTATATCTCGTTCTGCGATTCCTAGAACGTTATAGACGCCATCTTCGGATACAACCAGTTGGAAGGCAGAACTATTAGATGCAATCGTCACATATCCTGATCCAAAACCCTTTACAGGGCTGATCCACATCTGCCAGTTCTTATAACCCTCTGGCAAAATCTCACAATAGGACCTATTTCTTGTTTGGATCTTCCAACGAAGAAATAGATCATTCTTAGAACACTCCATTTTAGATATATATGCGCTTAACGCCTATAAGTTCGCTCTAGCCAGCCTGGCCTTCAAATCTGCAATTGTCTGTTGCTGCTGCTGAACCAACGCTGTTAGTTCTTGAATAGATTTTACAATGGGACTGATAAATTCCTCATAACGCAAGACATTGAGGCCACGAATAGAGTCTGGCCCGTCCTGGATCTCCATAAAGATGCCCGAGTCTATGCCCTTGGAGTTAAGAGTTGCTTTGACTTCCTGGGCTACAAAGCCGTGATGGAGGCGTCTACCAGGATTCGTTCCAGTTGGAGAACGACCAGTCTCATCATACAAATAGGCAATGTTCTTGTCCTTCCATCGGAACTGCACAGGGTGGAGGGCATTGATAAAGTCTAGACCGAGCTGCGAGTCCGAAATATCCGTCTTCAGGCGGCCATCGGATGTGGACACGGAGATTTCATAGGCATCTGTGCTTCCTGCAGGTGTTTCATAGTTGTAGTATAACGCATAGGGTGGGCTTGTTGTGGTGTTTGTGCGGATGGGACTAACGTAGAATCCTGGATTGGGTGCGGCAATCCCTGTCGGTCCTCCATTAATCACAACAGCGTTTGGAGCAACTCCTCCTGTTCCTGCCTGATATCCAATAGCAACTGAATAGGACCCTTGGCCCGTAAATCCTGCCTGATTGCCAATGGCAATGGAGCCTGTGCCCTGTAGAGAATATCCTGCCCGTGCACCAATTGCTATTGCATTTGTCTTCTGAGCAACGTAGCCTGCATTATAACCCAAGGAAACTTGGGGACTGGCACGCCATCCAGGATTTTCTGTGCCGACATAGGGCAAGACATTTCTAGAAGCCAGGCATAATACCCCTCCTATATATGCACCTGCAGTCCAGTTAGAACCATCTGTGCTTGTGCAAATAGAAACAGTTGATCCACCATTAAACCCTCCTGCAATCCATACAGATCCATTCCACGTAAGTCCATTCGCATAACCTCCGCTAAATGGATTATTTGCGGATAGAGTCCAGTTAATTCCATCGGGACTGGTTGCAATATTAATAGTATTGTCAACCGTATTAAATCCTACTGCGACCCACAGTGATCCATTCCACGCAATTGTGTTTGTAAGTCCATTTGGATTAGGAGGAAATGGACTTGCTGAGGTTACCCAGTTCAGACCATCAGTACTTGTGCTCATAATACTAGACTGTGCTGCAACCCATAGAGATCCGTTCCAGGCAAGGCCATTTACTTGACCATTGGTTGACGGCTGTGTTAGGGCAGCCGTCCACGTAATCCCATCGATACTTGTTATGATAACTGTAGGATCACCTGGACTGACAGGATGTCCTCCTGCAACCCAGAGATATCCATTCCACGCAACAGAAAGCCCCCAAGCACCATCTAAGGGGCTTGGCCTGGAAGTCCAGGTAATTCCATCAGGACTAGTGGCAATCGCATTTGTGCCAGGAGGGGCTCCCTGATTATCACCAATGGCCACCCATAAGGACCCACTTGAAGCAATTCCAAACCCCTGTCCACCAAAAAAAGTTCCAGTAATCGCCTTCCAGTTAATACCATCAGGACTTGTAAAAATATATTTATTAGCTGCAACAGCATCATTATCGCCAACACCGACCCACAAGGCACCGTTCCACGCAACACCATTAAATCTACCAGATCCTACAGGACTACTAGGTGCATTATACCAAGTTATTCCATCATAACTATATTGTGGACCAGCACCAGCAAGGCCAGCAACTGTAAAATTAACACTCGGTGTTATAGAATTAATTGAGGCACCTGTTGGTCCTGTTACATTATTTATACCAATCGGATAAAAGAGAGACTGCGAGAATGAATAGGCATCGCCGTTTGACCCTGCAAAAAAATGAAGTGGTTGATTATTCACATCTGCAGATGTATAAGGAATCGCAATTTTAGAGATGCCATTTAATATAAATGTTGCATTTATTCCATCCAATAAGATTGTAATTGTCTGACCAGCCACAAAGTTAAAAGGTGTATAGGTTGTTGTTCCACCTGGATTATGTAAATAGGGTGTTACCCGACTTGTTGTGCCATTTACATAGGATACTGATGCATATAGGGTATAATCTGCCACACTATCTGCTACTCCAATATTATATGTAGCACCATTTACCACAATAAGGGGTGCATTTGCAAATTGCACAATTAATCCATTGGTTGCAAGGCTAAAACTCTGTGTGGTTTCTACTCTTCCTCCCGTGTCTATTGTAAAGGAGGTAGGAGTATTTATTGCGGTTGTCCCAGCAGCTGCAGCAACAAAGAGCGTAGTAAAGAATGCACCATATACACCTGTTGGGCCAGTTGCCCCTGTTAGGGTCGCCTGACCTGCAGGACCTGTAACTCCTGTATATCCCGTTGGGCCAATTGCTCCAGCAGAGGATTGTCCTGCACCTACAGATGGAAGTGTATGGCGGGCCGCCACACCAAAATAATCCCCTCCTGGAAGAAGCGGCTCAGCTGTCCAAGTGATTCCATCGGGACTTGTTGCAAGGTTTGTAGCACCTGATGCAACTGCGATCCATTTAGATCCATTCCAGGTAATTCCATTATAGGAGCCTGCAGAAGGATTGGTCCGAAGCGTCCAATTAGATCCATCGGCACTTGTGGCAATCTGACTTGTAGGAGTTCCTGTTGTTCCTACTGCAACCCATATACTCCCATTCCAAGCCACGGCAGCTCCATTATTTCCAGAAAATGGATCCGATGCAGTATCAGACCAGGTATATCCATTGGAGCTTGTCACAATTGTGGTTCCAGCTGCAGCAACTCCTGTTGCTATCCATAAAGTTCCATTCCAAGCAACACCTAAACCCCGAAACAATGGATAGGCTGCATCTGTCCAAGTAATACCATCTGTGCTTATTGCTGTAGATTTGGCTAAACCGAATGGAGCTGTTGTATTTTCTCCCACTGCCACAAAATAGGATCCACCCCAGGCGACTCCATTACCCTGTCCTCCTCCATCAAAGGGGCTCGTCCTATTTGTCCAGATTGAACCATTCGGGCTCGTGGCAATACACACTGTTAATCCTGCATCATAACCCACCGCCACCCAGATAGATCCACTCCAGGCAATTCCATTACAACGTCCTCCTGTGAAGGGGTCATTTAATGCAGCAGTCCAATTGATTCCATCGGAACTTGTAAGAATGGATGTCGGATTTGCAGGTCCTCCTGCAACCCAAATCAGACCGTTCCAGGCAATCCCCTGACCGACATTACCACCAAACGGAGTTGTTGCAACCGACCACGTAGTTGCATTATACGAATAGGTAATATCAGCACCAATGGCTACTGTAAAATTCTCAGTTAATGCCGTTAAAGTGCCAGTAGGTCCTGTCGCACCTGTAAGGGAAGATGTTCCTGGAATACCCTGTTGGCCGGTGGGCCCGACTGACCCTGTAGGTCCCAAAGAACCTGTGGCGCCTGTAAGTGTGGCCGTTCCTGCTGGTCCTGTAGGCCCAAATCCTGTGGGTCCAGTGACTCCCGTATCACCCTGCAGGCCTTGGGGTCCTTGTAGGAAAATGTTCCAGTAGTTCGTATCTATGGGGGGATCTCCTTCTCCTCCTGGATCCGCATACAACTGATAGAATGTGCCAAGATAGGATACAACATCCCCGACTTGATAATAGATCAGGGGGCTATACACTCCTACAAAATTATAAGGAGGAGGACCTGTGGCTCCCGTATTTGCTGCAGTCCCAGCAATTCCCTGTTGACCCGTGGAACCCGTGTATCCTGTTGGGCCTATTGAACCCGTTGCACCTGTATTCGTGGCAGTTCCTGCAACGCCCTGTTGGCCCGTGGAACCTGTTGGCCCTATATATCCTGTTGGTCCTGTTGCACCTGTATTTGTGGCATCACCAGGAATACCCTGTTGACCCGTGGAACCCGTTGGTCCTAAAGAGCCTGTTGCGCCTGTATTGGATGCTTGTCCAGGTGTTCCAGTCGGACCCGTTGTTCCCGCAAGACCTGTGAAACTAAAATTACCCGAAACAACCAAATCACCACTAATACTTACATTACGTGCCACATTCATATTATTTCCTACACTCAAATTGCTACTAATTTTACCATTTCCTGCTACATCTAATGTAAGACCTGCACTAACACTTGGTTTGCCAACAGCAAGAGTAGTATTAATAACTGCATTAGTATTCGCTGTAAGTGCTCTTGCTGTAACATTACCACCAGCAGTTATAGCACTTGTTACATTCAGTTGACCAATAGTGGCTGCTCCTGCAACTTGTAGTGCCTGTCCAGTTGTAATATTAGATGTCCCAACACCCAATAAAGTTGTAAAGGTTGATCTATTTACAGTTAAATTATTACTGATATTCGCTTGACCAGAGACATCTAATGATAAGCCCACACCTAATAGATTTTTTCCAATAATCATACGATTCGCAACTAGATTGCTTGAAATACGCGTAGCTCCTAGTATATCTACAGCATAACCTGGTCCGATTGTTCCTGTTCCAACGCCAAGATTACTTGTAAATGTGGACTGATCTATAATGAGATTGCTACTGATATGACCTGCTCCTCCTACATCTAGAGCATAGTCTGGACCAATAGTCCCTGTTCCAACACCTAAACTATTCGTAAACGTGTTGCTACTCACATTTAAATTACTTGTAATATTGGTTGCACCTGCCACATTTAGAGTATAGCCAGGGGCTATTGTGCCTGTTCCTACACTCATAGATTGCTGAAAATAGGCATTACTTGTTGTTGTCATAGTCCCAAAAAACTGGGAATTACCCGACACATCCAGAACATCACCAGGAATCACCGGTCGTCCTATGCCTAAGGTGGCCAGTTGAATTCCCGCCAAACTCACATTCCCAGTAATCAACACATCTCCTGCTACACTAAGAGCATAAGCTGGATTTGCAGGTGTTTTGATTCCTACGGAATTGGAGGTTGACAAATATCCGTCTATTCCTACATTATAGTCATTCCCTCCCGCATATTTAAATTGAGTCTCCCCTGGGGTCATTATAACCTGTGGATCTCCGCTAAATAGAACCTCAAATAGTGGATCACCCACTGGAGTATTTGATAGTAAGATACTCACATTTGAGTAGGTCAATTGATTTGGTTGAAGCGGCTGCCCATCAATAAAATACTGATAGGGTGCATTCATATTCATATTTCCAAATATCTCAATTGTATTTCCCGCCGTGTAGGGGCTAATCGTATCTGCCAACACATTTGGCTTATCTGCTCCCGCTTGCACCTGATTTGGTGCAAGTGGCATTACCGTAAATGGATTAATATTATTGGACATAAAGACGGTTCCGCCTTCCCATTGATTTGTAGACTCATAGGCCTTTTTCTTCCGTTTCTCCTCCTCCTCCATCAAGCGGCGGCGCGACTCTGCCATTCCTAATCTCTCATTGCGCTTTTCTTTAGATGCGAACCTAATGTTCAATTATCTGTCCTTTAGCCAGAGTAATGTCCTTCCCTGCCTATTATACACCCTTTACAACATCGAATGAGACTATACCAGACTCGGGCAGTGATTCGGATACGAATAGTGATTCAGGTAGTGAGAACGGATTTACGGATAGTGCTGCGCAGAGGCTAGATGATCCCCGCTACGCCATTATTCGCGCAGCAGGACCGAGTTTTAATACCTTTCCAATCCAGTCATTTTATCATATGGGGCTTGGATCCCCTTATAACCAAGATGATATATACGATCCCTCTACAAACATCCCTCTAAGAATCCCTTTTTTACCCTTCACCCCTGCTAGTAAAAGCACATCCACCTCCCTCTTCAGTTTTAGCAGCACCCAGCGTGATATGGATGTATTTCCTCATTCTACCTACTTTACAATTCGAACACCCCGAGTCTACAAGAATATAACGCAAATACAATTTTGCAGCATCAATTTCCCTGTGTTTACCAATTCCGTTTCTGATGCATCGGCTCTTAAAGTGGAGATTGCAAAATACATCAGTAGTAACACAAATTTCACCTTCAGCAACTGCTATGCGTGTATTGGGAATACTGGTGGGGGAGGAAGAGGCCTAACAACCTCCTTGAACGGCGGCAGTTTCTCCGAGGCTGGCCGTGTAAATCCTGTGGCAACATCCAATCCTCTTACGCACACCTTTTCACTTCGTGGAGGGGCCTACGATCCTGGATCAATGGTCAATGAAATGGACAAACAACTCAATTCAACGCCTCCCTTTAATATAATTTCCTATCAAGAGCATCGGCAACTCTTTCTAACAAACGGGACGGCAGATCATCTTTTTAATAATCCAGGCAAATGGTATTTCAGCCCCTCTTCCTCCACATATATACGAAATGCATCCAAATCCCTCGTTATGCGTGATTATCTTCCTGGCACTACTCTGACAGCGTTGCAACCCACCGAGCGAGAGATCTTTGTTGCCTATTTCTTTCCTGTGTTGAGGGCGGCCCTCTTCAGCACATATGATAATAAGTTCCTGTTCTTCGGCTCCGAGTCCCTTGCATCTGTGAATCAAAGAGTGCTTAGCACCTACGAGGGACTGGGAAGTTCTCTCTATTACGAACTCTGCTACAACAATCTCAGCATTCTCAAATCCATTCGCAGAGTGCATACCTTTGAATACAATCCCATTAATAGCTATAACTACACGTATAGTCCGTCCGATAATCGCGTATCAGTGACACATACAGATCTGCATCCCTCCCTGCAGAAAGAGATTCAGTCCTTCTATGAATCCAGTAAACTCCAGATGGGAGCTGCCCTCGGCTATACAGGTCGTGATTTATGCAATCTTCAGACCAAGGTCCAGCAATCCAATGCAATTATTACAGATCTTTCCAAACAGATTCAAACGGCCCTCGTGGAAGTCGGCGTTCCCCTCTATACCTATACCGATGCACAGATCGCTGATCCGACAACACCCCTCTATATGCAAAGTAAAAAGTCCCTCGCACCCAGTCAAACTACCGAATCAGATGATGCACTGATTGCCTTGACCCTCGGATCCCCTGTTTCTTTAAGTCCTCCAGCGATGATTAAGCGCTCCTTCCCTGCGACATTTGGCTGGTCCACGCTCCAACAGCTCCTCGTGGATGCTTCGGCGGCCATTACAGCGCCCCCAGGCTCTCGCGTCTTCACAGGGCCCTATATGCAGCATCTGCAGTCTCTCAATCAGACCAGTCAGATAAGTCAGGTCAGTAAAGTGCCCGTTGGATGCACTGATTTTCCCGCACTCTACAGCACCTTTGTGAACTATTATTCCACGAATACGGGTCTTGTGACAACTGCGGCAGACATCCAGACAAAGACTCTGGCCCTTACGAGTAACTATGTCAATAATAAATATGGGACCGTGTTCCCTCCATCCATTCTCCAGAATAATAACTATTTGAACGGAAAGGGAACGGGGGGGGTGACCTTTCACGGATCTAAGAGTATTCACTATGCGTCCACCCCCGATGAAACAAATGAACGTGGGATCAATATTATAAATGATTTAAGCGGATGCTGTGCCTATATTGCCGCTGCAATCCAGAATTTCTATGGATGTCTTCCCTCTGAATACGTGATTACGACCCCCTTTTACAAACTCGGCTACGGTATTAATGATATTTTTAGTTTTTACAGCACAAATACCCTATCTACGACAACTGCGAAGAATAATATCTATGTGCAACTCAATGAAGAGTATTCGCTCAATAATATGGATATTGGAGGGAATGAAGATCATACAATCACTGCAGAACCTACCGGTCAATATAAACGAGTCTTTGGTAGAATTCTGACCCAGGGACTCACATCAGGTGCCACGGCTCAGACAATTGTGCAAGTTCCCGCTAAATTCCCGATTAGTCCCCTGGCCTCTCTGGATCATTTCTCCTTTCAGTTCTATCTGGATACAATGGTTCCCCTTAACAAACTATATCCCTTTTTAACATCTGGGACGGAATGGAATGCGGTTATGCAAATTGATGAACAGGTGGGTGTCTATAATGCAGGTGGATCATAGATTGACATATTATTATCTGCGTATATTATATATGGCAAGGAAAACTCGTTCTAATAAACGTTCTAAGATCCGAAAGACTAGACGAAATAAAAATAAGAAATATAGTGGCGGTAATTTGTATCAACGAGATATTTTGAATTTACTTAATGGATGTAATCCAGGATATCCTCCAAATCAAGGAGCAGGTGGTGCAGTTGTATTAAATGGTGCATATTGTCATTTAACATTATTTCCAAATGAACTAGTAAAACGAACAGCACACGTGTCATTTAATGATGGATCAAAACAGTGGCTAAGGTATAGTGTATATGAAGGAGTTTTGCCTGGTAATGCAGTTGGTAATCCAAACCATAATGATCCTGACTTTACACAGTTTATAAATATATTTGGATGTATTGCCGAAAAATTAGTGCGACAAAATCAATAATAATTATTTAACTATCAAATATTATTTAATTTATGCTATATAACTTAAATAATAATTCTTATATATAAATATCCCACACTGAAATCCGCAACCTTCGTCAGTCGCATCTCGCTCTTAAAGCAAGTCGCTCTGTGGCGCGAATGTCTCCCTCGCATTCAGCCGTTCTATGCCGTCAAATCCAATCCCGACCCCGTCATCCTCAAATGGATGCGCGAAACAGGAGCTCTCAAAGTGGACTGTGCCAGCCCCGGTGAAATGGCCCTCGCCAAGTCCGTGGGCTTTAAGTCCTCTGACATCATCTATGCGAATACGATGAAATCCGATGCGGATCTCGTGAAAGCTGTGGGACAAGGCTTCGGCGCCACTACCACAGATTCCGTGGAGGGTGTGACACAGCTGGCCTCCGTCTTTAAGTCCTCAAAAGAGCATCCTGTTATTGTCCGACTGGCGGTGGATGATCGCCAGAGTCGCAGTCCCTTTTCGATTAAGTTTGGGGCTCAGGAGAATGAATGGGTTTCGATTATGAAGGCCATTCAAGGACGGGGACTGAAGTTTGGCGGTTTAAGTTTTCACGTGGGATCGGCATCGAGTGATCCCAATAGCTTTGTGAACGCCATTCGGCAATGTCGGCGCTTTCAAGAACGGATAGGGTGTGAGTTGGATGTGGTGGATATTGGTGGGGGATTCTTACCCTACGAGGGATCCTTTCGGCGAGTCGCTGAAGGGATTCACAAGGAGATGTGGCGCTGGGCAATATCAGGAGGAGGTCCAAAGGAATGGATTGCGGAGCCTGGGCGTTTCTTTTCGTCGCCCTTGCAAATGCTGCTATGCCCGATTGTCTTTAAGAAGGCATCGGCTGATCGGGTAAGGTATTTATTGGATGATTCGGTCTATGGGCAGTTCTCAAGCATTCTCTTTGATCACGCAAGGCCACACTGGTCGGTTCTGGCACGACGAGAACTCCTTCGCACGGGAAAACAGGCGCTCTTTTTCGGAAAGACCTGTGATAGTCTGGATCTGATCGCTATGCAGAAGGATGCACCTGAATATGAGATCGGCGATGTCTTTGTCTTTCCTTTTATGGGTGCCTATACGAGTGCCTCTGCAACGACCTTCAATGGATTCGCTTTGCCGCAGAAATACTATTTGGAACATCACTGTTTGCAGAAGTTATTTGATGGACTGGAAGAACAGCCAGATGTAGAGTTTCCCATTGAGACAAAGAGCCGCATCTCACTTTCTTCGCAATTATAATATTTGATCATAGTAATGAGTCAACTACAGTCAGGACACTTTGATGGTGAAAAGCCACAGACTTTTCCGTTTGAACCGGCCGGAACAATGAATGGTCTCTTTCCTCCCGTGTGCCTGAGAAGCCACTGGGATCCCACGGCAATGTTGAGGCTGATTTTGCCGTCACAACACGTGGAGCTCCCGATGGACTTCCGACCCTACGTAAAGGTGTGCAAGGACTATGTGACATCGGGTCCGGCCGTGCCTGCTCCTCTGCCTCCCAAGGATATGGTGTTTCCTAGTGGCGGTGAATTCTATCCGCCCGGTCGCTATTCTGCCAACATTAACAATGAGTCCAAGCTGCACTATCTGGATCGCACCTTGGATCGCTGGTGTCAGTCAAAAGAATATGTGCCTCCGAAAAACAGTGATATGTATGTGCCCAATGTGATGGTGACGCGATCACAACAGCCCACTTCCGACTTTGTGCAGGAGCTTGCAATGCCCCAGTCCGTTCTTCGTGAAACAGCCTACAACTGCCGAACAGAGAATGATCAGGCGAATTGGAATCGCTCGCCCCGTCTCTTCAGCAATCCAACCAAACAGGATCGCTATGGTGCTCAGACCTTTTCGGCCCTCCCTGGCGGTGTTCTCACCTTCCCTCACGGCGGTGTGGAGAAGGTCCCTCTCACAAATCAAGCCATCGCCGGTGGTCAAATGGTGGGATCTATGAAGCAGTTTGGTGCCACCGGAGCCGGTCTCCCCCCTCGCCTATACATAGATGCTTCGGGGAATTACGTAGATGCCTCTGGAAATAAAGTGGATGCCTCTGGGAATCATTACAGTATTGGTGCAATGGAGATGCCAGGTGGACCAGCGCCGAAAGGCCCGGGCCATATTCGGCCCAAGTTCGATGTCCGCCCGGATCGCACACGCCCTATTCGTATTGCGGGGGTCACGGAGGGGTCCTTTGCACCAGCTTAGATTTGTAGCATAGCTACAAATCACCAGCATAACAATAATTTCGGCCGTGCTAAAATTATGAAGTAAACATTGCGCCGCGTCAATAGTAATGGATCTCTCTGGGATCAATGATCTTATACTGAAAGAATATGCCTTGAAAAAAGGACTACTCTTTGAGAATCACTTATACGGGTGTTTTGCCCTTCTAGAACAACGAATCGATAGTTCTGCAGTAGTGCTAGACTGCAGTTTTGATCAGATCGGTGTAAGCCACGGTTTTTTCAAAGATTTAAGAACAAGATTTAGTGGCTCTGAAGCCTATCAGTCACTCTGGCTTCCCCTTTTATCGGCAGAAGGCCGTATTGAAGAAAGTTATGTAGATTCTTTGGAAGACTGCATTTTTGATGCAATGCGAGACATCAGTTCTGTCTTTTTTGCGCCAGCCCTAGACACCGGCGAACTCCCCGAAGCGCTTCTTGCAGCCGCTGAAGCCACCTTTATTATAGAACCACCTGAACAACTAGCTCCAGTAAAACGCCGTCGACTCCCTCGCACTCGTAATAAGCATTCTGTGACTCCTATGCAGAAAGCGAAAGGTCTCAGTAAGACACGAAAGGCTATAAAAGTGCAGGGGGCTTAAATTACTTCCACTTTACATATGCAAGGAATTAGATGTCCCTTACATACGTAACCGCCTTCTTAAAGATTTATAAGACGGATGTTGTAATTGGGCGAACATTAGCAAATCGTCTAGACTATGCAAAACCCCTCTTAACATCCAATGTTCCTCTCGTGATCTTTGTGAGCGCCTGTTACTTAGATGCTGTTAAAGCAATCTGCAAAGGACGAACAGGTGTCATCTTCCATACGGTTGAAATGGAGGAGCTAGAAACCTACGCCCTTCTGAAACCCTTTCAAGAGAAGATTCCTGCACACCGAAATCACGAGAAGGACACCTTTGAATATATCACTCTGATGAATGCAAAAGCCGAACTGGTAAGCCGTGTGGCCCAAGAGAATCCCTTCGGAACACCCCAATTTGCCTGGGCGGATTTCTGCCTCTTCCATATCTTTCATAATATCTTTATGAATCAGCGAAAACTGGAACTCCTATGCAATGCAACCCTTAAAGAAGAACACTCGCTCATTATTCCTGGATGTTGGGACAAGCAGGGATCTGTGAGTCAGAATAATATTCATTGGCGATTCTGTGGGGGATTCTATATCGGAACACAGGCGGCCTGTATTCGATTCTATGAACTGCATAAAGAACATCTACCGACTGCCTTTGATGGCTGCACCTGGGAAGTGAATTACTGGGCCTATATTGAAAAGCGTGAACCTCTGATGTCCTGGTTCAAGGCCGATCATAATGATTCTATGATCGATGTGCCAGCTACGATGTTCTCGGTGGCCCCAGAATCTCCTGCAAAATGGCTCACCCGATCTGCCATCCGATCAGGCGCCTATCCGTATCCATCCCTGGAGGGCTATTTGCCTACCTCTTCGTCCTTTTTGGAATTCGGAGGGCAGCAACTGCTTAATGTGCGCTACGTAAACTATACACAGACTCCACAGGGAGCCTATATTATCAATGATGCAAATGGACATTTGAAAACCCAGAACGGTATTCTACGACTAAAAGGGTATGAGGAGGTGGAAAGTGTGTTGCCAATGACCGCCGTTGTAAATTGCCCAACCACTTGTTCAAATATTCAAGGTCTGGAGGATATTCGGCTTTATGAGTTTGGACAGCAGGTCAAATTCATTGCAACCCAGCGCCAGTGGTCTCCCACTCAACAGAATCGGATGGCGATCGGCACGGTTGTATTGGATCGAGGAACCTATGAGGATGTGCAGATCCTAGAACCTCCTACGCCGACTGGTTGTGAAAAGAACTGGATTCCACTGATCCGGGACGGCGTAGAACACTTTATCTATCAGTGGCATCCATTTCAGATTGGGGTTGTTAAGGAGGGGAAGCTGGAGATTGTCCAGACAGTGGAGATGCCCCGTGCCTTCCAGAAGGTCCGAGGCTCCACCCTTTTTACGGAGGTGGAAGAGGGTCTCTTAGGGGTTGTGCACTATTCTGAAGAACGTAGTCCTCGCCATTATTATCATATGCTAGTTCTTCTGAACAAGGAGACTTTTTGCCCTGTAGCTCGGAGCCAGCCCTTTGTATTTGGACGGATAGGGATTGAGTTCTGTATCGGAATGGCAGTGCGAGGGGCCGATCTTCAGTTCTGGTATTCTCAACACGATCGAGACCCTGTTTGGTTGGTTGTTCCTAGAACAGAACTACCATTGCATTCTATCTAAGTTTAGAACTGCCGTTGCACTCCATCTAAGAACAGAACTGTTGCTGCGCCCCATTCTAACATCCTAGAATCCGTTGATCAGATAGGGTCGGGTTATGCTCGAGTGGATTATTATAGTTCTTTTAGGATTTCTTATTCTTATGTTTTTCCACAATCAGGCGTCCAATGAATTCAAAATCAATCAGCTCGGATGGACCGAACGGGTCAAACTAGAGAACGTGTTGATGGAGAGAGTGCCTTTAGTGATCAAAGGCCTCCCTCCTGTTGCCTTCTGGACGCAGCAGGACTGTATGATGCGAGACTGCTATTCGGCAGTCCCCGTATTCCAAGATAAAACGCTCAGTCAGTGGCTGGCAACAACGGATTCCCATACGGCGTGTCCGTGGACTCTGGAACACGCCCAGATGCTCGGAGAACTCTCAGGGCTTTCCATTTGGTCCGAACAGCAACTGGATGGACTCGTGCACGGCTCTGTGCCGGGCCTGAGCCAGATGGCGGCTATTTGGTATAGGCCCGAAGTCAGCTGCTGGTCCGGAACACGGGGCCTGTGGCAGACACAGAGCAGATGGACCTGCCTCTTCGTCACAGAAGGGGCCATTCAGGTCAGCATTATGCCATCTAAATGCAAGAAGGCGTTGCCTCCAGGATGGAAGAAGAAGGGGTTGCATCCTGGTCTCTTGACAGTCTACGACACACCCTTTGTGACCGATCTGAAATTTATGGATATTGTGCTGAGACCTGGTCATATGCTCATAATGCCAAATCAATGGTATATGAGCTGGTTGTCTCTCGAAGGCTCCGAGATCATTCCGATGGTCTGCTGTGTCGAGTATCACACTCCAATTAGCCGTCTGGGACGAAGACTAGAGAGATAGAATCTAAGGAATATCGACAGTATTAGTATAAAATGGCGTCTCAGGACTCGGATATTGAAAGTAGTGAAGAGGATCTGGCAATCCCTATTGCAGAAGTGGAGGCTGCTTTTAAGGAGATTCGTGTGGCAGTGGAGGCCTGCATCAAGGGTCTCAATGCTGCAGCGAAGCGCGTAAAGAAGGAGGGAAGGGAAGATATTATAGTTGCTACAGGTAAGAGCCGAGGCAAGCGACTGACAGAGGTGCTGGATCTGGCCGTTGGCACAGCCAAGAGCACAGGGGCTAGTTTTGGTGCAGTTGTTTTGGGGGAGTTGGAGCATTAAATTTGATAAGTTATGATGTTTTAATCATAAGGTAATATGGAATCGCTGACAGAAGAGCAGCGAGACGTCATAAATACGTTGTCTCAAGGACACAATGTATGTATGACTGGGTGTGGAGGAACAGGAAAGTCGCACGTAATTAAGTATGTTCCAGAGATTCTAGGACCGATTCTGGAGGCCAAGTTGGGTCATAAGCCCGTCATCCATACAACAGCACTAACAGGATGTGCGGCTCTGCTTCTTGGGCCTGATGCCTCCACCTTGCATTCTTGGGCCGGCGTTGGACTCGGCAAAGAGTGTGTGACTGATCTTGTCTGGAAGATTAATCGGAATGGCCGGGCCAAGAAGAACTGGCGACACTGTGATCTGCTCATCATTGATGAGATCTCAATGTTGACGGTAGAACTTCTCGAGAAACTGGATGACATTGGTAAGCGGATGCGCAAGTGCTTTGACAAGCCCTTCGGTGGCATTCAGTTGCTGCTTGTAGGTGATTTCTGTCAGCTGCCCCCTGTAAAACAGTTACAGTTCGCCTTTGAGTCCGAGCGGTGGACCACGATTGTTCCAAAGACAGTGGAGCTTGTGCAAGTCCAACGGCAGAAGGACCCGCTCTTCCAGAAGATTCTCACAGAGGCACGGAGAGGTGATTTGAGTAATGTGTCGGAAAGCCTCCTTCGGGAACGAAAAGGGTTGGAGTGGCGCACCCTTCGTATTCGGCCCACCCTGTTGTTTCCCCGCAATGTCGAAGTAGATATGATCAATGAGGCGAATCTGAAGGCCTTGAAGGGGCCAATGAAGACCTTTGATGCGGGATTTGCCTATGCAGATATGGGTGTGGCCGCTCGGACCAATCTGAAGAGTGAGGACTTCAAGAGGGCCGTGGCACAAATGGACCGAGATTCAATGTATCGGGACAAGATGCTCTTAGCAGAAGACGCACAGGTGATGCTGATTACTAATCTGGATGTGGGGGCGGGCCTTGTAAACGGCAGCAGGGGCGTTGTGGTCGCCTTTGATATGAAGGATGGCGCGCCAATCGTGGAGTTCCTAAATGGTTCACGCCTACCTTTAGCACCGCATAAGTGGGAGATAGATGGTCACCCTGGCGTCTTTCGCACTCAGATCCCTCTTCGTCTCGCCTGGGCCTGCACTATCCACAAGGCCCAAGGGGCCACTCTGGATAGTGCTCTTATTGATGTTGGAGCCAACACCTTTGAATATGGACAGGCATATGTAGCACTCAGTCGGGTGAGATCCCTGGAAGGCCTGTATATTCACGACTTTAAACCGGAGGCGTTTTCACTTCATCCGAAAGTTGCGGCCTTTTATGGTTGGAAAGACTGATCTGAACAAGATCATAGGGCTTAGACATTTGAAGAATAAGAACCGGGCTGGCGTCTTTGTTGGTAATCACAAAGATCCCCAGTTTTTCTTTTACAATTAAAGCCGCCACACACATACACATAACGAGTTCGCAACTGGTCGCAATTAGAAGTGGGATATCTTCCACTCTAGTTGCGTAAGCGACCCATAGGACAAGACTTACAGTATCAAAAATGGTTCTGCCAAGGCTCAACCCCTCTACAGAACCACATCGAAGCGTATGAAAGAACTGTGCTCCAAACGCGATCACAGAGATAGAGGCTGCAGAGTATCCAATTATTTCAGTCGCCATCTCATTCTATTAGTATATGCGTCTAAATTTGATCGCACTTAGATCCAAATCCGAGTTCCAACAATGAACCAAATTTCTAAACAAACAGTACGGCAAATGGCTGAGACGACTGAACAATCTACTGCAAATTCTGTTATAAATGTAACAGGAAGCCCTATTAAACGGGGTCGCACGGGATCGGTCACAGTTCCACCACTTTCTTTAAGTCCTCTGGTTGCAACAGAGGTCTTCGTGGAGCCCATTCTGCGCCCCAATCCCGATAGATTCACCTTATTTCCTGTCAAATATCATAAACTCTATAAGAAATACAAGGAGCATCAGAGCGTTATTTGGATTCCTGAGGAGGTGGATTTGAGCAAGGATACAAAGGACTGGGTCAAGCTCACAAAGGACGAACAGTATTTCATTCGCAATATTCTCGGATTCTTTGCGGGATCAGATGGAATTGTGCAGGAGAATTTGTCCACGCGATTCTCTAATGAGGTCCAGATTGCAGAGGCGCGGGCCTTCTATGCGATCCAGAATGCGATTGAATCCATCCATTCTGAGACCTATTCGTTATTAATCGACACCTATATTGATGATAAGAAACTCAAGGATGACACCTTCAAGGCCATTAAGACCATTCCTGCTGTGGCTAAGAAAGCCGATTGGGCCAAGAAGTGGATTGAGACGCGAGAGGAGAACTTTGCAACGAGGCTGATCGCCTTTGCCATTGTGGAGGGGATCTTCTTCAGTGGCTCTTTCTGTGCCATCTTCTGGCTCAAGCAGCGCGGCGTAATGCCTGGCTTGACTTTGAGTAATGAGTTCATTGCCCGCGATGAGGGACTTCATACGGACTTTGCGGTGGCCCTGTATGAGGAGGTTCAGGAAAAGGTGCCCAAGGCAAAGGTCCACAAGATTATACGGGAGGCCGTCAAGATTGAGAAGGAATTTATTACCAAATCGCTGCCTTGTGATCTGATCGGGATGAACTCCAAGCTGATGTCCGAATACATTGAGTTTGTGGCAAATCGCCTGTCGACGCAGCTGGGCTACGGAAAGGTGTATGCAGATGCAAAAAATCCCTTTGACTTTATGGAACAGATTGGTCTGCAGGGCAAGGACAACTTCTTTGAGAAGAAGGTCAGCACCTATGCAAAGGCCAATGTGGGATCTACAGCGGCAGAGCAGGAGTTTGATCTGGACGCGGCGTTTTAATGTGAGAGACGAATAGGGATTATGCTTCGCTGGACTCATTTTGCGATCGTCATCGGCATTCTGTGCGTATTCTTTTTACTTACGAGGCGAAAGCAACAGGTTCAGGTAGTTACAGAGAAGGAAAGGGTTGTAATACAAAAGGAAGTTCCTGTAATTATGAAAGAACCTATTCATTACAAATATGTGCAGCAATTGGATCCCCTTTTGTATGTAGATGATGGAATGTATTATAGGAATCCTGAGACCATTGAAGGCAATCGGGTATGGATTGAACAGAGACCTAAGACGAATGATCTAGAATGGGGGATGCCTTTATATACGGATAGGTGGTCAGGGGGAATATATAATGGTTCCTTTAAGACATATACAAGCTAAGAGAAAATTTGATCCTTTAATTTACTTTAGTATAAAGTAAATTAACGAATGACTACATATGAACAGCAAATTATCCACGGAGTCCCTTTCCTCGTTAGCAACGGTTCTGTCTTCTACTACGACCCCCTTGCCCTCCCCTGGTCCGCCAATCCAAAGGAGCCAATCCGAATCGGCACTTTCACAGGCAGTGACCTCCGACTTGACGCGGGTTGGGAAGAGCGAGTCAAACCTCGTGTTGATGCCTGGCGCGCCACTATTAGCCCTGTCGGACGGAACGAAGTTGTCCGCGCTCCAAAGCAAAGTAAGCCTAAGCGATCTCCAAAGTCAGCAGCTAAAACTGCAGGAACGGCAGGAGAGACAGCAACAACTACAGGAGGAACAGCAGCAAACGTCGTCATTATGCCAGCCATTGCCGCAAATACAGCAGCTCCAGAGCCGAATCCTAAACGTGTCCTCAAGCGACGTAAAGTTGTTCAGCCAAATGCTTCGTGAATATCATAATGAGATCAAATGTTGGATAGAACATTAGCTTATAGATTCTGAGGAAAGAGCGTATCTACACTATAGAAGGTAGGTGCCTTTGGTGTCCCAGGAAGCTGCTGTGTATATTGTGCCTGCACATATTTTAATAGGTCCTGATGCGACTTGAAGATAGGAGCAGTCCAAGAGCGCTTATTGGCCTGCACTTGAAGGCTCTGTGCATTGAGTGCATTAAAGAGTGTCTTATTTTCTTCATTGCGGCGAATTTGTGACGCATCTCCTCCTTGACGCACATTGAACTGAGGGAGAGTCGCGGGGCTTGTATACTGTCCCGAAATATCAGGAGTCTGGTTAAATAGAAACTGTCCCTTGGAGTTATAAAAACCATAGGTTGTATTTTGCTGATCCGTATAATTCGCACCTGGTCTATTATTGAGTCCGACAAATCCTGTTTGTTGTGCCATTGTCTCTACCTTGGGGTCAGAGAATAATCAACCTAAATAAGGAAGTCGTTATATATATAATGGCAACGAAACAGAAAGTCCCCCCCATAATCAACTGCAAACCCATTATCAAGAAGGATAATCGCACACTTGTATGGCTGCACGATGCTATTCCAGCCACAAAAATAAATGTCTATGATGGAATTGTCACAAGTATTGCAGACTATATGAAGTGGCAGTTAAAGACAAATATCATTTGCGTGGTGCTGCTTAAATTAGAAGAGGGCGACTTTGAAATCATTCGGAAGCACAAGATCAATGTGTTTTTAACAAAGGCCCTCTTTGAAGCGCGAGGAAGAGCTGAGTGGCTCAGTCTCGGCGTTAGTATCGGGATTCTAGAAGAGCTTGCCGATCAATTTCCTGTTATTCCGAGTGGTTGGGATGGCACCTTGGTAGATGCTATTAGCTGCATCTCCCTTCTGTTTCATTATTGTGTTCTCTATATTCCTGAAGGAACTGTATTATCTACTGAGAGGGCATTGCAATTTACAAATTATGCTGTATCTGTTCGCACCGACTACAAGGCTCCCCCCGAAATCTGGCTGATCACCCAGTATTTTATACACAAGGTCACGAAGAGGGCTCGCGAATTTCGCCAATGCCTCAAGAACAACTATCAGTGCAAATATCTGGATCGTGTGGTCCTTCTAAACGAGACAGATCTCAAATACGACTGGAGCGGTGCAAAAGGCAGCGAAAAGATCCAACAGGAGATCATTAAGACGCGTCTGACCTATAAGGATCTCATCAAGTATGTCTATGATACTGTGCCACCTGGCGTAATCGTTGTCTTCGCAAATGCGGACATCTACTGCAATGATACACTCAAGCAGCTCTACACGGTCAATATGGAAGACAAGCTCTTCGCGCTTCTCCGATGGGACGAACAGGATGGCACCGATGAACTCAAGCTCTTCGGGCCGAGACCCGACTCCCAGGACGCCTGGATCTGCCTGAGCGACGACATCAAGAAGCGCACCTGGAACTGGGAGTCATTCAACTATAAGCTCGGCACTGCCGGATGCGACAATCGCTTCACGAGCGATATGTTCCAGATGAAGTTTCTCATTGCAAATCCCTGTCAGACCATTCAAACAGTGCACATTCACAAGACGGCCATCCGTGACTACAATCCCACGGACATTGTGCCAGCGCGAATGTATATGTATATTCACCCCTGTGCTCTAATGGAGCTCGGCCAGGAATCCAAGGGAGGTGCGCCCCTCTTTTCTTTAAGTCCTCGGCGAGCAGTAATAGGGATTCGGGGCCTCAGTCCGAAGAAACTGCAGACCTTCTGTATTATGTTGGCCCGGGAGAACCGATTCAAGTGGAACGAACAGGCACTGGTGCCTCTTTCTTTAAGTCCTCTGAGTATTGCAAAGTGGTCCAATTCCTTTGTGACGAATGCGGGGGTTATATATGACTACAATCGCATCTATCTGGGCGAGAAGTCCGATGAATTTATTCAGAAGGTAGGGCGCGATCTATGTGTGTCCTATGTGAATCCGTGCGAACGGGTTGGGACTATGTTGGCTGTCCCTTGCCCCACTGTAGCGCAGATGACCAATCCGGATCTCTATTGTCTGCACTATTTGTCCTATGCCCTGCAGATCTACGAACAGCTGGTGGAGAAGCCGAGCCTCTTCGTTGTTCCGGCGATGATTCCCACGCTCCAGGCATTTATGCTGAGAAAGGATATACGGGGGGCTGTGCCAGCCGTTGCGTGGTCACCTGGCTGTGCCGTCTATGCCCAAGAGATTATTGGATATTTGCCGGAAGTTACGGAGCTCAGCGTCAATGAGATACGGGCTCTGAGGAAGGCGTGGCCCGAGTGGGTCCGTGAGGTCGGCAGGAAGTGTGTTGTGCTCGTGGATGAAATCCTGTCACCGGAGTTTGTGGAGAGTGCAGTAAAGGGACTGTTGCCTGAGGGGTGGTCTGTGACTCAGGTGCTGCGCACGAGCTACGGGATAGAGGCCTTTCGGCAAATGGTCGGGGCGGGACTCTGCATTCTCTACAATCTGCCAAAGCAGGAGGAGCACTGGGCGAAGTTGTGGGCTCTGCCCCTCGGCTGTCCCGTTCTCGAATTTCAGAATGAGCTGAAAGTCGAGGGCGGGTGTCAGCAACTGGTCGCTGCGGCGGAACTGAACTCCTGGCTCTTTCCCTTGCATAAGGGGTCTATACCGGAAGTAAGGGATCAGGTTTTAACAGGACTAAAAGAGTGGTTTACTTCAAACCCAAGAGGGCTTTCCCCCACTGATACGTTTCTTTCACTTTAGTGGCCGTCATAGGTGTGTTATAGCCGCGGAAATCAAAGAGATTGCCCTTGAAGAGTTCATCTGCATTAGCAGCTTCACTTGTAGCATCTGCCCAATTGGATTTCCCAATATAATTGATCGTTGTGCTGCCATTCTGTGGGAGCCAGGCATCGGGCTCGGTCTGCATAAGAATCCCATTAATATAGAAGGCCAGCGTTGGTCGGGTTGCATCCGCATTGGTGGTGGTGACCGTCACGTGAGTCCATTTTTGTAGGGGAAAGGCACCGGGGACCTGGATGTGGAGTTTGCGCTGCTGCGAGTCCCAAATTTCATAGAGGAGATCCGCCGTAGTTGCCTTGAATTGTGGCTCTGCAAAGGGCTGCACGGGCTGCATTGTTTTTCCATAGATTTCGGCCTTCGGACACGTAAAGTCATTTACATTAGCACTCGTGGTCTCCATCAGATTCTGGGGCGTTGTTTCATCCACATTCTGTGCTCCTGAGGGTTTTGAGGGAACCGTAGAGACATTGTTCAAGACGCATCCAAGACGGATAGGGTCTTGGCTGGCAAGCTCATTACCGCGACCGATGATTCCCATAAAGACATTGTCCTTGCCGGCCCCGTTGCCAAAGTCGAAGATCTTGGCATTATTCGTAAACTCCTCAAATTGAACCCAGAAGCAGACTGCACGCAAGTAACGAAGATCGATTGCATTTCCAAAGCTGAGATTGGGCGCATCCCCAATCTTGAGATACTGTGAGGCCCCATCAAAATGCAGCGTGCGCGCAATAGCCGGTTTGGGGGGCGTCTCCTCTACGCCAATTCCTGATGCGCCCAGAATTGTCAGATTCTGGGCATAATCTACCATATCATCTATGAGACGCAGCCAGAACACATTACCCTGGAAAAAGGTCAAAAGTAACTTAATATTCTCGGGAGGGTTCGCATCATTCACATCCATTACAGAATCTTTGAATCCATTGGGTGTTGAGGCAGTGCAAATGGCCTGAAAGGGTTCCTGGAACTCATTGAGTTTGAGAATGCGACAATAGCCGAGCGTCTTGTAGGTCGTCATATTCATATAGTCATCACGGCTGATTCGGAGGCCATTTTTAACAGACTGCGTTTTAAAGGTCACCGAAGAGAGCCCTTCTGTGCCGCCAAGTGCACAGGCAAAAAACTTGTCCTTGTCGCCGCCACCCGAAGGCTGCACCATACGACAGAAGTCGTGCTTGACGCCGAGATCCTGGATGTCCACATAATCCGCAAAATAACGGGTGTCACGAATATACCCACCCTGTTCATCGGTGGGATCGATGCCAACGTCTCCGCGTTTTGGCATATGGTTAGACCAGAAGGGGCTTTCTCCGACGGCCATCATTGCTGTTGTAAAGCCCTCATTTAGCACGGCTGGCCAAAATATTTCCAGGGTTGCAACGAGTAGCAAAAGAAATACGCAGACCCAGAGCACCTGGACGATCATCCTGATGATTTAGGGTGTTTTTCCCGTGGAACAAATTAGCACATTCTATCAGAGATATGTTGACCGGAGGAAAACTGCTAGGGACCGGTGTTTATGGTTGTGTCTATATGCCACCACTCAAATGCAAGCCAGGAACGAGCACCACCATTCCAAAGAATGTAAAGAAGGGTGGCATCAAACAGGTGGATAAACTCCTATCCATTAAGAATGCTGCAACAGAATTTGCATTATCCAAGCGAATTCAAAAAATTCCTTCGTGGGACACCTATTTTGCTGTGCCAGATACACTGTGTATTCCCGCTCCTGTATCACAGCAGAAAGAGAAGGATATTAATGCGTGCGAGGTGGTCACAAATAAGGAGCTCTCTAATCTTCGCATTCTTCGTATGAATTTTGGCGGAGAAGCACTCGATACATATCAAATCAATGTGAATCAATTTAATTTTCGTAATTTTGTTACAAGCGCATTAGAGGCTGTGACTCTTCTTCTTCTTAACTCCATCTGTCATATGGATTTACATAGTGGAAATGTGCTGTTAGATAAGAATCAGGCAGCGCATCTAATAGACTGGAATCTGGCCATTGATGTGCTAAATGAGAAGAATCTGGAGGATCGTCTATATCATTCTTATACATTAAAACTAACACAGGAGAGCCCAGACTATCTTTTGATGAATGCCAAATTCAAGAAAATGATACAGGACAGTCCAGAGATTCCTGCTGAAGATAAGCTAATTCAGGATATGATAGAGCAAAAACCTATTCTTAAAAAACAGAGGGCTATTCTTGGAATGACAAAAGACGAACAGGAGCGGGGTATTCGCAACTTTATTCGCAAAAGTAAATCCTATCAGACCGGTGATCTAGAGGGTTGGTTTAAGGCATTTTGGTCGATGAATGATTCGTGGGCAATTGCATCAATGATTGTTGGTCTAATTGCACGCTTGAGTTTATGGCCAGAATACCGATTTCCAGCTGAATTTAATGGGCCGAACTCAATCGGCTACAAGGTCCTACGTAAAATGTGTAGAACAGACCCCTTTGAACGCTATGATGCAATTCAGGGACTCGCAGAACTGTATCCAGAGAATAAGATTATTCAGACCTACGCCGGCACCTGGTTAAGTTCCTAGACCCACCGCGCTTCAGACGCTTTGTTTGTCGTGTCGGAACACATAGATAAGAACAGAATTTCTTATAATTTAGATCTGAATGTTTTGTATAATCCCGATCTGCAAGCTCAGGATTATAGATTGGTCGATCATTTGCATCAAGACTTGTCACCTTAGTCCCACCTGGTTTATGTGACCACAATCCATTTGAATCCTGACGATAAAAATGATAGTCATTAATGGGGTCAATAACAAGTGCCACCTTATAGAACCCCTTTTTACACTTCTGGGTAAAGGTGGTTCGTTCAATATTTGGAATATCCCCTTTTAGTCGTCCAATAAGATCGGGACATCGCTTGCCTTTCACCTTGGACCACTTAGGATAACCTGAGGCCCGTCCTGGCTGATGAAATGGAACATCACACCCGTCCTTATTGCATTTATCCTTCTTAGGCACATCCACATAATCTAACGCATAGGCGAAACAGTTGTGTGAATCCAGCATTTCAATCTCCTCATTATATTTCTTGTAGCCAAACGCAGGCTCATAGCCCGATAAAGGCGCCTTAATAGGACAACTCATCTTATGTTTTTTACAAAAGGGGCTGCCTTGTTCAGGCGGTAATTTACACGATGGATCACACTGACAGCGAGGAGCCATTCCTTACTTGGGGCTTTGATTATTTATCTGCCAATCGGAATGACCGTTTCATTCTTAGGAGTAGGAATATCTTCGGAAATAAGGCCTTGCATTACCTCTTTGACGGATTGGGGTGGTTTAAGAAGAGGGATCTCCTCATTAATGGAGGGCAGAACAAGACCACTATTCGTGGTTGTATTGGGCTTCTGATTCGGCTGATGTGCCATTGGATTATGTGCATCGTCGTATTTATAATATTCATCCTCAATTTGGGAGAGCTTGATTTTTTCCACATAGTGACAGAAGAACCGATACTGATTCTTGTGTGAGGCCTCTTCTCCATTATGAAGGAGTGCTCCAGCATAACGCCCCGTGAGTTCTAGGAACTGCCAGCCCTCTGACCGTAATCGCTCCAGGACAGTATGTAAATAATGGTATTTC
>Ga0214917_10001906_pt1 | contig 26226 bp, 23 predicted proteins | sample LL_1208_BB_MetaG_FD_177983 | JGI IMG/M metagenome (GOLD analysis project Ga0214917, IMG submission 177983) | Freshwater microbial communities from Lake Lanier, Atlanta, Georgia, United States - LL_1208_BB | ecosystem: Environmental > Aquatic > Freshwater > Lake | place: USA: Georgia | collected...
CTTACAAAAGCGTTTTGGGGTATCGTGTACAGTAGGAATTTTGGATATGAGAGTTGGATACAAAAAAGTGTTAGTACCTACGATTTTCCATCATTTTACGGATCTGTAGTATTTTGCTAGCAAGCTCGGAAGCGCTTGCTGGGTCCTTTTCTTTGACCATTTTATACACTCTAAGCGAGTTTGAAAGTATAGCCGAATCACGTTGCTTGGACGCTGCAATCATCTCATCGCGGGACATTCTCTTACCTCGTACACGGGGTGGTGCCTGAGTAGTAAAGACCACTCGACGGGGTCGACGACGCACAGGAGCAACTGTGGTCGTGGTAACTGGTTCAGGATGTCTTAAGGACGACGCATATTCTCCGACGCGATTAACACCAGCCCAAAAATAATCACTAGCTCCTCTAGCAAACGGTGACAGGTAGTCCCGTGCCGCAGTGACCCATGATGAAACAAATGATAGATTACCACTGTCATCGACTTGTAAAGCGGCGAAATCGGCTAAAAGTTTAGGATCATCGTCTGGTATCAACGCGTCGATCTCGTCCTCGCTCAAATTATCCACAAAAGACATCGACTGGGTACTCAGGTGGCTGTTTTCACTGTGAAGGCCGCCCGCTGAATCGGAGGGGTTCGAGAGTATTTGGTGTAGATCGGATAATAATCTGGGATCATCATCTGGGAAGATCGAATCGACATCTTCATTGGTCAGAGCATCAAGTAGGTCAGTCTCGAACATAAGCTGGTCTGCATCCTGGATGAGCTTCTCGGGGGTTATTACCGCGTTTTTTGGATCGAGAGGACGATTAACGAGAACGGAACATTGGGCTATCGCGGGGATCACAAATCGCAGCATATACTCTGTGTCTCCAGATTTTTTTCCGAGTTGTTCTCGGGCTTGCATTCATATGAGTCACCAGCTGGTTGAAAGCATGGCGGTCTCGCCTATAGAAGCTTACGGACCGGTTTCTTCGGGGTTACAGGAAGCGTCTGTCATGGTGTACGTCGGGCATATCTGTACGCGTGTTGAGAATGACTCAGTTCAAGATTTACTCTCACTATGCGGTGACATCAACAAATGGACTCGGCAAAATGATCCGATATCCGGTGCGTGGGTACATTTTGGATTTGCGGAATTCAAGCGCCCAGAGGGAGCTCTAAGAGCTATCGATTTCCTGGACGGGCTGCAGTTGGGCTCGAAGAAACTTGTTGTCAAGGTTGATTCGAAAATCGCCGAGAAGCTTGACTTGATGCGATCATCCTCCCGATTCATTAAGCAGAATGAAGACATGATCCGGTCGACGGTGAATGCTCTGATCACTACTATTAATCAAAAATGGAGAGAAGAAGCTCTAGCTCGAGACACACTACGTGTTGAAACCCCAACTCCTCCGCAACCTGTTTTATCTGCCACAAAAACCAGAGAGGTGCTCCCAAACTGGTACAAGGACTCTCGTCGAGAACTTGATCGCCTCCGAGCGATTGAGAGACGTAAACGAGATCGCGAATCGGACTTCCGCCGAGCACTGGAAGATTGGGAGAAAGGTCCAGAATGTCGGTTCATTGAGGAAATGGAGAATGAAGGTCGACAAGTTCAGGAGACGTTATTGAAGAAACAAAAACTGATTGAGCAAGACGGAATTGATGGGTTTAAAGTTCGTTCAAATTTCACGTTTGCCGATCGCAAGAAGGAGATGGAGTTTGACATTAAAGACAAGGCGGCGGAAGAACGTGAGATTATTGAAAAACAGACTCGTGACAAGGAAGAGATGTTGAGGCTTGAAAATGATATCAAGTCTGTTTGCAATCAGCAATCTGTTTCCCGAGAGTTCCGTATAGTGGAACCTGTTCCTATTCCATCAAACCTTCCTGAAACGGTTAGATCTCGAGTTCGCCGTCTTCCAAAAAATTTACCCGATATTGAGATATACAGGATCGATTGGGATGAGATTCTCAAGAACGGAGATACCATGGAGAAACTTCATCATTGGTTACCGAACAGATTGATGCGAACATGCAAACTATCACCAGAACTGTCATCACTTGTATCGTCATATTTCATCAAGACAATCGAGGTTGTCCACCAGCCGCTTGTTTCAGAAATTGTGTATAAGATATCATCCTTGTTACCGCCCGACTCGATTGATGGAATTGAAAGTGTATGTGCTCGAGCGTTCCAGTTGCTGATATATTCGCAATCCATTCAAAGTTAGTGATAAAGAATGGTGAATTTAGTACTGTAACCAGACTCATTTGAACTGAAATACAAAAATAATTTTTCGAGATTTATCGCGAGTTTAAATGGTTGTTAATGCGTTCAACTCCGCTTGTACTTGAGCTTCTTCAGCGGGGGTCAATTTGAGTATTCCCAACTCGGAATATAAATCAATAAGGGCGAGATCGGCATCAAGCTTTAGGAGGAAATCCTCTGCATTGCTGACCCAATAATCTGCGACTTCTTCCGGGGTAATTTCCTCAGGTTCTTCGAGCCAATCCAAAACCTCGAGCAGCTCGCCCGCAGACAATTGTTGCCCCCTTTCTTCAACCATTGCAGTCCATTCTTCAATCAATGCCACTTTGTCGGCACTTGATAAAGGCGCCAAGAGCTGGACCGACTCAACAGATACAAAAGCAGAGAATGTGGAAAGAAGAGCAGAGAATCGCATAAGTTTGCAGACTCGATAAAGCACACTAGGGGATAAGAGGAGGAGAAAACGGAATCTGAAATGATTGAATGTAAAAGTAAATACAAAAATGATTTTGAATGTCATTATTGACTTTCAAGAATAGCCTTAACTGCTTTCAATCGCATCGCCATTTCAGGAAGCACAACGGCCGCCGTTTTGGGATCGTATCGAGCGCGTTTTATGAGAATGGTGTTCTTTTGCATTCCCGCGCGCTGATCAAGATTTTTGGCGTGAACTAAAAGCCTCTTCGCTTTATCCATCTCAGGTCCTTTCATATCTTTAAATGCAACAACAGTCCCAGGCGATAGACGCGATTTTGCAACTTTAACCCATTCGGCTGCTTGTTTCCGGCTTTTGTCAGCTTCCTCTAAGAGGCTGTGCAATTGCACAACATCCCGACAGATTTCAGCTTGCAAATTGTGGAAATCAGCAAAATTCGGCGATGATTGAGCTTTCCGGGTGTGGAACTTCTCCAAGATATCTAGGGTGTGCGCGCCAGAGTGGGGCCAGTCCATATTGGTAGGGTCCGAGCAATCGAAAGCATGGTTATTTGCAGAAGAATACAAGGTTGGGACTAGAGTGATTGCGAGAATCGCGATTGCTTTGCGCATCATCAGTGACTGAAAGACTACGAAAATCGCAGTATATAATCCAGGAGACATGGAGTTACATGCTCAGTGAGTTATTTTTTTCTTTTCTCGCAAAACATCGATAATCATGTATTTATTTATATGGAGTAACATATGGTATTAGTCGCAACTATTAGTCGCCACCAAGCCTATCAAAGATTCCTGTTTGTATTCCGCTTCTGCCAAACCGTTGACCAGTCGACGATATAATGTGGAGGTAATGGTGGAATATCCCGAATCTCATCCTCTCGCTTTTCTATCTTCATTGTAGTTCGATCATGCGAGTAAATGAGCAGGTTTTGGCAAAGTGCACACACTCGAAATATCACACCGCATATTCGGTAAACTGGGAAACATATAACTGTAACCCACGACGATCGAAGATCTCTTCTAGATCTTAAAACCACGATCGTAAACAAAATTATTTGAGCATACATCAATGCGATGAAAAACGAGGTCATAACCAGAAGAGCAGCCCAGTCACGAAAGAGGAGGCCACAGAGGAGATAGATGCGTAACCAATCGAGCAATATAGTGACTGTTTCCTGTAGGAAGTACGGTTTGAGTACAAGAGATGGTACATGGCAGAATGACCGGGGGTTCAACAATTCACCTAAATATGTGAGCGTTTTTCTATGAGATGTGAGTTCCCATGATTTGACTCGTTGCCTGAACAACATGCGAAAATTACTTGGAGCGTATGTTGGTACAACCGTCTGTGCAGCGGAAACTATCTTGCTCTTGTCCCTTTGTTTCAAGAGGCAGAGTCCCATCATCATGTCTTCTCCATGAAATACCGTATCGTGTGCATAGAAAACGTTTTCCATCGCTTCTCGTTCCCATAATGCAACAGCTCCATGACAGCTCAAGCACCGACTAATAAGGGCTTGAAACTGTTTATGTACAGCGGCTAGTTTGTATTCCAAATCTTGAAATCTAACTAGTAAATTGGTCGTATTCTCTGGCCCAACTGCTGTTATGGGAAAATGCACCGCCTTTATGTTTGGATCCAGACGTAACTGTTCATGCGGGATATGAAGATCCGACGGAAGAGGAACGTCATCGTCAATGATCATGGCGTATGTAAATTTTGGAACGACCCCTGCCCTTTCCAAGAAAGGAATCCAGTACCTGTTACACCAATAAAACGCAAAAGTCTTATTCCCTTCGGGGATGTATACATAGTTGATGTCCGGATGGACTGATCGAGCTACTATTTGAGTATCGTCTACAGGTGGCATACTATTACCATTGTCACAAACAAAGACATGCGATGGTGGGAATATCAAGAGAGCTTTTTGGAGAGTTTGCGCAAAACTTTTTGCCTTTTCAAACGTCAGGGTTGATTCATGGCATGCTATAAGCAAACAACAGTCCGCGACAGGTGATTGGCGGAGAACAAAAGACAAACTTTGTGTGTCGTTGAGGGAAGAGGTTGATATATCCAGTATACCACCATCAGTGTCTTGATCATCTATTCCCTCCTCTATCTCCGCCTTGGATAGTAGACTGTCCATTTGTTGCTTGAGATGGCGCGAAAAGACAGGTGCGCGTGGCCAATCGACACAAAGTGCTGCAATCACAAACAATCCGAAATCCAAGAGAATGTCTGCAAACACAATCAAGTCGAGAGCTGAGTGGATGTTCCAGAACGAAATCTGACCAACGAAAACGAACCATAGACGACTGGAAGAGGATTGGGTTTGCGAAATGTGTTGTGGGGACACCCACAGCACAACATACAGGGTGATGACCATCATGATGAAGTAGAAGAAGTAGAGAGTGATAGAGCGAATGATTGCCCGTGATTGGAAGGAAGATATACGTTCTTCGCGCAATGATCGGTACTGTTCAAGTCGACGACGCCACGCTCTCGACATGAACAGGTCTGGATCATTGTTTAGACGCTGCTCGAGAATGGCTGATAGATGGGCTCTTTTTGAAGGGAGAGTTTCTTGGTGATAAGTCCGGGCTTGCTCAGACTCGGCTTTGAGCGACATCTCAACAGACCTGAGAATGAGCTCGGCAAAAATCCATATCACCACAATTACAAGCGACGCAACAAAAATACCCCGAATAGTGATTTCGTTCGCCGGTGTCACTATAAAATCTTGGTCACAGTACGAGTACAGGGAGACATAAAAACATGGAAGCTGTAGAAACCCAGGGGTGTCCATAGATACCACACACTGCGGTAACGGAATTCTCTCAAAGACCGTCCTGGGATCAACGAGAGTTGACGAATCGGGACATGGCTGTGTTGTTCCTTTGCGATTGCACAAACTGGAACACTTCGTGGCCCTATAACACTCAATGAACTCGGGATTACTAATACGCGATAGGCTACATGTGCCGGGAGATCGAACTCCAGGAACGGTCGAAAGAGATCCGGATTCGGCCAGATCGATGGCTAGACTCTCGTTATACATCAGGCTGACACGACATGTAGGTCCCTCGGAGTTGATACCACCAGAACCGAGGACAAACTCGGGGCATCCCAGGAAAGGTGAATATTCCTGCCTATAATCATAGAGCCAGGTAATTCCCCCGCAATACCACGAGCACGCAGCTCCCCAGGCTAGTAGTAGGACAACACAAAGGAACGCGACCCTCCCAAGAACAGGCATCATGGAGATTCTTTGCGTCATTCAAGAATTTTTTTTGTGCATACTGCATCAAACATAACCCGGGAGTTTTCAAAAATCTATATATTGTGATCGTTCTAGTGGTTCACGGTGTTGACAGTCCATTCAAGCACCAACTGTGAGAATCTTCTCCACTTTTAAAAGCGCCTCCTCGACTCTCTCGTTAATTATTGAGGCCATCTCTTCTTGAGTCATTTTTCTCTCTGGAGCTGCATCGCCAGTAGTATTATCGCCTTCGGGGCTCTCCTCATCATCATAAAATTCAATGGACTCGATGAACTTCCTAACATATTTGTTTTCCGATGATGCTACCTTTACCACGAGTGCTTCGTCCACGGGTTTGCCATCTCGAAGTTTGTTCATTTCAAACAATCGCTTGAGGCGCCTGCCGAAAACGCGAGGAACCTTGAGATATTTGCATATTCCATCGAGCGAAGCATTAACGTTGGGATTAGCGATGCCAGCCTTCTTGGACATCGCGAGGTAGACGGATTCCCTCATGGATGTCATTCCGAGGGAGGGATCCTCCATCGTCAATTGATCGGTGAACTTCTCTGAAACAACGCGTGACGCGATGAAAGAAAGAAGGCGGGAGCCATAGCCCCCGTTCCACTTTGATGGTATTGTTAAAAATTGACTCAAACGGACTCTTTCTCCAATGACGCCTTCCTTCAGGTACGCGAATGATGGGAATTTGTACACAGATGAAAATGCGGCAATCTCGCCGGCCGCATCGCGGAGTGTATAGTACTCCCAATTACGATCCGTTTCATGTTGGGATTGACTCACTGACTCAATGAACCAGAGCATAAGCCATTCCGCTCTCTTCCAAAGATCCAATGATTTCGGTGCGAAATCTGTGGCTGAATAACGTGATACAGTCAGTCCCCCAATTTCATCGATGGAAGAAGGCAACACCTTCGGTCGATCAGATGAGAGGTACTTATCTGTGAGGTCACCGGGATAGAACGCAGGCTTACAGCCCTCCATCACGTCACCTGGATTCGACAGAGTTGCGATCAGATCCTCGCACAAAAGAATGGCTTCCGGCGATTCTCGGTTTCCACCATGCTCAATGGTAACCGTTGCCAACAGATCTTCCTTTGTGTCTACATGAATTGAAATCTTCAGTGGCATGAATCGGCTAGGCCATGCAATCTTTCCTGTTTCTCCGAAATTTTGATGAACAAACTCGGGTTTAACTGGGACAGCGCTTTGTCCAAAATAGAAGAACATAGCATCTATAGCGTCGATATAAGCCACTTCATCGCTTGCGAGATCCAAACGTAATTTCTTCGTCGGTTGTTCCATTTTGTGTTTGAATAAAAATTCAAAGATTTTCCTAATGCACATTGAAGAGTTCATCGAGTCGTGTGAAAGGTGTGGCATGCGAGACACCTTGCAGGTATGTTCATCCTATTCGTCTGCATCGGTCCACATCGTAGTGGCTGATAGATTTTTGTATCGCGACAAAGCGAGAAAGCCAAGGTTATCAGCCTCGGGCGAAATCCCTCACTTTCAGGAAGATAAAATCACTATTCGACGCAAATGAATTTGAACGAGTTGCCGATCTTGATCAGTCATCATGCTCGATGGATAGGGATATCGCGTCTTTTTGGTTGCTCTCTGTCATTCTCTGTTTGCAAAAGTCCAAAAACGCATGCTCGCGATACCAGCTCGCATCATCTACTTCGAGCTCATCGAAACCGAAAACGTCTCAATCTATACTGAGGGACAATCTAACACTCGATTTCTCACGCTTCGAGGAGCGCGCTGCATCTGTTCATTCTAAATTCTCGAACGATTCAATCGTTTGTTATCTGTACGCGATCCTTTTGGGGCACCAAAACTCGTCCAGTGCTGCCGGTTCTAATCACATCCAGGAATTGCTCCTAACATCAATCAAGCTGAATCAGTACAACTGGGCTGCTTGGTTGGAGCTCTCTTCTCTCGAGGTTCCTGCCCATGTGGATGATCAACTTAAACTAATGGAACTATACCGATTCTACAGTATAGAGAGAAGCATGCGAGAGAAATCATCTCTCAAAAACGCCTTGGCGACTCTCGTGGATCTTCATAAACAGTACCCAGACTGGACGTATATATCGGTCCAACTAGGGACAGTGCTTCATGATGTTCGTGAGTTTAAACAATCAGCGTCAGTTTTTTCAGATCTTTGTGACCGTGATAAATTCTCGATTGCTGGAATGGATGTGTATTCGAATTGTTTGTATGTGAATGAACAACTTTCCGAGTTGTCGGATTTGGCTCATTTTTGGATCGAGATCAATCCAAATGCATGCGAAACAAATGTTATGGCTGGGAATTATTTTTCACTTAAAAGTGATCACGAAAAAGCAGCCTTGTTTTTTAAACGGTCAACTGTTGTGGACCCCACCAACACCAATGCCTGGCTGTTACTTGGGCATGAACTCATAGAGCTTCGCAATCCGTCAGCAGCACTGGCCGCTTATAAATCGGCCATCAATTCCAACCCAAAAGATCCTCGATGTTGGTACTCGATCGGCCAGTTGTTTGAACTAATCAACCAGCATGCGTTTGCAGTTTACTATCACAACAAAGCTCTCGAGCTAGACCCGAAAGACTCAAGAATTGTTCGAGCACTTGCTTGTTGTTACGAGAAGCTGGGACGGACAGATGAATCGGTAAAATGTGAAAAACGAATCAATGAAATGGTTCGTGGGGTTTAGTGGATGTTGTTCTTCATATATAGTATAAAATTATCCAGAGTTCTGTCTTTATACCCTAATCAGTGATAGGATGAAATTTAAGGCCACATGGAAGAACGATAGTGCACCTGTAGTAGCCCCTTGGATCATATCAGTGTTGCGCGGAGACACATCGGGCCGATCGATGATGAAAATGAACCCAGAACGGTTTACATTCACTAATGGTAATACTCGAAAGGATCATCAATCAGAGTCATGGTGTTGTTTGAACTGTACAACGGCCTTTTCATCAATCATTTGCGAGAGTCTCAAGGACAATCAAATCGATCTAGGTGTTCCGACACAGGCCTTAATCATGGTGTTACGGTACGTGGCTCAAAGTGTGCATTGTACCATGCGATTGACAAAGAGGAACGGAAGTGACCCTGTGCTGAGGTTCGAGTTCAATTTCGTTGATTCGGGTAACTGTTTAGTTGTGCATGATGTTCCCATCGAAGTAATCAAACAGGAAGAAGCCATATGGTCTGAACCACTAATACCAGATGCTGACACTCGTATAGTGTTGGTGTTTCCAATCAAGCGGATCATGAGCTACCTGGATCATATTCGGCATATGGACCCGGAAAGCAAACTCGAAGTACGGTTTGAGAACTTTGTATCGTTTGCAAATATGTCGATCTCATGTGCATGCGAATCAGTGCGGACACGATTAAATATTCCAAATCAGCAAGTTTTCAACCCAGCGCGTTCGGATGAGAATGCAGCGCCCGCGGGGCCATCAATATCCGAGGTTTGCCTCACTCTTAAGGGTTTGCTATATACTCTAGATAGGGTTTCGACATTGAGTGATTCTTGTAAATGTTTACTCCTTGCGAGCGAGAATAAATACTTATCGCTCTGGATCCAGTTGCCAAACCAATATGGAAGCGTCGCTGCAATCACGCCCGCCATCATTATAGGATAGCTAATTCACAGTCGAAATGGTTGATTGATTTGTACACTGTACATTTTCGCACACCATCAAAACCGCAAATTTTCCGATGGAACAGGGATCGAGCACGCCCGATGCAAGTGGAATGAGTTATTTCTCAGAAACAACATCTAGTGACGTTGGACCACGTCGAGTGGCATATTTCTATGATCCTGATGTTGGAAGTTATTACTACGGTGAGGGACATCCGATGAAACCTCAGCGGATAAAGATGACTCACCAGTTAGTCGTCGGATATGACCTATACAGACACATGGATGTGTACAGACCGCATAAGGCGAGCGAAGTTGAGATGTCTATGTTTCATGCTCGTGACTATGTCTCATTCTTACGTACGGTCACTCCCGATAATATAAAGGATTATTCGAGTCACAGCAAGAAGTTCAATGTTGGTGAGCATACAGATTGTCCTGTTTTTGAAGGTCTCTACGAACTGGGGGAAACAAGCGCCGGCGCGTCTATTGACTGTGCGATCGTTCTTAATGAAGGACTCGCAGATATTGCCATCAATTGGTCAGGTGGTCTCCATCATGCTAAAAGAGGTGAAGCGTCTGGTTTTTGTTACGTTAATGATATTGTGCTCGGTATTTTGGAACTTCTCAAGTATCATGCCCGTGTCCTCTACATTGACATAGACGTTCACCATGGAGACGGTGTTGAGGAAGCATTTTATCTAACACCACGTGTCATGACTGTTTCGTTCCACAAGTTTGGTGATTTTTTCCCTGGAACAGGTGATATCACTGACATAGGCGAGAACGAGGGTCAATTCTACTCTCTGAATGTACCTTTGGACGAGGGTCTCAATGACGACCAATTTGTTGATTTATTTAAAGTTATAATCACCAAGACAGTTGAGACATACCAACCCGGGGCAATCGTTCTTCAATGTGGTGCCGATTCCTTGACTCGAGATCGACTCGGACGATTCAATCTCACACTTCATGGTCACGCTGAGTGTGTTAAAATTTGCCGTTCCTTTGGTCTTCCCCTCATGCTTCTAGGAGGTGGTGGGTATACTATTCGAAACGTAGCAAGATGCTGGGCTTATGAGACATCGGTCGCGTTGAATAAACACATCGACGGAACCATCCCACCAAACGATTTCTGGTTATACTATGCTCCCGATTTCCAACTTCATCTCGAACCCAGGAAGGACTTGACCAACCTCAACACAACCGAGTCCCTCAACAAGATCAAGCAACAGTGCCTATCGAACATCGAAGCCTTGGACTCGGCGCCCGGTGTGGACTTTGCATATGTACCACAGGACATGATGAAGGTAATAAAGCAGCTCGCCATGGAATCCGATAAGGCATCGAATGACGCAAATGGTCCTAAAAAGGTTAGGAAGCGACTCCACCAAGGCGAGATGTATGATGATAGATGATGTAGACAGCACGAATTAGAATAAGTAACGATCACGAATTATATATTTACCCAAACCAAAACCGTCAAGAGGGTCATTAAAGTACAGCAAGGAATGAGTTCGTCTTACATAGGTCAACGCAAATTTATGAGTAAGCCCATGAAAAAAAATGGGGGTCGGAAGATCAAAAGGAACCGCGGCACGCGATGACTATGAGATGGAAGATATCCGTGATAGGTATGATGACATGTTTCAGGCTTCACCAAAGTGTTCTCAGATATCGTATCGGTGCAATTTTGGGTATGTCTTGTTATCATGAATTGTACATATAATTCATGGACAGGTGTGGGAACATTCGGTCAAGTTCGAGAATGCATCGCAATCGACAAAAAGGAGACTTATGCCGTTAAAATCATTGAGCAGAGCAACCGAACCCAGTCATGGGGTGTTAAGTCGGTAGCCCGGCAAGAGGCGGATCTACTCGGGTCATTAGGTATGTGACGATTTCGCGCGTTATTCTTTGGAGCAATAGATCACCCTCATATAATCCGTTTTATTGACGTTTACGAGGACAACCACTTTTTGTATGTGATAATGGAGAAATGCCCGGGTGGCGAAGTCTTCGAGAAGCTTGTTAAATTGCGGCGATTCACGGAATCGGATGTCGTCGATTTCTGTAAGCAGATGTTCTCTGCGATAGAGTACATCCACTCCTTGAATATTATCCATCGTGATATCAAGGCAGAGAACTTTTTGTACGCCAGGGATGGTTCTGTGAAACTGATAGACTTCGGTTTGGCTGTTAGATTACGTAGTGATTCGGAGATTTTGAAGGAGGTTGTTGGATCAGCTCACTATATTGCACCCGAGATGCTTGATCGAAGATATTCCAAGCCAGTGGATATCTGGAGTGCCGGTATTCTCATTTTCCTCATGCTATATGGGCGATACCCGTTCGACGCTGAGACAGATGAAGGAGTTATGAAGAAGGTTAAAATTGGTGGTATCAAGTGGGAGGAGTCTCCGGATTTCGCCCCTTCACGAGATATCTCACATTTCCTTCACTGTTTGCTCGAAAGAGATCCGAGCCGGCGCCCGAGTGCAAGTTCTGTTTTAACTGAGCCGTTCTTGTCTGGATCGAAGACTAACATAATCGATGACCCGACGGCTTCCACAAGGGTACTAGTGTCTGAGCAAGTTATCGAGAAACTCTCCACGAGTGTGATTCTACCCACGCGATCACGAAGAAAGGAGCAGCTCGGATCCGACACTGAGAGGTCAAGAAGCGCGAGGATTTTAGAGCTTGAACATCAATACGAGATTGGCACACTTAGAGGTTGGCGAAGATCTCGGAAAGGTCCGATTTCCGTATCAGCCCCCACTTCCCCCATGAACAAGCAGAAGGTCATGGGAAGACAGGCAACCAAGGGACTTATTGGGAACGGTTCCGGGTCATCCATAAGGAATGATAATGCCGCCGACTCTTCTCCAGGGAAATCACCCGACTCGAAGCGGTCTCGATCACTCCCAGGAAGCTTCAAAGTAAGCTTCGATCCGAATCCTCCTGATTTGTACATTTACACTGAAGGAACAAGTAGTTTGATAAAGGTGCCATCTCGCCCAAATAGCCCAACGGCTTCGCGACGTTCCTAGCGTATACCTACTCCAAATGCAGATGTTAATTGATTAGGACACCGATTCTTTTGTCTCAAAACTGTTAACTATAATATACAAATACTAACCAACCAATGACGCTCAGTCGAAAAAAATCTCATCGGTTTGACTATGGGCGCAGGTCACTCAGGATTGACTCGTGAGAGTATCAAGGACAAGTACGTCATACTACCATCATCAGATCACACCAAATCTGGTGTTTAACTATAATCAATCGTTTCGTAGATACCGAATCGGCGAAGTTCTTGGTAGAGGCAGTTTCAGTACAGCGAGGGATTGCATTTGCTTGGCGAGCAACCGAGTTCACGCAGTCAAAGTGATTCGGTCGGACAATGACTATAACAGTCAGTGGTCTTCGTGCTCGATGTATAGGCGAGAAGTGGAGTTCCTTCGTTCTCTCGGTATGTCTGATTGAGTTGATTTCCATCATTGTATTAACGCAAGTAGATCATCCGAATATTGTGAAGTTTATAGGATCGTACCAGGATCGGTCGAACCTATATATAATCACAGAGAAGTGCACCGGTGGAGAAGTGTTTGACCGTTTACTGAAGTTGAAACGGTTTTCTGAGCAGGAGGTGGTATCGATCGCAACTCAAGCACTCCATGCCATTGCATACATTCATTCAAAGAACATTATTCATCGCGACATCAAGGCCGAGAACTTTCTCTACTCGAGCGAGCCGAGGTCAGTTCTCGCTTCATCAAATCATTCTTCTCCCACAACACCGTGTTCAATCAAGTTGATTGATTTTGGTTTAGCTGTTCGACTCAAGTCGGATAATGAAATACTAACATGTGTTGTTGGTTCAGCTCATTATTTGGCACCAGAAATGATACGACAGCAATACTCAAAATCAGTCGATCTTTGGAGTACTGGTGTTATGGTATACCTTATGCTTTATGGTCGATACCCCTTTGATGGTAATAATGACGATATAATCATTTCAAAAATCCGAAAAGCTAAAATTGAATGGAATATCAATGATATCTCCAACCAAGCACGAAGTTTCCTCCAGGGTTTATTGGAACGTGATCCATCGCTTCGGATGACGGCTACACAGGCACTTGCTCATCCGTTCTTGTCCTGCAATATTGCAGTACCAGTTTTCGATGAAACCAAACAGAAGCTTTCTCCTGTCGTTGTAGCATCTCTGGAATCATCCAGCACTGGTCATCCACCAAGCGAGGATCAATACCCTGCCGGACCCCAAGACATGGAATACTACTACAGTATCTCCAAACGGGATTTGGCAGGTATACCACGTCCACCAGCCATAGACCAGGGAAGAATCCTTCGTACAATTAATACTTGAGGGTGTGTGACAATTTTCTCATGATAGTTAATGAAAACCACTGACATTATTCAACTATGTTTGTTTGGTTTTTCCTCGATTCAATATAACCAGAAATGTCCCTATCTCAGGTCCTAGAGAACTTTGTATCTGTGAAGATCGAAACGTTGTCGCAGATGGTCTCTCCGCAGGTTCCACCCGACGAACTTGAGGCTATTGTTGCCCGGCTCGTGTCGGACAACCAGTTACGAGGATTCCGCATCGACGGAGAGTATATAGTTCGAGATAACCCGGATGTTGATCCGGGGGATATTGCAATTAGAATGCTTAACAACGTAGTGTCTTCTTCAGTGTCGTGAAAGTTTCGACGAGTTGTTTTGAATATGTATTGTGTTCTTGTAGAGACTAGAATGTCGGCGAAGGAGATTCAGAACGTGTTTCGATTTTGCAAAATGTTCCAGAAGACGAAGTCTACTGGTGCCGCGGCATCAGCCACAGCAGCAACTCGGTACACCAACTTCACCCTACAACATGCTTGGGAGAAGTTTGATTGCCAAACACAGCTTCTACAGAGGGAGGCTTTGGTCCCCCTTATGAAGAAGAACCCCGAACTTTTGGATCTGGATGTTGATTTGCAGTACGGTACAAACAATCCCCAGAATATCATCACATACACTTCCATGAGTAAACCAAGTGGTGACATTGTGGCATAAGCGTGTTAGCGTTAGTAAAGTCGATCATAGTGTATGTCCAAGACAAACTACTTGGTGCGCCTCGTTTCTCATTACCGTACGGATAACACAAAACAGAAAAAAAAACTCGTCAACTAGCAGTGCTCGTTGATTTGTTATTTCAATGGTACCACTTACTTGGGATGATCCCATCCAAATCACCAAAGAGAATATAATCTTCCTAGGCTTACGGTGTCATTCTCCGGGGGTTGCTTTTAATCTATGAAACCATTGATTGATAATCAGGATGTGATAAGGGGTGTTGCAATTTTCGGCATAGTAGCAACGCAAATTATGAACCTCTCGGCAGTCCCATCGATAGTAGAGATAATTCGTGCCCGCTCTACCCTCGGGTACCCGACTTTTCCATTCTCGGTATCGATCGTCGCATCGGGGACAAGTATCATATACTCCATTTTGTCGGATCAAATAATTGTTGGATTATCTAGTATGATGACAGTGGGACAGTGTGTTATCTATGAATCGATTCATCTGTATTACTCGCGGCGCAAGTTTCGGATCATTCGCGAATTATTACTGATTACGTTTGTGGTCGGGTTCGTGATTGGTTTAGGGATACTTATTCGATGTTTGTCAGATCCAAACGAGTGTTCAGCATTTATTGATCAGTGGATTGGTCTTATAATGGCGATTGTGAGTTGTGCTCGATACGGGGCTCAAGCCTCCACATTCATCACTGTTTTTAAAACAAAGAACGCATTCACCATATCACCTCCAATGACTGCTGGGGCGTTGTTTGGTTCCTTGGCATGGACAATCTATTCCATCCTCGCTGGAGACCCCTATTATCTAGCAAGCGGATTGGCTGGTACTGTCTCCTGCCTAATTCAAATATACCTCCTCATCAAGTATCCTCGAATTCCACCCTCTGCCACTCCAAGACAAGACGTTTTCGATTTTGAGCCTTTCTCTTCACATTCGTCCACTGACACCATCAAGCCTCATTTAGGTGATAAGGAAGTCGTCACTGACGATATAACAAGTATCAAAACTAATACAACGAATCCATAGTTTATCCTATCCCCTCGTTTCTCTAATCCGCTTCATTTCCATCCAGATGTCTTCGCTGGTTTTTGATGCGCATGCAAGCACTGTTCCGTGTTTCTATCATAGTGATGCACTCGACGATCCTCTAGGGGAAGCACTAAACACTCCTGAATCAAGTTTGATTGATCCAACAAATTTCCCTGCAAATGATATGAAGGCTCAATTGGCGATCCAAAAATGGAATTCGGAACCTCATTTTGCGCGCCCCGCTGTGCCAGGCACATGTTCCGTGTCTCCGCCTGGTTTTGTATGTGGTCCTCTGCCAGCACCTCCAGGAACAGTTGTAAAGTGTGTGCCGAGAATGGACCACTCAGACTTGAACCAACTTGCCGCACGTGTTCTTCCCCTGACAACAAGCCGCTCAAACAGTGTCTTGGACAATCCGTCTTTCCCAGACCCTAGATACAAATTTTTCCCCTCAATGTTTCCTCCAGCCATTAGTCGATGCTGTGGGGGTAATTTGGTGAATTCATTGGATGTAGTTCCACCTCCTTGCGATGCCAGTAATGGAATGTATCAGAAGATTCTTCCCGATATTCGAGCTCACGAAGTTGATCCAATCAAGATGGGTTTCAGCAAGAATACGACACAAATCAACCAAATGGCAGTTACTGCTAAAAGTAAAAATGTGGAAGACACTTCCGTAACAGACCGATTGCATGCATGGGAATCTGAAGCACGTCGTCTTCCAAACAATTCCTTGCTGGAACGAATCCGAATGATGACAATGGATCCCAAATTAGCATTCAATCCGACGGCCTCGTTGTCGAGGAATAAATTAATCAAGGAATTCATTTGAGCCCATTTTTTTTTTTCATTTTTTTTTTCATTTATTCCAATTTTCCCACCGTAGTAGTATGAGGATTTCATCAGCGCTTTTGATCCTTGCTCCGCTGGTTGCTGGCGATATTCGGAAGCAGCCACAACAGTTTGAGTATGTTGCGATAGCTCGTGCATATTTCAACGCGGCAGGTCAGCAAGTGGGCCAACCAGTAGTTATTCACGAAGATCCAACAGATGATCACGATGACAATCAACGGGTACCAGAACATATAGGACAAACTCCAGAGAAGATGCCATCTGTTCGTGATATTGTTTCCTCAAACTCTGGGCAGTTTAAGATCGTTTCGGTTCTAGGAAGAGGTACTGATTCAGTGGTATATAGGGGAGTAGAGTTTTCACAAGGAACAACGGCGATGCCCGTTGTTGGAGAATCATCAAACGGTGTTGCAATCAAGTTTCAAATGTATGATGATGCAGTTCGACAATACTCTGTGGAGACGGATTATGCAGTGTTGACGCATGCATCTCGATTCGGTCAATTATTCCCAAAGGTTCACTATTTATCAAATTTAGGATCTATAGTGATTGGTGTTGAGCGAAAAAATTTACGATTCCTCGTTATGGAATTGCTCGGTGCATCTATCCTGTCTTTGCTGCACACCAGTGGAAGACAGTTGCCGATGGAAACAGTTGCATCTGTTGGTATCCAAGCCGTTAATATCCTCGAATCTCTTCACAGTATAAACCTGATTCACGGTGATATTCACCTTGAAAATGTTATGTTTCGGGTCGAGCAGGGTCAGAATTTGGTCAATATAAATGGCGAACTTTTCTCTTCAAACATTGTTATGGGAGATTACGGAAAGAGTGTTTACTTTATTGATCCATCAACTGGTCGACATATTGATGACGAACCAATTGAGTTTTCAAATGAACGAAATATGCTCTTTTTATCGCCATATGAGCTCGCATTTGGATCACCATCAAGACGAGAAGATATTTTTCGTCTCATGGAGACTCTGGCGCGAATGGTTGACCATGAAGCATATACACGTTACTTCCGCCCATTGGCTTCAAACAGGGAAGCTATTTTGAATGCAAAACGAACGGTTCCACTTGGAGATGTTTTACGGGGTATTCATCCGATTTTTGCCGGTCTCTATGACTACTCACGATCCCTTGGTTTCACGGAACGCCCCGACTATGATCGATTAAGGAACGGATTCACTGCACTGTTACAAGCACAAGGAATCGTGTACAACGGGCATGTCATCCTCCCCACAAGACGATAGGTAGCACTGACTAGTTGTTCCACTCTTTTTGTACTGTCAATGAGCCAGCCCACACATCAAGCATTGTGTACTCTACTAGTATAAGGTTTATGTTTTGCGAACCCCTTGGATTGAAAGGATCTTTTGTCGCTAGCAGTCTCTAGTTGAACTTGATCAACGATTCCCTGTACATGGGAGGTTTCTGGTAACCAAGGAGGTTGACGACAGAGGCAGCAACATTGGTGAGTCCAGCAGGTTGTTCAACGCGTGATGAATCAACAGTGTAATGAGCATTAGGGTCTACAATCACAAATGGAACCTTATTGAGAGTGTGGCTGGAAGTAATGTTTCCTTTTGCATCGATTTTCTCCTCACAGTTACCATGATCAGCTGTAATGATAGTTATACCACCAAGTTTCTTATTGATTTCAACAAGATCACCAACAACTTCATCAAGGACTTTAACGGCTTCAACAGTTGCATCAAGTCCAATTGTATGACCAGAATGATCAATGAAACCAGCACAATGACCAACCATATCACCATTAGCGAAATTGAGTCTAGCGAATTTCCATTTGCCACTCTCCAATGCAGCTTTGCATTTATCACGAATCTCAAAAGCTCGCATTGCTGGGTTAACAACGATTTGATCATTGGATTCTGATTTAACTTCTTCATACAACTCCTTTGATGAATCCAAGTATCCTGATCGATTACCGTTCCAAAAGTACGTTACATGGCCAATCTTGTGACTCTCGGAAACTGCGTATTGAGTAACACCGGCTGAGAGAAGGTACTCTGTGAGGACATTGTTAATGGTTGGGTTAGGGCTGAGAGATTTCTTTGGGATCTGTTTCTCATTGTCATAAATGAGGAGTCCAAAGTAATCAGTCTTTGGCACAGATTTTCGATTAAAACATGTTGAATCAAATTCTGGACCATCTTCAAAAGCGCGCGAAATCTCAAGTGCTCTATCACCTCGGAAATTAAAACAAACAACGATATCTCCATCCTTGATCTTTCCTACAGGATTACCAGATTGATCAACAATAACCCATGGAGGATAATTTTGATCAGTCTTGGTTGGGAACATTTTTCGCGCCGTTTCAATCGCTTCTGTGGTTGATACAAACTTACCAACCCAACCGGCTTGAGAGCACTCTGGTACAATCGATGGATCAATCTCTCCATGAACCATGGCGTCCCAACCTCTCTTGACAATATCCCAATCAGCCTCGTATCGGTCCATTGTCACATACATTCGACCACCTCCAGAGGCAAACTTGTAATCAAAGGATGAATCAGAAGAGTTGACCTTTGCGAAAACCGATTCAACCTTTGATACATACTCCAGAGCACTAAGACTCAAGACATCACGACCATCAGTGAGTGCATGCAATCGCACTCTCTTAACCTTACGAGATGCCAAATTCTCAATCATCTTGATCAACTGATCAACATGAGAGTGAACATTGCCGTCTGATAAAAGACCAACGAAATGAACAGTTTTGGAATCGTCTTGGGTGGTTTCGTGAACGATGCGATTGAAGTTTTCAGATTTGAATATAGATCCATCCTCAATAGCAATATTAACGAGCTTTGCACCTTGGGCAACAAGTTGACCACATCCCAACGCGTTATGACCAACCTCGCTGTTACCCATATCTTCATCTGTTGGAAGACCCACGCCTGTACCATGAGCCTTAAGTTCACAATACAAATCATTCTTCTTTGCTTCTTCAAAGATGGCGTTCAATCTGGTTGGATTGGCCTTATGGACACAGTCACCCTTGTCCTTCTTCCCGACACCGAATCCATCCAAAATCATTAAAAGGACGGGACCCTTCGTGGATTCCCCTAGAACTTGATTCGAGGGAAGCTTCTCTAGTTTAATCTGACCACTCATTTAAGATATTCTTGCTGAATGTATGCGGTATTATGCAACTAGGATGACGGTTATGTACAATGGGTGATTGTGATAGCAGAGACACATTGGCGCGGTATCAAGGGCGTATCTATCATCTCAAGACGGGGTTGGAGTTCGACCGACGGAAGAAAAATAAATCGTCGCACTGGCGTATTTCCTACATGCACAATCGGTCCTAGGTGTATATAAACTTGTCTCATGGATCGTTCGAATCTCATAGTCAACTATCTACCGTCCGGCTTCGACGAGAAAGATTTAGAGGAGATGTTCGGACCTTATGGTTCGATTCTCTCTATAAAGATTGTCAGAGATAAATCTACCGGAATCTCAATGGGGTTCGGTTTCGTTAATTTCGAAACCAACTCGGATGCCTCGAAAGCACTCAACGAACTAAATGGTAAGAAGCTAAAGGAGGACAAGATAATGAAAGTATCGGTTGCTCGTCCCGCATGGAAAGCAAACATTCACTCAAACTTGTATGTTGCCGGATTTCCCCCGTCGTTTTCCGAATCGGATGTCATGGATTTGCTCGGTGTGTATGCAACCAGTGCTGAAAACGTTCGTTTATTGCGTGATCCGAGTAAGAATCCACGGGGTGCTGCTGTGGTGCGCATGTCGTCGGAAGAGTCCGCGACTGGACTAATTTCAGCCTTGAATGGTGTTCCTCTTAGAGGCGTTCCGGGAGGATCTTTGATCCAAGTGAGGCCCTGGCGTCCCGAGTTCCGCCCCGACAGGATCAGTGACGAAGACATTGCGAACTCGTTGCGTGGTATGCCGAGATCTTTTGGCACTAATATGAATGCGAGAGGGGGCTATAAGCATAAGACAATCCAAGTCAAACAGGACGCAAACCGACATCAAGTCAGATATCACTCAGAAGATGCTGATACCCTTCTTCAGAAGATGTCATCAAGTAAGAGAAACGGCAATAAGGAGAATGTGAAGAAGACCGATGAACATTCTGTACCTGTGCAACCTCCAATTCTGTACCTTGACACACTTGATAATGACGCATCTGTCACTGACGAGTACGTTGAGGACGTTCAGGACATTGCACCGGAACAGCTTTTTGTTTTGTTCATATATCATCTCCCTTCTTCTGTTAGTGAGGAGTATTTGATGGATTTGTTCTCCCAATATGGAGGCCAAATCGAGTCGGTCCGAGTCATGCAGGGGAAGGGTTATGGATTCATTTCATACTTTGAAGAAAGAGACGCGGTTTATGCGATGGCTAAATTGAATGGACACACAATAGCCGGGAGTGCACGCGCTATCGAGATCGAATTGAAAACCGAGGTCATATGATCGAGCTTGCAGCATGTGATGGTTCAAAGAAGACATCACGGCCCAAGTTTTATATATCGAATTAATGTCGAATACTAGATCCCGAAAGGTGAGAAGCTTCTGTTTACAGTAACGAATGATGCAATCGATACTGTAATGTACATGTTGGTAGAAGCAAGGTAAAATATCGGTCTGGTTTAGCAACCGGTTGTGACGGCTCCTGGGACGGATGCGGACAAAAAAAAAAATTTCAACAGAAGCTCGTTTAGCTCAGTTGGTTAGAGCGCCGTGCTAATAACGCGGCGGTCGTAGGTTCGATCCCTGCAATGAGCACCTTTTTTGTGCCGCGCATGGAACCCCATCCATCATGCATCTTTACAGTCATCACATACGATCCATCCTCTGTTTTACCCTCCAATGTGCTTCGGTCGTGGAATGGACCTGTAAGTGATTCGCAAGGGACTGAAAATTTTTTTTCGCAGATGCTCGTTTAGCTCAGTTGGTTAGAGCGCCGTGCTAATAACGCGGCGGTCGTAGGTTCGATCCCTGCAATGAGCACTTTTCTTTTTGTCACAGATAATCTAACTTTTATTGGAGGGCTTGGCGGTGTGTTGAAATTTTTGACTTCACACTCATATCTTTGCTCTGTCATGCTTTTTCATGCAACCGCAGTTTTGTTGAGAAATGAACGTGCTTATACAAGGTTGCAGACGTTTGAATGGAGTGATTCCTCGAAGGGGATTCGCAGCTGTTGCTTCAGAAACCGAGCAAGCTCTGCGGGAATCCATCTCAAACTATTCTAAGCAGATCATTCAACCGAAGGTTTCGCAGATGGACCACGAAGGAAAGATGGACCCTCAAATAGTGAGGTCTCTGTTCGATCACGTACGTTACACATCTATCCCGACCGCCGATGTTCTCTCTAGGGTTACATGGGTATTGAGGTTCCCGAGAAATACGGAGGACCTCAGCTTTCATTCACTGATTCGGTTATAATCATCGAAGAGATCGCAAAGGTGGATCCCGCTGTAGCAGCGCTTGTTGACATCCATAACACACTGTTGAACAGGTCGATCATGAAGTTCGGGACCGATGAACAAAAGGATACGTATCTTCCCCTTTTATCAACTGAGATGGTTGGCAGCTTTGCCATCAGTGAGAGCAGCGCAGGATCAGACGCATTTGGGGGCATGAAGACAACGGCCTCGCCGATTGGAAACGGTAAATTCCGCCTAAATGGCGAAAAAGCTTGGATCTCCAATTCCCGAGATGGAGACAAAGGATTGCTACTCGTTTTCGCTAACGCCAAACCTTCCGAAGGTTACAAAGGAATCACGGCGTTCTTGGTCGATAGATCCGCTTCAGGCGTTGAAATTGGGAAGAAAGAAGATAAACTCGGAATAAGGGCCTCAAGTACCTGCGTGGTGAGTCTAAATGACGTTGAGGTGGATGAGGCTTCAATCCTCGGTCAAGTTGGGGATGGCTATAAAATTGCCATCGGGCTACTGAACGAAGGAAGAATTGGAATCGCTGGGCAAATGCTCGGATTGGCCCGAGGGTCGTTTGAAATTGGGATGAAATATATGCTCGAGAGAAAACAGTTCGGTCAACCTATCGCGGAGTTTCAGGGAATGAAATATCAATACGCCCAGATTTATACTGAAATTGAGGCTGCGCATCACCTGGTATACTCCGCCGCGAGTTTGAAAGAACGAGCAGACAAAGGTGAGATTTCCGAGAAAGATTTCATTAAAGAAGCGTCCATGGCGAAATTATACGCATCACAGATCGCCGAGAAAACAGCTTCGAAAGTTATCGAGTGGATGGGTGGGGTCGGATTCACAAAAGAGTACCCTGCAGAAAAGTTCTTCCGCGATTCGAAGATAGGATCAATCTATGAAGGAACATCTAACATTCAACTGGACACTATTGCCAAACAGATCATTAAGGAATTCAAATAGGTACCCACGTATGGATATAGATGCTTTATGATCCAATAACTGGCCGTGATACAGTACTTTTGTGTTCCCATTACGACATCGAATGCTCCTTTACGAGAATCGTGAAAATTTTTTAATCCCCATTCCTTCATCGATTTTAGCGCTCTTGTTGTAGTTTCCTTTACATATGTTCAAGAAGGAATTGATTATCGACGGTAAGGGTCACCTTCTCGGTCGATTGGCGTCCGTCATTGCCAAGGAGATCCTCAACGGTCAACATGTGGTATGTTATCAATTAATTATACGCTTTTTTCTATATTCCATCGATAGACTGTTGTGAGATGTGAGGGTATCAACATTTCTGGTTCCCTTTTCAGAAACACCTTGAAGTACAAGGAGTTCCAAAACAAGACCACCAGAACCAACCCACGAAGAGGCCCGTTTCACTACACTGCTCCTTCGATGATGCTCTGGAGAACTGTTCGTGGTATGCTCCCACACAAGACCGCCAGAGGTCAAGCTGCCCTTCAACGCTTGAAGGTCTTCGACGGTGTCCCAACTCCTTATGACAAGAAGAAGAAGATGACTGTCCCTCAAGCCGCTAAGGCTCTCCGCTTGAAGCCAGAGCGAAAGTTCTGCGTTCTCGGTGATTTGGCTTCTCAAGCTGGTTGGAAGTGCAAGGAACTCATTGAGAAATTGTCCGCTAAGCGAACTGAGCGAGCTTCCAAGTACTTCAAGAATGTCAAGGAGACCGCCAAGTTGCGAGCTCAAGCTAAGGCTACTTTGACTAAGAACAACGCCAGCTTCAAGAACGAGGCTTCCGTGTTGGCCAAGGTTGGAGGTATCTAAATAGTAGAACAGACATAACAGCAAACAAACCAATCCATATGTCCATTACACATACTGTATCATCTCTCACCCCTTGTTGCTAGTCGATATACCTAATCATCATCTACTGCTGTTCTCCGACTATTTGTTCTAACATATCAATGTAGAGAGCTTGAATACTTTCAGGTACGCGTCGGAATATCAGACTTCGCCTTGCTTCAGCTTCACTTGAAGAAGATTGAGGTTGCAACAAGTCCACTATGAAATCAATAGCCCTCTTTTTTGCTATACCCGCCTTGGGTAATCGGCGTATATCTACCTTGTTTAAATCGTTCACTACAACTCTTGTAACCTGTGTGAGTAGCTCCGTTCGCTCTGCAATAGCTTCCGAGATTTTGTCTTCTGCCAACGGATGCAGAGTCGATATATATGAATCAACATCCGCAACATCGAGCAATAGATCAAAACATTGCTCAGTTGCTTGTCGCATGCGTCCAATATCACCAACAGACGACGTTGAAGACGACTGTTCTACTGCCGCCTTTCCCAAGTCGACCAGTTTCCGCGGATGGTACACACTAGAATACAATCGTTTACCAAGAGCTGTCTCATCAGCACCTGCTTCCAGGGCAGGTCTTTCCTCATTGGCCGTTCTAAACAAAAATTTCCCCTTGTAATTTTGCACTGATGATCCACTCAATGCAACCATTTGGTTCAATTGGATTTTTGTCACAAACTCCTTGTCTCTGCTTGTCATAATCGATGATGGTCTCACTGTTGCCACCTGACGACCCCATTTCCTAACATCCAAAGTCCCCTCAACCGCTTGATCTCGCTGGAGCGCCGTGAACGGGGTCGGGAACACTCTCACTGGGTACACGTGAATACTCATTTGAGGGATATGTGGACCTGATGGTGCTTGAGCAGGAGGTGGTGGTGGGGGAGGAGGAGGAGGTGGAGGTGGTGCCAAAGATGATGACAAACTAGGGGACCCAAATGCCTTTACAAACCTTGTTGAAATCTCTGTATGCAAAATTTCAGGTGCCCTCACTGATGGTGCTGGAGGAGGTGGCGGAGGTGGTGGTGGCGGTGGAGATGGAGATGAACCAACTAATCCTGGTGGTGGTATACCGGTTGTAGCAGCAACGGGTTGAGGTTCTCCTTGTCGAGCGCTTGTCATTCGTAATAGTTCTTCCAAAGGACTGAGTGGTCTTGTCGACTGTTTCGGCGGAACCGCCGGCGGAACCGGTGAAGAACTCGGAGCTCCAAACAAACTATTCAAATCAACCTTGGTTCCCAAAGATTTGTTTTCGGGACTCTTTTTCTTTACTCCACGTTCATTGATAGGTTTTGATTGAGAAGGTTTTTTGGGTGCCGCTTCTTTTGGTGGCATTGGCATTGATGGAATATCAAAGAATCCACTGGTCTTTGCTGAAGTGTATTCTTCCAACGCATCATCACCGAAAGTGTCTGCGTTCATTGCATCGATTTCATCCTCCTCTATTTCATTGTACCGAACAGTTCCACCATCCACTCCCTCGATCACGTCGGGGATAGGATTTTTTTTACCCCAATTTGACGACATCTAGAAACAGAGTTTGCATGCAAAACGAAAACAGAGACAAACGGAGTATCCTTGTTACTTGGAACTACTACTATCTAAATTCACAATTGATACACCATAATCGTGGGAGACAGCGACGGAAATTTTTTCCTCTGTATCATTCCAGTGGGTTTGTACATAATAGGGGAACCCAAGGGAGAAACAAAATGACGAAAGTTGACCCGAGTAGTGGATCGCGCCAGAAGTGAAATCCCACGTGAAAATTCGCCCATCCACAGACACACTTGTAATCAGACTACGAACAGTTGGGAAATTCATGGATGAAGACGACGTTGTAGACGAGCGACGAGCTTGTGGCACAGATGAAGATGCCTCAAGATCATCCGGATGGATCAGTCTAAGATGGAAAACTGCGTCAATTGCAATAATGTCGGATTTATGAAAATTGTGAATCCGAATAACTTCTACGTCATCTTTAAAGTTATGAACTGTGATCATGCCAGCCTTGTCGACTGATATCATGTGCTTCTTATCAATAAGGCGAGCACAAACCAATCGCTTCGCTGTAGTCGAGTACACCGTCTCACCAACAGACACATCCACTATCCGTAATCTTCGGGTCTCGTGGACGATTTCATCACCCGACATAGATGCGGGAAATTCGGAAAGAAGGAGATAATAATGGAAAGAATCCACTGGGATAACGTTCACAATATTGGATTGCTGCATCTTGAATGGACACATGTTCTGATCGTTCGATACAACATCAATAAACGTCGTCATACCAGGATAGATAATCGTGATTTGATTGAATTTCTGAAACACATAACGGAATCCACTTGATCCTGAT
>Ga0214917_10001907_pt1 | contig 26204 bp, 25 predicted proteins | sample LL_1208_BB_MetaG_FD_177983 | JGI IMG/M metagenome (GOLD analysis project Ga0214917, IMG submission 177983) | Freshwater microbial communities from Lake Lanier, Atlanta, Georgia, United States - LL_1208_BB | ecosystem: Environmental > Aquatic > Freshwater > Lake | place: USA: Georgia | collected...
ACGTGGTCACCAGCACGATTGCCTACGAGGGAGACGCGAAGTGGCGCGAATACGAAGGCGGCGTGAGCGACTGGCTGATCCAGACCAAGCGCGCCAGCGATATTGCCGCAGCCCAAGGCAAAACCACGGCCAAGCCCTTTAACTACGAGCGTGAGCAGCTCCAAAAACAAGAGCAGGCCGCGGCCAAAGTGAGTGCTGCTGCCTCCGCCTCGCCACCGCCAGCCCCGCCTTCACCCGCCTCCCCACGACCCTCAAAGTCCCGAAAGCTCAGCTTCAAAGAACAAAGGGAGTTGGACGCCCTACCCGCAACCATTGCGGCGCTGGAGGCCGAACAGCAAGGCATCACCCAAGCGCTGGCCGACGGCAGCTTATACGCCAGCAACCCCACCCGTGCCGCCGCGCTGGCCAGCCGCAGCGCCGAAATTGACGACGCTTTGATACAGGCACTGGAGCGTTGGGAACTGCTGGGGGCTTGATACTGGCGAAGCAGGGCAGGGAAAACCCTTGCAAGTCACCCCGGACCTCTAGGGCATGATCCCCACTCGCCTTACCTGCCCCTTGGAGATTTGAATGACCCAAATGACCGTCAACAATCAGAAGGTGTCGCTTGACACCCCAGCGGACACCCCTTTACTGTGGGCCATCCGCGAAAAACTCAATCTCACCGGCACCAAATTTGGCTGCGGCATTGCGCAGTGCGGCGCCTGCACCGTGCACTTGGATGGCGCACCCGTGCGGTCCTGCTCGGTCCCCGTATCCGCTGTGAGTGGTAGAAAAATCACCACCATTGAAGGACTTATGAAAACCCGTACCGGCAAAGCGCTGGAAGCGGCTTGGAATCAAGTTCAAACACCGCAGTGTGGTTACTGCCAATCGGGTCAGCTGATGGCGGCTGCCGATCTTCTGAATAAAGCCAAAAAAACCCTCAGCCGGGAAGACATTTTGTCGGCCATGAGCGGCCACATTTGCCGCTGCGGCACCTACAACCAAATTGCCCAAGCGGTAGCGCTGGCGCAAAAAACCCTGAAGGGAGGTCAAGCATGAACCCCGTGACCACAGTTTCTCGCCGCGCCTTCATGGTCGGCTCCGGTGCCGGTTCATTGGGCATCAGTTTTGGTTTGGCCTCGGCCTGGGCCACGTTAGATGCTGCCCATGCCCAAGGATTTGGCGGCACAACCTCAGGGAACGCCTTCAGCCCCAATGGCTGGGTGCACTTTGGCACCGATGGCTCGGTGACATTAGTCTCGCCTGCAGCAGAAATGGGCCAAGGCACCATGACGGCCATGCCCATGCTGCTGGCTGAAGAGTTGGACCTGGACTGGAAACAGGTCAAGGTGGTGCAGGCGCCCGCGCACTCCAAGATTTTTGGCAACCCGCGTTTTGGCGGCGGCATGGTCACTGGTGCCTCGCGCACCGTGGCCGGCTATTACGACCCCATCCGCTTGGCCGGTCTCCAAGCCCGTTTGGTGATGGTGCAAGCGGCAGCAGACATGCTCAAAGTACCCGCGGCTGAGCTGCGTACTGAAAAAAGCACGGTCATCCACAGCGCCAGTGGGCGCAAGCTGAGCTATGCACAAATTGCCAAAGTGGCCCAAGCGCCTGCAGAGCTGCCCAAGGTGGACAAAGCCATGCTCAAGCCCATGAGCCAGTTCAAAATCATTGGCACCGACATTGCTCGGGTGGACGTGGCTTCCAAGTCCAACGGCACCGCCAAGTTCGGCATTGACCAGCGCATGCCCGGCATGTTGTGGGCTTCGGTGTTGCGCGCGCCCTTGCACCGCGAAAAGTTAGAGAGTGTGGACGACGCCGCCACAAGGGCCTTGCCCGGCGTGAAAAACGTGGTGCGCCTGCCCTATGGTGTGGCGGTGGTGGCAGATTCTTTCCATACCGCCCGCCAAGGCCGCGATTTGCTCAAAGCCCAATGGAGCAGCACTTCCAAAGCGCGCAGCCACAACTCTGCGGCCGTGTTGGCCGAGTACGTGGCCCGCTCGCAAAACCTGAGCGATGCCGGTGTAGAGTTTGCCAAACATGGCGACACGCCCGCGCAACTGGCCGGAGCCGTCAAAACCTTCAGCGCCACCTACACCAGCGAAATGGTGAGCCACATTTGCTTGGAGCCCATGAACTGCACCGCCAAGGTGGAAGGCGACCAGGTTGAGGTGTGGGCACCGTCTCAGTCACCCTCTTTCATTATTGGCGCTTTAAGCGGCGCAGCGGGTTTTAAGCCCGAAAACATCAAAATCAACATCACCTTGCTGGGTGGCGGCTTTGGTCGCCGGGTCGAGCCCGACTATGCCTTGGACGCGGCACTGGTGGCCAAGGCCATGCCCGGCACGCCGATTCAGGTCATCTGGACGCGCGAAGACGACATCACCCACGACAAATACCGCCCTCTTACCAGCCAACACTTGGTGGCAGGTGTGGATGCACAAGGCAAGCTGGTGGGCTTGCTGCACCGGGTGGTATCTGAAGGTATTTACGCTCGGGTGGCCCCTCCAGCCTTTAAAGCTTCTGGCGGCAAAGACCAGCCGGTGATGGAAGGGGTTGAAATCTCTTACGGCGTGCCGGGCCATTTGGTGCAGTTCATGATTGAAGAGCGCGGTGTGGACGCAGGCTTTTGGCGCGCTGTGGGTCCCGGCTACACCAAGTTCGCCATTGAAACCTTGATTGACGAAGTGGCCCGTGGCGTAGGACGCGACCCCCTGGGCTACCGCCTTGACATGCTGGGTCAACACCCACGCGCGCGGGCCGTTTTGAACCAAGTGGCCCAAATGGCCGGTTGGGGCCGCGGCATGCCGGCAGGCCGCGCCTTAGGCTTGGCTTTTTCTGACGCTTGGAACTCCATGATAGGCATGGTGGCAGAGGTGTCCATCAAGGATGGCAAACCCGTGGTACATCAGGTTTGGGCTGCAGTGGACCCTGGTCATGCCGTTCAGCCTAAAAACATTGAGGTGCAAGTAGAAGGCTCGGTGATCTATGGTCTGTCGGCCGCTTTGCACGAAAAAATCACCCTGAAAAACGGGGAGCCGCAAGAAACCAACCTCAACAGTTACCGGGTGTTGCGTGCTAATGAAACACCTTTGGTCAACGTCAAGGTGATGCCTTCTGACAACCATCCCGGTGGCATGGGCGAAGTCGGTTTGCCGCCCATTGCTCCAGCCGTAGCCAATGCAGTGGCGGCACTGACCGGCAAACGTCTACGCAGCCTGCCATTTACGTCGGTTTAAGTTGAAGACTCCATCTGTGGCCTTGGGTTTGAGCTTTTCAGGCTCAAGCCTTTTGGCTTACCACTTGTCTTTGCCGCTCATGGCAAATTGCAAGAGGTTTTTAAGCTGCACTTGAAGCTTGACGCTGGTCTGGGGTATGACGGCTTCAACGGCGTATTCTTTGATGGCCGTGTCCCGCAAAATGGGCTGAGCCACCGGAAAGCCTTCGCGGTTGAGCACCACCGCCACCTTGGGGGTAGAGGTGTTGATGCCGCGGCGCACCACCACGGCCACCTCTTGGGTTTTCAGGCGCACAAAAGCGCCGGGGAAATAAATACCCACCGCTTTGATTAACGAAGCGCCGCCTTCGTCCACTTGGTTGTCTTCATTGAAATAGCTGGCCTTCATGGCGGCCGCGGGCGAGAGCGGCGCGCGGCCGGCGCGGGGGGACAAACGGGCAGAAAATTGGTCGGCACGGTGGATCAGCCGCGCCATGCGCTGCCCCACAGAGGGCTGCTCTGTGGTGGTAATGGCTACCGGCAGGTGGTGTTCCTTGACGGCTTGCAGCCACCCCTCATCGGTCACGCCCATTTCAATGAGCAGTTCGGTGGAGTGGTCGGCGTGCGCCTCAATCAGTTTGCGCTGCTCAGGGCTAGGGCTTGACATTTGAGAGGCCAACTGGTCTTGCAACACCGTCATGCCGATGTTCATGGTCAGGGCGGCCATGCCCAAGGATTTTTGTTGGTCTTCGTCCCAGCCCAAGACTTCTCTGGAAGCAATCAAGACCATCACACACACCAACATGGAGTGCGTAGAGCTGTAGTAGCGAAGCTCAGAAAACGAGATGTGAAACAAGGCCAAAAGCGCCGCATCGGGGTGAAATTTGGCGTAATCAAACAAGGCCTCAAACAAGGCCTGAACGTTGGCGACAAATTTGGGGTCGCGCGGGTCGCGCAGTATCCGGTGGGCTTGGTATTGCAGGTCCAACCAATCCACGTCGGTGATGGTTTTTTTGACGAGCTTGGTGTCTTTGTCGTCGGAGGTGAGCTCTGCGCGGGCAATCTCGCCCAATGTGGAGCCACCCGCCACCAAGGTCATGATTTTGCTGACCAAGGCACGGTTGAGAAAAATAGCCTCGTTTTCATCCACAAACAAGGACACGCCGCGGCCTTGCAGCTTGATCAGGTCTGCCCGTGAATGGATCACATAGCCCTTTGCGGCCAAGAGCTGGCCGTGGGCGTCGCGCAACGAAAACGGCAGGGGCTTGCCTAAGGTCACGGCATCCATGTCGATGGCAATCAGGCTCATGTCTCTAAATCCACGAAGTTGCGAAGATTTTTTGGGTTATGTTGAGTAGAGGTCAATAGCCGAGGATTCAAACGCACCACCTGTTGCCCTATGGCATGAATGTGGTCGGGCGTGGTTCCACAGCAGCCTCCCACAATGTTAACCAAGCCTTCGGCCGCAAACTCACGCAGCAATCGGCTGGTGACTTCGGGGGTTTCGTCAAACCCGGTGTCGCTCATGGGGTTGGGCAAGCCAGCATTGGGGTAGCAGCTGATGTAGGTGTCTTGTGCCACCTTGGCCAGCTCTTGCAAATAGGGCCGCATCAAGGCGGCGCCTAAAGCGCAGTTCAAGCCTACCGCAAGCGGCTGGGCATGGCGCACGCTGTACCAAAAGGCAGTCACCGTTTGGCCGCTGAGAACACGGCCGGAAGCGTCGGTCACGGTACCGCTGATGATGAGCGGCAAACGCTCGCCCGAAGCCTCAAAAAACTCATCAATGGCAAACAAGGCGGCTTTGGCGTTGAGGGTGTCAAACACGGTTTCGAGCAACAGCACATCGGCACCACCCTGCACCAGTGCCTCGGTTTGCTCATAGTAGTTGAGGCGCAGCTCTTCAAAGCTGATGTTGCGTGCGCCGGGGTCGTTCACGTCGGGGCTGATGCTGGCGGTTTTGGGCGTGGGGCCCAAAGCCCCCGCCACGTAGCGGGGGCGGTCAGGGGTGCTGAACTTGTCGCAGGCGGCGCGTGCCAGTTGTGCTGAGGCCAAGTTCATTTCTTTGGCGTAGGCTTCTAAGCCATAGTCGGCCTGTGCCACTTGGGTCGCGCCGAAGGTGTTGGTTTCAATCAGGTCTGCGCCCGCTTGCAAATAGCTTTCATGGATGTCTTGAATCACGTGGGGCAGCGTCAAGGACAACAGTTCGTTGTTGCCTTTGACATCCTGCTTCAGGTGTTGAAACCGCTCGCCCCGGTAATGCGCCTCGCTCAATTTGAGCTGCTGGATCATGGTGCCCATGGCGCCATCCAACATAAGGATGCGCTGGCTCAGCAGCTGCGGCAGCTGTTGGGCGCGCGTGTAAGGCTGGCGGGGGGCGCCGGATTGAGGGTTGCGGTGAGGTTGCATGAGGCCTGATTGTAGGTAAGCGTTTAAGCTTGCCCTCATGCGCTCCACTAGTCTGCTGTCGACCAGCACTATGACCCCCCCATCCACAGACCCCCTCGACATCTTGCAGCAGGTGTTTGGGTATCAAGATTTCCGAGGTTTGCAACGCACCATCATCCACCACGTTCTGGCTGGCGGTGACGCCATGGTGCTCATGCCCACGGGTGGCGGCAAATCGTTGTGCTACCAGATTCCGGCAATTGCCCGGCACCGTGCGGGGCTGGGCACCACCTTGGTGGTATCGCCTTTGATCGCACTGATGCACGACCAAGTGGGCGCCCTGCGTGAGGCTGGGGTAGAAGCCGCCTTTTTAAATTCCACGTTGTCGGGCGAGGCTTCTCAAGACATTGAGAGGCGGCTGTTGCAGGGCGAGTTGGTACTGCTTTACGCCGCACCTGAGCGGGTGAGCAACCCAAGATTTTTGGCGCTCTTGGATTCTTTGGCACAACGGGGTTTGCTGAGCCTTTTTGCCATTGACGAGGCGCATTGTGTGAGCCAGTGGGGGCACGACTTCAGACCTGAGTACCGGGAGCTGAGCGTGTTGCAAAAGCGCTTTCCTGGTGTGCCGCGCATGGCCTTGACCGCCACCGCGGATGCACTCACGCGGGCTGACATAGTGGAGCGGCTGCATCTGCAACAAGCGCAACCCTTTGTCAGCAGCTTTGACCGGCCCAACATCCGCTACGCCATTGTGGACAAGCAAGACCCTCCAAAGCAGCTGATTCGCTTTATTGAGCAAGAGCACGCGGGCGAGGCCGGCATTGTGTATTGCCAGTCCAGAAAGCGCGTTGAAGAGGTGGCCCGTGCCCTGTGTCAGGCCGGCATAGAAGCCTTGCCGTATCACGCCGGTCTTGACAACTCCGTCAGGCAACGCCACCAGAACCGTTTTACGCGTGAAGACGCCTTGGTGATGGTGGCCACCATTGCCTTTGGCATGGGCATAGACAAGCCGGACGTGCGCTTTGTGGCGCACTTGGACTTGCCCAAAAATATTGAAGGGTATTACCAGGAAACCGGACGCGCAGGCCGTGACGGTTTGCCCGCCGATGCATGGATGGCTTATGGCCTGCAAGACGTGGTCAACCAGCGCCGCATGATTGACGATAGCCCGGCCCCCGAAGCGTTCAAGCAAGTGATGCGCCAAAAGCTTGAAGCCCTGCTGTCCATGGCTGAGAGCACTGACTGCCGCCGCGTGCGCCTGTTGGGCTATTTTGGTGAAGCCTATGTGCCTGATGTGGGCCCAGCGGCCCAATCCGCCTATGACAACACCAGGCTTAACTGCCAAAGTTGTGACAACTGTCTGGACCGCCCCGAAGTATGGGACGGCACCGAGGCGGCGCGCAAACTTTTAAGCTGCGTCTACCGCATCCAGCAACATGACGGTTTGAGTTTTGGGGCAGGTCATCTGGTGGACGTGGTGCGCGGCAAGATGACCGACAAGGTCCAGCAGTACCAGCACCAAACCTTAAGCACCTTCGGGTTGGCAGCAGACTGCTCTGAGGCCCAACTCCGTGGGGTGATGCGCCAACTCATCAGCTTGGAGGCCTTGAGCGTGCAGACGGGAGACTTTCCCACTTTGGGGTTGGGGCCACATTCCCGCCAAGTGCTGCGGGGCGAGGTACCTATCCGCTTGCGGGTTGGGGCATCAGAACAGCCCCGTAAGGCAATGAAGGCTTTGTCGCGTGGTTCAGACATGCCTGAAGCCAATTCTCGACCAGAGTTGGCCTTGTTAAGTGAGCAAGCACTTGCGCTTTTGACCACGTTGAAGCACTGGAGGGCAGAAGTGGCCAGCGCACACAACCTGCCGCCGTATGTGATTTTTCATGACGCCACCTTGACCGCCATTGCGCAAGTGGCGCCCCAAACCCCCGAAGCCTTGCACGCCATCAGCGGCATTGGAATTAAAAAACTAGAGGCCTATGGCGGTGAAGTGCTGAGAATTGTGGGGTTGTTTCGGTAATTAGGCCCAAACAAATAGAAGTAGGCCCACCCAAAGGCTAATGCAGTTGAAAGCTTTGCTCGTACGAAATGGCAGCGCCGGTCATGGTATTTTGTAAACGTTCTATAGCACGTTCGTGGCGAACTGCCTGACGTTTGGAGGCTGTGCGCAGTTGCTGCATGTGGTGCTGCATGAGTTTGTTCAGTTTGGCGCGGCAGGGATCGAGCACACCAGCCAAATGCAGTGCAATATAGGCCACATGGTCAGCTTGGGTCTGACGGAATTCGTCAGTCCACTGGCTAAACAGCTGCCATTTGTATGTGCCTTTAGGCGGAACTTGAATGATTTCAGTTCTCATGGTGTTAACTCAATACAGGTGGATAAACCGTACCCAAAACGCTGCCAATCAACAAATGCGATATGAAGCTCTTGGGCACTTGAACATATCTTTCTGTGCCTATCACGCGCCAACTGAGCATTTGGTTGACAAGATGGGAGACATATCTGGCAGTTAGAATCTTGATATGTGCCGAAAAGTCGATATTTTTTCTAGGATTTGCCATGTCTGAGCCCCATTCCAAGCCTGATCAGCACGAACCCGACGCGCTGGAAAGCATTGTTCACAGCATTCCTGTGGTGATTCCAGCTGTGGGCGCTTTGTTGATTTTTTTACTGGCTTTTATCGCCGTCTTTTTGGCCTAATCTATCCAACAGGGCAGCCTGGCCATCTGTTCTGTTGAGGCCTGTTTCACAGGGTTTGAGCGGGTTTACCCTAGTTCTGTACCTGTTTCTGCCTTTTGCGTCATTATCATGACGGAAGTTGGCTAAACTGTGTCTATTGCAGTTTTTCCTTTGCAGTTTTTGAAATCCCCAGGAGCTCCTTTGATGAACCCATCGTCATCCGCCGTGGCGGGCTTAAACGCCCCCAGCTATGTACAACATCCCCGCTTGCTGTCTTGGGTGGCCGACATGGTGGCCCTGTGCAAACCCGATCGCGTTTACTGGTGCGACGGCTCTGAGGACGAGTACAAGCGCCTGTGCGAGCAGTTGGTGCAGGCGGGCATTTTCATCAAGCTCGACGCCAACAAGCGTCCTGAAAGCTATTTGGCACGCTCCGACCCCAGCGACGTGGCCCGTGTGGAAGACCGCACCTTTATCTGTTCGGCCAACAAGGACGACGCAGGCCCCACCAACAACTGGATTGACCCCAAAGACATGCGCGCGCTGATGCAGCACGGCCAGCCCGACGGCAAACCCGCTCTTTTTGACGGTTGCATGAAAGGCCGTACCATGTATGTGGTGCCTTTTTCCATGGGACCGCTGGGCAGCCACATCGCACATATTGGCATTGAGCTCTCCGACAGCGCCTATGTGGCCGTCAACATGAAGCTCATGACCCGCATGGGCAAAGCGGTTTATGACGTGCTGGGTAATGACGGCGATTTTGTGCCTTGCATGCACACCGTGGGTGCGCCCCTGCAACCCGGCGAAAAAGATTCCATTTGGCCATGCAACCAAACCAAATACATCGTGCATTACCCCGAAACCCGGGAAATCTGGAGCTACGGCTCAGGTTACGGCGGTAATGCCTTGCTGGGTAAAAAGTGTTTTGCCTTGCGCATTGCCTCGAATATGGGCCGAGACCAAGAGTGGCTTGCAGAGCACATGCTGATTTTGGGTGTCACCAACCCTGCGGGCAAAAAATACCATGTGGCGGCGGCTTTCCCCAGCGCTTGCGGCAAAACCAACTTTGCCATGCTGGTGCCGCCTGTGGGATTTGAGGGTTGGAAAATCACCACCATTGGCGACGACATTGCTTGGATCAAGCCCGGCCAAGACGGTCGCATGTACGCCATCAACCCTGAGGCCGGGTACTTTGGTGTGGCGCCGGGCACCAATTTCCTCACCAACCCCAATTGCATGGCCAGCTTGAAACGCGAGGTCATCTACACCAACGTGGCCTTGACCGACGATGGTGACGTGTGGTGGGAAGGCATGGGTCCCGCACCTGCGCACGCCATCGACTGGCAAGGCAAAGACTGGACACCCGAGATAGCCAAGCAAACCGGCGCTAAAGCCGCCCACCCTAATGCGCGTTTTACGGTTTCGGCCATCCACAACCCCGCCTTGGACCCCGCTTGGGACGACCCTGCAGGCGTGCCCATTGATGCGTTTATTTTTGGTGGTCGCCGATCCGACACCGTGCCGCTGGTCACCCAAGCCCGCAATTGGGTGGAAGGCGTCTACATGGCCGCGACCATGGGCTCGGAAACCACTGCCGCCATCATTGGCCAACAAGGAGTGGTTCGCCGCGACCCCTTTGCCATGTTGCCCTTTACCGGCTACCACATGGGCGACTATTTCCAGCACTGGCTGCAATTGGGCGAAAAATTGGCCGCTACCGGCGCCAAGCTCCCCGGCATTTTCACGACCAACTGGTTCCGCAAGGGCGCCAACGGCGAATTTGTGTGGCCGGGCTATGGCGAAAACATGCGCGTGCTCAAGTGGATCATTGACCGCGTTGAAAACACCACTCCAGGGCAAGAACACTTCTTTGGCATCAGCCCTGACTTTAATGAGCTGCAATGGACGGGCCTGAACTTCACGGCCGAGCAGTTTGAAGTGGTCACCGGCATGGACAAGGCCGCTTGGAAAGAAGAGCTGGCACTGCACGACGCGCTGTTCGAGCAGTTGAACCTGCGCTTGCCCCAGGTACTCCTGGACACCCGCAAGCAAATGGCAGAAAAGTTGGCCGCTTAAAACAAAGAATTACTTAGGCCACACCTAAAATTTCTAAAGCAGTCAGACAAAAGGCCACCCTAGGGTGGCCTTTTGATTGGAGAAGCCCTTGCTTAGTCTTGGCGAGACACTGCAGACTGGAGTTCTGACAGGACGCGGGGGTCTTGCTGGACCAATTGCATCAAACGAGCGTCAGCACGGCGCTGGGCGGCTTGCTGCACACGGTGTGTGAAGCCGCCCATCAAACGCAATGCCATGCCGCGGGCTGGAGCCGCCAACAAGGCCACTGCCGCAAAGCCCACCACCCACAACACCACCCAAGCGGCCAGCAGGTCGCCATCGGCCCAGCTGTCAATCAGCTGGTCAGCGACCACGATCAAGGCCGAAACCATAGCCGCCAACAGCATGGTGGCCACGCTGCGTGTGCTGTCCAGACTGCGCAAGTGGCCTGAAATACAGGAGATACCCCTTTCAAAACGCTCTACACCTGCGTGACGTGGGCTGTAACCGGGTTGTACGAATGAGTTCATAAGATGCTCCTAAAGTGAATCGATGGAGGAATACTAGGGTTTATCCTTATATTTATCAAATTTATTGTTGTGATGCACAATATTCACATCGTTGATGTTTGGACATGACATGAGCTTTAAAAACTTGGACCTGAACCTGCTGCGGGTGTTCAACGAAGTCATGACCGAGCGTCATTTGACACGTGCCGCCACCAAGCTCTCACTCACCCAGCCGGCCGTCAGCAACGCCTTGCGGCGGCTTCGTGACAGCTTGGGGGACGACTTGCTGCGCCGCAGCGGGACAGGGCTGGTGCCCACCCCTATGGCTTTGGCTTTGTGGCCCAAAGTTCAAGCCGCGTTGGAGCAGCTCAACGAGGCCTTGTCGCCCAGCGCCTTTGACCCCGCCGCTTCCACCGCCACATTTGTGCTGTCCATGGCCGACGCCACCGCCGCGGAACTGATTCCAGGCTTGATTGGGTTGATCGACCGAGAAGCCCCGGGCGTGAGCATTCGGGTGGTGCCGCTGACCACCCGCGACCCGCGCAAGTTGCTGGAGTCTGAAGGGGCCGACATGGCCATTGGGTTTTTTCCGTCGGTGCTGGCAGGCATGACGGCGCAGGCTCAAGCGGGCGAGGTGGCGACGTTTCACCACCAGCGGCTCTACAACAGCTCCTATGTGTGTGTGATGCGCCACGACCACCCCTTGGCTCAATCGGAGCTCACCCTAGACCGTTTTTGCGCGGCCCGCCATCTGCTGGTGAGCTTTTCGGGCCGGCCGTTTGGCTTTATTGATGAGGCCTTAACCAGCTTGGGCCGCAGCCGCCACATTGTGCTCACCGTGAACCAGTTTTTCACCGCAGGCAGGGTGGTGGCCAACTCCAATTTACTCACCGTGTTGCCGCGCCACTTTGTGAGCGTGACCGGGATTGCCGACCAACTGGTGTTGCGCGAGTTGCCCTTCAAAGTTCCGGATGTCCATGTGGACGCTCTGTGGCACCGCCGCGTGCACACCCAACACCCCCACCTGTGGCTGCGTGAGCATTTGGTCAACCTGCGACCTTTGGCCGCGGGTCACGCCATGCTCCAACCCGCCGACGGCTCATGAAATTACAACTGCTCTCTGACCTTCACCTGGAGTCGCACCCGAACTTTGCGCCGACGCCCGCCCCCGAGGCCGACGTGCTGGTGTTGGCGGGCGACATTGGGTCGTATCAGCAAGGCTCCATGCTGAGCGAGGCCGATTTTGGTTTGCAACGGTTTTCACCCCTGCAGGGCTGGCCTACACCCGTACTGTTTGTGCCGGGCAACCATGAATACGATGGCTTGGATTTTGACGAGGCGCACCGCCGCCTAGAAGCCACCTGTACGCAACTGGGCATTTGTTTTTTAGAGCAGTCCAGCATTTCTGCACAAGAACTGTTGGGGACCAATTTGTCAGGTGAAGCGCAGGGGCCCAACATCCGCTTTGTCGGAACCACGCTGTGGACCGACTTTGATGCGCTGAACCCCAAGCAAGACCCCGCACTCCGAAACAAGGCCTATCGGGCCGCCAACCACCACCTCCGCAAAACCGCCACCACACGGGGGGGCGAGCCGTTTTTGGCTGAACTCATTCGAGAACAAGCCCTCTGCTGCCAAGCTTGGTTGCGTCAAGCCCTGGCCGAGCCTTTTGAGGGCACCACGGTGGTCATCACCCATTACGCACCCTCGCTTATGAGCATGGACCCACGATACGGCTTGGTGCCGGGCACAGCAGGCTTTTGCAACGCCCTGGACGACCTGTTTCCAGAGGCCTCCCTATGGCTGCACGGCCATTTGCATTGCCCGCAGGACTATGTACAAGCAGGCTGCCGCGTGGTCAGCAACCCCATGGGCTACGCCCGCAAACAAGAGCAAGACCACTTCAACCCGACGCTGTGTATTGAAGTGCCTCATCGCTGATCATGGAGTCTGTGGCCGCCTTCAGGGCCGGCATGATGTCAGCCGTGCTCTTGCGAGGAGTGTTTTACAGCACGATCCGACCTTTAAGGCAAAGACTTCTATGGCCTGGTGCGGTGTGGTGCCCGTGCCGTTGTGCCAAGATTTTGGGAAGGTCATCTGCAGTTGAAGCAGAGAGGGATGGAGGCAGGAATAAAGCAGCTAGGTAGTTCACCTAGTGTTGCACAGGCTTAAACCCCCACAGACTACTTGGTGTTGTTCACGCTTCATTCGCAACACACGCCATTTCCGCTTCACCCATTGATTTGAGTTACACCATGTTTTCATTTGCTTTATTGACTTTGGGCCGTTCTTTGGCCTCTGCTGCGCTGCTGCTGGGCTTGAGCTGCAGTGCTTGGGCACAGGCTTATCCCAACAAGCCCATACGCATTGTGGTGCCGGCAGGGCCTGGCGACAGTTGCGACATCTTGACCCGTCTGATTGCCCCCAAACTCACCGAGCGTTTGGGACAAGCCATAGTGATAGACAACCGTGCAGGCTCCGCCGGCCAACTCGGCTTAACGCTCATCAAGCAAGCACCTGCTGACGGCTACACGCTGGGTTGCGGGCAAGGCGGCAACATGGTCATTGTGCCGCTGGCCTACGCCAAAGTGAGCTATGACTCGCGCAAAGACTTCGCCCCTGTGGCCATGATGGCGTCTAACTTTTTAGGCTTGGTGGTCAGCCCTAAAACACCTTTTAAAAATGTTAAAGAGCTGATCGATTACGGCAAAGCCAACCCCGGCAAACTGACCTTTGGCACCAATGGAGAGGGCGCATTTTTGCACTTTGCCAGCGAGCAATTCCGCATGATGTCGGGATTTGAGTTCATGCACGTGCCCTACCGCGACATGAACGCCGTGTTCACGCAAATGCTGGGCGGTGATATTTCGGCGTCCTTGGGTTCGTTTATTTCGGTGCAGCCTTTGGCCGACTCCGGCAAGTTGCGCTTGCTGGCCATTGCCCGCGCGACCCGCCACCCCGATTACCCCAACATTCCCACCATTGCAGAAACGGTGCCCGGCTTTACCTCTGGCGGTTGGTTTGGCATCATCGCGCCTGCAGGTGTGCCACGTGAGATTGTGAGTCTGCTTAACAAGGAGGTGAACTGGGCGCTGCAGCAACCCGACGTGCGCGACCGCATGAAAAAACTCGGGCTCGATATCCACACCGAAAGCCCCGAGTTTTTCACCGACCTGATGAACAAAGACTTTGACAACTGGGGCAAAGTGGTCAAAGACATGGCCTTCAAGCCCCTTTAAGTTTCCAGGGGGCTCTAAAGTTCTCTAAGGCGCCTTCAGGCCGGAGCGTGTCGGGTCATGAACTCGGCAAACTTATTGGCCAATGCGGGGTAGTGCTCTTTCCAGTCCGGAAACGGGATCAAGTCCACGTCTTGATCTTGAATGGGCAAGTTAAACAGCTCACTGCCTTCAATCAAACGGTGTGCGGCCAAGCCGTTAAATGAGGCGTGGGTTTTGTCGTTGCCGGGCACTACCAAGACGGGCAATTTGTAGGTGCGCAATTCGGCTTCAGGAATACCCATGACGGGCTCAATAGGCCCGCTTGTGAATGCATCCAGCCAGCGGCTCATCACGGCGACGTACTCCTTCGGGTCCATAGCCATGAGGCGCTCGCGGCTGGAAGGGTTGAGGGCCAAGCGCTCCACATAAGGCGCGGTTTGACACACAGCAGCCATGCCTCCTTCAAGCGCGGCCTGGATGTATTGACCGTAGTAGGTGTTGGGCAGGCGGCCCGCCGCAAACTGACCCCCTGTAATGCGCATGAGCAGCAAGCCCTGCACCACCTCGGGGTGACGGCGCTTGACCGTCATGGACAAGCGGGCCCCTGCTGAAGAGCCGCCAAAGAACGCGGGGCCTTGGTGGTAATGCCGCAACAAGGCAACCAAATCATCGGCCCAAATGTCCTCTTCAGTGCCCTCGCCTCCAATCACAATATCAGAGGCGCCGGTGTTGCGGCGGTCGTGCACCAGCACCCTAAACCCTTTGGCCGCAACTTGCTTGCCCAGCTCGGCCATTTCCAAAAAGCGGTGGCGCCCGCCTGAGTTCAAAGACAACCAAGGACCATGGTCTCCGTAAACCTCGTGTAGCAGGTTGGCACCGCGGATGTTGATGTAGGGCATATGTTTCCTTGGTTATTCCGTTTTGATGTTGGCATCTTTGATCAGGCGACCCCACTTTGCCATTTCGGCGCGAATGAAGGCCGCAAACTCCTGGGGCGACTCGCCCCCCAATTCAGAACCCACACTGGCCGCTTGCGCCTTATAGGCGGGCGATTGAAGCACCTTGGCCACATCCGCCTGAATGCGGTTGATGATGCTGACCGGCGTGCCCGCAGGCACAAACAAGCCGTTCCAGCCCGAGGCCTCCACGCCGCTCAAGCCGGCTTCGGCCATGGTGGGCACCTCAGAAATGATGGCCACGCGCTTGGAGCCGGCCATGCCCAGAGCCCTTAATTTGCCCTGCTTGATGTGCTGCGCCACCACCACCGGTGCCAAATACGCCACCATCACATGGCCAGCCAAAAGGTCGGGCAGCTCCGCCCCAATGGCCTTGTAGGGCACATCCCGCAGCTTGATGCCAGCGGTGTAGTTCATCATTTCGCCGAGCAAATGGGTGATGGAGCCGTTGCCGCCAGAAGCTTGGGTGATGCGGTCGGGCTGGCTTTTGGCCAAAGCCAAAAATTCTTTGAGGTTGTTGGCGGGTACGGATGGGTGCACCACCATCACCAACGGCGTAGCAGTCATGCGGGTCACGGGCAATAAGGCTTCGCCCAACTTGCAGCAGGGGTTGGGGGAGAGCAGGTCATTCAGCGCGTTGTTCACATTGCCGTGCAAAAGGGTGTGCCCGTCCGCAGGGGCGCGCGCCACATCACGGGCGCCTATGGTGCTGTTGGCGCCGGGCTTGTTGTCCACCACCACCTGCTGGCCTAAAAGCTCCGTAAGGCCCGGCACCAAATCGCGCACCACGGCATCTACGGCGCTGCCCGGACCTGCGGGCACCACAATGCGCACGGGCTTGGCAGGAAAGGCCTGAGCTTGAAGTGACACAGCACCAAAGCCCAGCAGCAATAACGTGGCGCCCATGCATGCAAAAGCAATTAATCGTTTGAGAACTTGAAGTTTTTTCATGAGGGAAGGCTTGAAAAGATGATGGTAAGGTGGCAAGTGTTGGTTAATGATCGCTGTTTCAATAAGTTAACTGAAATGATTACACTGTGCAATTGGGTGTCCCCCTGTGTCTTCCCCGGTGATTTCACCTAATAACGGCTCAGGGTGTTTCGCCTAGATTCTTAGTGTTTGCTTTGCCTTTGTTTTCATTGTTATTTCAGGAACACCTATGCGCCTTGGCTATTTCACCATGCCGGTTCACCCGGCCACTCGCAGCCCCACCGACACCTTGCGCGAAGACCGCGAGATTATCATCTTGGCCGACGAACTGGGCTACCACGACGCCTTTGTAGGCGAACACCTGACCGACCTGATTGAAAATGTCACCAGCAGCATGGTGTTTCAGGCCAGCCTGATTTTTTCCACCAAGCAAATTCGCCTAGGCACCGGCACCACCAACTTGTCGCACCTGCATCCGGTGCTGGTGGCTTGCCACGCCGCCATGTTTGACCACATGGCCCAAGGCCGCTTTATTTTGGGGGTGAGCCCAGGCGCGCTTCCCTCTGATGCAGAAGCGCTGGGCATTTTTCATGAAGACCGCAACAAAATGTTTGCCGAGTCGATCGATGTGATTTTGAAAATTTGGGAATCCAACGCGCCGTTTGACATTGACCTGCCGGACAACCGCTTCAAGGTGTCCACCAAGCTCACCTACGATGACTTCACCAACACCGGCAAGATGTACAAGCCCTATCAAACCCCGCGTCCCGAAATTGTGGGCACGGTGGTGGCGCCTTTTTCCAAAGGCGTGATTGCCATGGGCGAGAAGGACTTTCACCCCATGTCGGCCAACTTTTTATACGACAAGTGGCTGCCATCGCACTGGAACAATTACTCACAGGGTAAGAGCAATGTGGGCCAAGTGGCAGACCGCGCGGATTGGCGCGTGGCACGCACCATCATGGTCAACGACAACGACCGCGTGGCCAAAGACTATGGCCGCGAGTCAGAACAAAGCCCTTACCGTTTTTACTACCGCAACTTGCACCACAAGCTGCGCAAGGGCAAGCGTGACGCCGTGTTCAGCATGGACGGCCAAACCCCTGAAAACCCCACCCCGCTCGAGGAAATTTTGGACAAGCTCGTCATAGCCGGTGGCGTCAACGAGGTCACTGAAAAAATCATCGAGCTGCACGAAACCTTGGGCGGCTTTGGTGAGCTGGTGTATGCCGGCCTTGACTGGTCCGACCCCCAACTGGCCCGCCGCTCCATGGTGCTGATGGCCGAAGAGGTCATGCCCCGCGTGCGTAAGGCCATAGGCGCTTAAGCCCTGCCATGGCCTCCAACTTCCATAACCCCCCCTTACCCGACCGTCTGCCGGAAATTCCGACTGAGCTCATGACGCCGGAGCAACGTCGCGTGATGGACGAGCTCACCAGCGGCCCGCGCGGCAAAATTGGCGGACCCTTCATACCGCTTGTACGCAGCCCCGAGCTCATGAGCCGTTTGCAAAAGGTTGGGGAGTACCTGCGCTTCCACAACACCGTGGGCCTGCGCAATTCAGAGTTTGCGGTGCTGGTGGTCGCACGCCACTGGTCGCAACCCATAGAGTGGGCCATTCACCGCCCGATTGCGGAGCGCGAGGGCGTGTTACCCGCCACCATCGACGCCTTGGCAGAAGGCCGGCGTCCCACCACCATGTCGGACGACGAAACCATCATTTATGACGTGCTCGATGAGCTTCGCAACAACAAGTCGGTCAGCGACTCCACCTGGCAGCGTGGCCTGAGCCGCTTTGGTGAGCAAGGGATGATCGACATGGTGGCGCATTACGGCTATTACAGCCTCTTGGCCATGGTGATGAACATCAGCCGCACGGCCCTGCCCACAGACAAGGCCGCCGAGTTGCCGCGTCTGCCTATTTAGCCTTCTGCGTGCAAAACCTTGCCGCCGGCTTCCACCGGTTTGGCATGTATCAAAATCACGGCAATGATGCAGGTTTCGTTGCCGCGGTTGACCCAGTTGTGAATGGTGCCGCGCTGCACCATCACATCGCCCGCCTTGAGATGTACCTCTACGCCGTCGTCCATTTCCATCCAAATTTCGCCCGACATGACCACCAAATAGTCGATGCTGTCGGTTCGGTGCATGCGGCGCTCCACCCCGGGGCGGAAGTCCAGAATTCGAAACACCGAGCCGTTTTCAATCATGGTGAACTTGCCCTCACGCATGCCGCCGTCGCCGTCGCCTGAGTTGTTGGCTGGCACGGTGTCGGTGGTCCAGATGTTGCAAATGTAGGCGTTGCCCCGCCCAGGTTTGAAGTGTGAGCACACTTCGTCAATTTTGACGATGGCTTTGCCGTTGGCGTCGTGACCGGTGACGACGCGTCTGATTTTGGGTGTGCCGTGGTCCATGAGGTCTCCTTTGTCAGTTAGAAAAAGCCGAAATGCCCGTTTGTGCGCGACCCAAAATGAGGGCATGAATATCATGCGTGCCCTCGTACGTGTTGACCACTTCCAGATTGACCAAGTGGCGTACCACACCGTATTCGTCGGAAATGCCGTTGCCGCCCATCATGTCACGCGCCATGCGGGCAATGTCGAGCGCCTTGCCACAGGAGTTGCGCTTGAGAATGGAGGTGATCTCCACTGCGGCGGTGCCTTCGTCCTTCATACGGCCCAATCGGATGCAGGCCTGCAGGCCAATGGCAATTTCAGTTTGCATGTCGGCCAGTTTTTTCTGGATGAGCTGGTTGGCAGCCAAAGGGCGGCCGAACTGCTTGCGGTCCAAAACGTATTCCCGGGCCCTGAACCAGCAATCTTCCGCCGCGCCCAATGTGCCCCATGCAATGCCAAAGCGCGCTGAGTTCAAGCAGGTGAACGGCCCCTTCAGGCCCTGCACCTCCGGAAACGCGTTTTCTTCAGGACAAAACACGTTGTCCATGACGACCTCGCCTGTGATGGAGGCTCGCAAACCTACCTTGCCGTGGATGGCCGGTGCGCTCAAGCCCGTCATGCCTTTTTCAAGGACAAAGCCCCGGATGGGGCCCACTGCGCCAGCCTCGCTCACTTCGCGGGCCCAGATCACAAACACATCGGCAATGGGGCTGTTGGAAATCCACATTTTGCTGCCCACCAAGCGGTAGCCGCCAGCGGTTTTGTGGGCGCGGGTGATCATGGAGTTGGGGTCGGAGCCGTGGTCGGGCTCGGTCAGGCCAAAGCAGCCAATCCATTCGCCGGTGGCGAGTTTGGGTAAATACTTTTGGCGTTGTGCTTCGGTACCAAACTCAAAAATAGGCACCATCACCAAGGAGGACTGCACGCTCATCATGGAGCGGTAGGCCGAATCCACGCGCTCCACCTCCCGAGCTATGACCCCATAACACACGCTGTTGAGGCCGGGGCCACCGTAAGCTTCGGGGATGGTGGGGCCCAACAGGCCCAACTCGCCCATCTCGCGGAAGATGGCGGGGTCGGTGGTTTCATTTCGAAACGCGTCTTGAATGCGTGTGGCCAACCGTTCTTGGCTGTACACAGCCGCCGCTTCGCGCACCATGCGCTCTTCTTCTGTAAGCTGCTGGTCCAGCAAAAAGGGGTCGTTCCAAACAAATGAGGCGTTGGCCATAAGGTCTCCTAAATTTTCGATCTATGCCAAATCATACTGAGGGCGAAGCTTTTCTTCCGATGGTGGCTTTTATCAGGCCTATCAGGGTTGTTAGGCATAGCCGTTAGCGTCTGGCGCCGATAGTATGTAGGACATACATAACGATTACAGGTTTTTTTACCCGCAACCTACGCATCTCCACTCATGAAACATCGATTTACTTTGACCACCCTAAGCTTTAACCGATCTGTTTTGGAAATGGCGCAGCCTTTGCTCTTGGCCCTCCTCGTAGTTATAACCGCTTTGGTCTGGGGTCCCAAGGCTCAAGCCCAGACCGACGACTTCCCCAAGCGGCCCATCCGCATGCTGCTGGGCTACCCGCCTGGCGGCGGCTCTGACCTGGTCGCCCGCCTGATTGCCCAGCCCCTGGGCGAGCGCTTGGGCCAGCCGGTGGTGGTGGACAACAAGCCCGGCGCGGGCGGCACCATTGCCACCGACATGGCGGCCAAAGCCACGCCCGACGGCTACACCATCATCCTGCTCCCTAGCGGGCATTCCAGTGTGGCCGCGCTCAAGCGCAACCTGCCGTTTCACCCGGTCAAGGACTTTGCGTGGATTTCCACACTCACCACTTACCCGCTGGCCTTGTCAGTCACGCCTAACTCGTCCATCAAATCGTTTGCGGACTTTGTGCAACGCAGCAAGGCCGAGCCGGGCAAGTTCACCTACTCGTCTTCAGGTATTGGCACTGCGCCGCACTTGATTGGCGAGTGGATTTTGTGGGAGGCCGGCATCAGCGCCGTCCATGTGCCGTTTAAAGGCGGCACGGGCCCCGTGACCGAGCTGTTGGCTGGCCGTGTGGACGTGATGATTGACACCATGACCCTGACCGCGGCTATGCTCAAAGACCAGCGCATTCGGGTGCTGGCCACCACCGCCCCCAAAGGCATGGGCCCGTTGGGCAATGTGCCCACTGTGGCCGATACTCTGCCCCAAGTGGTCTTTGAGTCTTGGTTGGGCATTGCCGCACCGGCCGCGACCCCCAAGCCCATTTTGGACAAGCTCAACCGCGAGATTCGCGCGGTGCTGGAGCTGCCTGAAGTGCGTCAAAAGCTCAGTGACTTTGGCGGCGCGTCGCGCCCCAGCACCCCCGCAGAGTTTCAAGCCCGCGTGGAGCGCGACATTGAAAATCTACGTAAAGTGGCTGTAGAGCGCAAGATTGAGGCTGAGTAAGCGCATGCCAACTTGAACCAAGGAGTGGCCATGCCCCGCCGTTTTGTCGATTTGTCCATCTATCTGGAAAACGATGTGCTGAGCGACCCGCCTGCCTTCGCGCCCAAGATTGAGTATCTGAACCACGAACACACGGTAGCTCAAATTGAGGCGTTTTTTCCGGGGCTCAGCAAGCAGGACTTGCCCGATGGAGAAGGTTGGGCGGTGGAGTTTGTCAGGCTGTGCACCCACAACGGGACCCACCTGGATGCGCCCTACCACTTCCACTCCACCCAAGACCAAGCCTTGGGCCATAAAAAACCGGCCATCACCATTGACGAAGTGCCGCTGGAATGGTGCTTCCAGCCGGGTGTGAAGTTGGATTTTCGGCATTTTGCCGATGGCTATGTGGTCACCGCCGCAGATGTGGAGGCCGAGCTGACCCGCATGGGCCACATGCTGCAGCCCTTGGAAATAGTGGTGGTCAATACCCGTGCGGGATCGCGCTATGGCCATGCCGACTTTGTTTCCAGCGGCTGCGGCATGGGTTATGAGGCCACCATGTACTTGCTGGACCGGGGTGTGCGCTTGACCGGTACCGACGCCTGGAGCTGGGATGCGCCATTTGTGCACACCGCCGAAAAGTACAACGCCACCGGCGACGCGTCATTGATTTGGGAAGGCCACAAAGCCGGACGCGACATAGGCTACTGCCACCTCGAAAAACTGCACAACCTGGAAGCCCTGCCCGCCAGCGGTTTTTACATCTCGTGCTTTCCCCACAAAATCCGCGGCGCTTCGGCCGGCTGGACGCGGGCGGTGGCTATTTTTGACGAAACGTTAATTGCTTAATTTATCGCTCAATTAAGGGATTAACCCTGCTGGCGCGCCCTTTTAAGCGGCAGTTACTCGCTCACTCTTCCAATACACATCGTCGCCGCCTTCTGCGCGGTTGAGCACGCGGGCCAGCACAAACAGCAGGTCGGACACGCGGTTGAGGTATTGGCGCGGAGCGTCTTTAAGGGCCTCTTCATTGCCCAGTGCCACCACGGTGCGCTCTGCGCGGCGCGCCACGGTTCGGCACACATGGGCCAACGAAGCCGCGCGGGTACCGGCGGGCAAAATAAATTCCAATAACTTCGGCAGCGTGCTGTTGTAGTGCTCTAGGGCTTGGTCCAAGGCCAGCACCGCCTCGGGTTTGAGCAGCTCGTAACCGGGAATGGACAATTCGCCGCCCAGGTTGAACAGCTGGTGCTGAATTTCTGTCAACACCTCGCGCACATCGGCGGGCAGGTTTTCGCACAGCAACACCCCCAAATTGGAGTTGAGTTCATCGACATCGCCCATAGCGTGCACGCGCAGGCTGTTTTTGGATACGCGGGAGTTGTCGCCCAAGCCAGTGGTGCCGGCGTCGCCGGTTCGGGTGGTGATTTGTGTGAGTCGGTTGCCCATAAGAGTCCTTGTTGGCTTGGGTTTAGGTAAATGGTTCAGGTTTTTGTTTCTGGTCCATTATGGGTGGAGGCGCGGTGCTTGCACACGGGCTTGAAAGGGCGCACGGTACACCCAGACCAGCTTGCCTTGATCCAGGGTTTTGTGTTGGCCCGAGGGCTGTTCCTCCACTTCAAGAAGCTGAATTTGCGCTTGCGGCTCGTAGCCTGTAGCCTCAAACTCCAAGCTTACAAGGTAAGTGCCCGCTTTCATTTCGGTACTTGCTTTAGATAAGGTTCGCTCCATAGACTCAGGACGCTGAAAGACATAAACCAGGTCATAGCTGGACCAGTCGGCCTCCCAAATATCACCGCGCTCCACCTGAGCCCATGGGCAGCGGCGGGCGCACCATGCCGCCAACACGCTGCTGGACTCCAGACCAAACCACTGTGCCAAGGGGTAAGCCTGACGCAAGGCCTGCAGGCCATGGCCCAAGCCGCAGCCCGCGTCCAACAGGCGCGCGCCGGGCTCCAGAGGTGCCACGCTGGGAAGCTCGTTCAAGGCGTCAGGGGGCGTGGGGAACAGGGGTGCATCGCGCCAAGCATTCAGCGGGTAAATGAGCAACAACACTCCCAAAGGCACCAGCCAGCCCCAAGCGGGCAACTCCAACCCGCCCACCACGCTGGCCGATACCGGAAAGCCCAATCCAATAAAGAGCCGCCGCCACCATGTACCGCCGAGTAAGCTCATGCCCACTCCAAGTGCACAGGGCACACCCAACACCCATAAAGCGTCCAGCTCCATGCCCAAGAGCACCTTGAAGACGCCCCAAGCCAAACCCCATGTGAGCAAAGCCGGTAAGGGCCAAGGCATGGTTTTGAGCATGACTTCGTGGCGGCGGCGGGGTAAAGCAGGGCAAAGGATGGCTTAGGGTTGAGGCTTAACTCAACGAATGACCCCGTAAACGGTCGATCAAGCCATTGAGCTCATCCATTGAGGCAAACTGAATGCTCAATTCGCCCATGTCTTCCATTCTGCCTGCGCGCTTGATGCGCTTTTTAATGCGCACTTCCACAGCGGCCGTGAGCAAGTCTGACAACTCCTCCTCCAAGCGGCGCAGATCGCGCGACTTTTCTTTTTTAGGCTTTTGTGGAGTCAGCGCAAACTCTGCGCTCAGCTTTTTCACCAGACTTTCGGCTTCTCGCACTGACATGTTTTTGGCGGCAATTTGGTTGCCCGCCGTGATTTGCGTGGCGCGGTCCAGCGCCAGCAGTGCGCGCGCATGGCCCATGTCAATGTCACCGGCCATGAGCATGGTTTGTACGGGATCGGCCAAATTGAGCAGACGCAACAAATTGCTGGCTGCACTGCGTGAGCGGCCCACCGCTTGGGCAGCCAGTTCGTGCGTCATCCCAAACTCCTTGATCAGTCTTTGCAGGCCTTGAGCCTCCTCCAAGGGGTTGAGGTCTTCACGCTGAATGTTTTCAATCAGCGCCATGGCGGCCGCTGACTCGTTGGGCACGTCGCGCACCAGCACGGGCACGCTGTCCAGGCCCGCCAACTTGGCAGCGCGAAAGCGCCGCTCACCTGCAATGATTTCATACAAAGGCTGGTCCAGCCAAGCGTCGCCTTGGGGCAAGGTGGCGCCGGCCGCCAGCATGGCCACACGTTTGCTGCGCGCCTCTTCTGCGCTTAGGGGGCGCACCAAAATCGGCTGCATGATGCCCTGCGCCTTGATGGATTCGGCCAATTCATAGAGTGCACCTTCGTCCATGCGGGTCCTGGGCTGGTACATGCCCGCCACCAAGTCTGTAAGCTGCAAGGTGGTAGGGCTGGAGGCGTCTGCCGAACGGTCATGGGTGGCCGTTGGGCCCAAGAGGGCCTCTAAGCCCATGCCCAATCCTTTGGGTTTTTTGGTAACCATATGAGTGCTTTCGGTTGCTTTTGCTACGTATTAATTGGGGAAATAGGGGATTTGTCGGTTTACGACTTCAAGGATTGAATGCGCGCCACCATTTCTTCGGCGAAGGTCACAAAAGCCTGCGCACCTTTGGAGGAGGGGTCAAACACCACGCCGGGTACGCCGTAGCTGGGGGCCTCGGCCAAGCGCACATTGCGGGGAATGACCGCGTCAAACACCTTGTCGCCAAAGTGTGCCTTGAGCTGCTCGCTCACCTGCATTTGCAGGGTGATGCGGGGGTCAAACATCACACGCAGCAGACCGATGATTTGCAGGTCTTTGTTGAGATTCGCATGCACTTGCTTGATGGTGTTGACCAAGTCGGTCAATCCCTCAAGCGCAAAGTACTCGCACTGCATGGGCACGATGACCCCGTGGGCGCTGCACAGGCCATTGAGCGTGAGCATGGACAAGCTGGGCGGGCAGTCGATGAGCACAAAGTCGTATGCGCTGGCCACGGCAGCGATGGCCGTCTTGAGGCGGCGTTCGCGGCGCTCCACCTCCACCAGCTCCACCTCGGCGCCCGCCAGTTCACGGTTGGCGCCCAGTATGTCGTAGCTACAGCCAGCCTCTTGTAGCTTAGCGCTCTGCACACGCGCCTCGGGAATGGTGGCCGACTCCAGCAGCACGTCGTAAACCGAGAGTTCGATCTTGCGCTTGTCCACGCCGGAGCCCATGGTGGCGTTGCCCTGCGGGTCCAGGTCCACCATCAACACGCGCTGACCAATCTTGGCCAGACCGGCGGCGAGGTTGACGGTGGTCGTGGTCTTGCCCACTCCCCCTTTTTGATTGGCGATGCAGAATATTTTCATGGTGCCCTATTTGGAAAGTGCCAGCTTGATACCGAAGCCCAGCAGGAATACGCCAGCCACCTTCTCCAGCAAGTGACCCACCCGGGGATTGGCGCGCATGCGTTCGGCCAGAAAGTACGTCAACAAGGTTGCACCCAGGCCGTACAGAAAGGTCAGTGCCGCGATGGTGGCTGCCATGAGGCCGCAGGTAAGCAGTCCCTGCTGCTGCGCCTTGTCGACGAACAACGGAAAAAAGGCCAGGTAGAACAGGATGGCCTTGGGGTTGAGCAAGGTGATCATAAAGGCCTGGCGCAGGTAGTGACCGGGCTTGATGTGGATGGCGGGCGCGGCACCCGGCTTGGCCAACAGCATCTTCCCGCCCAACCAGGCGAGGTAGGCTGCGCCGACCCATTGGACCATGGCAAAGGCCTCAGGAGAGGCGGCCAGCAAGGCAGCAACGCCTGCCACGGCCGACCACATGAGGACCTGGTCACCCAGAATGACGCCCAGCGTTGCGGCCAGCCCCCCCGCAACTCCACCCTTGCTGGTGCTGGTGACCAAGGCCAGATTGCCGGGGCCTGGAATGGCCAAAAACACAATCACGGTGACGACAAAAGTGCCGTAGTCGGTAACGCCGAGCATGGAAGAGCTTTCAAATGGAAGGGCTGAGTTTACGTTAGGTTTTTGTGTCGCCAGGTTTGATCTTATGTTGCGGCTGTGTGGTGCGTAAGTGTGGCTCTTTCGTTTGCCCTCACAAGGGTTGGGGTGGGCAACGCCGCTCTTCCGCCCAGCCTTTCGGCCTCCTCCTTTACCTCACTCTGCAGAGTACCCTAGCCACCTGTTCCCGCCAGAACTCTTGCGGCGAATGACTTTTGACTAGCCTCGGCGCCGCAGCCAAACGATGCAACGCTGCGCCTGCAAGCCCGGAACCGCCAATGGTTCCACGTGAAACACCTCCACCGACGCAGGCAGCGCCGCTATCTCATCCGCCGGGTGCCTGCCCTTCATGGCCATCCACACTCCCTGCCCTGCCAGACTCCGGCCAGACCAGGTCACAAAATCCACCAGCGAAGCAAAGGCGCGTGAGCTGACCACCTGATACGTTTCCTTCAGGTTCTCCACGCGCGCATGGATGCCGCGCAGACCGGGGAGCTTCAATGACACCGCCACCTGTTGGATGAAGGCAGCCTTCTTAGCCACCGTATCCACGCAATGCACGGAAATCTGCGGGCAGCAGATGGCGATCACGGCGCCCGGCAAACCGGCGCC
>Ga0214917_10001909_pt1 | contig 26171 bp, 26 predicted proteins | sample LL_1208_BB_MetaG_FD_177983 | JGI IMG/M metagenome (GOLD analysis project Ga0214917, IMG submission 177983) | Freshwater microbial communities from Lake Lanier, Atlanta, Georgia, United States - LL_1208_BB | ecosystem: Environmental > Aquatic > Freshwater > Lake | place: USA: Georgia | collected...
CTACAATTGTAGATAGTTTAAAATTAAAAGACTGGCAAGATGCCTCCGATAAAGACGATGAGTCAAACGGTCTGATTGCTGCAGACTCTGTTTCATCGAAAGAAGATTTTGTAATATTGACTTCAAAAGTTTTAGGAGAAGAACCAGAATATGGAATCTTTAGAAGCAAAATAAAGTTAGAAGAAACAGGTAAAGAATTGACGGACGCTCTTCTTAATAAGAAAGTGGGACAATCAGTTGATGTAGAACTAGATGGTAAAACTCATCATGTGACTCTTCTTGGTGTCAGGATTAAGAATACCTAATGACTGATTGTAAAGAACGTTTTAAACAAAAATGTCCTAGACAGTTGGATGAGCTGCCAAAAGGCTATTGCCCTTTGGCGGTTCATCGTTTAAAATGGTTAAGATCTCTTGGAAGAGAGCCAACTGAAGAAGAAGAACTAAATGCACCTGGTTGTAATTGGGCAATAAATCATCAGATGTCTGGATATTGTTGGTTTGCTTATGAGACTAAGTTTATGTCAGAAACTCCAGCTTCTGATGTTGAAATAGCTGCTGCATTGAATTTATCTATAGACACGGTTAAGCAGGTAGCAGAATCTGCACTATCCAAGATTCAAAACTCCGAGTTTGTGGTAGAAGTAAAGAAGACTCTAGAAGGTGAGTCTATAGTTGAAGAATCACTCGGAGTTGAAGATGAAGCGATCTACTGCGAATAAGAAGAAACAAAAAGCAACAGAAGTACCCCAATCAACTAATGAAGTTGAAAAAGAAGAAGCACCCGAATCGCCCCATGGGGTTGAAAAAGAAGAAGCAATAGAGCAATTCATATTAAGACAGGTTGAAGAACTAGATGAGTCAGAAGATCTCGATCTAATGAGTCCTGCTGAGTTCATTGGCGTAATAAATGAATCGTATGTTTTAAGAAAACACACCGGAAGATCTCGCCTAAAGTTCCATCCCAAAAAAATAACTATAAAAAACTACTGGTGATCAAAGTAGTGAAATATGACTTTAGTTTCTTGGAGAATTGTCGTGAAAAAATGTTCTAAATGCTTAGTGGATAAGTATTTTAGCGAATTCGTAAAAGACAGCAAGAAGTACGATGGCTACTACTCTTCTTGCAAGAGCTGCAACAAGAGTCGGATAAAAAAGTGGCACGATGAAAACTCTGAAGAGTTTGCTAGATACCAAAGCGAATGGAGTAGGGCAAATCGTAAATTGGTGACTGATCAGCAGCGCCGCTGGCGAGAGCGTCAATCTGACGAATACAAGCTTGCAAGATCTATAGCGTATAGATTGAAGATCGTTTTAAATGGCGTTAGATCTAAGCAAGTAATAGATGCGCTTGGCTGTTCGCCAGAAGAGCTTAGAAAACATCTGGAGTCTAAGTTTAAACCCGGTATGACATGGGAAAATCATAGCCTTACAGGGTGGCATATAGATCACATAGAGCCGCTGTGTCGTTTTGATTTAAAAGATCCAGAACAATTTGCTAAAGCTTGTCATTATACTAACTTACAGCCACTTTGGGCCAAAGAAAACTCCGCAAAAAGCGGAAGATACATAGGCAAGGATCAATGTATAATGGATAATGGCTTAGGAGATTGAGGTACGAATAAAATCTAAGGTACAAATATGTCAACTAAATTCGATGCAGTCGCAGGATCAGAGCTAAGAGACGTTCAAGGAGAAGTTCTAGACGTTAAAGGTGCTGATATATCTGAGTTGACAGCAGGTAGCGGTATCGTTAACGATAACCACTCCAATAAGTTACCAGATGTAATCGGTCGCATAACTGAAGCCAAGAAGATCTTTAAGATTGAAGATTGTGAGAACGACAGACATCGTTATTACTGGAATAAGATCAAAGCGCCGTATATCTACACTGCGGGTGTTCTCTTCGATGACGAGGATCACAGGTCTGCAAAAGCTGCAGCTGCTATCCTTAGACATCAACACAAGACAGATTCTCCACTTAAACTCAAGTGTTCAGTTGAAGGAGGCATACTTGAGCGTGGCGAGAAAGACGAGAGAGTCTTAAAAAGAACAAAGATCAAGGGTCTTGCTCTAACCTTCACCCCAGCCAACAATGCCACTCTTGTAGAGGGCTTGGATCTCGCAAAGACAGATGATGAATCTGAGTTTGATTTAGTTAAATCATTGACCCCGTTTGCTAAAAAAGATGTTCCATCTTTCATAGAAATTGCAGATGAAATGTCTGAAATTAAAATTGTTTCAAATATCAGTCAAATAAGAAATTTAACGAAAGCTTTAACCGCAGGCTATGGAGGAGCTGGTTCTCCTACAAATCTCACTGGCGGCGGTGTAATGCAGACCGAATCAGTGGATATGGATAGTTTTAAATATATAGAGTGTCCAGAGTGCGGCAAAGATCAACCATATGTAAAGTATCAAGTTAAATGTCGTTCTTGCAACAAGCATTTTCCATTTGATACTTTGGCTAGTTTCTTTACTAAAAAGTAATATGTTTTTATCATATATGTTTAATAGTTATTTTGTAATTGTTTGATATTATTACAGTTGTGTTTAACTGTAATAATATGGTATATTTAACTATTGTCATGGACGTTTTGTATTTACAAAGGAGCAATAACATGGCTAATTCTGTCCAGATTCTTGATAAGATTGCACGCAACCTTAATCAGCTTGGTGTTTCCGCTGTTCGCGGCAGCTCCTCTGTTTCAGCGGGTGGTCTTACCGTTTCTTATGTAAGCGCATCTGTTCAATCTCCGATGGGCGGAATTGATAAAGACGCGTCACCTTTCCTTGGAATCGGCGTTGCTGCTCCTGGAAAGATCAAGATCAAGGGTGCAGCTGGTGAAAACTCACTCGCAGCAGTTCTTGATACAGTCGCAGCAGCTAACGTTCTCGCTGTTTGCTGCCGTTTTGCTAACAATGTTCAGATCGAAGCTGGAGATTCTTCTACAGTTTTAGCTGAGCTTGCTGGTCACGCAGATCTTCTAATGGTTGGCGAATAATAAGGAGTTTTGCTATGACTACTAAACTAAGCAAAAGCCTCGCTGATCTTATCGATGAAACTCTTGCTGAAATTGAAGAGTTGAAGAAGTCTGATCGTTTTTCTGCAGAAGAAATCGAACTTGGCGACAAGTCTGCTCAAGGCGGCCTTTCTAAGGAAGAGGCAGAAAAAGCAGAAGACGATGAAGATGAAGACGATGAAGATGAAGACGAGGATGAAGAAGAGGCTAAGAAGGCCGAAGACGACAAGGAAGACGAAGACAATAAGGAAGACGAAGACGAAGACGAAGCAAAGAAGGCTGAGGCTGAGATGGCTAAAGCTGAAGAAGAATGTGAAAAAGCAGAAGCTGCTTGGCACAAAGCTCTAAAGAAGAGAGAAATGTGCAAAGCGGATCTTAAGCATAAGAAAAAGCACGATATGGCTGAGAAGTCAGAAGGTGTAAATCTTATGGTTAAGGAAGAGAAAGAAATGAAGAAGTCGCTTCAGAAATCAATCGACGAGCGCATTTCTCCTCTTGAAACTAAGCTTGCTCAAGTTCTTGACGTCGTCAAGCAAATTGCAGAAGCACCACTTCCGCAACGTGGCCACACGTATCGTCAGGTTCAACCTCTTGCTAAGAGCTCTGCTGAAGTAGAGCCTCTAAACAAGAGCGCTGTTCTTAATAAGCTTCTCGATCTCAAGAAGACTGGAACAGATGTCGACGCTGCAGATGTAGTTCGCGTTGAAGTTGGTGGAACAGGTGATCTTCACGATATTGCTAACAAATATGGAATTAAGTAAGGAGAAATGAAACATGTATCATGACGCTTTTAATCAAATCATGCAAGGCATCGAGCAGGGAGTAGTTTCCCAAGAGGAAATCGAAAACCTTAATAAAGCACTTACTGCAGGTTACGGTGGCGCTGGTCGTCCTACCGATCTAACCTACGGTGGTGTGATTCAGACAGAGTCTCTTGAGTCAACTCTCAAGGTCGTTACTTTCGACATGAAGAACCTCAAACTCTGGCCAGCAATCACGATCGATAAGGCTTATAACCTATTCGAACAATACAACCGTCTCGTTGGATACGGTTCAGACACCTCGCCTTACATCGCTGAAGGTGGAGCTGGACAAGAATCAGATTCAACATATGTACGTGACGGTCAACGCATCGTGTTCTTCAGCAAACGTCGTAAGGTTTCGCACCAGATGACTCTTGTTAGAACAACCGTTGGTGACGTTGTTGCTCAACAGGCTAAAGAAGGAACAATGGATCTTCTTAAAGATGTTGAACGCGAACTTTATTGGGGACATGCTCACTTCGCTGATGCTTCAGGCGCTCAAAGCGGAGCTACTGCAGATCTTCCAGTAAACTCACTCGCAATGAACGGTCTTCTCCAACAGATCCTCAAGGGAGATCGCGACAGTCAGTTTGCTTCAAAAGACTTTGAAGGCTGGGGAGCTGAATCTTCATCTGTTGTTAAAGATCTTGCTGGTCTATCTTTTGCGCAAGACGATGTAGAAGAACTTGCAGTTCGTGCTCTCGAAAATTTCGGAGCTCCAGATCAGCTTCATGCTGAACCTGCTGCTGTTTCAACTTTTGTTCGCCAATTCTATCCACAGTTCCGTTCAGAACCAGGTCTTGCTGGTCAAACTGTTGGTTATGACGTAGCGAACGTCACGACGACAGCTGGAAAGATTGCTCTTAAGCCAAGTCTATTCCTCCGTCCTCGTCAACAAGTTCGTCCAACCGCTGCTTCTGCATCGGCTCCATCTGTAGCTGGTCTCAGCGTTTCTGGTGCTGCTGCTGGTTCAGGTTCAGCTCTTTCAGCTGGTAGCTACCATTATGCAGTTACTCTTGTCAACGACTTTGGCGAATCAGCTCCAATCTTGACATCGGCTGCTGTTCCAGTTACAGCTGGTCAGGTTGTTGAGCTTACTCTAGCAGGATCTGTACCTTCTTCTGTTAAGTATATGAAGGTATATCGCTCTGCAAGTGGTGCTGCTGCTTCAACTGCTCAGTTTATCTCAAATCATCGCGTTGGTCTTGCTGCGATTAAAGATGCTGGCGCTAAGCGTCCAGGTCTTGGTGAAGCATTTCTTCTCGATATGCGTGCTGAGACAATGAAGTTCAAGCAACTTGCTCCATTGGCTAAGATGAATCTTGCTGTTGTCACGACAGCACTTGAATTCCTCTTGCTCATGTACGGTGCACTCTTTGTTTATGCGCCGCGTTTCAACTGTGTAATGAAGAACGTTGGCAAGTAATAAATAGTTTATATTATTAATGTTTAGATTAGACCACTTGGAGACAAGTGGTCTTTTCTTTTATACATAAATAAGGTACAATATTTTATAGAAAAAGGAGTATCTTATGTTCAATAGAAAAAGAACCTTAGAAGTGTTTGGTTACGACATCGATCCTTCTGTAAGAAGAAGAACTAAAGCTGAGTTTGAAAAAACAGATAAGTCAAATAAGAGATGCTTGATTGTTGTTGACAATTGCCCACTGTGCAACAAAGAACGACATATAAAATTAAGCGCTTCTCGTAAAAACAGGCCTTGCTCACACTGTCATCATAGTAGACCGGAGGTTCGAGAAGCTAAGATTAAAGCCCATACAGGTCGTGTATTTTCTGAAGAAACTCGTCAGAAGATGCGCAACAATCACTGGGCTCGCCGTGGTGTAGCGCCTTCAAACAAAGGACAAGTCATGGACGACGAGTTTAAGAATAAAGTTTCCGCTTCAATAAAACAGTGGAACGACTCGTTTCCTGAAGAAGTAAAAAAGATGTGTGGTCATAAGGCAGCTGCTACTAAAGCAGGAGTAGAGCCAGATCAGTACGTGCGGATAACTGAGGCCAATGTAAGAGCTAGAGGACTTCCAGAATATAAAGAATGGGAAGAAAAGGTTTTTAAGAGAGACGGATTTCACTGTAAGATTTTAGGCTGTGAGCATTCAAGACCTAACAATATAACCGCTCATCATCTAGATGGCTTTCACTGGTGCGTTGATAAGCGTCATGTGGTTGCAAATGGCATAACTTTATGCAAGTATCATCATCGTCAGTTTCATTCTGAGTATGGAAATAGTAACAATACCGAAGCACAATTTAAAGAATGGGTGCAGAAGATACTCGACCCAAATTTTGTTAAGCCAACTATATTTATGGTTATAGGATGTTCGGGATCAGGCAAGTCATGGGTTTGCAATCAGCTAAAGGATTTATTTACATACATCAGTTATGATTCAACAAGAAAAAAGAACCATATATCTGGTCTACTTGCCTACTCAGATAAGCCTAAGTTATATGATCCACCTATAAAGATAAGCACTTTCTTCAAGCGTAATTCTAGTAGATTCAATATAAGATGCGTTGCTATATTAGAGTCTGATGACGTGGTTAAGTCTAGAATAGAAAAACGAGGAGGAGAATGGACAGATCATATCTCTAAGCGAAATAAAACCATGCGCAAGCGCGCTGAGAAATACGCTGAGTTTTCTGGCACATCAGAACAGGTTTTAGATTACTTGAAAAATATCCAGCATTAATTTACCATATTTTACCGAAAATATGCTTATCGGTCAAATATGGTAAAATACTAATACCCAAGCAAGTGCCTAGGAGATTGAAGTATGTCACGTCCCATAAACTTACCCGCCGGTTCGTCTAGAACTTCAGATGTCGGTCTCGTTTGGCGAGAGATAAAAAACGAGACTATACCTTTACTGCAGTTTGAAATACCCAAGTACTGCGCGGTTAGAATTCATCCAGAAGTTCCAACTTTTAAAGTATACTTTGATGGAGAGCTTGCAGCTACACTTAAGGTTTCTGAAGTCATGCTGTTCAATTCCGGTAGAGGTCTTCCAGACGGCAAAGATACTGTTACGCTGACAGTAAGCGGAGCTTGTCAGATTCAGATTGGTATTGAGATCGATCGCGAAAGGTGAGACTATGCAGCTTAATTCTTTTCGTGATCTGTTAGAAAAAAAGATAATAGATCTTGATTTAAAAAAAACATTAGAAAACACAACTGATTCTGTTTTATTAGATTATGTTGTTGAAATTTTAGAGAAGATGGCGCGTCATTCTTTAAAATCTGCAAATGAAAATGTCAGTCTTTCTAACTTTGTTTCACAGATGGATCCAGACACCGATCACGCAGAGGCTCATTTTATTAGAGATGCCATGGGTCATCATGCTTCTCATTACAAGGCTGCTTTAAAGGCAGGTAATCAAAATTTAGCAAATGAACATGCTAAAGAATTTATTAAACTAGGTCACTTAGCTCATAAAATAGAACGAATTGATCCCAGTAAGCTAAAATTTGATACAGTAGATCTTCAACCTTGGCAAGCCACTAGACCCGATCTGTTCGCGGATCCTCATAAAACTAGCGGCGTTGACTTAACTGGCTGGCGTTCTCATAAGAAAATGAAGGGTAATAAAGATTACTCTTGGCTGCAAAACCCACCCCATGAGTCAAGAGGCGGTGAGATATTTAAAAAACCATATAAAACAACAACAAAAGAAGATGGCACAGTTGAACATCAGTTCCACAATGAAGCTTTTCCAATGGAACATGTTCGTATAAATGGAAAACATATACCAATTGAAGATGTTGATGTTTCTCATGGATTCTTCACTCCACATCCGTTCGATTCTCATCCAGTGATGGATGTCTTTGACGATTCAGCATCCAAACACTCTCCACAAGATGCTTCCAAATATCAAGATAAGTTGTCTAAATTCCACGATAGCGAAGAAGGACAATATCTAATGGCAAAATTGGGAGATCTGATATCTCCAGAGCACGGATCAAAACCTGCAGATGCTGTTCATTCTCCAGTTGCAAATCCATTGCAAAAACCAAACAATTTAAGATCTAGCTCTGAAGCGCAGGCAATTCAAACTCATCATGAGAAGTCTACTCAAGAACTTAATGATCTGATGTCTGAACTTGGTATAGATGAAGAACCTCAATCAAGCACCAGTCCTAGTGGGCTGGTGATAAGAAGAAGACAGGAGTAGTCGCATGCCTGTTGGAGTAGTTAAAACAAAAGCACAGCATAAAAAATGGAAGAAAGCAAAGAAAATTGTTGAAGAACAACATGGCGAGATGCGCTGGCCTCTTGTTATGCATATCTTTCAGCAGATGTCTAAAGAAGAAAAGCCAGATAAAAATGTTTTAATAGAAAGAGCATTAGAAAGTCAAGGTAAAAAGACAACAATTCCACCAGAATTTCATCAACATCTTTCTCAATGGTGGGCAAAAAACAAAGCCTCAGCACTAACCCCTGAGCAGCAAGAGAGAATGGAATCTATAAAGCAAGCAAAACAACGTCGTAATCAGTTTAAAGTTATAAAATCAGCTAAAGAGTTGGATTATTTAGAAAAAAAATTAAATATAATAAAATCAGAAATAGAGAATTTGTTTAAGAACGATGACTCTAAGTTTGAAAATTGGAAACCAAAAAACTGGGATCCAAGTTCTCATCCAGATACTAAACATTTAATAGATTTGTTTGGTTTTCATCCGCGCGAGGCTGGTTTTTTAGCCGGAGTAGATACCAATAATATGGCTTCTTCAAGTAAGCATTTTAGACCAACGCCTATGTCTGAAGGATTTTTGAAACTAGCTAAGGAAGTGGCTAAAAATAAATTTGAACAAGTAGAAGCAAAAAGAAAAGCAGATGCAGATCCTAAATACAATCCAGATTTGCATGTTTCTCATCACGCTAAAGAGATACATCAGGGTTTTAATGGTAATTTTGAAGAGGCTTTGAAAAACTTTAAAGAAAGTCCAGAGTTTCAGCAAATTCCAGCTTCTCAAAGACCCATGCATATAATGAAGTGGAAAGCAGATTGGCATAAGAATAATCTAGAAAATCAAAAACAAGCAGCACAAAATGCAGCTAATATTCATGGTAAGATTGCTGCAAATGCAAGAGATCAAAGAGAAAAAGAATTATTAGAACAACGTAAGAACATATTGATGGGAGGCGTTGGCGATGTTGCCTCTAAGCCAAGTTCTTTTGAAAGTGCCGGCCTAGGCTACCAGGACGACCATGATCAAGAAGATGATGACTTTTTAAAAGATTTGGAGGGCTATTGAAATGGATGACGAGTCGCCACTTGATCATGATCAAGTACATAAATATTTAGTTAGCAACTACATGCCCCTTTTAAAGGGAGTTGTTTCTAAAATGCTTAAAAGTGGAAGAATACCTAAAGATTTAGGGGAAGATTCAAACGAAGCTTTTTTAAATCTATACGAACCAGCTGTTCATGGTTTGATGAAGGCAATTCATACCTACAATCCAGAAGAACTTTCTGCCTTCACAGGTAAACCAAAAACGTTTCAATCTCATGCTTGGAAAACCATAACTGGAATAATATCTGATCACGTTAAACATAAAGACATACCTAGAGCAGATGCTGCAATGGCCTCTCATGCTGCTAAGCAACGTAGAGAAGAGAATATAAGACTACATGATCATCATAGAGAATTGGCTAGACAGTTTGAAGAAGCAGGAGATTCTGTAAATGCTAAGCTTCATAACAAAAAAGCGCTAGAGCATCTTCAAGAATCTCAAACTGTTGGAATCAAGGGTGGCGGCATTGGTAGAGATGTTGTAGAAGGACTTGGTGGTGAAATGGCAGAAGAGGGTGGTGGATTCTCAGGCGTTGGACAGGTTAGAAATGTTGTTGGAGAATTTGCGAATAGACTTGATCCCGCTGCTAAAGCAAAGATTCAAGCAAAAGTGGACAAGGTTGAGGCAAGACTGGCGGCCAAGCAACAAGCAGAACAACCCCCTGCTCCAGTTCAACAAGAAGCCCCAGCTTCGCAAGAGAAGCCTAAACCTAAGTTGATAATAAGACGTATGGCAAAACCAGATCAAGTAGAGCGGATGGATAGGATCGACGCTGCAAAGCAGGGAATTAAAAAACCGGAGTAATCTATGATAGACAATTCACAATATAATCCCCCATTCCCTCATGCTGAGTTGAATCAGGAATCTCCACATCCCGAGAGATATCTCCCATTGCCAACTGCTCAGACATTAAGAAACACAAGTCTATTTGGAATACCGCTGAGATCTGCTTTGACGAATCAAGAGATGTCTGATGCCACTCTAGAAGATTATATTGTCAAATCTATATCTCAATTAGAACATGAATTGAACATATTCATAACTCCAGTTCAATTTGAAGAGCGCCAGGATTATATTCGCAAGTTGTTTCAGAACTCATATGCTTTTTTAAAGTTAAACAATTCTCCTGTATTAGATGTTCAGCAGGTCAGATTAAGCTTTAGTAATCAACAAGATCCTCAACCTGCTTTTATAGAATTTCCACTTGAACATGTGTATGTAGATGCTCAAGAAGGAGGAATTCGTCTTGTCCCGGCTTATGGAACATCTGTGTCAGGTTTCTTACTTTCTGCTTTTGCGGGAGCTCAGATGCATGCCCTTATCGCAGCAGGTTTAGATGTGTTTCCTGGCGCCGTGAGGATTAGATACAGAGCTGGCTTTGAAAAAGACAAAGTTCCAGCAGTGATAGTTGGAATCATAGAAAAACAAGCAGCTCTCTTTGCTTTGACAACAATTGCTCCGCTTATTTTTCCATATAATTCAGTAAGCATCGGAATAGATGGTGTGAGTCAGGGCGTTGGTACTATGGGGCCTAATTTTTTACAAGCAAGAATACAAGAACTTCGCCAGCAGATACAAGAAGAAAAAGAAGCAGCCAAGACTTACTATCTAAAACGCATATTGATTGATTTTATATAAGGATATTTGCTATGGTTGTTAAAGCCAAAAAGACTAAAAAAATTAATAAAGTAGAAGTTAAAAATCCAGATGGATCGATTTCTAGATATCCTGGGAAAGAACCTTTAATAAAACCTAAAAAAGACTTGCATAAATCAATAATCGAAAGATGGGCTTTAATTAAAGCTGCTTTGAATCATGAAGAATCTTTCTTGCCAATGATAACTAAGCAAGCAATCATGGATATGAACAAGTCTCCAGAAAAGGATGCTTCGGAACAAGCTCAACCTGAACAACAAGACGATCAGCAAGAAGACGATCAGCAACAAGCTCAACCTGAACAACAAGACGATCAGCAAGAAGAGTACGATGAAAACAAACTTATTGAATTGTTAAAGCAGGAAGGATATTCTGATTCAGAAATTGCACACATTGTAAAGGGACACGTCCCATCTCAACCTTCTCCGGAAGAGTTGAAAACAATTGAGCAGCAGCAAAAATTAAGCCATAAAGACGATATGCACGGACTGACTGTTGATCATGAAAAAACCAATCACGATATAGAGTTAGAGCATAAAAAGAGAATGTTAGATTTAGAGCACGAGCATGCTAAAAGAGAAAAAGAACTAAGAATAAAACATTTAGAAGAAGAATTAAAAGCAAAACTTGAACAACTAAAGAATAAGCAAACACAGACTCAATAATGCTGTATAATTAAGTTGAGGTGAGGTGTATGGAAAAGTTGACAAAAATAGCCAATGGCCAATGGCGACTTGAAAAAGTAAATGATGAAGTTCGAAACAGAAGAATGCAACAAGTCCAAGAAATGCAAACAAAAGGCCAAGGTGATGTTAAAGGAAACGCTGGCGAAAGCATCTTTAACATCCCTAAAGAAGCAAACAACTTTAATCCCAACATCCATCTATTTCATCCAAATGCTTCAGATGAGTTTCATAGAATGAATCAAGATCAATGGATTGATCATTCTACTAAAATGTTAGATGATCCAAGACTAAATTCTGATCAGCTTCATAATATTAAACTTGAAAATATGCGTAGAGATGCGATAATTAATCAAGATCACGATGCTAGAGAAGCTGCAGAAAAAAGACAAAAACAGATCGCTAAAGATGCGGCAAAGCATGGGGCTCAATGGCAGCAGCAAAAAGACGAAACAGACGAAGCATATAAAGATAGATTGATAAGAGAAAACCCAAGAAGAGCAGTTCAGATGGGTTTTTTACATCACTCTGTGCTTGGTGATAGTGATCCAAATAAAGTAATAGACTTTTCTGCAGAAGCGGTTGCTGAAAGAAACAAACAAAGACAAGATAATAAAAATTTAGATAAAGAAATATTAAAAAAATGGCAAAACGATAGAGATACCTTTCACGCTCAGGCCGTAAAATTTAAAGATAAACTTTTAGATTCGATTAGAAAAGGCACTCCAGGAGTGAAGGAAAAGATAGAGAAATTTTTACATATTGTCCCAATTAAAGACAATTCTGGAAATGTAATTAATTTATCTTTTGAAAAGAAGAATCATCCAAAAGAAAATTTAGATCAATTTTTACAATCCAAGGAAGACATATCCGCATAACTAAGAGGTGTTTATGGAAAAGGTAATTAAAAATAACAAAGGCCAATGGTCTTTAATTAAAGCAAAAGATTCTTCTGGAGACGATGACAACAATGAAATGCTTATGTCTCAACTTAAGCAAATTGTTCACCATGTTAAAGAGATAATGTCCAACGTTGAAGTATCTGGTAATGAGCCAGATTGGGTAAATGCAAAAATAACAGAAGCAGCAAAATCATTGTCAGATGTTGCTCATTTTATAGATGGTTTAAAAAAAGAAGAATCAATACCAGGGCTTCCAAAACCATCGAAGCCTAGCAAGTCGGGTAAAGGTGTCAATGCTCAAATTAAAAAAGAAGAATCAGTGCCAGGACTTCCAAGGCCATCTAAACCTAGCAAGTCCGGCAAAGGTGTGAACGCAAAGGTAAAATGACATGATCAAGACCGATGGAATAGAATCAATAGACGTTTTAAACGAACGTCATCCCGATCTTATTCCAGAAGGCCATCCTGATCGTGAAAAAGTAGCAACTGAAATAAACAAACTTAGAACAACCAGTCCAAACGAAGCTAGACGTTTGTATGATCGTTTCATAAGCGGTGGTGGTCAGTATACTAAAGACAAACCCGTAATAAATACTGTTGTAAATAAAATCGAATCAATTGAACCTGATTCTCACTATGTTAAAGTTGAAGGATCAAATAAATGGCATAAAGTTGTTGATGTAAGAGATACTGGAATCTCTGCCGATAAGCCACATGGTGGAAACATGTATACTGTTAAATGCTTACACACTGGAAAAGTTAAAAAAATACATCAATCAAAGATACATGATTATGCTTTTGGTGAAGATATTGGAGAAAGTAGTATGCAAAAATCTATATCTGCTTTGGCTATAGAAGATGGTGGTTACAAGGTGAGAAATTAGATGCTCAACATCATCTTCGTCTTCATAAAGAATATAAACAAATGGCTAGACATGCTATAAAAAGTGGTGAAAAAGAAAAAGCGCTTAAATACATGCAGTCGTCTCTGACTCATTTAGACAAGCATTATCAACTTTCTCAAAACACAGATATGGAAAAATCAGAGAAGAATCATCCTAAAGGTGGACTCTCTAGAAAAGAAGCTAAGAAGCTTGGAATACATGCTGGAATAGAAACTCACGACGAAGTCAAGCGCAAAGGTGGTGTAAGTAAGCTTTCTGAAAAAACTTCGGGTAGAAGAAGAAGTTTCTGTGCTCGTCATTGTGGTATGAAGCGTAAGTTTCCAAAAGCTTACAAAGATAGAAACTCTAAAGGAAATAAGGCATTAAGAGTCTGGCACTGCGGCTCCTGTAGCAACTGGCTAAAGAAATCTATTGGAAATAATGATTCTATTAATTTCCATGAACAAGGTGATAACTTAATAGTAGAATTCGGTCATGATGTTCCTCATGAGATAGAGACACTTATTGTTGCTTCTTTAATATCTAAGGGGTTTGAAGAAAATGAGTAATAAACAACTTAAAGATCTTTACAAAGCAAAACCAGAGCTTGTAGAAGAGCATAAAAGACTGGTTGATGTTCTTCGATTTGGTTCTTCTTCTGAGCAGAAGAAAGAAGCAGAGAAGCAACTTAAAGAACTAAAAGAGATGTTAAAGAAAGAAGAGTTAGAAAAAAGATGCTGGGAAGGCTATAAACCAGTTCCTGGAAAAAAGCCCTATGAAAAAGGTTCTTGCGAACCAGTTTCTAAAGAAGAGACTTTAAAAGTAGAAAAAAATGGTCAATGGTCACTTGGCAAAAGCAACAGCGTAAAACCTTTTGGTCAAAATATTTACGATGCAACAGCCAATATAACAAGAAAGAAAAACAGGACGGGAGAGGAGGTAAGTGGAGCTGGTCCAAATAGAGCTGTTAAAAGATATACCGGAATACAAGGAACAGCTAGAGAACAGGCTAGTCGTCAAGCTTCGCAAGATAAAAAGAAGAACAAAAAACAACCTATAAAAATTGTAGATTTTTCAGCTATGCTTCCAGAGCATAGAGAAAACGCATCTAAGTTAATAGCTCAGGGAGTTGATCCTTCCACGATTGAAGGTATTAAGTTTAAGACAAAAACAACGCAAGAAAAATAATAAAACAAAAAAAACAACGCAAGAAAAATAATAAAAATGTTCAATAAGTATATCAATATGTTTTAAATTATGCATATGATATGATTTATTAACAATAGTTAGTTTGCAAAGGGTCTGATATGGATATTGATAAGATTGATGATATTAAAAAAGAAATATCCAGCGTTAGAGAAAAGACCATTGAAATCAATGATAAGATTAACGATATCAAATTGGACATATCTTCTCATCTTGCCGACTTTCGTGAACAAGTTGTTACTCAAAAACACATGCAAGAAAATCTACAACTAATGGCCGAATCACTCAAGAAAAACACGGAAAGTCTTATCGAGCACATGGCCAGAACGAAGATGAATGAGGTAGCAATTGAAGAACTTAAAAGCATATCTCAAAATCTAGATAATAGACTTTCTCCTCTCGAGATTTGTGATATAGAGGATAAGGCTGTGGCTAAGATGTGGAAAAGAATAGGTCTTATTATTGGAGGTTTGACTGCTGTAGTTTCTGCTATATATACAATTCTAAATATTATAAAATAGGTATAATAATGTTGATCTTAGGAGACATGTTGCATGGGAAAGCTCTTAATAGGTAAAGATGCGGCTTCTAGCAAACCTATTGCAAATAATCAAAACAGTGTTTTTATAAACTCTGTCTATTCAAGAATAGAAGCATTAGAAAACACAGTAACGAATATAGAACAAAAAAACTTAGAATTAAAAAAATCAGATTTTAATTTATTAGAATCTTTAGAATTTAAGCAAATAGAACAAAATATTCAAAATATAAATAAAAAAATATCAATCATTGAAGAGTTGTCTAATCAATTTAAAAATATCAATACTTCATTGGTCAATGTGTCCGATGCCATGTCTAATTTTGAAAAAAACACAGAATTTAAAAATGATTTATTGATTTCTGAAATTAAAGAAAAAAGTAAAAACAATGATTTAAATTTTAAATTAGTTTTATCAGATAATTCGTCTATTCAAGTTTTTCTAAACAACTTATCAGATTCTTTTAAAGAATTAGATAAAAAAATAAAACAATTACAATTTGAAAACAATAAACATTACAACACCTTGTCCACTCAATTGAGCATGCTTAATGAAAACATATCTTATCAATTAAGAGAATTAAATCTAACAGATATACATTCTGAACTTGCAAAAATAAGTTTAACACAAAATTCTGCTATTGTAGAGTTTGTTGATTTTTATGATAAACAAAATCAATTAATTAGTGAATACAATAAAAAACAAAATCAATTAATTAGTGAATACAATAAAAAACAAAAAATATTAATAATTGGTGTTGGTTTATCTATTTTTATTAGTACAATTTCTATTGTTGTTAATCTTTTGTAAATACATAAGACATACATTGCGAAAGTTTTCATCTTTTAAGGAGGCAAAAAGATGGCAGTTTGTTCGACTTGATTTATGTAGGGATAGGTATAAGATAAACATTGCGAAAGTTTTCATCTTTTAAGGAGGCAAAAAGATGGCAGTTGTAAATGCTACAAAAAGTAGTTCGATGACACAGATAAGTCAATCAACTCTCGACGAGTCTTCTCAATCTGTTAAAACAACCATTATTGTTAATAATGCGCCAATAGGTCAATTAAATCCTTTACCCGTAGATATAACAGATGCAGAAATAGCTGTTTCCCTTGATAAAGAAAATGATTCTATAAGTGTTTTTCAGGGAGAATCTAGCCTGGGTGAACCAATACCTTGGAAGGTAGATTCAATAACTGTTTTTCAAGATTCATATTTAACTACTAATATTTCAATAAATAATCTGGAAATAGAAGCAAAGGTATCATCATCTAGATTGTCTAATCGTAAAATGCTTAGTATTCACAATTATGGTCCGAATCCAATATACATTGGTCCAGCAGGCGTAACACCCATATCCGGTAGACCAATTTATCCAAATCAATGGATCGACATCTCGGTTGGAGATTTAGGTATTTATGTAATCGCAAATGAGCCAGGTAATTCAATCATTGTTCAGGAGATTGGATAATGATACGAATTTCTCAAACTGCTAGAACAATTCCGTTCGAAAAGCTAGGATCATCGTTAAATTCTAACAACGTTCAAGATGTTATTCAAGAAATACAAACAGGCCTGAATGAAGAAAAACAAAAAAGACAAGCCGAAGATGATAAGGTTTTTTATTCGATAAGTGCTTTTCGTGACCATTTTATTGTTACACAAGAAGCAATTCAAAATGGATTAGAACTATCGGCAGATGATATTTCAGATATAATTCCAAATTCTATTTTTGCCTTCATAGATCGAGTTGGTATTTTTGAAAATCTTGACTTTAATATTTCAAATGGTTTAAATGGTAAAGTTATTTTTAACTTCTTACCAGATGCCATTCTTTCCACAAACAACCAAAGTGGTTTTGTTGAAGGGGGTGAACAATTAAGAATACATTATCTAACCAGAATAAGATAATGTTTTAAAAAAAAGTTTATAAATATAACAAAAATTAACAAAATATAATTAGTTTTTTGTCAAACTAACAACCGCACCGTGATAATATCTTTATATCCTATTTTCTACCTGAGGGGGTATAAAGAATGGCTATGCAGATTAAGGGTAAATTCATTGCACCTAATGTTGTCGATGGTTCTAAAGTTAAATTAAATAAAAACGAAGCAATCCGTGCAACAGCACAGGACGATTCGGAAGTCGAGCTTGTTAAGCTAAATCATGAAGACAAAGTTCTTCTAAAAGGCCAAGAGGCAGCTTTAAAGTCAGATATTGATGAGGCAAAGGCTCATGCGGATGCCAAGATAGCAGAGTTGGTGAATTCTGCCCCTGAAGTTCTAGACACTCTTAAAGAGTTGTCTGATGCACTGGGTGGCGACGCTAATTTTGCTGCAACAATCTCTGGACAAATTGGAACAATTCAGTCTGGAGTTTCTTCTGAAGTATCTCGTGCACTCGCTGCAGAGTCTGTATTGTCGGCTGCTATTAGTGCAGAGACAACTGCCCGCACCAATGCATCTGCTGCTGCTGATAGCAAAATTAATGCAATTGTTGCTTCATCTAAAGTTATCTTTGATGACAACTCATCCGTATATGCAGATAGCTATAGACCTAAAGCAGATCCATCTGGACGCGAAGGTTGGTTTTTTAAAAACGATGGTGGTTTTGCAGTTAATAAAGTTAACTGGTATTTTTTTAACAATTCAATGGCAACCGTAACTAAGCAACAATTACAGTCATTGTATATGGTTGCGACTGTTGACACACCTGATAATCGTCCATATCTAGCCTATCATACTGCACGCAAAAACGATGGACAGGATGCCGCGAGTTGGTATCGTTCGCGTTTGGTATTTATTCCAGCAACACCTATTCAAGCTCAAGGAAAGTATCTTCTTTTCGTAGGCCAAGATCCAGGTGTTTATCCTGAATTGCCTCGCGTTGAATTGGTTGCTGAAAACATTTCCACTCGTGGTCCTCGTCAAAATGATGAAGTTATCATGCTTGCGAGTGTTCAATCCGACTCTAGTCATGCTGTCAATAGTTGTCAGTTTGTAGTTCACAAAACAGGCTTAAAATCTTCTACATATAGCCAAGAGAACTCAATGGTCATTCGTAGCGATATGACTATTGAAAAACTTAAGTTAAATATGGAAGCTATTAAGTTAAAATCTGAAAAATTTGTTGTTTCTTCAGATACAATTTCTCAAGGATTCATTGAAATTGAAGCTAAAGAAATAATTCGAGATTCTTTAATGGCATATGTTGATCGTCTTGCGATATTCAAAGATGAAGATTTTGCTGTAAGCTATGGAACAAGCGGCAAATTTCGTTTAACTCTAATGGGCTCATTGTTGCCAGGTGGTGCAGAGGCTTTGGAGGTTGGCGATACAATTCGCGTGAGTTATCTTGTTAAGTAGTTAATAATTAAAAAAAAGTTACTGAGCACTAAGATTAATTTCTTAGTGCTTTTTTATTTATATAAAAACGTATGTAAAAATATTTTTTTGTATAATTCTATTAAACTTAAAACTAATAATTTTAGTAGTAAATAGGAGAATTATTAAATGGCTTTACAGATTAAAGGTAAATTCTTAGCAAATGACGCAGTCGATGCTGAAAAAGTTAAAATACGCCAAGGTCAGGCAGTAAGAGCCGTTGATCAAAATGGAAATGAAATTGAACTTGTTAAAGTAGATGAAAATGGTCGAGTTGTTGGTAATGGTCATGTTTTAGCAAAATTAAGTGAAGTTCAAGACGAACAGCAACGAGCAACAAATGCTGAGCAAAGTTTAACACTATCTCTTAATCAAGAAATTCAAGATAGATCAACGGGTGACAGTGCAACACTGCAGTCGGCAAAATCATATACAGATACTGAAATTGAAAAATTAATAGGAACCGCTCCAAGCGTCCTAGATACTCTAGGAGAGATTTCTGCAGCACTATCTAATGATCAATCTGTTTCTGTAGCACTTACAACTCAAATATCTAATTTAAACAATGGATTATCTGAAGAGATTGCCAACAGAGTAGCAGATGTTGACGCTGAAGAAACTCGCGCTCTTGCTGCAGAGAGTCAATTAGGTCAACGTTTGAATGTTCTTGAAGATCGCTCTTTTTACAAAAAAAAGTTTGTAATAACAAATCAAGATATATTAAATGGATATGTTGAGTTGGATCATGAGGCAATGCCAAGATCAATCGTAGCATCGGTAGGACGCCTAATGATTCACGAAGGAAGCAATGTATCTGGCCAAGAGGAGGATTTTTATGTTTCTGTTTCCTCTGGAAAAAGTCGTATGTATTTTCAGGGAAATTTAATTGCACCTTCTCCAGAAGAATTAGCTGCAGAAGATGTTTTATATGTACAATATTACGCATAAATAATAATATTATTAATAATAAATTTAATATCTTACACCATCTTATGAGCCAAGATGGTGTTTTTATATTAATAAAGTTAGTGTGATAATATAAATATGTCTTCACATGAAAAAATGCGCACATAAGGTGGAAAGAAATGGCTCTTTCTAGTAAAGCTCGCAAAGTACTCGAAGTAGGTTTGGCAAACAGATCCGTTGCTCGTGAGATAGCAGATGCAATTGATTCAGGCGGCGGTTCTACAATTCAAGGAGCAACAGGTCCACAAGGTCCACAAGGTCCACAAGGTCCACAAGGTCCACAAGGTCCAGCAGGAGACGTTGGTGCTTTTATACAAAATCAAATAAATGAAGGCATTACGACTTTAGCACCGGCTCAAGATATTGTTTATACATCACTTCAGGCAAAAGCAGATGTTTCATACGTTGAATCTGAAATTGCCTCTTCAATCAATAATGTTATATATGTTGCAAAAAATGGATCAGATTCTCTTGGCAATGGATCTGCTTTAAAACCTTACGCAAGTGTTCAAAAAGCATGCGATTCGGCTTCCGAATTTCCTGCATCTGAGAATGTATCTATATATATAGCGCCTGGTGATTATCCAGAAGTTGTCACTATATCTAGATCAAAAACACATTTAATAGGAATGGGGCCATCTGGCAAATATGTAAATTCTGTTTCTATAAATAGTTTAGTTTTTAACCCAATCGGTGTTGTTGCAGGTAACATATTTAATAATTTTAGTTCAATTTCTAATATTTTAATATCAAATGAATCACTAACAAGACATGCTGTTGATTTTTCTGGATCTTCGCATGTTGCCTTAATGCTTTTAAATTCATTCGTATATCACGTTCCAGCTGGCTATTCTGCAGTCTCTATGACAAACGACCCAGGTTCTGGTTTTAAATCTAGACTATATACACATCGTACTTATATAGAATCTCTTAATGACAGTGCTCCAACTGTTAATATTCAAAAAGGTATTTTCTATACAAATACAGATACGGATATTGAAAATCTATCTTCTTCTGCTTCCGCTAGGGCTATTGTTATTTCTAATGATGCCCAACTTTGGGGATTGGATAGAGGAACAATAGCCGGCAAGGGAGATTTTCTTATAGAGATAAGTGGATCTTCTTCTATGAATCTATCCAATATACTTATTCAAAATACTACTTTAAATAAATCTGGAATTAAAATATCAACAGGTTGTACTTTGGCAGTTGTTAGATGCGTATTTGATGTAGCCGGAAGTTCTGGATACTGTATAGACGGTGTTCTTGGTTCTGCTGTTATTTATGCTCAATCTATTTTTTTTCAAAATAATAAATTTAAAGCAGCCATTGGACCTGGACTTGTTCAGTTAAACCAAACTGTGTCAATTGTTTAATAAATAATTAAACGTAAATAAATTGTTAATTAATTAAACATATATTAGTGTTTAAGTTAGCAATGATGATAGTATTTATCAGAACACTTTCACGTTTTACAACGTGCACGGAAAGGTAATAAAATGGCTCTTTCTAGTAAAGCTCGCAAAGTACTCGAAGTAGGTTTGGCAAACAGATCCGTTGCTCGTGAGATAGCAGATGCAATTGATTCAGGTGGCGGAGGTGGAGGAGGTCCAGTAGATCTTTCTTCCATAGAACAAGACATTGTTCCTGCAGCCGACGAGGTCTATGATTTAGGTAGTCCAACTAAAAAATTTAAAGATCTATACTTAAGCGGACATACACTTATACTTGGCGGAGCAAGTATCTCGTCAAACGATGGCTCTATCGCTCTTCCAGTTGGATCAACAACTGGTGGCGTTACTATTGGTGCTATTGCAATTAAAGGAAGTGTTCTTGACGCTGCTGCGTTAGCGGCTTTGCCGGGTCCGTTCTCAAATGGAGATGCTTACATCGTAAGAACCCCAGCTCCTAGCAAGCTTTCCGCATGGGACGGTTCTGCTTTCGTAGAGCTTGGAGATTTTCAAGGTCCAAAGGGTGACCAAGGTGATGTTGGAGCTACCGGTCCAAAGGGTGACACCGGAACTACCGGTCCAAAGGGTGACAAGGGCGACACCGGAGCTACCGGCCCAAAGGGTGACAAGGGTGACACCGGAGCCATCGGTCCAAAGGGTGACCAGGGTGACACCGGAGCCACCGGTGCAAAGGGTGACCAAGGCGACGTTGGAGCTGCCGGTCCAAAGGGTGACACCGGAGCTGCCGGTCCAAAGGGTGACAAGGGTGACACCGGAGCTGCCGGTCCAAAGGGTGACAAGGGTGACACCGGAGCTGCCGGTCCAAAGGGTGACAAGGGTGACACCGGAGCTACCGGTCCAAAGGGCGACCAAGGCGACGTTGGAGCTACCGGTCCGCAAGGACCGGCAGGAGCAGGTGGCTCTTTAGTATCTAGATCGGTTATCTTCAGCAATGGCGCTAGAGCTAGACTTTCTGCTTTCGGATCTCAAGAAGATTTAAACAATGCTTCGGTTGTGTTTTCTGGAGGAAACACAGTGACAATAAGTAGTGTTTCCAATATAAAGCTTCATGAGATGACGATTTCTTATGATTCGGCTGTAAACTCTACTGCTAGTTTTAGCGTTGTTTATCCTGAGCCTAATGGAGAAACTATTCTTAAGATGTCTCAATTTGCATTGATGCAACATTTTAATGAAGGAGGCGTGATACAACAAAGTACCGCTATCTCCCATGCCAACAACGCAGGCGTCATGACAGTAAGCAAGAGTTCTTTGCCGACAACTGGTGGCAATGGTGCTTTTTTCAAGATACATTTTTAATAACGAGGAATAAAGACAATGTCACAGCCAATCTTAAATGCAAAAATCACACTCAGTTCAGTTGCCGCTGTTGGAGTTGACAACATATCTTGGGACGTTGCTTTTTCGATCATAGACAACGAAGGAGTATTTAGCGGATTGGATGTTGCATTGAATGACGTTCTTTTGCTTGATACTTCTAACGATATTCTTGGAACACTTACTCAATATAAAATTATTAGTATTGCTCAACAAAACTTTGGACAAGTATCTTGCCGAGTTCAACTAGACGACGATAACGTAGTTGCTCCAGATTTGATGGCAGCACTTGGTTTAGACGGTGCTATTGCTAGAACTACTTCTAACAAGCGTTTGACAATCGTACCTTCTCCTGGAACCCAAGGTCTTTCAGATAAATTTGCTATATATCCATTAAACTCTAACTCAAAATCTAAGATAGATGTTTTAGTCGGTACTCAGGGTGAAACTGGTCCAATGGGCCCACAAGGTCCTCAGGGCGAAGTAGGTCCACAAGGTCCACAAGGTCCACAAGGTCCACAAGGTGACGTTGGTCCAATAGGCCCTCAAGGTCAACAAGGCTTGCAAGGTGCAATAGGCGCAACAGGTTCGCAAGGTCCGCGAGGCGAAATAGGTCCGCAAGGTACTCAGGGTGAAACTGGTCCAATGGGCCCACAAGGTCCTCAGGGCGAAGTAGGTCCACAAGGTCTTCAGGGCCAGCAAGGTCTACAAGGAGAAGTAGGTCCACAGGGTCCACAAGGTCTGCAAGGCGACGTTGGTCCTCAAGGTCCTCAAGGTCCTCAAGGTCCAGCTGGTCTACAGGGTCAACAGGGCTTGCAAGGTCCAGTTGGATCTGCTGGAGATAGATATCATACAACTTCTTCTTCTGAATTTACTATTTCAAACAGTGGTCAATTCACTGTAATAACTAATGATTTAAATTTAGATTATTCAATAGCTCAAACTGTTATATTGGCGTATGATTTGAACAATCATCAACATGCACAGGTTGTTAGTTACAATGAGATTACAGGAGAATTGGTTTTAGAGAAAACAGATTCCTCAGGCTCTGGAACTTACAATAGTTGGGAAATTAATCTAAGCGGAGCAATTGGAATTCAAGGCGAACAAGGACCAGTAGGCCCACAAGGTCCAGCGGGGGCAGAAGGTCCGCAAGGAATTCAAGGCCAACAAGGCGAACAAGGTCCACAAGGTCCGCAAGGCATACAAGGAGAAGTAGGCCCTCAAGGTCCTCAAGGTCCTCAAGGTGTGCAAGGTCCAGCTGGAACCAATGCCTCAATCACAGGTGCTGCTAGCACCGTGGCAGAAAGCGATCTTGCAGCGTCTAAAGTAGTAGTTTCAGATGCTTCTGGTAAGATAATTGCTTCTCCAGTCTCATCAGATGAATTATTATATTTAGCAGGAGTTTCTTCTTCAGTTCAGCAACAATTAGATTCAGAAGCATCTGCTCGTCAATTAGTTGATAGCGCTCTCAGTGGTCGTTTGGATGTTCTAGAAGGTAGTGGAGCAGGTTCTGTAGCAAAAGCCGAAGTCGATGCTAAAGCATATGCTGACGCAGCTGTTGCTCAAGAAGCAATTGATCGCAACGCAGCTATAGCTTTAGAAGTATCTGATCGTCAATTAGCTGATAGTGCACTTGATGGTCGCTTAGATGTTCTTGAAGGTATTGGAGCAGGCTCCGTAGCAAAAGCTGAAGCTGATGCTAAAACATATGCTGACGCAGCTGTTGCTCAAGAAGTATCTGATCGTCAGTTAGCTAATAGTGCACTTGATGGTCGCTTGGATATTCTAGAAGGTAGTGGAGCAGGCTCCGTAGCCAAAGCTGAACAAGATGCTAAAGATTATGCTGACGCAGCTGTATCTGCAGAGGCTTTGCTTAGATCTGCAGCTGTATCTGCAGAAGAGTCTGCTCGTCAATTAGCTGACGATGGATTAGATGCTCGTCTAAATGTTATTGAAGGCAGTGGAGCAGGCTCCGTAGCAAAAGCTGAAGCTGATGCTAAAACATATGCTGACGCAGCTGTTGCTCAAGAAGTATCTGATCGTCAGTTAGCTGACGATGGATTAGATGCTCGTCTAAATGTTATTGAAGGCAGTGGAGCAGGTTCTGTAGCAAAAGCTGAACAAGATGCTAAAGATTATGCGTCTCAACAAATAAGCATTGCAATTGCTCAAGAAGTGATTGACCGTGACGCAGCTGTGTCTGCAGAAGCTTTACTTAGATCTGCAGCTGTATCTGCAGAAGAGTCTGCTCGCCAATTAGCTGATAGTGCACTTGATGGTCGCTTGGATATTCTAGAAGGTAGTGGAGCAGGCTCCGTAGCCAAAGCTGAACAAGATGCTAAAGATTATGCTGACGCAGCTGTTGCTCAAGAAGCTTTACTTAGATCTGCAGCTGTATCTGCAGAAGAGTCTGCTCGCCAATTAGCTGATAGTGCACTTGATGGTCGTTTGGATATTCTAGAAGGCAATGATTCTGTTGTTGGCTCTGTTGCTAAGGCTAAAAAAGAAGCCATAGACCATGCTGACGCAGCTGTTGCTCAAGAAGCAATTGATCGCAACGCAGCAATACAACTTGCTGTTACGGGATCTATTGTTCCTAGAGAAGATGTTGAATTCAATCTAGGTAGTCCAACTAAAAGATTTAAAGATCTATATTTAAGTGGAAACAGTATTATTCTGGGAAGCACAACCATATCTTCAAGCGCTGGTGCTCTTAATTTAGAAGCCGGTGCAACGGTTGATGGCAAATTGATAGCATCTACTGACTTTGTTGATTCTAAAATTAGCGATCTAGTAAACAGCGCTCCAGCTGTTCTTGATACCTTAAAAGAACTTGCAGATGCAATAAACGATGATCCTAGTTTTTCAGTAACAGTTGCAAACAATATAGCCTCAGAAGCATCCGCTCGTCAGTCTGCTGATAGTGCACAGGTTGCTCGTCTAAACACTCTAGAAGGCAACAATACTGTTGTTGGCTCTGTAGCAAAAGCTGAAAAAGATGCTAGAGACCATGCTGACGCAGCTGTTGCTCAAGAAGTAATTGATCGCAACGCGGCTATAGCTTCAGAAGCATCCCGCGCTCAAGCTGCTGAAAATGCTCTTCAAAGTAGTAAACAAAATGTTATCACCGGTGCTGCTTCTAGCGTAACCTCAAGCAATCTAGCTCTTTCTAAAGCTGTAGTCTCAGATGCATCCGGCAAGATAGCTACTTCTGCAGTCACATCTACAGAACTTGGCTATGTTGCGGGTGTCACTTCAGCTATTCAATCACAGATAGACAGCAAGCAAGCAACTATCACCGGCGCTGCTTCTAGTGTAACCTCAAGCAACCTGGCTCTTTCTAAGGCTGTTGTCTCAGATGCATCTGGTAAGATAGCTGCATCTTCAGTAACTTCTACAGAACTTGGCTATGTTGCGGGTGTCACTTCAGCTATTCAGACACAGTTGAGTGGAAAAGAATCAAGTATTTCAGCTGGAACAACAGCTCAGTATTGGCGTGGCGACAAGTCATTCCAACCACTTAACGCTGCTGCTGTTGCAAATGTTGCTGCTGGAAGTATCTCTTCAACTACAGTTCAAGATGCGTTGAATGAATTGGATTCTGAAAAACAAGCCACTATCACTGGTGCTGCTTCTAGCGTAGTCTCAAGCAACTTAACAGCCTCAAGAGCAATGGTTTCGGATGCATCCGGCAAGATAGCTACTTCTGCAGTCACATCTACAGAACTTGGCTATGTTGCGGGTGTCACTTCAGCTATTCAGACACAGATAGATAACAAACAAGGCGCTATCACTGGTGCTGCTTCTAGCGTAGTCTCAAGCAACTTAACAGCCTCAAGAGCAATGGTTTCGGATGTCTCTGGTAAGATAGCTGCTTCTGCAGTCACATCTACAGAACTTGGCTATGTTGCGGGTGTCACTTCAGCTATTCAGACACAGTTGAGTGGAAAAGAACCTACTGTTTCATTGACTGCTTCTAAAGCTGTAGTCTCAGATGCTTCTGGTAAATTAGCT
>Ga0214917_10001910_pt1 | contig 26153 bp, 18 predicted proteins | sample LL_1208_BB_MetaG_FD_177983 | JGI IMG/M metagenome (GOLD analysis project Ga0214917, IMG submission 177983) | Freshwater microbial communities from Lake Lanier, Atlanta, Georgia, United States - LL_1208_BB | ecosystem: Environmental > Aquatic > Freshwater > Lake | place: USA: Georgia | collected...
TAAAGATGCGATGCTTTTAGTTGTAGATGCACTATTACAATTAGGTTTTGTGCCTGATCACCCTGCATTATGTCAGGATTTAGCCATACCTCACGGTGAACTCCTGGACTACTATAAATTTTTAGATGATTTGCCAAATTTAATCAAAAAGTTACTTTTTGCAAACTCAATTCCGACATACCATCAACAAGATAAGCGTGTCCTTGAATTACTTTTACAGCATTTAAATGGTGAGGCTTTTTTAGACACTTACGTTCTGTCGCTAAACACTGTTATAGATACTACATCTACTAAGCAGTTAAATATGTACTATGACAGCATTATGGATGTGTTTAAATCGCATTTTGACAGTTCACTACTTTTAAAGCTTACACTTAAACTTGCATCACCGATTTCTCTAAAAGAGAATCATCAGTCTCTGAATAAGATAATCCCTTTTCTTCATGAATCGGTTTTTAAATTTATTGAAGCAGAAGATTTTGAGACATTTAAATTATTTCAAGACCTATTTCTATCGCTTTTTCATGAATATCGTGGCACCTTAAAAGGGATTGCCTTAATTTTAAACGATCAAAATCGTAGACTTTTGCACGACTTATTTGTCCGTTTCCCTCAAACAAGACAAGTGTTTTTTGAGCGCACCACCCTGTTAGGTGGAGTTGAAGAAGTATTTATAGCTCCTGATGGGGACTGCTTTTTTTCGTCAGTTACTCGTATGATTGACCTTAAAAATGAGGAAGATAAACCCTTATTTTTAAGTGGTATCTCTACCCCTGTGGCACTTCGTCGCCATGTGGCATCTCTGGCTAGACATACTCTCAATGCCTTGCGACAGGTTGATTTACAAAGCGATGATTTTATTGAAACTATACAAGCGCTACTCGCATCTCATGACTTAAACGTTCAATTTAACAAAATACAGCTAGCGCAATTTGTTAGTAATTTAAATTATGAAATTTCAGAGTTAATTTCAAATTCCATTTCCGAAATGACGTCTAATCCTAACTCAGGTCTTGATTTATTTTTATTTACTCACGAAAGTGAATTACCTACCTTTTTTAATACCTTTCGAAATCTTTTTAGCCCAATCTTAACCTTAGATAGTCGTGTGTATACCCAAGATCAGTATTTTGATTTAACTACAACTCCAGCAACATTTAAACTTGAACTTATATTAGATTTAATACCCGAGTCACGGACTTCAGAACCATTAAATCGATTTTTATCATCTTTTGTTGAAAGGCTTAATAGAATTATTGCAAATTCATATATATCGCCCGATACCCCTGCTCATAAACTTCATCCTCTATCTGCATTTTCAGAACTCATTCAGGAAGAATTGGGTAATCAGAATAGCGATTTGCAATTTATTAAAGCCCTTCAGGATGCATATTTGGCTGATATATCGCTTACTTTTTCAGAATTTAAAGAAATTGTTTTACAAAAAGCTGCAGTTGCAGTTGATACGGGCATGGTTGAGTTTACTCCCGAAAGATTACCAATGGTTGTTGGAAGTCTTTTTTCAGACTTTTTAGGAGAGTCCCGTAAAGATCCTGGCTATGACTATCGACCATTGGTAGATACTATTATCCGTGCAATTCCTATTTTACACGCCAGAGAGCCAAAAGCTACCTTCAAAGATATGCTTCTTTTTCTTTTAAAATCCAAGTGGGCTAGCCAACCTGAAATCACACTATTGTCATCTGTAATCCCCCTTGAAGCTAGCATTTTAGATGGCACTGATGAAAGCCCAATTAGAAATGTAGTCTTTGGTCAAACTATCCACTTTAATGAAGGTGACTTAAGCGCAGCAATAGATGCGTTTAATAACCCTCAAACGATTATGCTTGCCGTACATGGCAACCACTATTATGGATTAAAAGTAATCTCTTCAACTTTATCGGTAGATACATAACGAAAATCACGTGATTATGATGAAGGTCCTGACAAAAAAAGATCTCCAATGGTTATTGATTAAAGCTTTCTTGATTATATGAAGTGACTTTGGCATACTGACTTTGTTATGAATGAACCGTTAAATTTTAAAGACTCTGTCAACTTGCCTAAAACCGATTTTCCGATCCGCGCTGGTCTTTTAGAGCGTGAGCCCCAATTATTGCAATTTTGGAACTCTGAAGAAATTGACACTGCATTTACCTTAGATGCCTTGTCATCCAAACAGTTATTTACATTACATGATGGGCCACCCTATCCAAATGGGGCTATCCATATGGGCCATGCGTTAAATAAGGTATTAAAAGACATCATTAATCGATTTTATTATATGAATGGGTATGGCACCCGATTTATACCTGGCTGGGACTGCCATGGATTGCCTATTGAAACGCAAGTCATTAAATCATTACAAGGCACAGCGGATGAGCCCAAACGTACAGATATCCCTTGGTTTCGCGAACAATGCAAACAATTTGCCTTAGACTATGTTGAGGAACAAAAAGCAGAGTTTAAACGTTTGGGGATTTTTGCGGATTGGGACACACCGTATTTAACTTTAAACCCAAAGTATGAGGCTGCTGTTATTCGTAAATTTGGCGAATTGGCTGACAATGGTTTGGTGTATCATGGGCGGAAGCCTATTCATTGGTGCATGCATTGCGAGACGGCGCTTGCTGAAGCTGAAATTGAGTATGCTGACCATCGGTCGCCGTCTGTGTTTGTGACATTTAAAGTGAGTGCTGGCACGGCGGCCGTCGCGGGCTTTATGAGCGAAGATCGACCGGTGTCGCTGTTGGTTTGGACGACGACACCCTGGACACTGCCTGCAAATGTGGCTGTCGCTGCTCACCCTGATTTTGAGTATGCTGTTATTCAAACAGATGCTGAACTTTTAATTTGTGTTTCCGAAAGAGCCAGCGCGCTTATTGAATTATTACAGCTTCAGAATGCTGAAATTATTGGGCGTATTAAGGGTAAAGACTTGGCTCAAAGCATGCTGTCTCACCCATTTTTAGACCGCACAGTGCCAGTGATTACAGCTGACTTTGTGACTAATGAAGACGGTACTGGCTTTGTCCATATTGCACCCGGCCATGGGCAGGATGACTATTTAGTTGGCCAAGCCAATCAATTACCGATCATTATGCCAGTCAATGACCAAGGATGCTTTACATCCGATGTCGAGTGGGCTGGGATGAAGGTATTTGATGCAAATAAATTGATTGTTCAGCGAATGGAATCTCTAGGGACGCTTAAAAAGCTTCAGTTTATTTCTCATTCGTATCCGCATTGCTGGCGGTGTAAAAATCCTGTCATTTTTAGGGCCACCGAACAATGGTTTATCGGTATGGATATGCCCACTACCTCAGATGGTCAGACATTGCGTACTAAAGCTTTACAAGCCGTTCGCAATACCCAATGGGTACCAGCCTGGGGTCAAAAACGAATAGAACCCATGATTGCCAACAGGCCGGACTGGTGCGTTAGCCGCCAACGATCCTGGGGCATCCCTATTCCTGTATTTAAATGCCGATGCGGCCACACCGAAATGGCGGGCGAATTTAATAAAGCGGTTGTGGATTTAGTTGCAAAACATGGCACTACAGCTTGGTTTGAAAACTCTGCAGATGAGATCTTGCCTAATCACTTAACATGTAGCAAATGTGGTCAGCGTCATTTTGAAAAAGAAACGGACATCTTAGATGTATGGTTTGAGTCTGGCGCTAGCTTTGCCTCGGTTATCGAGCAAAATGACGGCGTACACTATCCTGCAGATTTATACCTAGAAGGCTCTGACCAACATCGTGGCTGGTTTCAGTCGTCATTATTAATAGGGGTAGGGACATCGGGTCATGCCCCATTTAAGGCTGTGCTAACCCATGGATTTATCGTTGATGACAAAGGCAAAAAAATGAGTAAATCCTTGGGCAATGTGGTTGCGCCTCAGGATGTCATTAAGGAATATGGGGCCGATGTATTGCGTTTTTGGATTGCAGGGTCTGATTTTAAAGATGATGTGGGTGTGTCTAAGGCCATTTTAAATCAAAGTCGAGATGCCTTTTCTAAAGTACGTAATACCATTCGATTTTGTTTAAGCAATTTGGATGGATTTAACCCGGACACCGACTTGGTTGATGATGCCGACTTAACAGAAGTGGATCGTTGGGCCATGCTCAAGTTGCATCAGTTAATTTCTAAGGTAGATGAATTGTATCGTCGATATGATTTTCATTTAATTACACATGCCCTTCATGATTTTTGTGCGGTGACCTTAAGCTCTCTTTATTTGGACATGGTCAAGGACAGACTGTATTGTGATCCTGTTTCCAGCACGACTCGCCTTAGCACACAAACGGTTATTCATCGTATTGCCTCTACTTTAATTCGCTTAATTGCCCCAATTTTGCCATTTACGGCAGAAGATGCCTTTGGGTATTTTACAATGCCTAATAAGCCAAAAAGTGTGCATTTATTGCCATTTCCTCACGCCAATGCCATTTATTTAGATGCCGACTTAGATGCCAAGTGGACACAATTGCTATCGATTCGAGATCAGGTATATCAGCACCTTGAAGTTCTTAGAACTCAAAAAACTGTGCGTAGCTTTTTAGAGGCCTCTGTTGACTTGGTCTTGCCTGAGCCTATTGAATTTAATGACTGGCCTTTATTTTTTATCGTCAGCCAAGTCACTGTAAGTAGTGGGGCTGAACTTAAAATCACTGTTTCACCGGCTGTAGGTCAAAAATGTGCCCGTTGCTGGAAAGTATTGCCATTACCAGAAGCCCTTTGCGGACGCTGTAAAATCGCCTATTCGGAGAAAAGCTAATGCATCAATATGATTTATGTGGAGTAGGTAATGCGTTGGTGGATATCGAAGTCAAAACTACGGAGGATGAATTATCCGATTTAGGCATTCAAAAAGGGATTATGACTTTGATTGATTCCCCTCGGATGATTGAACTGCTTGGGCATTTTGGTAATCGTATCCACCGCCGGTCTGCAGGTGGATCTGCCGCAAATACGGTGATTACTACCGCTCATTTTGGATGTCGAACGTTTTACAATTGTCGTGTGGCCAATGATGACACTGGGCACTTTTTTGTCAGTGATTTAATTGACAATGGTGTTGGCTCCCCTCATTCTAAAGATCATTTACCCTCAGGCTATACGGGTATTTGCTTGGTGATGATTACACCAGACGCTGACCGTACAATGTCTACTTATTTAGGCATTACAGCCGACTTATCGGTTGCAGATATTAATATGGATAGCATTACCCGCTCTAGATATTTATATATTGAAGGGTATTTAATGGCACAAGACGGGTCCTTTGAAGCCGCTATGGCAGCAGCGTATCGGGCTCGGACACATTATACAAAGGTCGCATTTACATTCTCGGACTTGAGCATGGTGCAGCATTTTTCAAATCGTATTGAATTATTTTTAAGCCAGGGTATTGATTTATTATTTTGTAATATTAACGAAGCATTATTGTTTACGCATACAACTACTGCCACGCATGCTGCAAAGCTATTGGCCAATTATAGTAAAAAAGGGGCCATTACACTGGGCGCTGAAGGGGCTTTGGTATGGGATGGTCACGAGCACTTTATGATTGCACCAATACCTGCCAATGCTGTAGATACCAATGGGGCTGGAGATTGTTTTGCAGGTGCATTTTTAGCGGCTCTATTAGCCGAAAATTCGATGGAAGCTGCTGGTCATTGGGGATGTAAAGCCGCATCTGAGCTTGTGACACACTATGGCCCACGCCTCACCCAGCGTCAGGTTTTAGACTTATATTTACATTAATTTATTTTAAAATACGCATCAAAATTGAGGGATAAACTACCATTTTTTAGTGGTAAAATACGCTTAAAATAAGGATATTCAGAAACTTTTTCTAAAATCACACGATAATTAAATAACTGTAGAGTCAATCTTAACACACTGTAGGTAATTTAATGATTCAAAGCGCACCGTTCCACACTCATTTCACACTACACCACAAAGTCTTATCTTTAGCACCTGTACCCTTATCAGAAGTTCCTTATTTCGATTTAGTCAATATTCCGGTTGGCTCTACGGTGCGAGACTGTGAAGTGCTAAGCCTTTTTAGAGAAATTTGTAATATCGGTACTCTAAATCAAAAAACGCTAACTGAGTACTCTGATAGAGTTACTCGTTATAAAGATGAAACTCACTCACACCCCATTTCCTCTCTATCACAAAAATTACTCTCTATTTGCGACGTAAAACTTGGCTTGTGTGCTGTTGAAATTGCTCATAAAATCCCTACTCTTAATCAGGATATCGAAATGGTTGAAGTCTCAGTAGGCCCTAGCAAAATCCCAGAGTCAGTGAAACTCTATTTTGATCAGGACGATCCGAAGTTTTTTGCTAAGCTTAATCATTACATTGGCCATGAGCAGGTGGCAATGATGATTTACTTTTTATTAGGTCGTGACCAAGATTGCTCTCCTTCTTTAGTTATCAAATCCCGTAAAGGTGATGATTTTATCCAAATTCAGCCTTGCAGATCATCTGGTTTGGCAGATGCTCATCTCAAGACTTTATTTTCAGATTCTCCCACTTCGTTAACTGCTAAAAATTTTACTTGGCTAGCACTTGAAGCGATTTTACTAGGAACATTTGATGACCATCCTGCCAATAGCTCAGTCATCGATTATTCTGTTACCCACCCTTCTCTCTCTCGCTTTGATCATAAATGTATTGCGCCTTATTTTTCTCAGTTCCATCTCACAAAAGATGCTCATGGTCATGATCAATTTACGCTTCCATTTAGAACATTTTTATTGGAGTCGCCACTTCTAAATAAGGCTATTTCTGCTAAAGATTTAGATGCTATTAAAAAAGCCTTAAAAGATGTCGCTCTATTTTTTGAAATTTTTCCAAGTTCATCTGAATTTTATAATCGAATTAAAGGGCATGTACTAGGTGCCATTGCCCAAATAAATCAATTCTTTGCTCGTAACCCTGAGTATGTCAGTGTGATGGATTTATTCAAAACGGTTTATCCAAGCAGCTATCGAATGATGGAATTGATTTTACAACTTCATGACCCTAAGTCAGAAAAGTCTTTATTTAAAGATTTTTTTGAATTAACCAATACACCTATCCCTGTACTTATTGGATATTTTAAAGCCAGTAACTATTCTAATCACTCTATTTCAGATGCGTTAAGAGACATTTTAATTCCTCAAAAAGGAATAGAGCCTAAAATGGGAAAAAGCATGTCTAACCTAATTGATAAAACTGTTCGCGAGTTGCCATCTATTTCTTTACAAGATATTAGTACTTTGCAAGATCTTTCTAAGAAAAAAGAGTTCACCGACACGATTGTCTCCATCCATTCTTTAATTGAGGATTGTAGGAGAATGCTTTCGGAAAAACCCAGTTTACATCGTAAAGCGTCGTGTGTTTCTACTGATGACGATACTATGTTTGCTACTCAATCGGCCTCTTTGGAAGAATCTCGTCTAGAGAGACAATTATCCTCCTCTCAACCAGAAGATATTATTTTTTCTGAGCAATAATCGCTAATCCGTCTAAAATTAAATTACTTTCGTGATGATCTAGATTAATATGTGGCAGCATGGCGTCTAGACCTGTTCCTGTCCCAATTACAGTGATGGCTGGAATTTGGTCTCTGTAGCGTTTAATCATGCCATTAATGAGGTCAATATAACCAAAGTAGAGAGCGGTTTTGACAGCCTCTTCTGTGGTTTTACCAATTAATGACTCTTGGGGAGATACCCAAATTAAAGGGATTTTAGCGGTATAATCGTTGAGAGCATGTGATGCAATGCCCATGCCAGGGAAAATATTTCCCCCTTGATAGGTCCCTGTTTTGTCGATGTAACAAAATGTAATGGCTGTACCTGAGTCGATAATGAGACAGTCCGTTTTAAATTTAGAATACGCAGCTAAGGCATTGACTAATCGATCAGCACCCACTTTTTCTGCTTTTTTTATATTAATGGATATGATTGGGATGGTGTTGTGAGTCACTTCAGTGACATTATTGTATTTTTCAAAGCGCTTTGTCGCTTCAGGGACTACAGATGACACAATAATTGAAGGTGCATTTTTAAACAGATCATCTGGAAAGTTGGATTGAAATTCTGCTGTCTCAATTTTAGAGAGAATTTGAGGCGTTTTATCCAGCCTTGCAATGACGGTTGTAGAGTTGCCAATATCGACTAAAATCGGTTGTCTTTTCATGTGAGCGTATTATATCATTCGACTCTATGAAAAAAACACAAAAAACTCATTCTCAAGACCAACGTCAGTTTGTTAAAACATTAATTCAGGAGGTTCAGGAATTACTACCAGCAGGTCACATTAGGGATTTTGCTGCTAATTATGTTTCATCACTTTCTTCTCGGTCCCTTTTGGACTTTTCCAAGCAAGAATGGGCGGACTTTATCACAGATCGATTTAATTATTTTACTCAAAATGGCCCAAAACTCACCCCTTCTTTTTCATTAAAAAAAACCAAATCAGGAAACCATACTTTTGAATATGTTTGTCCCGATGCCCCTTATTTATTGAGAACTTTTGAATGTTTATTTAGGGAATTAGATTTACGCATTACCCGAATGTTTCACCCAATTATGTATGCGGTGTGGGATGATAAAAAGGCATTAAATCAGCTTGAAAAAACTGGCCCAAGTACAGGGCTAATGTCAATAACGTATATTGAATTTGAAGAAGGCGATAAAGATGTTGACTTTGCAGATTTAAAACTTCAAATTGCTTACCATATGGCCGCTATCCACAAAAGCGCGAATGATAACGAGGCTATTTTAACTCAATTGGAAGCCGTTAAGCACTCCATTTCTACTTATGATGCCAAATTAGTCGAGCCTAAATCTGAATGGATTCAATTATTCGATTGGCTTAAAAGCGATAATTTTTCGTTTTTTGGCTACATTTCATTTTTAACTAGACCTTCGGCAAAAAAAGCAGATATTACTTCCACTAATGGGCTTGGAATTTTATCGTCCTCTTTTACGTCTCAATACCCCGATATTTTAAACACATTGGCCGATCATAATTGGAAAATGCGCCATAATGGCTCAGACTATGTATTTGATCGCATTTTGGTGATTAGCCCAATTCAACGCTTAGTCGAATTAATGCGTTTAAGCATTAAAGTACCCGGCACTAAACCTGGTGAGCATATCGAACATATCTTTGTTGGAATATTAAGACAAAGCTCACTCCACTCTCGTAATATCGAAACCCCACTCATTCATTTAAAAATGAAAAGTATTTTTGAAACCCGAAACATGCTTAGTGGTAGCTATGACTACAATGAAGTTATTCGCATTTTTACGTCTATTCCTAAATTTGAGCTATTTCGTCGCAGTACAGAGTGCCTACTGTCTATGGTGGATGACTTGCTGTCAATTTCAAATCCAAATGATGTATATTGCTTCTCCCAACGTGTGGATGAAGAGCGTTTGTCTCTATTAGTGGCTATCCCGCTTAATTTATTTAACAGAGATAATATTAGTCAAACCATTGCGATTGTCTCATCCTACTTTCCTCGATGTGATATGGAAATCATCGAAATTTTATCTGATGAGCATCCGAGACTGCAATTTTATTTTGATTCTGAGACCAGCAGTGATTTTGATGTGGACTCTGAAGAAATTGAGGATGATATTCGTAACGCGATACAGCCTTGGGAATACCGCTTTAAAGAAGCAATTCGCGAAAAGTATGATGGTGATGATGCCCAGAGAATTTGTGGCCGTTACTTGGCTGCGTTTCCCGAACATTATCGCATTCGCCGCAGTGCAGATGAGGCAATTAAGGATATTGAGTTTCTTGGGGCGCTTACTCCAGAAAATCCTGTCGAATTTAGACTTCTTCCATTTGAATTTAAAGGCTCAGCCATTTCGGGTAAAGCCTCTCTATTAACGATTTATCATTTTTCTAAAATTGAATTAATCGACATTATGCCGATTTTAGAAAATTTAGGGTTTCATGTTTATGATGAGCTCACCTCACGCATTGGTACTTCATCCGAGCAAATCGGGTATATGCACCACTTTAGATTTGTCAGCCAAGGGTCTCTCGCTAAAATTGATGAGGCCTTAGTTGGGCCGACTATTGTTTCACTTTTAAAGCAGATCTTTTTAAAACGGTCTGCCAATGATCGTCTTAACCGCTTAGCATTGTCGGCTAATTTGCATTGGCGTGCTATTACGATGCTTCAGTGCTACCGTAGCCTTTTGTCACAAATTGCGCCATTCTCTAAGGATCGTATTTCGACAACTTTATTAAATTACCCTCAATGCGCTTCTTTGTTATTTGAGTATTTCTTTGTCAAGTTTTCAACGGATCCCACATACAAAACAACAGATCATCGCCTTACTTATTTATTACCTGTCATCCGTCAGTCATTTTTAGACTCTCTTCAAAAAGTAGAGGAAGTATCTGACGATTTAATTTTAAGGCGATTAATGAATTTGGTAGAAAGTACAATTCGTACCAATTATTTTGTCTCTGAAGCCAATAATCGTACCCGTCTCTCTATTAAATTAGACTCTAGCCAAGTCCAACAAATGCCAATCCCTGTGCCATACCGAGACATCTATATGTACGACGTGGATGTCGAGGGGTGCCACCTTCGGTTTGGACCTGCCTCCCGTGGGGGACTGCGATGGTCTAACCGTGATGATGATTTTAGAACTGAAATTTTAGGTCTTGTTAAAACTCAGCAAACTAAAAACGTTGTTATTGTTCCAGTTGGATCCAAAGGCGGATTTGTTGTTAAAAATCTTCCTAAAGATAAAAATGAAATGCTTCTAAAAGGTCAAGTTCAGTACAAGGAATTTATTAGGTCTTTATTAGATTTAACAGATACTTTGGATGCCAAAGGGCAAGTGGTTCATCCACAGCATGTTGTGCATTATGATGGTCCAGATCCTTATTTAGTTGTTGCAGCTGATAAAGGTACGGCATCATTTTCTGACTTTGCTAATGATGTATCTCAAGAATATGGCTTTTGGTTGGGCGATGCCTTTGCCTCTGGCGGATCTGTGGGATACAACCATAAAGAAGTAGGCATTACTGCACGTGGTGGTTGGGAATGTGTCAAATTGCATTTTAGCGAGCGTTTTCAAAAAGATATTCAAACTACACCATTTAGTGTTGTTGGTGTTGGCGATATGTCTGGTGACGTTTTTGGTAATGGGATGTTATTAAGTCCATGTATCTTATTAAAAGCGGCATTTAACCATATCCATATTTTTCTTGATCCTTCCCCAGATGCAACAGCTAGCTTTACTGAGCGTCAACGTATGTTTAACCTGCCCTTCTCAACATGGGAAGACTACAATGCCAAGTTAATTAGCCAAGGTGGCGGTATATTTAGCCGTAAGTCTAAATCTATTCAGTTGTCTAAAGAAGCATGTGAGATGTTAGGTCTTGCTGACGGCAGTGTTTTAACAGGAGAAGAGCTTGTTAAAGCCATCCTTAAAATGGATACAGAGTTATTATGGCTTGGCGGTATCGGCACTTATATTAAATCTGATTCTGAAACACATTTATCCGTTGGCGATCCTGCTAATGATTCAGTCCGTATTAATGCGTCAGAATGCAAGGCAAAAGTGATTGGTGAAGGTGCAAACCTTGGCTTAACACAGGATGCGCGTATTCAATTGGATATCCAAAACCATTCGCTTAATGCCGATGCGATTGATAACTCCGCAGGCGTTAATATGTCTGACTATGAAGTGAATATTAAAATTTTACTTGATCGCTTACTCAAGCAAAAAACGCTTGGAAGCATGGCTGAGCGTAATACACTACTCGCCAATATGACTGAAGAAGTGGCTGAACTTTGTTTACTCAATAATCGTGCCCAGCATCAATTGATGAGTATGGATGGCATACGATCTCAAGTGCAATTTAATCGTTTTTTACGCTTTATCGATCATATGGTTGATATTGGGTTACTAAATACAAAAAGCGAAGGCATTCCAGACCATGCAGAATTACGGGATTTATTTGAAAAAAATCATCGTATCCCTCGACCAATTCTGTCTAAATTACTCGCTTATGCCAAAATGTGGGTCTTTAATGAATTAATTGCATCCGATATTGATGCTGAAGGATTTTTACAGCCCTACTATATCGGATATTTCCCACAGACTCTTCAACAAAAATATCCTAAAGACATCTTGATTCACCACCTCAAAAAAGAAATTTTATGTACGGTATTGTGTAATCGACTGATTAATCAGGCTGGAACGCCATTTTTTGATTATATTTTCCAATTATCCGGTCGTTCGGTAAAAGATATCGCTCTTGCTTATATTATTTTGGATGAAGCGATTAATGGCAGTGCTATTCGACAGGCTATTCAAAAAGAGTCAGTGTCTACACAGGATAAATATGATGCATTAGTGGCTCTTGAAAACACATTATTATCCCTTTCAAGAGACTTATTAAGTCTAAGTCATATTCATCTTAATGATGCGCTTTTAAACGAAATGACATCGATATTTACAGCTTTAAAGAAAAATGCAGATAGTGCGAATCCATTTTCTCACTCTGAAGAAAAATGGCAAGCAAAAGGATTTTCTAAATCCGCATCTCATTTACTCTCATCGCTTCAGGTATTGGCTATTGCAGTGGATGTCCATTATTTACAATCAAAGTCATCGATTGCTCCGACATTGTCTTTAAAGTTAATCCCTGTACTCAATCAGGTTCTTTCTTTAGATGAGCTTGATCATCGTTTGGATACTTTAAAAATTGAGTCTCATTGGGAAATGTCTCAAAAAGATATCCTACAGCAATATTTGCGCTTCCAACGTAGTCATGCCGTTCAAAAATTGGCTTCTCAATTTGAGTCCGTTCAACATATTACTGCTGATGCTGTCGAAAAGGCCCTGCATCGCAGTTATGATGGTCAATTGAGCCAATATTTTGAGACTTTGAAACAAATTCATAAGCGCACTGTATCTGATTTTACTAGCTTAACAGTTGCGATTAATCGATTAAAGTTGTAGTGGAACCCACCCCGCCCTATGGGCACCCCTCGTTGATTACTATTATCTTGGGGCCTACTGCTGTTGGTAAAACTGCGTTGTCTCTTTCGATGGCGCAGTCACAAGGGGCTCATATTATTTCTGCTGATGCGTTTCAGGTATATCGTGGCCTTGATATTGGCACCGCCAAACTTGCACCTCATGATCGTATTGTTCCTCATCATCTCATCGATATTATGGATCCTACCGACCAGTATTCTGTCTCGGATTTTTGTAAGCAGACTTCAGATATTATTCGTGATCTTTCATCTCAGTCTATTCCGATTATTATTTGTGGGGGCACCGCATTTTATTTAAATGCCTTTATTTATGGATTTGATTTTCCGGAGGCTACCAATACTCAGGCCATCAGTGATGCATTGAGGGTACAATTAGATACCCATGGACTACCATTTTTAGTTGACCGATTGGCCAGTATTGACCCTGATCTCATGCCGAATCTGGATATTAGTAATTCCCGCAGGGTGATTCGGGCACTCACAATTTATGACACCACAGGACATCTGCCTAGTCAGGTCCGAACACAACACCCCAGAACGGATATCCGCTTAATTGGACTTGAAATGGATCGGGCTAAACTGGTTGAGCGTATTCATATGCGTATCGATGATATGCTGAAGGATGGATGGATTGATGAAGTAAAGGGATTGCTAGATCAAGGAATACCCGCTAATTGCCCAGGGTTTCAAGCGATTGGATATCGGGAAATCACCCTTTATTTGCAAGGTAAGCTTGATTATGATGGAATGGTAGAGTTAATTAAAACTAAAACGAGACAATTTTCAAAACGTCAAATGACTTGGTATCGGAGATTTTTAAATGTCGAATGGCGCTATGCCGATTAAACACTGGCTTACTAATTCAGCCATTAATTGGCTTTTTGCATCTTTAGGGGTATTGATTACCGCCTTCTTGGTTTTTAGTCCATTTTCTAATCAATTTATGTCACTCAAACTGGGTGAGCGTGCGTCTTATACCGTATTAGCTCCCCACTCTATTACACTTGAAACGAGCTCTGACACCTTACGTACGTCATTGATGGTTGAAAAAGTACTTGCTCAAACTCAACCTGTGTATAAACAAGATACAGTAGTCAATCAATCAATTGTGGCCTCTTTAGACTCTTTTTTTGAGGATGTGCGTAAATATCGCACCCAGACCCATGGTCATGCATTTGATTTAAATGAAGTCCCAGCATCGCTACGGTTTTTGGATAATGAGTTATTACAAGCTATTCGCTTTTTTTCTACAGAATCTCTTCGCATTATTGAATATTCGGCAAGACAATCGACTCAATGGTTTTTATCCAATGGCGTATTAGAGATTGATCCCGAAATTATTTCTACTCAAGTCAGGGCAATGCTTTCCCATTTACAATTATCAGCATCCGAACGAGATCTTATTTCCCAGCTTATTATCCATGTTCTTTCCCCCAATTTAGTCATTGATACAGAAAAAACTGAACTTGCAAAAAATAAAGCAATTGCCAAACTACCCCGATTTAAAACAACAATTTTGCAAGATAGACCTATTGTTTTTGAAGGGGATATTGTCAGCCAAGATCACTTGGACATTTTAACTCTGCTGCGTGCTGCAAGTCGTGAGGCAGATTTAAAACGATTGGGTGGCATTATTTTAATTGTATCCTTTTCATTTGCATTTTTTGAACGATTTTTGTTCTTTTTTAGCCCTAAAATTCATGCATCTCCCAAGTATTTTTGGCTTGTTTTTTTAATTATGATCTTGGTACTTGGTATCGCAAGGGTATTGCTAGTTTTTGACCATATGCCTTTTGGGATTTATTCAGCATTTTTAGTACCTATTCCCATTTCTGCTATTTTGCTGTCTTTACTTGTTACTGCCAATATTGCCTTATTGGTAGGCACTGTTTTAGCGTTATTAATCTCTCTGATGTATGATGGAGGATTATCGCTTTTCTTTTACTTGTTTGTCATGAGTGCAGTGACTACATTTTCGATTTTTAAACGGTATAAGCGTCGGGATATTGTCGTTTCAGGATATATTGTGGGTGTATTTTCTATTATTTCAGTCGTTATTTTTGGGTTATTGGATGCTCAATCTAAATTAACCTGGTATATCCCAAATAGTATGACCGTCTTTGTCAGTGGTGTCTTGTCATCAATGATTGTTCTTGCCGTATTACCTTACTTTGAATCAGGGTTTAAAATTACAACGTCACAATCCCTTCTCGAATTAAGCAATCTGGATCATCCTTTATTAAAACGACTTATGCTAAGAGTACCTGGTACCTATCAACATAGTTTAATGGTGGGAAATTTGGCAGAAGCTGCTGCAGAGGCCATCCAAGCCAATCCTCTCCTTGCCAGGGTCGGCGGGTATTATCATGATATTGGCAAAATTAAACGTCCTCAGTTTTTTATTGAAAATCAACATAGTGGCGACAACCCTCATAATTCACTTTCCCCTCGCATGAGTAAAATCATTATTGCCTCCCATACACAGGAAGGTGCTGAATTGGCTGACAAATATGCATTACCTGACATTATCAAGCGATTTATTTTAACGCATCATGGGACATCCTTGGTCTCATTTTTTTATCAACAAGCTGTACAGTCTGAAGGTTTAGAAGAGTGTGAAGAATCAAAAGATGAGTTTCGATATCCTGGACCTAAACCGATTAGCCGTGAGGAAGGCATTGTTATGCTGGCAGATACTGTTGAAGCATCTCTACGGTCAATGGGCAAACTTACACCAGAACAAATGGCATCAGTTATCGATAATTTATTTCGAGAAAAAGTAGATGATGGTCAACTCGCAGAGTGTCTTTTAACGTTTAAAGACTTGCAAGATATTCGTAATACTTTTTTACGTGTCTTTCAAAGTGTTTATCATAGCCGTATGGACTATCAATTAACGGACACTAAAGGACGTTCAGATGACTAAGCCTCTCACAATTTTGGTTAGCCATTGTGATACTTATCGCCCTCACTTTGATGTTGAAGATTTTATTCAACGAGTCCTCGCCTTTATTACACTTACCCATGGCAGCTTTGAATTTACATTTGTCAATAATGATAAAATTTTAGAAATCAATCGTACTTTTTTGCAGCATGATTACGAAACTGACATTATTACTTTTAATTTGGGGACACCTGACGATATTGTTGGTGATATCTATATTTCTGTTGATGAAGCATCTAAAAATGCTACAGAGTATGGGCAATCCCTCGATGATGAAATCCGCTTACTGATTGTTCATGGGATTTTACATTTATTGGGCTATGATGATGAGACTGATGAAGATCGGTTTATTATGGAAGCAGAGCAGGATAGAATTATTAATACGCTACAAAAATAGTCTCTATTTTGGTCTTTTTACTGTGTATACTTCTATTTATCATTGCCTATTTGATTTTTTCAGGTAGACTGATTACCTTAATTTACGGAGGCTTTTAGTACATTGGATCTATATTTTTATATTTTTGCCCTAGTTTTTTTTATTTTTTTGTCTGGGTCTTGTTCGGCAGCCGAAGCGGCTCTCTTAGCTATTGGCAAAGTTAAAGTTAGAAGTCTTGTTGAAGGTAAAGTACATGGGGCAAAGACTTTATCTAAGCTTTTAGATAATCCTCGCCGAATGCTAACGGCTGTACTTATAGGAAATACATTTGCCAACATGGGGGTTTCGGCATTGGCAACCACTGTTTCACTATCTGTGCTTAAGAGCTTAGGCATTGATAATATTGGGCTTTCTGTTGCAATTATTACAGGTTTATTGGCAATTACAGTCCTGATATTTGGAGAAATAATGCCAAAAACAGTGGTATTAAAATCTCCCGAAAAATGGGCATTATTTTTTGCAAAACCACTGACATTGTTTATTATGATTTTAGGTCCCCTCATTTCACTTGTTCAGGGGCTTACTTTAGTTGCTTCCAAGCTATTTGGTGTCTCTGCAGCGTCAGATTCTAATTACGCCTTAACCACTAGTGAGCTTAAAGCGATGGTCAGCTTGGGTCAGGAAGAAGGCATATTAGAAAAAGAAGAACAGGATATGATCCATAGTATTATCGAGTTTTCAGATACAGTTGTACGGGAAGTCATGACACCCCGAACTGATGCCATATGTATTGATGCCAATGCATCCGTATCTGATGCGATTAGTTTAATCCGGCAAAAAAGCCATTCCCGCATCCCTGTTTATGAGGACAAAATTGATAATATTGTGGGTATTTTATATGCCAAGGATTTATTACATGTAAGGCCCGAATCCGGTATGGAATCTCTTCATGGATATTACCGCAAGGCCAATTTTATTCCAGAATCGCGAAGTATTGAGTCTGTTTTTCGTCAAATGAAGCGGCACCAATTTCACATGGCTATTGTTGTAGATGAGCATGGCGGCTTTGATGGAATCGTCACCTTAGAAGATATTATTGAAGAAGTCATGGGCGAAATTCAGGATGAATATGACTCACATGAAAACCCCGATATTACCCCACTGGGTGGCCATCGGTTTTTAGTAGATGCCCGTATGAGCATTTATGACTTTAGTGAACAATTAGGTATTGCAATTGATGAAACGGATGATTATGACACTGTCGGCGGTTTTGTAATGCATTTATTTGATCATATGCCGGATTCGGGTGAAGTGGCCCACTACGGGTATTTAGAAATTATTGTAAGACAAGTCAAAAAACACCGTATTATGCGTATTGAAGTCATTAAGCATGGCGATCCTGAAGAGGCAGGATCAGAGTAATGAGCTCGCTCAAACGCGGTACACTTCATGATATTGCAATTTCAGAATTAAGCCCTCATGGTATCGGCCTTGGATTAGTTGATGGCCGCCGCGTGGGTGTTCCTCAAACAGTACCTGGAGATTTGGTTCGTATTCGGATGATTTCCGGTAGTCATGGTATTAAAATAGGAAAAATAGTCGAGATGCTTACCCCCTCTTCTGTTAGATCTGCATCAATTTGTGGCCACTACCCTGATTGTGGAGGCTGCCAGATGATTGATATTCCTTATCAGCGGCAACTGGCACTTAAAAGTGATGTGTTTAAATCGATTTTTGACAAGTCCATTCAAGAGATCATTAGTCCTATTATTGCCAGCGAATCGTCTCAATTTTATCGCAATAAGATGGAGTTTTCATTTGGCACATTGCCAAGTGGAGACCTAATTATTGGACTAAAGCGTCGTGGCCAATTTGATCAAGTTGTGCCAATTCATACTTGTTTTTTACAGTCCGAGACCTCTAATCAAGTCATTCAATTTGCACAGGATTATTTTCGAAAACATCCTCTTTCAGTTTGGAATCACCACCACTTTACTGGCATCCTTCGCTATTTGACGATTAGAGAGTCAAAATCCACATCTGATATGGTCGTTACAGTTGTGGTTTCAGAATCTTGCCAAGAGGCACTTTTACCCTTTGCTACTGCGCTTTCGCACCATATCCCACAGGTAAGCTCTGTCATTATGGCCGTTAACGAAGGATCGTCTGACACCGCCTTTACCCTTAATTATGTCCCATTAATCGGTACTCCATTATTAACCGAAACTTTAGGTCATTTACGCTTTCAATTATCGCCACTCTCATTTTTTCAAGTTAATCCACGCCAAGCAAAGCTATTATACGATTTGGTGCGAGATGCTGCGCAATTAACAGGCACTGAAACTGTCCTTGATTTATATTGTGGTACAGGCACCATCGGCCTTTATTTGGCTGATAAAGCTAAAAAAGTCATTGGAATAGAAGAAAATGCACAAGCCATTGAAGATGCAACGATTAATGCCAAATTAAACTCGATTACTAATGCTGAGTTTTTATGTGGAAATGTCCGACATATTTTAAAACAAATGCCGCCTTCTGATGTGGATGTCGTTATTGTTGACCCTCCACGCAGTGGCATTGTCCCTAAGGCTTTATCCCGCTTATTAAGTATTAATGCGCCCAGATTGGTATATGTCTCTTGTAATCCCACTAGCTTTTCAGAAAATTTACCCGCCATATTTGAAGCAGGATATCGCCTGATTTCCCTTCAACCTGTCGATATGTTTCCAAATACACTTCATGTGGAATGTGTCGGATTATTTGAAAAATGACAGAGTCAAAATCAATTATATTTTTTGATGGTGTATGTGGATTTTGCCAAGGAGCTATTAGAATTTTTATTAAACTAGATCGTCATCACCAGCTTTTTTTTGCACCTCTTCAAGGACACTATGCTCAAACGCATTTACCCCAGTCTTTGATATACCCAATGACAACCATGGTGGTTTTATATCAAGGCTCTCTCTACACACACTCAGCCGCAGTGGTGAGGATATTTTGGGCCTTAGGTGGTATTTTTAAGATGATTGGTTATTTGATTTTTATTATCCCTTCTCCAATTCGTGATTTCGCTTATTTTATTATTAGTCGTGTTAGGTACTCGCTTTTTGGTAAAACAGATGCATGCCCAATCCCACCCCGAGAAGTTTCTAAGCGTTTTTTAGACTAGCTATTTAAATTTTATTAATGACCCCATCAGATTAAGTAAGTAATTTTGGGATCTTTTGAGTATAATTTTAAAAATGGATAGAAAAATAGATGTCGATTATTACGAGTAGAAATGTTAACAAAACTTAATTATGGCTTTGATGGCGAATTAATTTCTGAAAAATTTTTTATTGAAAAAATAATTGATGTTTTACTGCTTTCGAATAATGAGCAGTTAAATTTTTTATCAAGTTAAAGAAAGTATTTAGCGCCAACCAATAGAAAAGTTCAGATTGTATCGTAGACCTTACACTTTGCCTATAAAGCCCCGAATGGGGCTTTTTTTTATGCCTTAGTAAACGCCTGCTTTTCGCCCGATGAAGTCTTCAAATGTGGTGTGTTTATCTCTCATTTTTTTGTCGGGCGATATTTCGATAATACGATTGGCCACTGTGTTCGTGAGCTCAAAGTCATGCGATGTAAAGATAATGCATTCAGGAAATGCCTTAAGTCCATCATTGAGAGATGTAATAGCCTCTAAGTCCAAATGGTCTGTAGGTTCGTCAAATATTAATACATTGGCTAAATTAAGCATCATTCTTGAAAACATGGCTCTGGCTTTTTCGCCCCCAGATAATACTTTTACTTTTTTTGTCACATCATCGCCAGAAAATAACATGCGTCCCAAATACCCACGTAAGGTTTGATTGTCTTCTGTAGTTCTAAATTGGGTAATCCAGTCTAATAGTGTTAGGTCATTTTTAAAATATGCAGAGTTATCCTTAGGTGCATAGGCTTTAGTGATCGTCTCACCCCATTCAATTGTCCCTGCATCCGGAGTAATTTCTCCTGCAATAATTTGTAATAATGTGGTTTTTGCCAATGGATTTTTAGCTAAAATAGCCAATTTATCATTTTTATTTAGTGAAAATGTGACATCATTTAGCAACTTTTCTCCACCAATTGAATGTGAGACATTTTTGACATGTAAAATAGAATTTCCACAGGGCCTACCTGGTTTAAATTGAATAAATGGAGTCTTACGGGTAGATACTGGTAATTCCTCGGGTCTAATTTTATCAATTAATTTTTTACGAGATGTGGCTTGTTTGGATTTAGACGCATTTGCACTAAATCGTCTAATAAATTCCTCTAATTCTTTGATTTTATCTGTACTTTTTTTATGTTGCTCTTGTTTTTGCGCCATGGCCATTTTGCTTGATTGTGACCAGAAATCATAATTACCCACATAAATACGGATTTGCTTAAAGTCTAAATCGGCGATATGCGTACATACTTTATTTAAAAAGTGACGGTCATGCGACACAACGATGACAGTATTTTTAAATTCCATTAAAAAGTTTTCTAGCCATTGTACGGCTTCATAGTCTAATTGGTTGGTCGGTTCATCTAATAAAAGGATGTCTGGATTACCAAATAATGCTTGTGCCAATAATACCCTAATTTTGAGGCCTGCATCGATTTCTTTCATTAATCTGTCATGTAGGTCTACGGTTATCCCTAAATCACTTAACATAGTGGCAGCGTCAGACTCGATGGTATACCCATCCATTTCAGCATATTGCACTTCTAAGTCACTAACTCGCATTCCTTCATCGTCACTCAAGTCAGGCTTTGCGTAGAGACGGGTACGCTCGGCATATACTTCGTATAATTTTTTATGCCCCATTAAGACAGCGTCTAATACTTTTACTTCATCAAAGGCAAATTGATCCTGACGAAGTACGGATATCCGTTTTCCTTTTTCAATGACGACATCGCCTTTTGTTGGCTCGATTTCTCCGGATAAAATCTTTAAAAATGTGGATTTGCCCGCGCCATTTGCGCCAATTAACCCATAACAGTTTTCGCTTACAAATTTGACATTAACGTCTTCAAATAAAATACTCCCTGCAAATGATAGGGTCAGGTTTTGTGTTTCGATCATATCGGCTCCTCAAGTTCATTCAAAGAACCTAGTATAGTATCGAACTTATTTGTGGTCGACTAGAATTCGTCTTCGGTATAGGATTTAAGGGTATGACAATGCAATGGAATCAAAATTATTCAGTGGGTGACGAGCATATCGATGATCATCATCGTGAGATTTTTCACTTAGTCTCATCAATGGATGATGCCATTCGAAGTAATGACCGCAATCGTATTGATGATATTGTGACATATCTAGAGGACTACACTCTTTCACATTTTGAAGAAGAAGAGCAGTTTATGGACTCCATTAACTACCCAGATTTGGACTACCATAAACGAGAACATGATATTTTTAAACTTCGTATTAAAGACATTCGTACTTTTTATAATAATCAGGCCCCAAATACCCATTTAATTTTCCAAATCAGACGTTTTGTGGACCGTTTAATTGATCATATTTTGACTGTGGATGCCAAAATGTCAGCGCATGAGGGAGAGTCATGAAAAAGCATATTCAATTATTTGAACAATATATGGAGAAAACCGGCGGCCGAATGACACAGCAAAAGGTCGGCATTATTGAAGAAATTTATAAAACCCGAACGCACTTTGAAGTCGAAAGTTTTATCGACAAAATTAGAGCAAAAGATAAAAAGTTTTCTCGCGCTACGGTGTATCGCACTATTAAGCAGCTTTTAGATGCTGGCCTTATTCAAAAAATACAAACCCGAGATGGCAAAGTCTATTATGAACGCACTCCAGACCTTCACCCTCATGACCACTTAATTTGTAATAATTGTGGCAAAATTTTTGAAATTAAAGATGAGTCTGTGGACCTCTTTTTATCTCAAGCATGTGATGCGTTAGGGTTTAAACCCGAGTACCGCTCACTGCATATTTATGGGCAGTGCAGTCACTGTAAGTGACTTTCGCCTAATTGCCCACATGCTGCAGAAATATCATCACCTTTTCTGAATCGAATAGTAACTGGTACTTTTTCACGCTCAAGCAATGTGCGGGCACGATGTAATAATTTAGTGGAAACGGGTCTAAATGGAATTTTAGGATGCGGATTGAGGTTAATTAAATTAACTTTGGCATCTAAATATTTTGCCAAACGCCCTAACTCTTTAATGGCTTGATCGTCTTCATTCATTCCGTCGATAAGGGTATATTCGAGGGTTAATTTCCGGTTGTGTAGAGACTGGTATTCATGAAGTTTTGTCGCAACTTCTAAAATGGGATTCTTTTTTTCAATGGGCATTAATCGCACACGCTTTTCGGGATTGGCATGTCCTACAGAAAAAGCAAGGTTAATATAGCGTTTTTCATCAATGAGTCGTTGAATATTTTTTAAAAACCCTGATGTCGATACAGTTACTTTTCGTTTACTTAAGCCTAGCGTTTCAAGCGATGTCATAAAGTCGATGGCTGCAAATACATTGTCATAATTCAGCATAGGCTCGCCCATGCCCATAAACACGAGATTGCCGATGGGATATCCCAACGAATTAGCGACTACGACTTGCCCAATAATTTCGGATACTTCCAGATTGCGCTTAAATCCAACTACGCCAGTGAGACAAAATTGGCAGTCTACGGGACATCCACATTGAGATGATACACACAAGGTGTTGTAGTCTCTTTCTTTTAACACGACACTTTCGATTTGTTTTCCATCATGTAAAGTTAAAATTAATTTTACAGCTCTGCCCTCTCCTGATGGTAAAAACTCAATTGCTTTAAACGGGTTAATTTGAAATATTTCACTTAATTTTTGTTGATTTTGTTTAGAAATATTAACCATTTCTTCAAAATTAAGCTTATGTTTTTTATACACCCAATCCCAAATTTGTCCTGCAACAAATTGCTGGAGACCGGCTTCTTTAATAGCCGTTTTAAGATGATCAAGAGATAAGCCAATAATATTCATAAGTGGTCTAGTTTGCCTTATTTGTATATAAATTGCAATTCAATGGTATGATAGACTCAGCTTTTTTGTAGGAGAAACCCATGAGTGATTTATTGGAACACGAAGATGAAATTAGAGCCTCTATTACAGAATTTACATCTAAAATTGGAAATTTCCCTCATCACGAAGAGCTAACAGATTCTATTTGGTCATTATTTAGACTCCATCAGTTAAAGGGCTCTTACTCAGATGCTCGCTTAATGACGACTACGACCAAAGAAATCCGTAAAACACTTCAAGTATTTGGCCGGTACAAGGATCGTCGCAAAGTGTGTGTATTTGGTTCGGCACGTACACCCGAAACCCATATTGATTATATTATGGCTGAAGAATTAGCTAGAGAAGCATGTCGTCTCGGGCTTATGGTTATTACTGGCGGTGGCGGGGGTATTATGGAAGCTTGTAATAAAGGGTCTGAAGCCAATATGAGTTTTGGTCTTAATATTAATTTACCATTTGAACAGTCTGCTAATCCTTATATTGCATCAAGTCCAAAACTCATTAATTATCATTACTTTTTTACTCGAAAATTGGCATTTATTAGAGAATCTGATGCCACAGTGCTTTTTCCGGGTGGTTATGGAACCCATGATGAAGGCTTTGAAAACCTCACTCTCACTCAAACGGGTCGATGCGCCCCAAGACCCGTTGTGATGATTGCATCTCCAGATAGTACCTATTGGACTTCATGGGTTGACTATGTAGAAAAAGAATTATTACACCGCGAACTTATTTCTCCTGATGATTTACATCTGTTTAAAATAGTCAACTCCGTCGAAGATGCTCTTAAGGAAATTACACAGTTTTATGCGGTTTATCACTCTATTCGGTATTTACCTAACTATAGCGTGATTCGGCTTGAACACCCCCTATCTCAAGAGGTTTTAGAAGAACTTAATGATACATTTAGTGGACTACTTATTAATGATGGTACGTTTAAACAATTATCTGCAGATGATATTCCTGAAGACAGCCATTTGCATCCAGAAAAACCTAGATTGGTATTTCCATTTAACAAACGAGAGTATGGTACACTCCATCGATTGATTCGCCGTATCAATACCGTATAATTTATATGGTCTTTTGACTTAAAATATGGTAGCTTAAATCTGTTTTTTTTAGATCTATTGCACTTGTTTTAGTATTTGGAGGTTATTCATGCTTATTGAATGGTTTATGAAGGGGGGGCCCGTCATGTGGGCGCTTCTTGCGTGCTCGATTTGGGGAACTTCAATTGTTATTTATAATTTCTTTTTCCTCCACTCTAATTCTTACCCTCATGATTTGGTTATAGATCGCGTTAAAAGTCAGTTGCAATTATCAGGTAAGGACAAGGTGCTTCAGGAAATTTCCTCGTCTCCACAGCTAGTTTGGCGAGTATTGCGTCAGGCGGTGTCTTTGTCTGATACTAATGACCGTGATATTCAATCGCAACTAGAGACAACCATTCGTAACCATACTTCTTCTTTTGAGCGAAATATGTCGATTTTATCAGCATTAGTTACTGTATCTCCTATTTTAGGGTTAATCGGAACTGTCTCAGGGTTAATTAAAATTTTTGGAGTAATGTCTGGCGGTCATATTGGGGATGCTGCTTTATTATCTGGTGGCATTTCTGAAGCATTAATTACTACAGTATTTGGCATGGCGATTTCCCTTCCTTTTTTAATTTCGTATCACTACTTTACATTTAAAATTGATTCTTTCTTCTCTCAATTAAGTCAAATTTCAAATGAAGTTATTGGATTTTGTCGCACAGGAGGGCGTTAGCCATTATTACCTTACAGCTTCGGCCACATCGTCGTCGGGTTAAACCTCCAGAAATTGCACTGACGTCTTTTATTGATGTTATTTTTACTTTGTTAATTTTTCTTGCGGTTTCGAGCTCTTTTTCGACTGTCCAAGACGGAATTAAACTGGATTTACCCGAGGCCGTTACAGCTGATCATCCTTTTGAAGGGGCTGTAGTGTCACTTAATGAAAATGGCCAATTATTTTTTGAAGGCCGTGAATTACCTGATTTGGCAACTCTACAAACTGAAATTGCATCTAAAATATCTACTTCACCTCAATTAGAAGTTGTTGTTCAAGCGCACCGTATGACTACATACGACGCGGTAATGTCTGTATTGGATACTATACGATTAGGTGGGTGTGACGCTATTGTTCTCGAAGCAAAACGACTGGATATCCCTAAAAACTAATAGTAGACCGGTTATTGACGGGAAAGTCTACCCTGTCGATTCCCTTGAATGGGATTCGTTTTTGGTTAGCTTTTTATTACATGCCATTTTATTTTTATTGTTTTGGCTTTTTATTCCTGTGATCCAAACATCAGCGCACAATGGTAATAGCGATCGCATGCGTATCCCCATTAAAACAGTAATTATTAGCGAGACACCTGTTGAGGGTATTTTAGATCCTTTGGCACCCCAAGTGACTCCCCTCTCACAACCGGCGATCACTCCTCCACAGCAGCCTACCCTGCCTAACCAACCTCTAAAGAAATCTGTGGATAGCGCCAAGACATTAGGTGAATCACAGCCAGCGGCTGCACCTTCTCCACCTGCATCAGGTCCCAAAGAAGGCGTTGCAGGGCCCGCTCAAACCTACCCTGGGGACAGGGCCACTCCCGTTTTTGGATATCCTGTTACACCTGTATATCCTAAATCTGCTTTGAATTTTGGCTGGGGGGGGACTATTGAAGTTGATTTGGTTGTCGATAAAGATGGCA
>Ga0214917_10001911_pt1 | contig 26133 bp, 22 predicted proteins | sample LL_1208_BB_MetaG_FD_177983 | JGI IMG/M metagenome (GOLD analysis project Ga0214917, IMG submission 177983) | Freshwater microbial communities from Lake Lanier, Atlanta, Georgia, United States - LL_1208_BB | ecosystem: Environmental > Aquatic > Freshwater > Lake | place: USA: Georgia | collected...
TTTTATAGCTATGCCGACAAGCTAGAAACTCCAACTGATGCAAATGAGGATGTTAAGAATCAAGTTCATAATGACCTATTAATGGCGTACCTAGGTGACTGCATCGCTATGGAAGCAACCGGATATGCAACAAAAGCCGATATTGATTCAGGAATGAAACTGGGTTGTGGCTTACCAAAGGGACCATTTGAAGTTATTGAGTCAATTGGAATTGAAAAAGTCAGAGCTGGACAAGCCGAACTTGCGCAGCGAACTGGAATTTCCGCTTACCAACCGTTGCCGCTCTAAAGTATTCAGATTTGAAAATAGAATTACAACATGGGGCGACGAAACCGTAGAGAGCCAAATCAAGAGCCACCTGAGCTCAAACTTGGCAGTTTTGGTCGCACCGAAAATCATGCTGATGGGGAATGGCAAGTAACCTCGCTTACCGGCGAAACATCAGTAAAGGTTTATCGCTGCCCTGGTTGCCAAGGTGACATTCAACCAGGGACGGCACACATTGTTGCTTGGAATGTGGACTACTCAGCCGAAGAGCGACGACACTGGCACACTGCCTGCTGGAAACGCAGAACTCCTAGGAAGTATTAATGGCTGACATCGTTTCCAATAGCGTGCTGCCGGCTAATCGTGAATCCATCACGCTAATTACTGAAGACAACCTTCGGTTAGTGGGAGAGTTGGCACTGCCAATTTCGCAGAAGCCAAAAGCCACAATTCTGTTGCTCCATCCAAATCCAACTGGCGGCGGAATGATGGACAGTCACCTATTTAAGAAAGCAGCATGGCGTCTGCCAGCTTTGGCCGATGTCGCAATTTTGCGCTGGAATACCCGAGGAACGACAAGTGCGGCGGGAACTAGTGAAGGTGAATACGACCAAGGAGTTTTAGAAGGGCTAGATCTTAAGGCTGCACTTCAGTTTGCTCAAGATCGTGGACTAGAAAACATTTGGCTTACTGGTTGGTCATTTGGAACAGATGTCACGTTGATGCATGGCAACGTAGATCCGGTACAGGGCGCAGTGCTGTTTAGTCCACCGCTTATGTGGAGTAATGAAACACATTTGAAGTCATGGGCAGATTCAGGTCGACCACTAACCGCGTTAGTTCCGGAACTTGATGACTACTTAAAGCCTGCTGAAGCCAAAGAAAAATTTGCCCAGGTTCCACAGTGCGAAGTTGTTGCAATTCCGGAATGCCGACACTTATGGGTTGGCGAAAAATTTGTCCGTATTGCTTGGAATCAGGCGTTGAAACGAATCCGTCCCGATATGCCCGAGCTAAGTTGGACGTGGGATGGCGAAATGTCTAGGTGGAACGACTTGTTGAACAAGTCTGAATAAATATTTGTGTTAGTGGTCAAGGGGTTGGACAAGTTCAACTAGAACTCCACCAACATCTTTTGGGTGCACAAAGTTGATTAATGATCCGGCCGTGCCGATACGCGATTCTGGGTAAATCAAACGCATTCCAGCACCAACCACATTTGCCATAGCTTCTTCAATGTTCGTTACTCGAAATGCAAGTTGCTGCATACCTTCACCACTTCGCTCGAGAAACTTTGCAATCGTGGAGTCTGAATTAAGTGGTGCTAGCAATTGCAAACGAGTGCCATCCGCTAAATCCAGCATGGCTTCTTCAATACCTTGAGACTCATTGATTTCGCGATGTGAGACTTCTAGACCAAATGTGGCCGACCAACGAGCAATGGCTTCATCTAGGTCGCGAACCGCAAGCCCGACATGATCAATTCCCAATAGTGTTCCGCCTAGGGCAGCACTCAAGTTGACCATTGCATTCCTCGCAATCATTGGGCGGATTCCTGCTAATTGCAGGAACATCGCTAAGGTGACAGTAAGGGATTTTGCACATCACGCGCAATTTTCCACACTTTTCCTGATCTGAAAGGCCTTTAATGTCCGTCATTGTTGGTGGAGCTCGTACCGGAATTGGTCGATTGCTTGGCTCTCTAAAAGATGTATCCGCAGTTGAACTAGGCGCCACTGCAATTCGGGGCGCTTTGGAAAAATCTGGCGTATCAGCAAAAGACGTTGATTACGTAATCATGGGCCATGTGTTACAGGCCGGAACAGGTCAGATGCCCGCTCGACAGGCAGCGATTAAAGCTGGCATTGGACTGGAAGTCCCTGCAATCAGCATCAACAAAGTTTGCCTTTCAGGAATCAACGCAATTGCCATGGCTGATCAACTTATTCGATCCGGCGAGGCAGACGTTGTGATTGCCGGCGGCATGGAAAGCATGACCAATGCACCACATGTTTTAGTTGGAAGTCGCGAAGGCATGAAGTATGGCGACTGGACTCTTAAAGACACCATGGCATTCGATGGACTTTACTGCGCAATCGACCAACTTGGAATGGGCGAAGCAACTGATAAGTACACAGCAGCTGAAAAAATATCTCGGGAACGTCAGGATGAGTTCTCTGCAAAGTCACACCAAAGAGCCGCCGCAGGACATGCAGCTGGTCTATTTGCTGACGAGATAGTTCCTGTCGCAATTCCACAGCGAAAGGGTGACCCAATTCTTTTTGCAAGCGATGAAGGCGTACGCAATGAAACGACAGCAGAGACTCTTGGAAAGTTGCGCCCAGCTTTTGATCCAAATGGAACAATCACTGCCGGATCGTCTTCACAAATTAGCGATGGCGCAGCCGCTGTTGTCGTAATGAGCGAAAAGAAAGCTGCTGAACTTGGCCTAACTGTTCTAGCTGAAATTTTGTCCCATGGAATGGTGGCAGGTCCGGATGCATCACTTGTTGCACAGCCTGCTCGCGCTATTAAAAAAGCTGCAGAAAAAGCCGGCCTAGATCCAGCAGGACTAGATCTTTATGAAATTAACGAGGCATTTGCATCCGTTGCACTTGTGAGTATGGATCAATTAGGAATCGATGACTCGAAAGTAAACGTAAATGGAGGAGCAATTGCATTGGGTCATCCAATCGGAATGTCAGGTGCCCGCATTGTTCTACACCTTGCAAATGAATTGAAGCGCCGTGGTGGCGGTACTGGTGCGGCTGCACTTTGTGGCGGCGGCGGTCAAGGTGACGCAATAATAATCAGAGTTCCGTAAGCGTAATTTCATGCACTCCTTACTTGAAGCAGCGATCACGGGAGACGTGCGCGCCTTAGGCAAGGCATTAAGTGTTATTGAAGATAGCACATCTGAATTAAATGAATTGCTGGCTGGTCTGCCAGATTCGAGTTCGGCATTACTTATAGGTGTAACTGGGCCACCTGGAGTAGGTAAGTCAACAACTACTGGCGCATTGATCTCCGAATATCGCAAGCAAGGTTTGCGTGTTGCGGTTTTGGCTGTTGATCCATCTTCACCTGTTACTGGTGGCGCGTTACTTGGTGACCGGATCCGAATGCAAGAACACGCATTGGACGAAGGTGTTTTCATTCGCTCTATGTCATCGCGTGGACAACTCGGTGGGTTATCAAGTGCAACCCAAGCAGCAGCAAAAGTTTTAGATGCAATTGGCTTTGACGTAATCATTGTTGAAACGGTTGGTGTGGGCCAATCTGAAGTAGATGTTGTTAACGCAGTGGACACCGTGGTTCTAGTTCTGGCACCTGGCGCAGGTGATGGTGTGCAGGCTGCCAAAGCCGGAATTTTGGAAATTGCCGATATCTATGTCGTAAACAAAGCCGATCGCGATGGAGCCGAAGGCGTAGTTCGGGAATTGCGATCCATGATCGGACTTGGTGCGCCATCAAATACCTCTTGGACTCCAGAAATTGTGACAACGACCGCGACTACTGGACAAGGACTTACAGATTTAGTAAAAGCGATTTCAAGCCATCACGATTGGGCCGTAGCTTCGGGAGATCGTGCATTGCGATCTGTAGAGCGTGCCAAATTGAACCTTCGGCGCGCAGTATTGGATTCCCTGGAAGAACTAATGAACCTAAATGAAAGTGCCGTGAACGCACTCAGTTCTAAAGTTGCTAGTGGCGAAATTTCAACTGAATCAGCAGTTAAACAGATCTTGCGAGACTTGAGTAACTCCTAAGTTCGAGAATGCGCCACAATAGAGGCGTGAATCAGTCGAACATGAATCTGCAAGGTGCCATAGATCTTGGTGCCGTTGCCGCAGCGCGTGAAGCACAGGCAATGGCCGCCCAAGCTGCAGCTCAGCGTGCCGCTGATCCAATTGCCAGCAACCTAATCATTGATGTGACAACTACCAGTTTTGAAGCTGATGTAATAACTCAGTCAATGACCGTTCCTGTGGTCGTTGATTTGTGGGCGACTTGGTGCGAGCCATGTAAACAACTTTCGCCGATCTTGGAAAAACTTGCGCTTGAATACGACGGGCGTTGGATCCTGGCCAAGGTTGATGTTGATGCCGAACAACAAATTGCTGCTGCGTTTCAGGTGCAATCTATTCCAACCGTTTATGTAGTTATCGGTGGACAGGTAGCGCCAATGTTCCAAGGAGCCATGCCAGAATCACAAGTGCGCCAAGTTTTAGAAGCAGTTCTAGCTGAAGCACAGAAGGCGGGAATCACCGGTCGTGTTGGCCCGAGTGATGGCACAGATAAAGAATCAGAAAATCCTACGCTTGCAGCTGCGCCACCAAGCGATCCTAGATTTGACGCTGCCGAAGCTGCACTTGAATTAGGTGACTGGGACAAAGCGGCCGACTCTTACAAGGAAATTCTCTCAGCAACTCCTGGAGATGCAATTGCAAAAATTGGTCTGCTGAATGTAAACCTCTTGAAGCGCACCGATGGTCGCGATCTAGCATTAGACATTGAATCCATGACATTGGAAACCGAATCTGTTTTGTGTGCGGCAGATGCAACCTTCTTAATGGGTGAATTTGCGGATGCTTTTGAACTTTTGATTGAACACCTAAAGAACGTATCTGGATCCGAGCGGGATAAAACCCGAGAACGAGTTCTAGAGCTGTTTGAAATCGCTGGCCCAACCGATCCTGCAGTTGTGAAGGCAAGAATCGCATTAACAAACGCGCTTTTTTAGATCATTTGTTGAAAGTTTTGTTGCCCCTCAATCGGTAGATAGGCTAATAACGTGTCAGAATTCATCAGAGTTGAGCGCCAAGAGCGTATTGCAGTTATTCATTTAGATCGCCCAAAAATGAACGTGCTCAATCGAGCCATGCAAGAAGAAATCAAGGCCGTTGCACTTGAAGTTTCTAGTTCGGACGAAATGCGCGCAGTTGTGATCTATGGTGGCGAACGAACTTTTGCTGCTGGTGCTGACATTAAAGAAATGATTGATTGGGACGGCGAAATTGCTAGACGCGAGACTCCAGGTTTGCAGGCTTGTTTCAATGCAGTTGGCGACATTCCAGTACCAACAATTGCGGCCATAACTGGCTATGCGCTTGGTGGCGGTTTGGAACTGGCTCTAAGTTGTGACTTTAGAATTGCGGCATCAAACTCCGTTATGGGTCAGCCTGAGATTTTGCTGGGAATCATTCCTGGCGGTGGCGGCACCCAGCGCCTAGCTCGATTGATTGGTCCATCGCGTGCCAAAGATTTAATTTTCACCGGACGCAGAGTGAATGCAGATGAAGCTTTAACTCTTGGTTTAGTCAATGAAGTTGTGGATTCAAGTGATGTGCTTAAGCGCGCTATGGAACTGGCAAATCTCTATGCAACTGGTCCGGTTACTGCAATGAAGGCCGCCAAGCGAGCTATCGACAAGGGTGGCGAGCAACTACTGGCCAATGGCTTGGTTATGGAGCAAGGACTATTTGCGGGCCAATTCGATACAACCGACCAAAAGGTAGGCATGAAGTCCTTCGTGGAAAACGGTCCAGGCAAGGCTGATTTCTCGTAGTAATTTCGGCTATTTCACCAAGCCAACCCTGAACTAGCGCCTTTGAAATAAGCGATTATGATGGTAGCTGACGGATTGGATCCAATTTAAAGCCTGAAAAATTGTGGCTTGAGAATCGGGTTGAGAACTTCGTTTAGGCGCTAAAGGAGTTGGCATGAAGATTTGTGTATGCGTAAAGCAGGTTCCAGACAGTTGGGCCGAAAAGAAGTTAACTGCAGGTGACAGCACCCTTGATCGTGCTGCTGCAGACCGAGTTGTTAACGAACTCGATGAATATGCCGTTGAAGAGGCGCTTCGAATTGTTGAAGCCGGCGAAGGTGAAGTAACAATTCTGTCCATGGGACCAGACGAAGCTGCCGACAGTGTTCGCAAAGCAATCTCAATGGGTGCTCACGCAGGAATTCATATCAGCGATCCAGCCCTACATGGGTCCGATGCTCTGGCTACGTCACTTGTTCTTGCCAAGGCACTGGAAGGTCGTGGCTTTGATCTGATTATGTTCGGCTCGGAATCAACCGATGCTCGCATGAGTGTTGTACCTGCAATGGTTTCTGCGCGACTTGGATTACCACAAATGACATTTGCCAACAAAGTCGAAGTCAGCGGCTCAAATCTAACAATTCACCGTGTTACCGATTACGGTTACGACGAAGTGCAATCAAGTTTGCCAGCAGTAGTTTCTGTTGTTGAAAAGACAAACGAACCTCGTTACCCATCTTTCAAAAACATCATGGCCGCTAAAAAAGCGCCAATGGAAACTTTGAGTCTTGCCGACATCGGTTTAGATGCAGCCTCTGTTGGTTTGGCAAATGCTTGGAGCGAAGTAAAAGATTTCGCCGAGCGCCCGGCCAAAGCAAAAGGCACTGTCATTACCGATGAAGGTAACGGTGCAGAAAAAATTGAAGAATTCCTCGTCACCCAGAAATTTATCTAGGAGCATCCATGTCTGAAGTATTAGTACTTATTGAGCACTCTGAAGGAAACATCAAAAAGGTTTCACTCGAACTTCTTGCAATGGCTTCTGGCATTGGCGAGCCAAGTGCGGTTTTTGTGGGACCAGGTGCCGACGCTGCACTTGCAACACTTGGTGATCATGGCGCAAAGACTGTGTACGTTGCGGACGGCCAAGCATTCTTGGATCACGTAGTGGTTCCAACGGTTGATGTGCTGGCAAAACTTGTTGCCGAAAAGTATCCTGCTGCCGTTTTGATTCCATCATCAGCAGATGGCAAAGAAATTGCTGGCCGTTTGGCAGTTGCAATTGATTCTGGCGTTATCACTGATGCAGTTGCAGTTTCTTCAGATGTTGTCGCAACCCAGAACGTGTTCGGTGGTGCAACTATTGTTCACTCGAAGGTTTCCAAAGGCACCCCAGTGATCACGGTTCGCACAAACTCAATCGCTCCAGTTCAATCAGGTGGAACTGCAACTCGCGTGGATATTTTTGCAGAACTAAGTGCGGCTGCAAGCGCAACAAAAGTTGTTAACCGAGTTTCGGTTCAAAAAAGTGGTCGTCCAGATCTATCTGAAGCTGCAATTGTTGTTTCGGGTGGACGTGGCGTTGGTAGCGACGAAGGTTTCGCCAGCGTGATCGAACCATTGGCGGATTCATTAGGTGCTGCAGTTGGCGCGTCGCGGGCAGCAACTGATGCAGGTTGGTATCCACATCAGTTCCAGGTTGGCCAGACTGGCAAGACTGTTTCGCCACAGCTATACGTTGCAAATGGAATTTCCGGTGCAATCCAGCACCGTGCCGGTATGCAGACTTCCAAGACTGTTGTTGTTGTAAATAAAGATGCAGACGCACCAATCTTTGATTTAGCTGACTTCGGTGTTGTCGGAGACCTACATTCTGTAGTTCCAGATCTAACTGCTCGGGTAAATGCTCGCAAGTAGTCATTAAACAATGGATTTTTCAAGTAACTGAGAAATCCATGGTCTGGCTATCTCATCTAGAATGATGTTGTGGCGTATTTAGATAACGCTGCGACGACCCCAATGCTTCCGGAGGCCGTTGCGGCCATGACGAAGTTGCTCAGCGAGCCGGGCAACCCATCATCCCTGCACGCTTCCGGACGTAAAGCTAGACGAGCTGTTGAAGAATCGCGAGAACGGGTAGCGCGCGCAGTCGGTTGCGGGTCAGCAGAAGTTGTCTTTACTGCTGGTGGCACTGAGGCAAACAATATTGCCGTTAAAGGAATTGCGTGGGATCAAAGAAATAAAGATCCGCGTCGCATTCGTATTGTTGCCGGAAGTACCGAACATCACGCAGTTCTGGATCCAGTTCGCTGGCTTGGAGATTCCGAAGGATTTGAAGTTACCTGGATCAAGGCAGACGCGGAAGGAAGAATTACTCCGGCTGCACTTAGTGAAGCCTTAGGCGATGACCCAAGTGATGTTGGCCTGGTCAGCGTAATTCTTGGCAACAATGAAATCGGAACCATCAACGACATCGCTGCCCTAACTGCTGTTACTCGTGAATTTGGAATTCGTTTTCATACCGACGCAGTTCAAGCACCTGCGTGGCTAGATCTGAATTTTTCTGAACTTGGCGTTTGTGCGATGAGTATCTCGGGACATAAAGTTGGTGGCCCTCACGGAATTGGCGCCCTTATTATTAGTCGCGATTGTCATGTCACACCTTTAATCCATGGTGGTGGCCAGGAACGTGATGTTCGATCCGGCACATTAGACGCACCTGCAATCGTCGGCTTTGCAACTGCACTCGAGATCACTGCATCCCGCCGAGAGGAAACTATTGCTCGCGTAACAGCGCTACGTGACGACTTAGTTTCTCGAGTTATGCAGATTGCACCTGATGCGATTTACACCGGTTCAAAACTAAATCGATTAGCAAATAATGCACACTTCATTTTTCCAGGTTGCCTAGGTGACTCGCTTTTGATGTTGCTCGATGCTCAAGGTGTGGAATGTTCAGTTGGCTCGGCATGCAATGCTGGTGTCCCGCAACCTTCCCATGTCTTGCTTGCAATGGGCGCTGATGACGATGCAGCCCGCAGCACATTGCGCTTCTCGCTTGGCAGCACAACAACGCAAAGCGACATAGATAAACTCATCGAAGTTCTTCCGAGTGCCATTGATCGAGCCAAACGTGCCGGCGTTCCAAAGTTAACTACGGCTCCGGTGCGTGCCTGATGCGCGTTTTAGCTGCCCTTTCGGGTGGCGTTGATTCTGCTGTTGCCGCAGCACGAGCTGTTGATGCTGGACATGACGTGACCGCAGTTCATTTAGCACTTTCTCGAAATCCACAATCTCATCGAACTGGCGCTCGCGGCTGTTGCACAATCGAAGATTCCAATGACGCATTCCGTGCCGCCGATATGTTGGGTGCACCGTTTTATGTTTGGGATCTATCTTCTGAGTTTCAAGAAAAAGTAATTGAAGACTTTATTTCTGAATACGCAGCTGGTCGCACTCCAAATCCATGTTTGCGCTGTAATGAAAGCATTAAGTTCGAAGCAGTTTTGGAGCGGGCCATGGCGCTTGGCTTCGATGCTGTTGTTACTGGACATTATGCCCAAATCTTCCAAGGACAACATGGTCCAGAACTTCACCGCGCGGTTGACCCACTCAAAGACCAGTCCTACGTACTAGGTGTACTTACTGCCGAACAAATTGCACACTCGATGTTCCCGCTTGGAGATAGCACCAAGGTTGAAGTGCGCGCTGAAGCTGATCGTCGTGGAATTTTGGTGGCAGCAAAACCTGATAGCCACGACATTTGTTTCATCCCAGACGGTGACACCGCAGGATGGCTTTCCCGTCAGATTGAATCAGTACCTGGCGAAGTTGTCGATGCTGAAACTGGCAACAAAGTGGGAACCCATGCCGGTGCACATGCATTTACTGTGGGGCAGCGACGAGGTTTGGCACTTGGTAATCCAACAGGAGATGGCGAACGCCGTTACGTAGTCGATGTAGATGTCAAGAACAACATTGTCATGGTCGGACCACCGGTGTTGCTTGACATTGACTTGATTGAAACAATTAAGCCACGTTGGGCTGGGCCAGTTCCTGCAAGTGGTAGCCGAATTCATGTTCAAATTCGTGCTCACGGTGAAGCCTTGCCAGCGGCACTTCATATAAGCGATGACGATCAAGTAACTATTCAACTCGACGAATACTTGCGTGGACTTGCCGCCGGCCAAGCCGCCGTAATGTATGACGGGACACGTGTTATCGGAAGCGCAACGGTTTCTCGCTCGCGTCGATCGGCAACTGTTTAGTGCAGCCTGCAACCGTTACTGGTGTTGGTGCCTGGCCAGGAAGTGATGTTCATGAAGTTGCAGTAACTATCCGCGATGTTTGTCCTGACTTCCCGCACTTAGCCGAACTACCCGAGCGTGGCCCCGGTGCGGAAATGATCGGTCGAACTATGGGATTGATTTCTCAAATTGCTAGTGACTTTTCGGTTTCTACTGTCCCCACTGGCTGGCGACTAACCAGCGCTCGTGGCAAAGACATGTTGCGGGCAGCATCCTTTATGAGCATTGACTTAGATGAAATCGAAGCTGTTTACGAGGGTTATGAAGGTGACTTCAAGATCCAAGTTGTTGGACCTTGGACGCTGGCGGCAAGTATTGAAATGCGCTCAGGCGAAAAACTCCTTCGCGACTTAGGCGCGGTCGCCGATTTAGCTCAAGCATTAGCCAGTGCAGTCGAAAGTCATGTTGCCGATGTAGCGCGCCGGCTTCCGCAGGCTCGCATAGCCATGCAATTTGATGAGCCATTACTTCGTGATGTCTTGCGAGGTTCTGTTCCAACGCAAAGTGGCTGGGCTGCATATTCTGCGGTTGAACCGAGCATGGTTGGCGAAACTTTGAAGCTAGTCCGTAGCGCACATTTCGGCACCACGATTGTGCATAGCTGTGCCGATGAAATTCCGTTCGACTTGATTCGCCAATCTGGATTTTCCGCAATTTCGTATGACGTGGCTTTAGTCGGGGACATGGCAACTGACTATCTTGGGGAGCAGATCGAAGCTGGTGGGTTTGTGATTTTAGGTATTGAGCCTTCAACAACGGCTCGAGCGGTGGCTGGAGTCCGAAGGCTAGGTGGACGAATTGGGTATTCGGATGAAGACTGGAATACCCATATAGTTTTATCGCCTCCATGCGACTTAATTGACATGCCACTGTCACAGGCTCGCGAGAGAATGGAATCATTAAGTGAGGTTTCGCGCGCATTAGTGGAGGTAGATCAGTGAGCATTCCAGCTGCTGTGCGCAAACGTCGCGATGAACTTGTAGATCTGATTGAGCAAGCGCGAACTCAGTATTACAGCCATGATAAGCCGACTATTTCTGATGCTGACTACGACAAGTATTTTGCAGAATTAGTCAGTATTGAAGCCGAACACCCTGAATTAGTAAGCGCTGATTCGCCTACTCAAAGTGTGGGCGGCGAAGCCACCGAAGAGTTTGGCGAATTTGAGCATCCAACAAAAATGTGGAGTCTAGATAACGTCTTCGATGATTCAGAACTTGATGCTTGGTTTGCCAGAGTTGGTAATCACAACTTCCTATGCGAATTAAAGATCGATGGTCTGGCAATAAATGCGGTTTATCGAAATGGCGAATTAGAAACCATTGCCACGCGGGGAAGCGGCAGCGTTGGTGAAAATGTAACCGCAAGCCTTGAGTACTTAACTTGCATTCCACGAAAGTTAAAAGCCGCCAAAGGCACAAAGTTTCCTGAATTACTTGAAGTTAGAGGCGAGGTCTACTTCTCATTAGCCGAGTTTGATCAAATTAATTTAGAAGTAACTGCTACAGGACGAACCGCATTTGCAAATCCACGAAATGCCGCAGCTGGAACCTTGCGCCAACGAATTGATAATCGCCTAGAAGCAGTGGCTGAGGCAAAAAAGCGAGCCGAAGGAAAATCTGCCGATTCCAAGCAGGCGGCTTCACTTGCAAAACATATTGAAGAGCTGGGTCGAGCAAAGAGCGCCCTTTCGCGACTTGGATTGATTGTGCATGGAATTGGAGCGCACGAAGGGTTAGAGATCTCAGCGCAATCGCACGCCTACGAACTTCTAAAGAGTTGGGGATTGCCAACTTCGGATCGCGTAAAAGTTGTTAAGAGCGTTAAAGAAGTCAAGGAATACATCGAGCACCATGGCGAGCATCGCCATGACATTGAACACGACATCGACGGTGTAGTCATTAAGGTAGATAGCCTCAACGAACAACAAGAACTTGGCTATACGGCCCGCGCACCTCGCTGGGCAATCGCCTTTAAGTATCCGCCAACAGTAGTACGGACTCGACTAATTGATATCGGCGTTCAGGTCGGACGCACTGGCAGGATTACCCCGCGCGCTGCTGTTGAGCCAGTACTTGTAGCTGGGTCCACTGTGTCATTTGCAACTTTGCATAACGGTTATGAAGTTAAACGTAAGGGCGTACTGCTTGGCGACATGATCTTCTTACGTAAAGCTGGAGATGTGATTCCAGAAATTCTTGGACCAGTTGTTGAATTGCGGGATGGCAGTGAACGCGAATTCAAGATGCCAACTAAATGTCCAGAATGCGGCAGCAAGTTAGCAACTGAAAAAGAAGACGATAAAGATTTAAGGTGCCTAAACACCAGAAGTTGCCCAGCCCAACTTCGTGGCAGACTTGAACATTTAGGTTCGCGGAGCGTTCTTGACATTGAAGGTCTTGGCGAAAAGGCAGCTCGCGCACTTCTTGAGGAAAAAGTTATCTCAGATGAAGGTGATCTGTTTGCGCTTACTGCTGAGGATCTGCAGCGCAGCGATTTCTTTGTTAAGGGCGCGAATCGAGAATTAGCTGAGAATGCAAAATTGCTGCTTGCTCAGCTTGAGCTTGCGAAGACAAAGCCACTATGGCGATTCATTTGTGCACTATCGATGCGTCATATCGGACCACCAACTGCGCAAGCATTGACGCGTGAATTCAATAGCCTTGATGAAATTGCACAGGCTCCCACAGAACAACTTGCTCGAGTGGAAGGAATTGGCCAAACAATTGCTGATTCAATTTCACAATGGTTTGCTGAACCTTGGCATCGAGACATTATTCAAAAATGGAAAGACTCTGGCGTTGTACTTGAACAGGCGCAAGTTGAATCTGGACCGATGCCACTTGCTGGCCTAACAATTGTTGTTACGGGTACTTTGGTTGACTTCACGCGAGATGGAGCGGCAGAAGAGATAACTAGTCGTGGCGGTAAATCCTCAGGTTCAGTTTCGAAAAATACTGATTTTGTGGTGGTTGGGCCAGGTGCTGGATCCAAGGAAGCTAAAGCGATTGAACTGGGACGGCCAATTCTGGATGAAGTTGGATTTAAGATTCTGCTTTCTGATGGTCCTGATGCGGCTAAAGCACACTTGGGCTTGAACTAGCGCGAAATCTGGCCAACTCAGATCCCAATAGAATTGAGTCATGTCCGGAATTTCACAAGAAGATGTGGCGCATTTAGCCCGTCTGGCACACATCGATATCCCTGCTGAAGAACTAGGGCACTACGCCAAGCAGTTGGACGCGATTTTGAATGCTGTAGCCGAAGTATCAAGCCTTGATACCGCAAATGTTGCTGCGATGAGCCACCCAGTTCCGATGACCAATGTTTTTCGTGAAGACATTCCAGGCGTTTCCTTAACTGCTGAACAAGCACTATCTGGTGCACCTGCTGTTGAAGATGAACGCTTTAGAGTGCCACGTATTTTGGATGAGGAGTAAACATGTCTGAACTCTTTCGTAAAGATGCCTCTGTTCTTGCTGGACTTGTTTCTTCAGGAGAAGTGTCCGCAGTTGAAGTAGCGCAAGCTCACTTAGATCGAATTGCTGCCGTTGATGGCGAAGTGCATGCATTCCTACACGTTGACACTGAAGGTGCACTAGCTAGTGCTGCTGCAGTTGATGCAAAAGTAAAAGCTGGCGAGAAACTTTCAGTTCTTGCTGGCGTGCCACTTGGCCTCAAGGACATCTTGGCTACAAACGGATTACCAACAACCTGCGGATCAAGAATCCTCGATGGTTGGATTCCTCCGTACGATGCAACCGTAGTAACAAAGTTGCGTGAAGCTGGCGTAGTAATTCTTGGCAAGACAAATATGGATGAATTCGCGATGGGTTCATCAACTGAGCACTCAGCGTTTGGTCCAACACATAATCCTTGGGACATGGAACGAATTCCAGGTGGCTCCGGTGGCGGCTCATCAGCTTGCGTAGCTTCATTTGAAGCACCGCTTGCTATTGGTACCGACACTGGCGGTTCGATTCGTCAGCCAGCAGCAGTAACTGGTTCGGTTGGTGTTAAGCCAACTTATGGTGGCGTTAGCCGTTACGGAATTGTCGCCCTTGCCTCCTCACTAGACCAAGCTGGCCCTTGCGCTCGTAATGTTTTGGATACTGCGCTACTTCATAGCGTTATTGCCGGTCATGACCCTATGGATGCAACTTCAATCAAGGCACCAGTTCCGGATGTAATTGCCGCAGCAAAGCGTGCAGACATCAAGGGCATGAAAGTTGGCATTGTAAAGGAGCTTGGTGGCGAAGGTTATCAAGCAGGTGTGCGTTCTCGATTTGAAGAAAGCGTTGCCTTAATTGAAAGCTTGGGCGCGGAAGTTGTTGAAGTTTCTTGCCCAAGTTTCCCAGCCGCTCTTGCTGCTTATTACTTAATTTTGCCTAGCGAGGCTTCAAGTAATTTAGCTAAGTTCGACGGAATTCGATTCGGAAACCGTGTTGGCGATGATGGTACGAAGTCGGTTGAGCAGGTTATGAGTGAAACTCGCGCTGCTGGATTTGGTTCGGAAGTAATTCGCCGAATCATCTTGGGAACTTACGCACTTTCAGCCGGCTATTACGACGCTTACTACGGTCAGGCACAAAAAGTTAGAACCTTAATTAAGCAAGATTTTGATGCTGCCTTTGCCAAAGTTGATGTTTTGATTTCACCAACAGCGCCAACAACTGCCTTCAAGATTGGCGAGAAGCTAGATGATCCGTTAGCGATGTATCTAAATGACGTTGCAACGATTCCGGTAAACATGGCTGGCTTGCCAGGTATGTCACTCCCAATCGGTCTGGCTCCGGAAGATAACTTGCCAGTTGGATTGCAGATCATTGCGCCAGCTATGGCCGATGATCGCCTTTACAACGTTGGCGCTGCAATCGAACGTGAATTGCTAGCCAAGTGGGGCGGCTCAATCCTAGGTATGGCTCCAGAGTTGGCAGGTGCGTAATGGCTGAAGCAATCATGAATTACGACGAAGCAATCTCCAAGTTTGATCCAGTTTTGGGATTGGAAGTTCACGTTGAACTCGGCACAAACACAAAGATGTTCTGTGGATGTTCGACTGTTTTCGGCGCTCCACCAAATACCCAAGTTTGCCCAGTCTGCCTTGGATTACCTGGCGCATTGCCAGCCCTAAACAAAATTGGTGTTGAATCTGCAATTCGTATCGGCCTTGCACTTAACTGTGAGATTGCTGAATGGTGCCGCTTTGCCCGTAAGAACTATTTCTATCCTGACATGCCAAAGAACTTCCAGACTTCGCAATACGACGAACCAATTGCGTTCGAAGGTTACTTGGACGTTGAGATCGACACAGATGAAGGTCGCAAGACTTTCCGAGTTCCTATTGAGCGCGCTCACATGGAAGAAGACACCGGCAAAAACTCTCACGTTGGTGGCGCAACTGGTCGTATTCACGGCGCTGATTATTCGCTCGTAGATTACAACCGCGCTGGTATTCCGCTAATTGAAATTGTTACTAAGCCAATTACCGGCACAGGCAAGTATGCGCCAGAAGTTGCAAAGGCCTACGTAGCTGCGCTTCGCGACATTCTTCGTGGCCTTGGCGTTTCTGACGTAAAGATGGAACAGGGCTCACTTCGCTGTGACGTTAACTTGTCACTACGTGAGACACCAGAATCTAAACTTGGAACTCGATCTGAAACTAAAAATGTGAACTCACTTCGCTCGGTTGAGCGAGCAGTTCGTTATGAAGTAACTCGTCACGCAGCCAGACTTGCTGGCGGCGAAAGCATTGTGCAGGAAACTCGTCACTGGCATGAAGACACTGGAATTTCAACCTCTGGTCGCGCAAAGTCAGATGCCGAAGATTACCGATACTTCCCAGAGCCTGACCTGCTACCTATCGCGCCATCTCGCGAATGGGTAGAAGAGCTGCGCGCAGCCCTTCCGGAGAATCCTGCAGTACGTCGAGCTCGCTTGGTTGCAGACTGGGGCCTTAGCGAAATCGATATGAATACTGTCGTTAACTCCGGCGCATTAGATCTGATTGTTGAAGCAGTTGATGCTGGGGTTGATCCTGCAGCAGCTCGTAAGTGGTGGACTGGTGAATTGTCGCGAATTGCAAACGATCGTGGAATTGAACTGGAAGAACTTCCAGTTACACCCGCACATCTAAAGCGTCTTGAAGAATTGATTTCCACTGGATCATTAAATGACAAGTTGGCACGCCAGGCACTCGAAGGTGTAATTGCTGGCGAAGGCGACATTGACGCCATCGTCGCAGCGCGTGGTTTAGCAGTTGTGTCTGATGACGGACCACTACTTGCTGCAATAGATGAAGCCTTAGCTGCTGATCCTGCTGTTGCTGAAACCATAAAGTCTGGAAAGCTTGCAGCCGCTGGTTCAGTTGTCGGTGCAGTTATGAAGGCAACTCGTGGCCAGGCTGATGCGGCTCGAGTTCGCGAATTGCTTTTCGAAAAACTTGGCGTTTCTGAGTAACTAACGAACAAAGCTGGGGCGGAAATCTCCCAAGTCCAGAACTCTTTCAATAATCGCCATAGCTCGAACTAATCCTTTTTCGTCATTCGCGCGAGCGGCAACACCTAGCCCAACCGGCAAACCATCAACTAATCCCATCGGCAACGATCCAAGCGGCCAACCTGCAATTGCTGGAGCATGAGTCATCCAGCTGGCATTTCCAAAATCATCCCCTTGACCAAGAGTGGAAATCCAGGCTGGTGCATAAGGAATCCCAACTAACACGTCTACATCGGTTATCGCAGGGGATAGGACTTGTTTAACTGCCCAATCTAAATTGCGCTTGCGGGCCTCCTTGTAGTCATCATTCCTGCCACCAGATGCAAGAGCTAAATCAAAATACTCCTGCTCAAAGTGCGCCATCTCCATATCTGAATGCTGCTTGTTGAATTCCACGACATCTGCAAGTGACTTAACTCCATCGCCAGCGCGATTGCTTAAATATTTTGAGAGCTCCTCCACAAGTTCATGGAATAGCACGGTACCTTCGTCATCGCCTGCTTGCTCCGGCATGTCCGCAACCATGACTTCGACTAATTCAATTCCGGCTTCACTTAGCTTTGCCAACGATTCTTCGCATAGCTTGTTTGCGCCTTCATGGCTCGTCATCCAGGACCGAACAACTCCAATTCGAAGTGGCTCATCGTTGTTGCAAAGATCAACTAAGCCGCTTTGACCCGATAAAACTTCAAGCAATATCGCAGCATCTTCGACACTTCTTGCCAAGGGACCAGGCACATCTTGACTTGAACTAATTGGTATGACACCAGCTGTAGAAACTGAGCCAACCGTTGGTTTTATGCCAACGACACCATTCAAGGAGGCTGGGCAAACGATTGAGCCGTCGGTTTCAGTGCCAACTGCAAATGGAATCAACCCCGCAGCAACAGCCGCACCTGAACCTGAAGACGAACCACCTGCGCTGTGTTTATAGCGCCATGGATTTGCAGTTAATCCGCCAACAGCGGACCAACCACTGGTGGATTTACTGGAACGAATGTTGGCCCACTCGGAAAGATTTGTGCTGCCCATGATTATTGCTCCGGCATTACGAAGCCGAGTAACAATTTGCGCATCTTCAATTACAGTGCGCCCAGCTAGTGCAAGAGATCCGGCTGTGCCTGGCAAACCGACTGCTTGAACGTTATCTTTTATGAGAATCGGAATGCCATGAAGCTGCCCGATAGCCGGTGAAGTATCGCTGGCTTGAGCCTGATCCATCAAGTCACTTGCAATTGCCAGCACTGACTGCACGCCGCCATCACAGTCGTCAATAGTCTGAATTCGATGCAGCAAAGTGCTGACCAATTCCACGCTAGTGAAATCGCCAGCGCGCCGGCCTTCAACTAAGTCATATGCGGAAGTGAAGCCAATGTCAGCCGTACTCGGATCTGGATCAGTCATGCACCTATGGTGACACATGCCCACCGGATGTTCATGGTTAATGCCAGGGTTGCCAGAATGGACTTATGAGTCGTCATATCATTGCGCCAGACTGGATTGTCAAAGGTTATGAATTTCCAGCCGATGTCTTGGTTACTGAGTGTGACGATCTTGGCGAGCTACCAAGCGAAGTCATTGCCGGGGCAGACTTTGTAGTTCTTCCTTATGAAGGTTCCACAATTTCAATTGCAGAAGCGATTGCGCGTATGAGCAACGTAAAAGTTATTCAGACTTTAACTGCTGGATTTGATAATGTGCAGCCGTTCATGCCTGCTGTTGTGACGCTTTGTAATGCTGCTGGTGTGCACGATGATGCAACATCTGAACTCGCTGTTTTGTTAACTCTAAGTGTCCTTCGAGATATGCCAAGGTCGTACCAGGCGCAGCAAGATCGTCACTGGGAAACCTATTTCGCACGGTCGCTAGCTGATAAAACAGTCTTGCTAATTGGTTATGGAAATGTTGGCAAAGCCGCCGAAAAACGATTACTTGGATTTGGCTGCAAAGTTATCCCGGTTGCCCGAACTGCCCGAGATCATGTTCACGCCATAACTGAGTTACCAGACCTGATTCCATCTGCAGACGTTGTGATGTTGATTGTTCCCAACAATCCAGGAACTGTGAATTTAGTCGATTCGAAATTCCTGGCGAGCATGAAAGATGATTCTGTCTTAGTAAATGTGGCCCGAGGAGTTGTCGTTGATACCGACGCATTGGTGGCTGAACTCAAGACTGGACGTATTTCTGCAGCGCTTGATGTTACTGAGCCTGAACCACTCCCAGCCGATCACCAACTTTGGGCATTGCCTAACGTGATCATCACTTCGCATAATGGGGGAGAAGGCGACGTGTTTTGGGATCGGGCGCGAACTCGAATTCATAGGCAATTTGATCTTTGGCTTACAGGCCAGCCACTGGAGTGCGTGATCTCTCAATAATTGGGTTAGATTTATTACATGCCAAACATGAAGCCTCGAAGTGGACAAGTAACTGACGGTATCGAACGTGCCCCTGCTCGCGGAATGCTCCGTGCAGTCGGCATGGGAGATGACGATTGGGTTAAGCCGCAGATCGGCATTGCTTCGTCTTGGAATGAGATCACGCCGTGCAACTTGTCCCTTGATCGACTAGCAAAGGCTTCCAAAGAAGGTGTCTTCAAAGCTGGCGGTTTCCCAATGCAGTTTGGAACCATATCAGTTTCAGATGGCATCTCCATGGGTCACGAAGGAATGCACTTCTCGTTAGTGAGCCGCGAGATCATTGCTGATTCAGTTGAAGCAGTAATGCAAGCAGAACGACTTGACGGCATGGTAAATTTCGCAGGTTGCGATAAATCATTGCCAGGCATGTTGATGGCAGCAGCTCGTCTAGATGTTGCAAGTGTGTTTGTGTACGCAGGCTCAATTCTTCCTGGCAATGTCACACTTTCGGATGGCAGCAATCGCGACGTAACAATCATCGATGCCTTCGAAGCCGTTGGCGCTTGTGCACGTGGACTTATGAGTGAAGAAGATGTTGATCGAATAGAACGTGCTATTTGCCCAGGTGAAGGCGCATGTGGCGGAATGTACACCGCAAACACCATGGCATCAGCAGCCGAAGCCATGGGCATGTCATTGCCGGGATCTGCTGCGCCACCTGCAGTCGATCGCCGTCGCGATGGATTCGCAATCGCATCCGGCGAAGCAGTCGTTAACTTAATTGCTCAAGGCATTACAACTCGGGACATCATTACTAAGCAGTCGTTAGAAAATGCAATTGCGATCGTTATGGCTTTTGGTGGCTCAACTAACGCAGTTCTACACCTACTTGCTATTGCACACGAAGCAAATGTTGATTTGCACCTAGAAGATTTCCATCGAATCGGATCCAAGGTTCCATTGCTCGCAGATGTTAAGCCATTTGGTCGATACGTGATGAGCGATGTGGATCGAGTTGGAGGCGTTCCTGTTGTTATGCGTGCATTGCTTGATGCTGGTTTGATGCACGGTGATTGCCTCACAGTTACTGGAAAGACAATGGCGGAGAACTTAGCTGATCTTGATTCGCCAGATCCTGATGGAGACATCGTTCATGCGATGAACAACCCAATGGGTGGCACTGGCGGAATTTCTATTCTTGGTGGATCACTCGCACCTGAGGGCGCAGTTTGCAAGACCGCTGGAATTCCAGTTGATGTTTTTGAAGGCCCAGCCAAGGTTTACGAACGTGAACGCGGGGCCATGGATGCACTTGAAAGTGGAGACATTCAAGCTGGAGACGTTGTGATTATTCGGTACGAAGGACCTAAGGGCGGTCCAGGTATGCGAGAAATGCTAATGATCACTGGTGCAATCAAGGGTGCAGGACTTGGTAAAGAAGTAATGCTCATTACCGACGGACGATTCAGCGGTGGAACTACTGGCCTTTGCATTGGGCACGTAGCACCAGAAGCCGTAGATGGTGGCCCGATTGCTTTCGTCGAACATGGTGACAAAGTTCGAATCAATGTCAGTGAACGAACCCTTGACTTACTAGTCGATGAGTCCGTTCTCGCTGAGCGCCGCAAAAACTTTAAGCCAGTGCCACACAAGTACGATCGTGGAGTTTTGGCAAAGTACGCAAAGCTTGTTGGTTCTGCAAGTAACGGCGCAGTCTGCGACTAAACCGAAACTTAGATTTTAAAGATCTAGGAAACGCTGACTCGTCCGGCTTCAAGACGGGCTACAGGCACTCGGAATGGTGAGCACGAAACATAATCAAGCCCAACTTCATGGAAGAACTTGATTGATTCTGGATCTCCACCATGTTCACCGCAAACACCAAGTTTGATATCCGGGCGAGTGGCTCGACCCTTTTCAACGGCGATCTTGATTAGTGCTCCAACCCCATCAACATCCAATGATTCAAATGGCGAAACCGTAAAAATGCCACGATCTAGGTAGGTTGCAAAGAATGATGCTTCGACGTCATCACGGCTAAAGCCCCACGTAGTTTGCGTAAGGTCGTTGGTACCAAATGAGAAGAATTCAGCAGCTTCTGCAATCCGTTGTGCTGTTAGTGCTGCTCTCGGTAACTCGATCATGGTTCCAATTGAGAATGGCAATTCAATGTTTTCTTCGCTTGCAATCTGGGCAAGTAGAACATCCATTTCATCTCTGATCAAGTGAAGTTCCATAACTGAACCAACAAGCGGAATCATGATTTCTACCTTTGGATTCCCACCGGCGCGCAGTCGCTTAATTGCAGCGTGCGCAATTGCTCGAACTTGCATCGGGAATAAGCCTGGGACAACTAAGCCAAGTCGAACACCGCGAAGTCCCAGCATCGGATTGGATTCATGGAGGCGATCAACCGCGCCAAGAAGCAACTCTTGACGCGAAACATCTTCGTTGCGTTCTTTTCCAAGTGCTACTTCAACCATCAGATCAGTGCGATCAGGCAGGAATTCATGAAGCGGAGGATCTAGAAGTCGAACCGTTACCGGCAAGGAATCCATTTCTTCAAAGATCTCTTCAAAATCTTTTTGCTGCATTGGGAGTAGGGCTTCGAGAGCAGAATTTCGCTCTTCAGCAGTATCTGCCAAGATCACGCGCTCAATTAGGACTCGGCGATCTCCCAAGAACATGTGCTCGGTGCGGCAAAGCCCAATTCCTTCCGCACCCAAGTTTCTAGCCCACTTGGAATCTTCAGCTGTGTCTGCATTGGTTCGAACCTTTAGGCGACGCACAGAATCTGCATGCTTCAGAATTCGATCCACAGCTGTGACAAGTGCTGCAATCTCTTCATTCTCAGTTGCAATCGCAGAAGCTAATCCGTTTTCCAAGTAATTGGAAACAGGTGATGGCACCACTGCTAGTTCACCCAAATAGACGTGCCCAGTTGAACCATCGATTGAGATCATGTCACCTTCATTAATGACAAGTTCACCGATAGTTGCGGTGCGATCTGCATGCGAAACATCTACTGCATCAGCGCCGCAGACACAGGTTTTACCCATGCCACGAGCGACAACTGCAGCGTGTGAAGTCTTGCCACCGCGAGCCGTCAAAATTCCGGTTGCGGCAATCATGCCTTCAAGATCATCGGGATTGGTTTCGCGTCGCACGAGGACTACGCGCTCACCCTTTTCAGCCCACTTAACTGCAGTTGCTGAATCAAATACAGCTTTTCCGACGGCTGCGCCAGGGGATGCTGCCATGCCAGTCGCCACAATTTTAGAAGGTGAAGCGGAATCAAATTGCGGGAACATCAATTGGGCAAGTTGGGAACCATTAACTCGAATTAGTGCCTCATCCATCGTGATCAAGCTTTCATCAACAAGTTGTGTGGCAATTCGGAAGGCTGCAGCAGCAGTTCGTTTTCCGACTCGAGTTTGCAACATCCAAAGCTTGCCTTTTTCGACAGTGAATTCGATGTCGCAAAGATCGCGATAGTGAGTTTCAAGCTTTCGCATGATTTTCATAAGTTCATTGAATGAAGTTGGATCTGTTCGGTTCAGTTCGTCAAGGCTGAATGTGTTGCGAATTCCAGCAACGACATCTTCGCCTTGGGCATTTGGTAAGTAATCGCCGTATGCTCCGGGTTTACCGGAGGCTGGATCGCGAGTGAATGCAACACCAGTTCCCGAAGTTTCGCCAAGGTTGCCAAATACCATCGAGCAGATGTTTACCGCAGTACCAAGATCGTCTGAAATTCTTTCGCGACGACGATACAAGCGAGCGCGGGAAGTATTCCAAGAATCAAAAACAGCGCGGGTTGCAAGGTCAAGTTGTTCACGTGGGTCCTGCGGGAAGTCTCTACCACTGTGCTTTTGGATGATTGCCTTGAAAGTTTCTACAACTTCTTTGAGTTGATCTGCTGTTAAATCAACTTCAGTTGCAACTCCAGCTTTTTCATTTGCAGCCTGTAAGGCATCTGCAAAAATTTCGCCCTCAATATCTAAAACGGTTTTACCGAACATCTGAATCAAGCGACGGTATGAATCCCAAGCAAACCGTTCATTGTTACTCGCCTTGATCAGGCCATTTACTGAGTAGTCGTTAAGTCCGACATTTAAAACGGTCTCCATCATGCCGGGCATAGAAAACTTCGCACCCGAGCGAACACTAACCAGAAGCGGGTCGTCAATGTCGCCAAGTCGTTTACCTAGAGCATCTTCAAGTCGGCGTAGCGCCATAGTTACTTCAACGCGCAATGCTGCGGGTTCAACGCCAGCAACTAAGTATTCGCGACATGCCTCAGTAGAAATCGTGAACCCAGGAGGGACTGGTAGCCCTAGTTTGGTCATTTCGGCGAGATTGGCACCTTTGCCACCGAGAAGATCCTTTTGATCCTTGTCGCCTTCGGAAAAATCGTAAACGTACTTAGTCATTGCAAGTGCCTTCCGACCAACGATTTCCAGCCCAAGAACTGGCAATCTCCTGATTCAAAGGTATTGCCCAGATAGTGAAAGCGCCCAGTGGGATGCCTGATTTGGGCAGGATGAGCATCTCAATATGTGGACAAGCGTCTCACCGAATGTGACGGGAGTGACTTGCCCGCGTTAAGGTAGTGGAACTATCAACACCTTCATCGGTGGTGGTGATGCAATCGAGGAGCTACAAGCGAATCGGGCGCAACTTCTGTTACGAGCCTTTGGCGCAGAAGGTATGTCACCTAAGGCCAGCCAACGATGAACTTTAATCGAAGCGATCCTTCGATAGATCAAGGAGTAATGGCATGTCGCAACACCTAACTGGCGCCGAGAGTCTAGTTAAATCTCTAGAACACGCTGATGTCGAAGTAGTTTTCGGAATCCCAGGCGGCGCAATCCTTCCGGTCTATGACCCGTTAATGGATTCACCATCAGTTCGCCACATTTTGGTTCGCCATGAGCAAGGCGCCGGTCACGCAGCTGAAGGTTATGCTGCCGCAAGCAATCGTGTTGGCGTTTGTATGGCAACAAGTGGACCAGGCGCAACAAACTTAGTAACTCCAATTGCCGATGCACACATGGACTCAGTTCCAATGGTTGCAATTACCGGTCAGGTGCCAAGTGCATTCATCGGATCAGACGCTTTTCAAGAAGCAGACATTCGTGGCATCACAATGCCAATCACAAAGCACAATTATTTGGTAACTCGCGCCGAAGATATTCCACGCGCGATCAAAGAGGCTTTTCATCTTGCCAGCACTGGTCGTCCTGGCCCAGTTCTTGTAGACATCACAAAGGATGCATTGCAAGCCAGTGCAGATTTTGTTTGGCCGTCACACGTTGATTTGCCAGGTTACAAACCAACTACGAAGCCTCATGGTCGACAGATTAAAGAAGCTGCCCGCATGATTGTTGATGCGCACCGCCCGGTCTTCTATGTTGGTGGCGGCGTTATTCGATCTCAGGCGCACAAAGAACTTCGTCAGCTCGCAGAACTAACTGGTATTCCGGTTGTTACAACTTTGATGGCACGCGGTGCATTCCCAGATTCACATCCACAACACATGGGTATGCCTGGCATGCACGGAACTGTTGGCGCTGTTGGCGCATTGCAGAAGGCTGACTTACTTATCGTTCTTGGCGCACGTTTCGATGATCGCGTTACTGGAAAACTTGAATCGTTCTCACCAAAATCCAAAGTCATTCACATTGACATTGATCCAGCTGAAATTGGCAAGAATCGCTACGCAGATATTCCAATCGTTTCTGATGTGCGCGAAGCTATCTCGCAGCTGATCCCTGCCGTAACAGCTGAATTTGATGCCGGAAATCGTGCAGACTTAACCGCTTGGTGGATCACACTTAACCACTGGCGCGAAACTTACCCACTTGGCTATGACCAGCCAACAGATGGAACGCTTTCACCGCAGTATGTGATTGAACGTCTAGGCAAGATTGCGGGACCAGAAGCAATCTACGCAGCAGGCGTAGGTCAGCATCAGATGTGGGCTGCGCAGTTCATTGGATATGAAAATCCAAACACTTGGCTTAACAGTGGTGGCTTAGGGACTATGGGCTACTCGATTCCAGCAGCTATGGGTGCAAAGGTTGGCGCTCAAGATAAAACCGTTTGGGCAATCGATGGTGACGGCTGTTTCCAGATGACTAATCAAGAACTAGCTACCTGCACAATCAATGACATTCCAATCAAGGTTGCACTTATCAATAACGCTTCACTTGGCATGGTTCGTCAGTGGCAAAACTTGTTCTACAACGAGCGCTACAGCAACACAGATTTACATTCACATTCCGTACCTGACTTTGTAAAACTTGCAGACGCATACGGTTGCCACGGCATCCGGGTGTCGACTGCAGAAGAAGTGGACAAAGCCATAGAGCGGTCAATGGAAATCAATGACGCGCCAGTGGTAATTGATTTCCAAGTTCATCGCGATGCAATGGTTTGGCCAATGGTTGCTGCCGGTACCGGAAATGATGAAATTCAATTTGCGCGAGATCTGGCTCCTCAATGGGAAAGAGGGGATGACTAAACATGGCTCGTCATACTCTTTCAATTTTGGTACAGGACCAACCAGGTGTACTTGCGCGAATTTCCGCACTGTTTTCTCGTCGCGGATACAACATTGAATCTTTGGCAGTAGGCACAACCGAAACCGAAGGTGTTTCTCGCATGACAGTTGTGGTCAATGTTGACCAGCATGCCCTTGAACAAGTAACAAAACAGTTAAACAAGTTGATCAATGTACTAAAGATCGTTGAACTTGATGACAGTACTGCAATTGCTCGAGAGCTAATGCTGATTAAGGTCAAAGCTGATGATCATTCCCGCACTAAGGTTCTGGAACTCGTTGAGCTTTTCCGCGCCAAAGTTGTTGACGTTAGCGGAGACGCAGTAACTATCGAGGCCACTGGTTCCATAGACAAACTAGAGGCATTCCTCAATGTCCTATCCCCTCATGGAATAAAGGAAATCGTGCAGTCTGGCGTAGTGGCACTTGCCCGCGGCGGCCGCTCAATTGCTGACCGTTCCAACAAGAATTCCGAACGTTCTATCTAGAAATTCACACAATCCAAAGAATCTGACAGACTTACCAAACTAGCGAAATAGGAGAGCCCAGTGGCCGAATTGTTTTATGAAGATGATGCAGACCTTT
>Ga0214917_10001912_pt1 | contig 26121 bp, 25 predicted proteins | sample LL_1208_BB_MetaG_FD_177983 | JGI IMG/M metagenome (GOLD analysis project Ga0214917, IMG submission 177983) | Freshwater microbial communities from Lake Lanier, Atlanta, Georgia, United States - LL_1208_BB | ecosystem: Environmental > Aquatic > Freshwater > Lake | place: USA: Georgia | collected...
ATGCAAGGGGGCGGCATTGGCCAAAACGCCATCGTCCCGCTCAACCTCAGCCGCGCGGGCGTGGTGGACATGGTGGTCACGGGCAGCTGGAGCCAAAAATCCTTTGCTGAAGCGGGCAAATATGCCCAAGTGCACTTGTCTGCGTCAGACGAAGCTCACGGGTTTTGCCATATACCCGCGCCTGGCACATGGAAGCTCAGCCCGCAGGCCAGCTATGTGCACATCTGCTCCAACGAAACCATCCATGGCGTGGAGTTTCATGAGCTGCCCCACCTTGAGGCTTTGGGCAGCCCAGCGCCCTTGGTGGTGGATTTTTCCTCGCATGTGGCGTCCAGGTCGGTGGACTGGTCACGCATAGGCCTTGCTTTTGCGGGCGCACAAAAAAACCTTGGGCCCGCTGGCCTCACGCTGGTGGTGATGCGAGAAGACCTGCTGGGCCATGCCCTCAACATTTGCCCCAGCGCCTTCAATTACGAGTTGGTAGCGCGACACGACTCTGGCTTCAACACCCCCCCCACTTACGCCATTTACATCATGGGATTGGTGTTGGAATGGATTCAGCGCCAAGGAGGCGTAGCCGCCTTGGAAGCCACCAACACGGCCAAGGCACAACTGTTGTACGAAGCGATTGACCAGTCCGAGCTTTACGAAAACCGCGTGCATCCCAGCTGCCGCTCACGCATGAATGTGCCCTTCTACCTGCGCCATGAGTCTTTGAACGCGGCCTTTTTGGCAGGCGCCCATGATCGGGGGTTGTTACAGCTCAAAGGGCACAAATCGGTGGGCGGTATGCGTGCCAGCCTTTACAACGCCATGCCCATGCAAGGCGTTCAGGCGCTGGTGGCCTACATGCGAGAATTTGATCAAGCACACGCCTGAAAACCCTTTTCCCTTTTACCCATTCCCTCCCCTTCCGTCCTCTCTCCTTACTGCCCCCAACTCAGCCCTTTGCCCATGGCCCGCACTTTGCCTGAACTTCGCACCTGCATCGATGCGGTGGACCAGCAGCTTTTAGAACTGCTCAACGAACGTGCCCAGTTGGCCCACGAGGTGGGCGAGCTCAAAAAAAACGAAGGCTCTGCCGTCTACCGGCCTGACCGCGAGGCCCAAGTGATTGCGCGCTTGCAGCAACTCAATGCGGGCTTGATAAAACCTGAAGGCATTGCGCATATTTGGCTGGAAATCATGTCCGCTTGCAGAGCGCTTGAAGCGCCGCAACGCGTGGCCTACTTGGGTCCGGCTGGCACCTACAGCGAGCAAGCTGCTGTCGAGTTTTTTGGCGCCAGCATGGAGCATGTGCCCTGCGTCAGTATTGATGAGGTGTTTCGCTCCTCTGTGGCGGGCAGTGCCGAGTTTGGCGTGGTGCCGGTGGAAAATTCCACCGAGGGCGTGATTTCTCGCTCCCTCGACTTGTTTTTAAACACCCCGCTGCACATCGTGGCCGAAACCAGCTTGCTGGTGCGTCACCAGTTGCTGCGCAACAGCCCGAGCTCAGATGGCATTGAAGTGGTATTGGCCCACCCGCAAGCGCTCGCACAGTGCCAACACTGGCTCACCGCCCACCTGCCCCATGCCGAACGCCGCGCTGCATCCAGCAATGCCGAAGGCGCGCGCCTCGCTAAAGACAATCCGAATTGGGCCGCCATTGCCAGCGAACGTGCGGGCGCGCAGTTTGGCTTGCACACCGTGGCACCCGCCATTCAAGATGAACCATACAACCGAACCCGCTTTGTGGTGGTGTGCCTGCCCCAAACCTTGTCCACCCCTGCGCCTACCGAACTTGACTGCACCAGCCTGATCGTGTCGGTGCCCAACCGCCCCGGTGCCGTGCACGACTTGCTCATGCCTCTCAAACAGCATGGTGTGTCCATGACGCGTTTTGAATCTCGGCCCGCCCGCTCGGGTCAGTGGGAATACTTTTTTTACATTGATGTGCAAGGTCACCCCGCCCAAGCGCATGTGTCTGCGGCGCTTAACGAGCTGCGCAGCTTGTGTGCGTTTTACAAGGTGCTGGGCACCTACCCGGTCAAGGCATGAGTTTTCAGCAGCTTGGGTTGATTGGCTGCGGCCTCATGGGCGGCTCTTTTGCGCTGGCGGTCAAGCGTGCGGGACTGGTCCAAAAAGTGCTTGGGTTCAGTCCCTCCCCAGGCAGCGTGCAAAAAGCTTTGGACATGGGCGTCATCGATCAAGCCGCCAAGTCAGCGGCTCAAGCTGTGCAAGGCAGTGATTTGGTGCTGTTGGCGCTGCCCGTAGCCGCGACCCAAGCCACCATGGCCTTGATACGGCCCGCTTTGGACAGCACCACCTTGGTCATGGATGTGGGCTCCAGCAAAACCGATGTGGTGGCGGCTGCTCAGGTTGGCCTGCAAGACCGCATGGGTCAGTTTGTGCCGGCTCACCCCATTGCGGGCAAAGAGGTGTCGGGCGTGCAATTTGCAGACGCCCAGCTTTACGCGCAGCAACAAGTCATCCTCACCCCCATTGAGGCCACGACTGCTTTATTTTTGCAACGCGCGCAAGACCTCTGGCTTGGTTTGGGTTGTCAAGTCAAGCTCATGTCACCACAAGATCACGACGCTGCATTTGCTGCGGTGAGCCATCTGCCCCACTTGTTGGCGTTTGCATTCATGAACAGCTTGAGCGCGCAGGTCAAGGGACCTGATTTTTTAGCCTTGGCGGGACCCGGTTTTAGGGACTTCACCCGCATTGCGGCCAGTGATCCCCATATGTGGCGAGACATTTTGATCGCTAATGCTCAAGAGGTCAGGGCTCAGTCAAAGTATTTTCAACAGCAACTGCAAGCCTTAGAACTGGCCTTGAACCAAGCCCTGTCCACCGGAGAGTCTGAGGGCTTGATGAAGCTCATTGAACAAGCCAGCTCCCAACGCGCCGGTTGGACCATGGGGTCCACGGCCTCCTGACACAAGCTTTTAAAGCGCCATGTATTCCACCGCTTTTTTGGATATTCCGCCGCTGTCTTGTGCACAAGGTGCGGTGGTGCTGCCGGGCTCCAAAAGCATTTCCAACCGGGTCTTGTTGCTCGCCGCCTTGTGCGAAGGCCGCACCACGTTGCACGATGTGCTGGACTCTGACGACACCCGCGTCATGTTGGCGGCGCTCCAACAGTTGGGCTGTGGTTTGGAGCAAGTCGGGCATACGGTTCACATTCAAGGCTTGGGCGGACGCTTCAAGGTCAGCAGCCCTTTGGTAAAGCTGTTTTTGGGCAATGCCGGCACGGCCATGCGGCCTTTGACCGCCGCACTCGCTCTGCTGGGCGTGGGAGAAGATCATCAGGTTGAGCTGTCTGGCGTGCCGCGAATGCATGAGCGCCCCATTGCAGACCTGGTGGACGCGCTGCGCCAACTGGGCTGCCAGATGGAATACCTAGGGCAGCCAGGCTACCCGCCGCTGCGCATTGGCCAACCCCACCTCAACTTACAACGCCCCATTCAGGTGCGAGGCGATGTATCGAGCCAATTTTTAACAGCCTTGCTCATGGCACTGCCCCTAGTAGCCAAGCAAGACATCACTCTAGAAGTGGTGGGCGAACTCATATCCAAACCGTACATCGACATCACCTTGCAGCTGCTCCAACGCTTCGGTGTGAATGTGCAGCGCCATCACAGGGAACGCTTTGTGATTCCTGCGGGCTCGCGTCTCCAGTCTCCTGGCACCTTGCATGTGGAAGCCGATGCCTCTTCAGCCAGTTACTTCATCGCGCTGGGCGGTTTGGCGGCCACTTCAGAGACCCCACTGCGCATTGAAGGCGTGGGGGAACACTCCATTCAGGGTGACATACGGTTTATTGAGGCTGCGAGGCATATGGGGGTGCAGGTGGTCAGCGGGCCCAATTGGCTGGAAGTGTGCCGACCTTCAGCTCTGGCCAAGCAGCCCCTCAAGGCTCTAGATTTGGATTGCAACCACATTCCGGATGCCGCCATGACGCTGGCCGTGATGGCCCTTTATGCCGACGGACCCAGCACCCTTCGCAACATTGCCAGCTGGCGCGTGAAAGAAACCGACCGCATTGCCGCCATGGCCACCGAGTGCCGCAAGTTGGGAGCAACCGTTCAAGAGGGCCCCGACTGGATCGAGGTGCACCCACTGCGCGATGCAGCGCAATGGCAGCGTGCCAGCATCCACACCTACGACGACCACCGCGTCGCCATGTGTTTTTCGCTGGCTGCCTTCAACCCGGCAGGTCTGCCGGTTCGTATAGAAGACCCTAAATGCGTAGCCAAAACCTTTCCCAACTACTTTGAAACCTTGTTTTCAGTGGTTCAACCCCAAGCCGCCCAGGTGCCGGTGATTTGTATTGATGGCCCTACGGCTTCTGGCAAAGGTACCCTGGCCTCGCAAGTGGCCCAGCAACTGGGTTACCACTATCTGGATTCAGGTGCCTTGTACCGTGTGACCGCTTTTGCCGCTCTCCAAGCGGGCATACCGCTTGAAACCGAAAACGAGGCCCGCATCGCCCGACTGGCCGAAACTTTGTCCGTGCGTTTTGTGGGCGAACAGGTGTTGCTCAGCGGGGTGGATGTGACTGAAGCCATTCGAAGCGAAACCGGCGGCATGAACGCCTCCAAGGTTTCAGCATTGCCATCAGTTCGCCAGGCCTTGGTGGCCTTACAGCTCAGTTTTGCCAAGCTGCCTGGCTTGGTGGCAGATGGGCGCGACATGGGCACTGTGATTTTTCCGGCCAGCCCCTTGAAGGTTTATCTGACCGCCAGCGCCGAAAAAAGAGCCCAGCGTCGCCATAAGCAACTGATTTCCAAGGGAAATACCGCTATACTCGCCGATCTTCGTGCCGATCTAGAAGCGCGCGACCTGCGGGACTCCACCCGAGAGGTTGCACCTTTAAAACCTGCGCAAGATGCCTTGCAACTCGACAACTCTGACCTGTCCATCGAAGCTTCGGTGCAGCAAGTGTTGATGTGGTGGCAAAGCAAACAGGCTTTCAAATCCAGTTTGTATGCCTGAAGGGTCCGGTCAGCTCCCCTCGCGCCGCAGGCGCACTGGTTGGCCGGTTTGTCTTTTTAATTCGCGGCTCAGCCGCAACACAACATCGCTTGTTGCCCCTACTAAGCAGAACCTCACTGCTGAAGCGCACTTTGAAGTGGGCTTGGAATCGCGCAAGCGCTCAAGGAAATTGAATGTCTGAATCTTTTGCCGACCTGTTTGAAGAATCCCTAAAACGCTCCGAAATGCGTTCGGGTGAAGTGATCACCGCTGAAGTGGTGCGCATTGAACACAATTTTGTGGTGGTCAATGCGGGTCTCAAATCTGAGGCTTACGTCCCCGTAGAGGAATTCAAAAACGACCAAGGCGAAGTTGAAGTCTCTGTGGGTGACTTTGTGTCCGTGGCCATTGACGCCATCGAAAACGGTTACGGCGACACCATTTTGTCGCGCGACAAAGCCAAGCGTTTGGCTTCTTGGATGAGCCTGGAAAAAGCGCTGGAGTCCGGAGAATTTGTCACCGGCACCACCAGCGGCAAGGTCAAGGGCGGCCTGACCGTGTTGGTCAACGGCATTCGTGCTTTCTTGCCAGGCTCCTTGGTGGACACCCGCCCCACCAAAGACTTGTCTCCCTACGAAAACAAAACCATGGAGTTCAAGGTCATCAAGCTCGACCGCAAGCGCAACAACGTGGTGTTGAGCCGCCGTGCGGTAGTTGAGGCTTCCATGGGTGAGGAACGCGCCAAGATGATGGAAACCCTCAAAGAAGGTTCCATCGTTCACGGTGTGGTGAAGAACATTACCGAATACGGTGCGTTTGTGGACTTGGGCGGCATTGACGGCCTGTTGCACATTACCGACATGGCCTGGCGCCGTGTGCGTCACCCCAGCGAAGTGGTTCAAGCGGGTCAAGAAATCACGGCCAAGATTCTTAAATTTGACACCGAAAAGAACCGCGTGTCGCTGGGTCTGAAGCAAATGGGCGACGACCCTTGGTTTGGTGTTGGTCGCCGCTACCCCACCAGCACCCGCATGTTCGGCAAGATCACCAACATTGCCGACTACGGCGCGTTTGTAGAACTCGAGCCCGGCATTGAAGGTTTGGTGCACGTGTCTGAAATGGACTGGACCAACAAAAACGTGGCCCCAAGCAAACTGGTCGCCTTGGGCGACGAAGTCGAAGTCATGGTGCTGGAGATCGACGAAGACAAGCGCCGCATCAGCTTGGGCATGAAGCAGTGTCGTGCCAACCCTTGGCAAGAATTTGCCATGAACAGCAAGCGCGGCGATCGCGTCAAAGGTCCGATCAAGTCCATCACCGACTTTGGTGTGTTTGTGGGCTTGGCCGCTGGCATTGACGGCTTGGTGCACCTGTCCGACCTGTCTTGGAGCGAGCCTGGCGAAACCGCTGTGCGCAACTTCAAGAAGGGCCAAGACGTGGAGGCCATCATTCTGGCGGTGGACGTGGAGCGCGAGCGCATTTCCTTGGGTATCAAGCAACTCGACTCCGACCCCTTCACCACCTTTGCATCCATGAACGACAAGGGTGCAGTGGTTACAGGCAAGGTCAAAACCGTAGATGCCAAAGGCGCCGAGATTGACTTGGGCGATGACGTTTTGGGTTACCTGCGTGCCTCAGAAATCAGCCGCGACCGTGTGGAAGACGCACGCAACGTGCTCAAAGAAGGCGATGAAGTCACCGCCGTGGTGGTCAACGTGGACCGCAAAACCCGCAACATTCAGTTGTCGATCAAAGCCAAAGACAACGCGGACCAGCAAGAAGCCATGGCCAACCTGAGCCAAAACAACACCGGCGCTGGCACCACCAGCCTGGGCGCTCTGTTGCGCGCCAAGTTGGACAACAATTAAGCTGATTCACTCGAACCCAGCCTCAGAACCCATGCCTGGCCTTATGGCTTAACTTCGGCGCTGGGGCGTCAGTTTCAGTGCAAGACCGTTTTATGTACAACGTAGAACCATAGGGAATTTCATGACGCGTTCCGACCTGGTGGAAGAGTTGGCTGCTCGCTTTGCGCAGTTGACTCAACGTGACGCCGAATTTGCGGTCAAAGCCATTTTGGATGCCATGAACGATGCCTTGGTTCGGGGCCATCGCATTGAAATCCGGGGTTTTGGCAGCTTCACTATCAACCGCCGCCCCCCGCGCATGGGTCGAAACCCTCGCAGCGGTGAGAGCGTGCCCATCCCGGAAAAACGCGTACCCCATTTCAAGCCCGGCAAAGCCCTGCGCGAAGCCGTGGACGAGCGCACAAGCCCTCTGGGCGAATTGCTCCCATTGCCATCAACCAGCTCTGCCCCCGCTTTAGCCTCACCCAAAGTTCGAACACTGGCATCAGCCCGATAAAATGCCTCGACACCGAGGATTTGGATGAAACACATCGTCTGGCTGCTGAAATGGTTTCTCAAAGCAGCCATTTTTTTTACCCTATTTGCCTTCGCCCTGAACAATCAGCAGGACGCCACCGTGCATTTTTTCTTTGGCACCTATTGGCGTGCACCGACCGTGATCATGGTGCTGGTCGTGTTTGTGCTGGGCCTGGGTCTGGGCATTGCCGCCATGCTGCCTAAAGTGTGGCGTTCAAGGCAATTAGGGCGGTCCGGCCCCACTGCGGAAGACTTAAAAGCGGCCTCCCCTGCAAATGCTTTACCGCAAACCCCTCCAGGCACCCCCCATGGAAATTGAACTGAGTTGGATTTTGTTGGGTCTGCCTGTCACCTTTGGTTTGGGATGGATGGCTTCTCGCCTGGACCTCAGGCAATTGCGCATTGAAAACCGCCAATCGCCCAAAGCCTATTTCAAAGGCTTGAATTTTTTGCTCAATGAACAGCAAGACCAAGCCATTGACGCTTTTATTGAAGCTGTTCAGCATGACCCTGACACGTCCGAGCTGCACTTTGCGCTGGGCAATTTGTTTCGACGCCGCGGTGAATTTGAACGCGCGGTTCGGGTGCACGAGCATTTGTTGGCGCGCGGCGACTTGAACAACCACGACCGCCAACGCGCGCAATACGCCTTAGGCATGGACTTTTTAAAAGCGGGCTTGCTCGACCGTGCTGAATCGGCCCTCCAAAAACTCACGGACACCCCACTAGAACAAGACGCTCTGTTGGCTCTGCTGTCCATTTACGAGCGCACCAGAGACTGGCCCTTGGCAGCCCAAGTGGCCCGCAAACTGGATGCCACCCAAACCGGAAGCTTCACTGGCCGGCTGGCGCACTACCTATGCGAACAGGCCCAAACCTTGGCCAAGGCAGAAGAATCGTCCCAGGCACAGGCGCTGTTGCAAGAGGCTATTGAACTGTCACCCCAGTCTCCCCGCCCCCGCATGGAGCTGGCCCAACTTCAACTTGATTTGTCCCATCATGCTGCCGCCTTTGCCACGCTCACAGCCGCTATGGAGCATGTGCCCGCATCCATTCCACTGATTGCAGGTCTGTACCCCAAAGCCTGCATTGGATGCGACCGGGTGGCAGATGGCCTGCAAGCGCTTAAATCCAGTTACGAGCAAACCCCTTCGCTGGACGTGATTGAAGCCATCGTGGAATTGGAAGACCACCTGGCCAAACAAAAAAATACCGCCCGGGGTTGGTATGTGAAGCATTTGGAACGCCTGCCTTCGCTCGTGGCCGCCACTCAATGGATCGCGGGCGAAAAGCTGGAGCACAACCAATACCATCCGCAGGTGCAGCGTGCGCTGGACCATGCCGTCAAACCCTTGCAAAGGTACCGTTGTGCGGCATGCGGCTTTGAGGCCAAGCGCCACTTTTGGCAATGCCCGGGCTGTCAGGCCTGGGACAGTTACCCCGCCCGCCGCGTCGAGGAGCTTTAAGCTCCGCAATTCACCCTAACGCCCATTTCACCATGTCCAAATTGCCGTCACTCGTCACGCCCACACAACTTGCCCAAGCACAGGTCTTGGTGGTGGGCGATGTGATGTTGGACCGCTATTGGTTTGGCGCGGTAGACCGTATCAGCCCTGAAGCGCCGGTACCGGTGGTGCGCATTCAAAATGAAGAAGAGCGCTTAGGTGGTGCAGCCAATGTGGCCAGCAACGTGGTGGCGCTGGGCGCACAGGCCTCTTTATTGACCGTGGTGGGCGACGACGAAGCCAGTCACAAACTAGAGGCCTTGGTGTCGCAAACCGGCATCACGCCCCATTTTGCACGTGATACGCAAATGCAGACCATTGTCAAACTCAGGGTGATTGGCCGGCAGCAGCAATTGATTCGGCTTGATTTTGAAAAAGCACCGCAGCGCGAAATGCTGGCTTCTCAAACCGAAACCTTTGGCCGCATCTTGCCGGCACATCAAGCCGTTTTATTTTCTGACTATGGCAAAGGCGGCCTGCAACACATATCTGACATGCTGGCTCTTGCACGCGAAGCGTCCATTCCTGTTTTGGTGGACCCCAAGGGGTCAGACTACGTCCGCTACACCGGCGCCACCATGATCACCCCCAATCGGGCGGAATTACGAGAAGTGGTGGGGCGCTGGAGCTCTGAAGCCGACCTGCGACACAAAGCCCATGCTTTACGTGAAAAACTGCAACTCCAGGCGCTGCTCTTAACCCGCAGCGAAGAAGGCATGACGCTGTTTGACGAGGAAGGGGAGATGCATGTGCAGGCGCAGGCCCGTGAGGTGTTTGATGTGACTGGGGCTGGAGACACCGTCATAGGCGTGCTGGCAGCTTTGGTGGCCTCAGGCATGACCTTGCGGCAAGCCATGCCGTGGGCCAACTGCGCTGGTGGTGTGGTGGTGGGCAAGTTTGGAACCGCCACGGTCAGCTACGATGAATTGCTCGAACAGGACCCTTCATGAACAAAATTGTGGTGACCGGAGCCGCCGGTTTTATTGGCAGCAACCTCATTCAAGGCTTGAACGCGCGAGGCATCGACAACATCATTGCGGTTGACGATTTAAGCGTGGGCGACAAGTTTCGCAACCTGGCCGATCTGCGCATTGCCGACTACGTGGACATGGACGACTTTTATGCCCTGTTTGAGGCGGGTCACTACGGCAATGTGGAAGCCGTCTTTCATGAAGGCGCGTGCAGCGACACCATGGAGCAAGACGGCAAGTACATGATGGACAACAACTACACGCTTTCATGCGAGTTGTTTCAAGCTTGCATGAGCCAGGGTACACGCTTGTTGTATGCCTCGTCGGCAGCCACCTATGGCGGGTCGTCCACCTTCCAAGAAGAACCCGCCTGCGAGAAGCCGCTGAATGTGTACGGTTACTCCAAGTTGTTGTTTGACCAAAAAATGCGGCGTGAGCTGGGCAATCGATTCGAAAACGCACCTCACCAGGTGGTGGGCTTTAGATACTTCAATGTTTATGGTCCACGAGAACAACACAAGGGCCGCATGGCCAGCGTGGCGTATCACCAGTTTCACCAGTTCATGGCTGAAGACCAAGTCAAACTCTTTGGCGAGTATGGTGGCTATGCCCATGGTCAACAACTCCGCGACTTTGTGCATGTGGACGATGTGGTGGACGTGAACCTTTGGTTTTTTGATCACCCCACGCAAAATGGTGTGTTCAATCTAGGGTCGGGTCAGGCCCAGCCCTTCAATGATGTGGCCATGGCAGTGGTCAACGCGCTCAGAAACGAGGAAGGCAAACCCGCTCTTGATCTGACCCAACTCGTGGAAAGTGGCGCCATCAAGTACATCCCATTCCCTGAAGATCTGCGCGGCAAATACCAGTGCTACACACAAGCCGACCTGAGCGCTCTGCGTGCGGCGGGTTGCCACCATGAATTCGCCAACGTGCAAAACGGGGTGGCCCGGTACATTCAGTGGTTGGCGCGTCACAGTGACTAAGCCTTGGGGTCGCTTGGCATTTAGGGGTTTAGGCATGGCCCTATGGGGGCTGCTCTGGGTAAGCACCTGCTGGGCCAGTACAGACATCAATACGGCTTCTGAGGCAGAATTGGACGGCATCAAGGGGATTGGTCCAGCGCTCTCTTCCAAAGTTTTAGCTGCGCGCCAACAAGGTGCATTTCAAGATTGGGCCGACCTGATGCGCAGGGTCAAGGGCATCAGCAGCAAAAACGCTGCCAAACTTTCAGCAGAAGGCCTCACGGTTCAGGGACTCCCTTTTGGCGCAGCAATACCCGCGCCACCTCAAAAGCCTTCGTCCACGGGGCTTAATCCCCAACCTTAGCCCGGATCAGACCAAAGAAGTTGTAGATGGCATGTTGTTTGCATGCTCAATCTATAATTTCGTGTCAACTCTAAGTTGAAGTCACAGGCCCCAACCTCAGCAAGTTGCCATCACGCGACGGGTTTTCTGAATTTTTTCTGGAGCATCTTTTGTCTGGATTACTTAAATTGGCACTCGGCGTGGACTGGGTGAGCGAGCGTTTTGGTCGTATGGCCTCAGTGGCGGTCATGTTGGCCGCTTTGATTTCTGCAGGCAATGCCTTCATTCGATATGGCTTGGACATCAGCTCCAATGGCTGGCTTGAAATTCAGTGGTATTTGTTTGCCGTCACGGTGATGCTGGGCGCTCCCATTGTGCTCAAGCTGAATGAGCATGTGCGCGTGGATATTTTGTACGGCAAGCTCCAAAAAAATGCCCCTGTGTATCTGGATTTGTTTGGGCTGGTGGTGTTTTTGCTGCCAGTCATGGGCCTCATGTTTTATTGGAGTTGGCCACTCTTCATCAAAATGCTGCTCTCGGGAGAAATGTCTCAAAACGCTGGCGGACTGATCCGTTGGCCTGCCATGATGTTGCTGCCGCTGGGTTTTGGCTGGATGTTTTTACAAGGCTTGAGCGAAATCATCAAACGGGTGGCTTACTTGCAGGGCGTCTATGAAATAGACACGCATTACGCCAAGCCTGTTCAGTAACCCCCTATCCCTACGTCAGCCCTCGCTGCAAAAGACTATAGGAATTTGTGATGCAAATGGAAAACTTTGCCCCCATCATGTTCGCCGGACTGGTGATCGTGATGCTGATGGGCTTTCCCGTGGCCTTTTCGCTCTCCGCGCTGGGGCTTTACTGCGGCTTCTTTGCCATTGAAATGGGCTGGTTTCCAGCCAGCTTCATGTCCAACTTGCCCCTCAATATCTTCGGCATTTTGAGCAATGACTTGTTGTTGGCCATTCCCTTCTTCACCTTCATGGGGGCCATACTTGAGAAATGTGGCCTGGCCGAAGACATGCTGGACTCCATGGGCCAGTTGTTTGGGCCCATGCGCGGTGGCTTGGGCTATTCGGTCATCATCGTGGGCTTTATTTTGGGCGCCATCACCGGAACGGTGGCTGGCCAAGTGATTGCCATGGCGCTGATTTCCTTGCCTGTGATGATCCGCTACGGCTACAACATGCGTTACGCCACAGGTGTGCTGGCGGCCTCGGGCACCATCACGCAGCTGGTGCCGCCGTCTTTGGTGTTGGTGGTGCTGGCCGATCAGCTGGGCCGCTCGGTGGGCGATATGTACAAGGGCGCTTGGGGGCCCTCAATTTTGCAGGTGCTGATTTTTGCGCTTTACACCTTTGCGTTGGGCCTCATCAAGCCCAGCCATGTGCCCGGCGTACCGTTGGAAGCGCGCACCCTGCACGGTTGGGCCCTGTGGGGCAAGTGTCTGCGGGGCATCATTCCCTCTGCTGTGTTGATTTTTGCGGTATTGGGCTCCATGGGCGGTTTGCCTGGCATGAACACTGCCATTGCCACCCCCACAGAAGCAGGCGCCATGGGCTGTGTAGGCGCGCTCTTTTTGGCGGCCCTGCACAAGCGCTTGGACAAAGACCTCATTTGGAGCGCCATGGTGGCCACCATGCGGCTTACCGCCATGGTGGCGTTTATCCTGATTGGCTCTCGCGTGTTCTCCATGGTGTTCCAAGGCGTAGACGGTGCGCTTTGGGTAGAGCATCTGCTCACCGGCTTGCCCGGCGGACAAGTGGGCTTCCTGGTTGTGGTGAATATTTTTGTATTCTTCCTTGCCTTCTTCCTCGACTTTTTTGAAATTGCATTCATCATCGTGCCCATGCTCGGGCCAGTGGCCGACAAAATGGGGATCGATCTGATTTGGTTTGGTGTGCTGCTGTGCGTGAACATGCAAACCAGCTTCATGCACCCGCCCTTTGGTTTCGCACTCTTTTATTTGCGCGGCATCGCGGACTCACTGTTTAAAGAAAAACGCATCGAGAAACAGGTCAAGTCCAGCGATATTTATTTTGGCGCCATTCCCTGGGTCATCATGCAATTGTTATTGGTGGCCATTGTGATTTTTGTACCTCAAACTGTGACCATGTTTCTTGATAAAGAAGTGGCGGTGGATGTAGACAAGGTCACCATTGACCTCCCTGCCGATGAAGAGGCCAACTCGAGTGAAGCCGACTCCCAAAAAGCCGACGAAGACAACACCAAGCTTGAAGAGCTGCTCAAACAAAAGAACTGAGCCCGCTGGCCCTCATGACCGAACCTCTGTTTGACAAGCTGGGTTTAAGCACGTTCAAGTTTCAACCCAGCACGCCTGAACCCTCAGGGCGAGCTTTTTCGTTGACTTTCCGAATTCTGGCCATGACCATGCTGGTGATGTCCTTGGTTTGGATGCTCAGGCTTTGGTTTGTGGGCGATTTGGGCGCTCAAGAAACCTCACCTGCCTCAGCCAAGGTGTGGTTTGTCGCTGCTTGGGGTTTGATGGCCTATACCTGTTGGCACATCTGGACCAGCCGCACCAGCATTCAAGATCAAACCCTTGCGCAAAGTTGGATCTGGAACAAACAGGTCGCCGTCAGCGAATTGGCGTTTTGCAAACTGATTCGGGTCAAGGGCCTGGAAGCCGTGTTGGCTCCCAGGCTGTATGCGCGCACCCTGAACGGCAAAATCACGGTGTTGTACACCGCCGACCCGTTGGTGCTGAAAGACTTTGAAAGACTTTGTCAGGAGCTCACCCAGTTCAGGAATGAGCTCCTGCAAGCCTGATTACAGTTTTTGCTCTTGCATAAAGCTGTCAAAACGCATGTCGGTCACTTTGAACCACATGTTTTGGTCAGCACGGAACTTGGACCAGTCGGTGTAGACCTTTTTCCAGTTGTCGTTTTTGGCTGAGAGCTCACTGTAGAGTTCTTGGGCCGCCTTGAAAGCCTGATTCATCATGTCTTTAGGGAACGGACGCAGTTTGGTGCCAGCACCAACCAACTGCTTGAGCGCATTGGGATTTCTGGCGTCGTAGCGTGCTTGCATTTCCACGTGGGCATGCGAGGCAGCAGCCTCCACAATGGCTTTGTACTCGGCAGGCAAACTTTCAAAGGACTTGGTGTTGATAAAGAAGTCCAGCTCTGGGCCGCCCTCCCACCAACCTGGGTAGTAATAGAAAGGCGCTACCTTGTTGAAGCCCAGCTTTTGGTCATCGTAGGGTCCGATCCACTCAGCAGCATCAATGGTGCCTTTTTCCAACGCAGGGTAAATTTCGCCTCCAGGAATGTTTTGAGGTACACCGCCCAAGCGCTCAATGATCTTTCCGCCAAAGCCGCCAATGCGGAACTTCAGGCCTTTGATGTCGGCCATCGACTTGATTTCTTTGCGGAACCAGCCGCCCATTTGCGCACCGGTGTTGCCGCCTGGAAAACTGATGATGTTGTACTTGGCATAAAACTCACGCATCAGGCTCAAGCCATTGCCCTCGTACATCCAAGCGGTCATTTGGCGGCTGTTCAAACCAAACGGAATGGCGCAACCCAAGGCAAAGGTTTCGTCCTTGCCAAAAAAGTAATAGGGTGCGGTGTGGCACATTTCAATGGAGCCTTGCTGCACACCGTCCACCACGCCAAAGGCGGGCATCAACTCGCCAGCAGCATGTGTGGAAATTTCAAACTTACCGCCGGACATGTTTTTAACCGCCTTGGAAAACACATCAGCAGCGCCCCAAATGGTGTCGAGCGATTTGGGAAAGCTGGAAGCCAGGCGCCAACGGATGGCGGCTTGGGCATGCACAGCGGGCGCTGCGCCTGCAGCGAGCACGCCAGCGATACCGGCATGCTTGATGATTGAACGACGATCCATGTGTGAACTCCTTGAATAAATGTCCGCTGAGCGAACTCCGCTCGAGCAGTTGATAAGTGTAGTGCGCACAAACTTGGCTAGGGCTTACAAAAGCCACAGCCTAGGGTATTTACCTATTTCAGTGAGGCAAAACGCTGGAGAAACGTTTGCGGATAGAGGCCTCAATGCCAGTGGCATCCAGCCCTTGCAGCGCCATGAGCTTGACGGGGTCGCCGTGCTCTATGAATTCGTCTGGCAAGCCCAAAGACAACAGTGGCTTCAGCACCCCCGCGCGCTGCAAAGCCTCGCCTACAGCGCTGCCGGCGCCGCCCATCAGAGCAGCGTCTTCCACAGAGACGAGGGCATCGTGTTGGGTAGCCACTTCAAGCAACAAGGCTTCGTCCAAGGGCTTGGCCCAGCGCATATTGACCACGGTGGCATTGAGCTGCTCAGCAGCTTGCAGTGCGGGGTACAACAAAGTACCAAACACGAAAATGGCCACACCTTGACCCCGCCTGCGCACCTCGGCCTTGGCATAGGGCAAGGCATCCAACGAAGCGCTTGTAGCCACGCCCGCGCCTGAACCACGTGGGTATCTGACCGCTACAGGGTGGTTTTGCGCAAAGGCGGTGCTGAGCAGTTGGCGGCATTCTTGCTCGTCGGCAGGGCACGCCACGGCCAAGTTGGGCAAGCACCTTAAAAAAGCGATATCAAAGGAACCCGCATGGGTAGCGCCATCGGCACCTACCAAACCTGCGCGGTCTAGGGCAAACACCACGGGCAGGTTTTGAATGGCCACGTCGTGCACCAACTGGTCGTAGCCCCGCTGCAAAAACGTGGAGTAAATGGCTACCACGGGCTTAAGACCCTCGCAAGCCAAGCCTGCTGCCAAGGTCACCGCATGCTGCTCGGCAATGCCCACGTCAAAGTAGCGCTTGGGAAAGCGCTTGTGAAATTCCACCAAGCCAGAGCCTTCACGCATGGCAGGGGTGATACCCACCAAACGCGGGTCTTTTTCAGCCATGTCGCACAGCCACTGCCCAAACACTTGCGTAAAAGTGGCTTTAGGCGGGCTGGCCGGTTTTTGCAAACCTACCGCAGGGTCAAATTTTCCGGGGCCGTGATAGGCCACGGGATCAGCTTCTGCCAGCTGGTAGCCCTGCCCTTTTTTGGTCACCACATGCAACAGCTGCGGGCCCTCAAGTTTCTTGAGGTTTTCGAGGGTGGGAATCAAAGACTCAAGGTCGTGTCCATCAATAGGACCGATGTAATTGAAGCCGAATTTTTCAAACAAGGTAGCGGGCACCACCATGCCTTTGGCCTGCTCTTCGATGCGCTTGGCCAATTCAAACAAGGGCGGGGCGCTTTTAAGAACCTGTTTACCCATATTTTTGGCAGCCGAATAAAAGCGCCCACTCATCAGTTGCGCCAAATAACGGTTGAGCGCCCCCACTGGCGGGCTGATGCTCATGTCGTTGTCGTTCAGGATGACCAACAACTTGCAATCTTCAACCCCCGCGTGGTTGAGCGCCTCAAAGGCCATGCCTGCCGTCATGGCGCCGTCACCAATCACGGCAATGGCATTGCGGTCTTCACCCTTTTGCCGTGCGGCCAAGGCCATGCCCAATGCCGCGGAAATAGAGGTGCTGGAGTGCGCGGTACCAAAGGTGTCGAATTCGCTTTCGCTGCGCCTTGGAAAACCCGAAATGCCCCCCAGCTGCCGCAGCGTGGACATGCGGTCGCGCCGACCGGTCAAAATTTTGTGGGGATAGGTTTGGTGACCCACATCCCAGACCACGCGGTCATAGGGGGTACGAAACACATAGTGCAAGGCAATGGTGAGCTCCACTGTGCCTAAGTTAGAGCTCAAGTGCCCACCGGTTTGAGACACGCTTTCAAGCAAGTATGCGCGCAACTCTTGTGACAAAGTGTGCAATTGCTGGCGCGGCAGCTTGCGTAAATCTGCAGGTTCGTTGATGGTTTGCAGCAATGGGTAATTAGAGGTCATAGGCACCATCTTATTGAAATTGGCAAGCAGTCTAAATTCGGAGTTTCAGTGGGTTCTTTGAACCACCCAATCCGCCAAGCCTCTCAAATGATCTTGGTGGTGCACGCCCAAGTCCTCCAAAGAGGCCAATGCCCCATAAGCCTCTTGCCGCAACGCGTCTGCCAAAGCCCTTGATCGCTCCAAACCCATCAAAGCCACATAGGTGGGCTTGTCCTGGGCAGCGTCTTTGCCCGCGGTTTTGCCCAAAATGCTGGTGTCGGCGGTCACGTCTAAAATATCATCCACCACCTGAAAGGCCAGCCCCAAAGCGCGGCCTAAGGTCTGAAGCTTGTTCCAAACCGGTTCGGACACTTCGCCGCAAGTGGCGCCCATCAACACACTGCATTCCAGCAAGGCACCCGTTTTCAAACTGTGCATATGGCGCAACTGGGCCTCATCGAGTTGTAGGCCCACGCTGGCCAAGTCAATGGCTTGGCCGCCAGCCATGCCCCTTGCACCCGCAGCACGGGCAAGCAAGCCACACAAGCGGGCTTGCTTATACAAAGGCACTTGCTGCGCGTCCTGGGTGATCAGCTCAAACGCCAAGGCTTGCAAGGCGTCTCCAGCCAGCAATGCCGTGGCTTCACCCATGTGCACATGCACCGTGGGCTTGCCGCGGCGCAACACGTCGTTGTCCATGCAGGGCATATCGTCATGCACCAAGGAGTAAGCGTGGATCAGCTCCACTGCACAGGCGGCTCTTAAAGCGGCCTGTGCATTGCCGCCTAGCGCTTCGCAAGTGGCCAAAACCAGCAAAGGGCGCAGCCGTTTGCCGCCATCCAACACGGCGTAGCGCATGGCAGCAGCTAAAACAGGAGGGGCATCTTGTCCGACCCAAGCAGACAAGGCTCCCTCAACCTGTTGCAAACTGGTTTGCACCCAAGGCGCAAAACTCTGGCTCACGCGGCTGGGCTCCAAGCTTTGAGCACCCCGTTGTCCAACACCTTGACCTGCTCTTCCACGGCCTGCAGCTTGCTCCGGCAAAACTGCAACAAGGCCGCTCCGCGCTGATAGGCTCCGAGCAACTGGTCTAAGGGCATGTTGCCAGACTCCATCTGGGCCACCAATTGCTCCAACTCAGCCAGGGCAGCCTCGTAACTGGAGGGTTCAGCAGGACTTGAAGGTACAGATGTAAGTTCTTTTTTTGAATTCGCAGCCATGTCAGGATGATAAGTGCTCCGCATGAGGGTACAATTTTCACCTCCATGGCAGTTGTGTGAAAGCGACTGCTTTTTTTTGTTTTATACGCCTCGTGCGTTCTCCCTGTGGGGAGTCTTTAGGTCAGGTCCTCCATGTCTGATTTAAGTCTTCAACTGCAGCAGGCCCAAAGCCAACTTCCAGTTTCGAGCTATTTCGATGAAGCTTTGTTCCAGCGCGAGCTGGAACACCTGTTCGCTCGTGGTCCGCGCTACGTGGGGCATGCCGCCAGCGTGCCTGAACTAGGCGACTTCTTCGCCCTGCCCCAAGAGCAAGAAGGCCGCGTGCTGGTTCGCACTGCCCAAGGGGTGGAGTTGGTCTCCAACATTTGCCGACACCGGCAGTCCATCATGCTCAAAGGCCGGGGCAATTTGGGCCAACACCAGCCTGCCAGCTCGGGCGGTCACATTGTGTGCCCCCTACACCGCTGGACCTATGCGGCCAACGGCCAGCTGCTGGGGGCCCCCCACTTTGCCAACGACCCGTGCCTGAACCTCAAGAACTACCCCTTGCAAGAGTGGAATGGTTTGCTGTTTGAAGACCAACGCAGCACCCAAGGGCGCGATATTCACCAAGACCTTCTGGGAATGGGCCCTCGGGCAGATCTCGATTTTTCAGGCTACACCCTGGACCGCGTGGAACTGCACGAATGCCACTACAACTGGAAAACCTTTATTGAGGTGTACCTGGAGGACTACCACGTGGCGGCTTTTCACCCGGGCTTGGGCAACTTTGTCACTTGCGAAGACCTGCAATGGGAATTTAAGCCCCACTACTCGGTACAAACCGTGGGGGTGTCGCGCGCTTTTGGGCAACCAGGCTCTGAGGTTTACAAGCGTTGGCACCAAGCCCTGCTGAACTACCGCGGTGGCCAACTGCCCGAACGCGGTGCCATTTGGCTCACCTACTACCCCCACATCATGGTGGAGTGGTACCCCCACGTGCTGACCGTCTCCACACTGCACCCCATCAGCCCGCAAAAAACACTCAATATGGTGGAGTTTTACTACCCGGAAGACATCACCGCCTTTGAGCGCGAATTTGTACAAGCCCAACAAGCCGCCTACATGGAAACCTGCCTTGAGGACGATGAGATTGCCGAGCGCATGGATGCGGGCCGCCAGGCCTTGTACCGGCGCGGGGACAACGAAGTTGGTCCCTACCAGAGCCCCATGGAAGACGGCATGCAGCACTTTCACGAGTGGTACCGCCACACCATGCGCGGCGCGCTCTAAGCCCTAGCCCAAGCTATGCAAGCTTTATGGATGGTGCTGGGCGCCTTCCTGTTTGCCTCCATGGGGGTGGGCGTTAAATTTGCGTCGGCAGACCTGCATGCATTTGAGCTGGTGTTTTACCGAGGGTTGGTGAGCGTTCTGATCATGGGCATGCTCCTGCGCATGCGCCGAACCCCCATCTTGACCCCAGTGCCTGGCATGCACGCGTGGCGCAGCCTGGTGGGCGGCTTGTCCCTCGCGGCTTGGTTCTATGCCATTGCCCATTTACCCTTGGCCACCGCCATGACGCTGAATTACATGAGCGGCATTTGGGTAGCGGCCTTGCTGATAGGCGGCTCAATGCTCGTGATACGCGACCGCCCAACCAGTCCACCAGCGGGGCAATACGCCTTGTTGGCAACCGTGATGGCGGGTTTTATAGGCGTGGTGCTCACGTTGCGCCCCACCTTGGAGTCCAACCAACTTATGGAAGGTCTGATCGGCCTGAGCTCGGGCCTGTTTGCAGCGCTGGCGTACATGCAGGTCACCGCCTTAGGGCGGGCGGGCGAGCCCGTCACGCGCACGGTGTTTTACTTTGCACTAGGCACCTTGGTGACAGGAGCCCTGGGCGTGGCAGCAGTGGGTGGGCTGACCCCTTGGAGCCAAATGCGCTGGCAATCGGCCGCATGGATAGTGCCTATTGGCATCTTGGCCACCATGGGCCAGTGGTGCATGACCCGCGCCTACGCCCGCGGCCATACCCTGGTGGTGGCCAGCTTGCAATATTCGGGCATTGTGTTTGCAGCCTTGTTCAGCCTCATGGTGTTTGGCGATCAAATTCCATGGGTAGGCTGGCTGGGCATGGCCCTGATTGTGGCCAGCGGTCTGGCCGCCACCGTGCTGCGCGAACGCACTCTGCCCGATACTCCGGCAGAAGAACATTGAAGATAATGAATGATGTCAATCGTGTAGCGATACGGAGACTTCACAGAATTTTGCACAGCTTTGGCCTAAAGGATGCTCCATGAACACAGAATCCCTTGAACAAACAGTTTTGCATTTGCCCATGCAGCAGCGAGCAGAACTGGCGCACAAGTTGCTGCTTAGCCTTGAAGATCAAAATGAAGCAGAGGTTGCCGAGGCATGGCACGCTGAAGCGGCTCGCAGGTCTGCTGAAATTGATAAAGGTCTAGTCGACACTGTTTCTGCTGAAGAGGCACATGCTGCAGCCCATGCGCTATTGCGATGAACTATCGCTTCCACCCGGCAGCTCTTGCCGAGCACTTGGATGAGGTCGCCTTTTATGAAAGCAGACTCGTTGGTTTAGGTGCAGATTACCTCTCCGAGTTTGACAAAGTAATGTCTCGCATTTGTGCCACGCCCGATTTCTATTCGCAAATTGCTCAGACAGGTTTGCGCAAAGCAGGACTCAAGCGCTTCCCGTTTCATGTGATTTCTCGAGTCGACCCGATCCAGATCGTCATAGTGGCCATTGCCCACCAGCGTCGCAGACCAGCCTATTGGTTTGACCGCATCAAACCTCAAAAATAAAAAGTCTTGGAACTCTCCATGAAACATACCCCCTACACCACCCTCATCAACCCAAAAGAACTGCAAGCCTTGATGGCGCAACCGCATGAGCGCCATGGCCTGATGGTTTTTGACTGCAGTTTTGAACTCATGAAGCCCGCAGAGGGCGATGCGCAGTTTGAAAGCAGTTGTATTCCCGGGGCTTTGCGCGCCGATTTAGACCGCCACCTGAGCGCCAAGGGCTACCCCGGCACCGCCCCTTTTAACGGTGGCCGACACCCCCTGCCTGCGCCGCATGCGTTTATCCAGTGGCTGGCTGCCTGCGGGCTGAAGCCCAACACCCAAGTGGTGGTGTACGACCGTCAAGGGGCCAACTACTGTGGCCGCCTCTGGTGGATGCTCAAATGGGTGGGGCACGAATCCGTAGCGGTATTGGACGGCGGGCTACAAGCCTGGGAAGCCTCAGGTGGTGGCATAGCCCAAGGCGACCTGACCCGCGGCATCGACCCAGCATCGGAAATGAAAACCATAGATCCCCAACTGCTGCGGCGCCCAACGCTGGCGAGCGTGGTTTCTACCGATGAAATCGCCGACGCTATCCCCGCCCGCAAACCATTTACGCTGGTGGATGCCCGTGCACGAGCCCGCTACCTGGGCGAGGTGGAGCCCCTGGACCCCGTGGCCGGACATATTCCCAGCGCGCTGAACCGTCCTTTTCAACAAAACTTGGCACCTGACGGCACCTTTAAAACCCCAGAGGAGTTGAGGCAAGAGTTTCTGGAACTGCTCGATGGCCGCGACCCTGGCACTGTGGTGCACCAATGCGGCAGCGGTGTCAGTGCCATTCCCAATTTGTTGGCAATGGAAATTGCGGGCTTAGGTCGCACGGCGCTGTACCCGGGAAGCTGGAGTGAATGGTGTAGCGACTCCAGTCGGCCGGTAGCGATCGGAACGCAAACTTGACTTCAATAACTGAGCTGAGTTGACTTACCCCAGAACACTCTGTAAGAGTAAACGGTATAGGCAATAATCACGGGAAACACGACGAGCACACCATAGAGGATGATCAGCAAGGCTTCAGGTGAGCTCGCTGCTTGCCAAATATTGAGCCTTTCAATCACCAGCCAAGGAAAGAGGCTGTAGGCCAAGCCATAAAAAGACAATAAAAATACACCGACGGTGCATGAAAACGGAACCCCTGCGCCATATTGATTCCCTTGAAGCAACCGCACTGGCAATCGCACCAAACTGCGCCAGATCACAACAAACAAGCCCAAGGTCATGGCGGGTATGGGAAGCAACATGAACACATTTGGAAAGCTGAACCACTTATCAAAAATACGCTGGCTAACCCAAGGCGTGGCAACAGAGATCGCCAACACACCCGCAGCAGTTAGCCACAAACTTTTTTGAGCCCATTGGACCGCCTTGAGTTGCAATGTGCCTTCTGATTTCATGATCAACCATCCCGCGCCCAGTAATCGGTAAGCAAACACCAAACAAAAACCGATCAAGGTGCTGAAGACAAATCCTGATAGGTCTTGTTTAAAACCTGTAATGAGTTGCCCCAGCATAAAACCTTGGGACCACCCGGCTAAAAGTGAACCCCAAAAGAAAGCTTTGTCCCACCATTGACGATGGTGTGGTTTGGCCTTGACCCGGAAATCAAAAGCAACCCCTCGAACGGACAGGGCAACCAACATGATCGCTACAGGCAAATACAAGGCTCCCAAAATCACCCCGTGGGCCATTGGAAACGCTACCAGAAGCACCCCCACACCAAGCACCAGCCAAGTTTCATTGGCATCCCAAAATGGACCAATGCTTGCAATCATGGAGTCTTTTTGAACCAGGTCATCAGCATCGTTCATGAGTGCGCCCACACCCAAATCGTATCCGTCCAAAATGACATAGGCCAACATAGCCAATGCCATGACCAGTGCAAACACCAAGGGCAACCAACCCGCGGGGCTAAACAGATCGACTCCGACCTCAGACATGACTGAGCCCTTTCAATTCGACAACAGGTGTTTGATTTCCGTTAACCGCCTTTTTGGCCAGGTAAAACACCACAGACACATAAGCCGACAATAGAAGGGCATACAAAACGAGATACAGCGCCAATGACATTGCAATGTTGCCTGCGGGCACTTGTGAGGCAGCTTGGGCCGTGGTCAAGACCCCATGCACCAACCAAGGTTGGCGTCCTATTTCGGTCACGTACCAACCGGCCACAAGTGCTACCCACCCAGAAAAAGTCATAGCCACCAAAATCATGGCGGCCTTAGGAGTCAAAGTATTTTTGAATTTCAATTGATAAGCTGTGAACCAACTCACGGCCAGCATCAACAAACCCACACCAACCATCAGCCGAAAAGCCCAGAATACAGGTCCGACTGGCGGATGATCTGCAAATTCTTTGATACCTTTGACTTCGCCATCCCAATCATGCGTGAGGTAAAAGGAAGCCAGCTTCGGGATGGCCACTTCATACCGGTTGGATTGGCTTGCTTGGTCGGGTATCGCGAACAACACAGCCGGGACACCGCGCTGCGTATCCCAAATACCTTCCATCGCCGCAAGTTTGGCTGGCTGGTGATGCAATGTGTTGAGTCCGTGTAAGTCTCCCACCAAAATTTGAATGGGAATCAGGACGGCTGCCACCTTGACGCCTGTTCGAAGCGTGGCCATCACATCTTTGGTCCGATCATGATTGAGCCAACGGTAGGCGCTGATGCCCGCCAACAAAAAGGCGCCCGTCAGTCCAGAGGCTAAAAGCATGTGCGTCATGCGATAAGGAAAGGATGGATTGAAAATGACCTCCCACCAACTCAGGACATGGGCTTGACCATTGATCATTTCAAATCCAGCCGGTGTGTGCATCCAAGAGTTAAGCGCCAAAATCCAAAACGCCGAAGCGGTCGTACCCAAAGCAACGAGCCATGTGGCCAATGTATGAACACTTTCGCTTACCCGACCCCGTCCAAAAAGCATGATGCCTAAAAACGTCGCCTCCAAAAAGAAAGCTGTCAAAACCTCATAAGCGAGTAAAGGCCCTGCGACGTTTCCCACGGTATTCATAAAGCCCGGCCAGTTGGTCCCGAACTGAAAACTCATCGTGATTCCACTTACTACGCCGAGAGCAAAGGTCAAGGCAAAAATCTTGATCCAAAACTGATAAGCGTCCATCCAATACTGCTGACCGGTAGCGACAAAACGGGTCTTAAAGAACAGAAGAAACCAACCCATAGCAATGCTAATGGTGGGAAAAAGTATGTGAAAGGTGACATTGGCTGCAAACTGCACCCGGGATAAGAGAAGAGGGTCAAGGCTTTCCATATGCGTTTCGATTCGTGAGTTTCCTAGACGAGTTTGGGTTTACAGTTTTTGGGAACATCTAGCGAGATATTATTTACATGGCACATAACGGAACCCTTACATAGGCAACACCATTGTCTTCTTGGGGGGGCAAATTTCCAGCACGGATGTTGATTTGAATGGCAGGAAAAATCAGCACTGGCATTTCCAAGGTGCGGTCACGTTCGGTCCTCAGGGCCACAAAAGCTGCCTCGTCTATTTGGTCGTTTGCATGAATATTGCGTGCGCGCTGTTCTGCCACCGTCGTTTCAAACGCAATGGGCCGATCCGTAGGCGGGTAGTCGTGGCACATTAGCAATCGTGTTGCGGGTGGCAAACTCAATAAGCGGCGAATCGAGGCATACATGACTTGTGCATTGCCTCCCGGAAAATCACATCGTGCCGTACCCACATCAGGCATAAACAAGGTGTCACCCACAAAAACAGCCGTTTCGGAAGCGCCATCCTCCACTTGATACGCCACATCGGCTGGCGTATGGCCCGGAACCCACAAGACCTTAAACCGAAGCGACCCCAGCTCAAAAGTGTCTTCGTCCGCAAACAAGCGGTCAAACTGCGAACCGTCAGGTAAAAAGCCAGCGCCCAGATTGAACACCCCTTTGAACACCTGCTGCACTTGGGTAATGTGCTCCCCAATGCCGATACGCCCACCCAACTGAGCCTTGAGGTAAGCCGCTGCAGACACATGATCGGCGTGTGCGTGGGTCTCCAAAATCCACTCGAGCTTTAAGTTCAGCACTTTCACTCTATCGACCACCCGGTCCGCTGTGGTGTGTCGGATGCGCCCTGATTTGGGGTCATAGTCCAACACCGAATCGATGACGGCGCAAGCACTCCCGGCACCTTGGTGGACCAAATAGGTCACCGTCCAAGTCGCCGGATCAAAAAAAGACTCGATCTGCATGGGGGGTAGTGCTGGACTCATCAAACCTCCTTGAAAACGCGATGGGGTGAACTATCATGGTTAACTTTCATATATTATATGAATATATATTTTGTTAAAAGCTTAACTGTTATCCATGGAAACCTCGTCTCCGACTGACACCACCGATTTGCAAGCCCTGCATGACTCAGCCGAACAGGCTTGCCGCCTCATGAAGGTTCTGTCCAACCGTGACCGGCTCATGATCCTGTGCCAATTGAGTCAAGGCGAACTCCGGGTCGGAGAAATCGAAGCCCAACTGGGTATCGCTCAACCTACGCTTTCTCAGCAGCTCACCGTGCTGCGGGATGAGGCTTTAGTCAGCACACGTAGAGAAGGTAAGAACATTTATTACCAACTCAGCAGCCCCCAAGCCATTGCGGTGATCGGGGTGCTTTACGCTCAGTTTTGCCCACAACCGGAGAACCCCGCATGACCATCGACTGGAACCATTTCACCCCTTGGGCCGCTTTGGGTGGCGGCGTTTTACTGGGTTTGGCCTCGGCCCTTTTTATGCTGGTCAATGGGCGCATCTTGGGGATCAGTGGCATATTGGGGGGGCTTTTGGGCGCCCTGTCCAAGCCATTGCTTCGCAAACAAACCGCTTCCTTTTCAGATGCTGGCTGGCGTCTTTCGTTTTTGGCCGGCTTGGCGGCAGCGCCTTGGCTGCTGGTCTGGCTGGCACCCGCAAGCTGGATTCCACAACCCCGCATTGAAACCAGCACGACCATGATTGTGATGGCCGGGTTGCTGGTGGGCCTTGGCACGCGCTACGGCTCGGGCTGCACCAGCGGGCATGGCGTGTGCGGCTTGTCCAGGCTGTCACCTCGCTCCTTAGCGGCCACAATCAGCTTCAT
>Ga0214917_10001914_pt1 | contig 26098 bp, 25 predicted proteins | sample LL_1208_BB_MetaG_FD_177983 | JGI IMG/M metagenome (GOLD analysis project Ga0214917, IMG submission 177983) | Freshwater microbial communities from Lake Lanier, Atlanta, Georgia, United States - LL_1208_BB | ecosystem: Environmental > Aquatic > Freshwater > Lake | place: USA: Georgia | collected...
CGTCGGACCCGTCTCTCCCGTCTTACCCGTCGGACCTGTCTCTCCAGTCGGTCCCGTCTCGCCGGTCGGACCCGTCTCACCGGTCGGACCCGTCTCTCCCGTCGGGCCCGTCTCTCCCGTCGGGCCAGTCTCGCCCGTCACACCCGTTGGACCCGTCTCACCCGTTGGACCGGTCTCTCCTGTCGGTCCCGTCTCGCCCGTCACACCCGTCGGACCCGTCTCTCCCGTAGGACCGGTCTCTCCTGTAGGACCCGTATCGCCGGTGGTGCCGGTCGGACCGGTCGGTCCGGTCCATCCCGTAGAACCCGTTGTCCCGGTAAAACCCGTCATACCCGTATACCCTGTGCTGCCTGTAGATCCGGTCTCACCGGTAGAGCCGGTCGAGCCTGTCGGACCGGTCTGACCCGTCGGACCCGTCTCGCCGGTAGGGCCGGTCGAGCCCGTCGGACCCGTCAGACCGGTAGGCCCGCTCGGTCCTGTCGGACCCGTCTTTCCCGTAGGACCGGTCGCTCCGGTCGAACCCGTCTCTCCCGTAGAACCGGTCGCACCGGTCGGTCCCGTTTCTCCTGTAGGTCCTGTGTATCCGGTAGTACCTGTGTACCCCGTAGGTCCCGTCGGACCTGTTGCCCCGGTAGGCCCGGTCCACCCCGTCGGTCCAGTCGGACCCGTCCACCCCGTCGATCCTGTCGGACCGGTTGGACCTGTCGGACCTGTCGGTCCCGTCCATCCCGTCGATCCTGTCGCTCCGGTCGATCCAGTCTCTCCGGTAGGACCGGTAGGACCTGTATATCCCGTAGGACCTGTGTATCCTGTCGATCCGGTAGGGCCTGTCGCGCCGGTCTCTCCCGTCGGCCCCGTCGCGCCCGTCGGACCCGTCTCTCCCGTCAGTCCCGTCGGGCCTGTCCATCCTGTCACACCCGTTGTCCCGGTAAACCCGGTCACACCCGTATAGCCGGTGCTCCCCGTCGATCCCGTAGGACCGGTCGATCCCGTCGGCCCTGTCAGACCGGTAGGCCCACTCGGTCCCGTGAAACCCGTAGATCCCGTCGGACCGGTCGGACCGGTCGGACCCGTGACACCCGTATAACCTGTTGGACCCGTTATTCCGGTCGATCCCGTCGTTCCCGTCGCGCCGGTCGATCCCGTCGATCCTGTCGTCCCCGTAGGACCCGTCGGTCCCGTCCATCCCGTAGAACCCGTCGGCCCCGTGATACCGGTATACCCTGTCGGCCCGGTCGCACCCGTAAATCCGGTCGATCCGGTCGGTCCGGTCCATCCGGTCATGCCCGTCGTCCCCGTGTACCCGGTCATACCCACCGCACCCGTATAACCGGTCCCGCCCGTCACACCCGCCGGTCCGGTCATACCCGTCGACCCCGTCACACCCGTCTCACCCGTCGCACCCGTGTACCCCGTCGAACCCATCGTCCCGGTCCAGCCCGTCGCACCCGTCGGACCCGCCGGTCCCGTCCATCCCGTAGAACCCGTCGGGCCCGTGCTCCCGGTCCGTCCCGTCGGACCCGTCGCGCCCGTCCATCCAGTCACTCCCTGCACACCCATCGGCCCGATCGGTCCCGTGGCGCCCGTCTGTCCTGTCGGTCCGCTCCAGCCCGTCCACCCCGTAGGACCTGTCACGGTCGAGGCCGGACCCGTCGCTCCCGTCACCCCGGTCGGGCCCGTCGTTCCCGTGTTCGCGGCCACACCATCCCTCCCCGGCGGACCGGTCACACCCGTCGGACCCGTCAGGCCCGTCGAGCCCGTGTTGGATGCGAACCCAGGCAATCCCTGCGGACCCGTCGGGCCCGTATAAAAAGAGGAATTGGTGAACCCCCCGATCGAAATCGTGTCCACCGTCAGATGGGCAATGAATCCATCGTCCTGTACCGTCAGGTTGTCCGCGTAAATATCGCCCGTGCTGATGGTATTATAATTCAGTGTCGTCGGCGCGTATGTGTTCGCCGTATCCACACTCCCCGCGATCAACGCCGGGAATGGGAATTCGAGTGTCCCTCCGATAATCTCATTGGATTGTATAATCAATGTCCCTGTCTCTCCTGTCGATCCGGGAGTGTACTGTATCGGCGTAATCCTCTGGAGGATCGACGCAATCTCGTTTTCGACAAGACTTAGTTGACAAGTGATCGATGCTATATTCATAATGGTTTTTATTGATTGAAAAAAAGAAAAAAACTTTCTTTTTATCGTCCGCACCCCTTAGGGAGAAAATGGAGACATCGGGAATGTCCGGCACATGAGGATACAATCCGCGATGTCATCGTTTTTGGGAAGAACATTCATCCAATCGAGGAGCACCGGATCTTGTTCGTACATGCCGGCCACTGTTCTCACCGCAAACATTTTCCTCTCTTTATAATCAAGGTTCTTCCCTCCCAGCAATCGTGTCTTGTAGATCGATGGGTACTCGATGACCCTCGTCCCCGGGAAACAATGGTAAAAAAACGCCATGACGTGGCACGCCATGCGGGTGGCCTGGACATTATGACGATTCATCTGCTGTTCCACCAGCACCACACTCACGTCCTCCCAGTACCGGTCGAACCGGTGCAGGTGATGGATCAGATCACGGTACACATCCGTCGACGATGAAAAATCATGGAGGTCCAGCATCCGCACATGCAAATCCTCAAGATCCATGACGACAAATCCAAAATGCCGGACTCCCATGTCGAACGCGGCCACCCTCATTTCTTTTCCCGTCTACGACACTCATGCATAAATTATTTTTTTTTGAATTTATCCATGAATCGATTTAAACATATTCGTACTCACGAGTAAAAATATGAACAAGGACAGCAAATACATCTTCCGGTGCAAGACAACGGACGCGCACATCATGAAGATCCTGTTCAAATTGCTGCATAATAACATCAAGACGGCCTGTTTCTCCATCACACCGCGAGGCATTTCACTGTGCATGACCGATTCGAATCGACGCACCCTGCTGAAACTGGAGATGCTCGCCAAAGAGTTCAACCTGTATCATCTCAGTGAACCGGTGATCAACATCGGCATTAATGTGAATCACATGTACAAATTGCTGAAATCCAACAAGAAAAAAGATTCCATTGTCCTTTTTATCAAGGAGGACTCGCCCTCGGATCTGGGCATCCAGGTGATCCCCAAGGACCAGAGCCGGATCGCCAACTCGAACATCCGCATCCAGAACATCCAGAACCTGGAAATCATGGTCCCGGACGGGTACAAGAACAACCTCCTCGTGCCCTCCTCCGAGTTCTGCAAGGTGTGCAAGAACATGCTCACCATGTGCAACACCATCTCGATCTCGGCGGTGCCGGATGCGATCCGGTTCGTCTGCAACCTTGGCAGCGTCTATTCGAGGGAGGAGATCCTGGGAGAGAATGTCGACGAGGACGAGTTCGTCAACCCGCTCTTCCATGATGATTTCGATACCGAACAGTTGCAGCGGATCATCGAGATCACGGGACTCTCCCAGAACCTGAACATCCAGTGCACCAAAGGCCTCCCCCTGTTCATCGAGACGCGGATCGGGAACCTCGGCACCATCGCGCTCTATATCAAATCCCGCCGCCAGCTCGAGGAGGAACAACTGCACGCGGAGATGTGAGGATTATTTGGCGTGACCGATGATGCCGCAGGCCATCCGTCCGCCCGCGTTCCCCGTCTTTTTTGACCCCTCTTCCAAGAACCGGATCAGCCGTTTCCTGTCACCGTACACGATGGAAGGATCCTTGGTGAGCGATCGCGAAGTTATGACATTCCGCAATTCGCTCTCCGACATGTCTTTGTAGTACAGGACCGACTGAGGGATATGCGGATTATCGTTGGAATAGAACGGGATGCCTTGCAGGCCGAGATCGTCCGAATGTTCGTGGATCACGACCGACCGTCCGACAATCGATCCTTCTCCAAATAACGTGATCCCTTTCCCACACACGAAACGATCGATACAAACCTCATTTCCGGCCGGCACGAGATTGTTCATGAGATCGCCGGCATGATGATTTTCTGTCAATAGGGCACTCCCGTGTTCGTTGCTCTGCGGATTCCAATGACCCCCCAGGCTGGCGCACCCGTCCGTAAGATCCCCAAATTCGTGGATGTGGATGGCGTGTCGCGCCATCGCCCGTTCGAACCCGGACAGCCGGATTGACATGACGACCGGTTTCTCCGACGATGCCTGTGAGAATCCAATCTTTCCTCGTATCCCCTTCCCGTCTATTTGGCATACCGCCCGTCTCGGCATTGTTTTTACATCATCCAACATAAAATTGAAAACAAATGTACATTCCTAATCGATCTAAGGATATGCGATACTGATTTTGTTTTTTGGTGAATGGATGACAGGACGACACAATGTGGTACGCGTATCCGTACACATACAATCGCCAATCCACCGTCTACCAGAAGTGCGCCGACTCGTTCCCGCTCCCGATGATTGAGAAAAAAATCCGTTCCACCGCCGAAGATCCTGCCACGGAATTGGGGGTCTGGTTCCTCCGTCTCCGGATCTTGCGCCGACTGAAGCAGCGCATTGTCGCGTGGTACCGGGATCGTGTGCTCCGCTCGGGGATTGTGATTCTTCGGAATCGTCGCGACAAGAAGCCGGACATCCGGATGTCCATCCGCTACCATCCGATCCGGGATGATTATTTCGCGGCCGCCTTCTCCATGCGTTTCCTCAAGGACATCGAGGACGGGTGTGTCGTGATCCACACGGCGCGGGAGGGGACGACGCAGGAGGCGGTCCGGATCTTCTGGGACGATTATCGCCGCCAGGGCAAGAAAAAGGCGAAACGCGCCGTTTTTTCTTACCTCGAGGAGAAGAAACAGGCCGGACAACTCCAGGAGGGGATCGATCATCTCCTCGTCCTCGCCTCCAAATGGGGCGATGCCGGTTTCGAGGAGATTGTCCTCTCCTACCTGGAGGATTACACGAATGCTACCCTGTACAATAAAGGCTTCACCACATTGAAACGCATCTTTCTCTTCATGGAGAAAGATCCTGTCCTCGCGGACTATATCTGGAAGGCGAATTTCTGCACGCCCAAGGCGCGACGGCGATTTGTCGAGAATCTCGAGATCTCGATCCGTCATCAGAAGGCATTCCTCGAGGCCAACAATCTGCACGACCTCCGCGCCCACATCGAGCGCAAAATGATGGCGCGCGCCTCCAAGGATCAGTACGATCTGCTCCCGCAGCACCTGAAACTCCGCATCCGGCGCGCCCAGTCCGAACTCGATGCGGCTAAAAATGGGGTGCGGGTCGGTCTGTTCGGGCGCTACATCGATTCCGAACAGATCGCCATCGCCCAGCACCGCCTGGATCTCCTCTGGAAAGACGGCGACCGGTGGATCGGCCTCCATTTCAAGGATAAGAGCCGTAACCCGCACGGTCTTTAGTAGAGATCATATTAGATCCATATTCCCGGAGAGACTTGAAATCCACAGGCGTCTTGTGATCCCGTCCGAGAGTTTACGCGTCGATATCAGGTGCCAGTAGTCGTCGCGCGATGTCTCATAGATTTCTTGGTAGAGTCGATCCGCATCGTGGACAATGAATTTCAATCCACCCGCCAATTGTTTCATCTGGCGGTACCATCGCCAATGGTGTAAATGATGTATCATCCACGACAGTATCGCGGGTGTGACATGAAAACAAGGACTGTACGTCATGCACGCGTAGCGGATCATCGGTGTGTCCATGTAGATGTTTCTTATGATTTTCATTTCTGGATACTCATTTAGACGATCGGATGTGTACCGATAAACATGAGAATGTACGGCACGACGACGGCGGTCGTCATGATGATCATCGCGAGTGTCCGTGCGTGGACGCCATCGAGCTGGCGTTCATTCCGACCGTACCAGCTGCCGGCATATCCCCAGAAGAGCGCGCTGGAAAACACCGAGACGATCCTGCGTCACAAGGCGCCGATTGTTTTTGCAGGGGAGATTGAACGATTGAAACACATGCTGGCGGTGGCGAGCACGGGGAAGGCATTTGTCCTGATGGGGGGCGATTGCGCCGAGACGTTCAAGGATTTCAGCGCGGACCAGGTGCGGGATGATTTCCGGCTGCTGATGGAATTGTCGCTCCTGCTCTCCTACACGTCCGGTCGACCGATCGTGACGGTCGGTCGTCTCGCGGGGCAGTTTGCGAAACCGAGGAGCGATGAATGGGAGGTGCGGGGCAACACGACGCTCCCGAGCTACCGGGGCGACATCATCAACGGTCATGGATTCTCCGAGGGGGAGCGCGCGCCCGATCCCGAGAGGATGATCACCGCGTACCACCAGTCCGTGCAGACCCTGAACCTGGTCCGGGCGTTCATCCAGGGGGGATGGATGGAGGTCGAAAAAATCCGCAGGGAGAACCTCGCGCACCGGGACATCCTCAACCAATTGGACCGGAGCATACAGTTCCTGCATTCCCTCGGACTGGCGGGGAAAGCGCGTCTCCAGCATTTCTATGTCGGCCATGAATGCCTCTTGCTCCCGTATGAGGAGGCCATGACGCGGACGGATTCGATGTCCGGAAAGATGTTTGATTGTTCGGCGCATTTCCTGTGGCTGGGCGAGAGGACGAGGAGGATGGACGGTGCGCAGGTCGAATTCATGAGGGGGATCCAGAATCCGATCGGGATCAAGGTCTCGGAGACGTGCTCCCCCGAGGAACTAGTGCGGTTGATCCGCCACTTGAACCCGAAGAACGAGCCCGGACGGATCACACTGATTACGCGCATGGGCAGGAACATCCGTCGTCACCTGCCGGGACTGATCCGCGCGATAAAACGCGAGCATCTCATCGTGCTGTGGGTGTGCGACCCCATGCACGGGAACACGTACCCGATCCTGGGGATCAAGACCCGATCGTTGACGGACATCCTGTGGGAACTGCAGGAATTTTTTTCGATCCACGAGGAGAATGAATCGTACCCGGGAGGGATCCACCTGGAGATGACCAGCCGCCCCGTCACCGAGTGCATCGATTCTCATGCCATCGGCAAGAAGAACCTGCGCGAGAACTACATGTCCCTGTGCGATCCGCGTCTGAATGTCCATCAATCGATGGACGTGGGATTTGCCGTCGGACATCGGCTCCTCCTGCAAGAAGATGGACGATCTTCCGTAGATGTCGATTCCAAAAATTGAAATTGATTTCCTCTTGTCGATTTCTCAAATCATAACAAGATGACGAAACAACAATTGTTGGATACCCTGTTCAAGAAGATTGCGACCGAGAAGATCACGGACGAGACCGCGCTCCGCGAGGCCTGGCAGGAGATCCAGACCAAGATCAAGACGAAACGACAGCCCACCGCCTACCTGAGTTTCTGTTCGAAGATGCGCCCCATTCTTCGACAGGAGAATCCATCGCTCACATTCGGCGAGATGGGCAAGATCCTTGGGGAGCGCTGGCAGGCGCTGACCGAGGAACAGCGACAGCAATATATTTCACCACCATTGCCGTCCTCGGACGAGGATGTTTCGACCAAAATGATTGATCCATCGGCGGAGGAGCGTCTGCGACAAGAATTGGAGGCGCTCAAGATCAGCGAATTGCGGAAATTATGTCTGAATGACGGTCTTGCTCCGGCCACGACCCGGGCCGCCATGATCAAGACGATCCTCGACCGTCGTTTTCCGGTGGTCGCGTGATTCGTGGATGTCGATCACGATGCCCGACAGGAATCCGAGATGGCGATAGTACACTAGATGTTTGATGTGCTTGCACGTATACCCGTAGATTTTTCCATGAGGACGGAGATTCTCCAGATCGCGCAGATCGAAACAAGAGAGATTCACCATGAAAAAATCGACCGGCAGGATAGGGCACGGCTGTTCCATCAGGTAGCCGATGATCCAGTGAGGATGGTGCTGGAGGAGGAGTCGCACGATCGAGGCGTGCCCGGACTGGATCATCCACGGGATACGGATCTGTGTGACCATCTGCTCGAGTTTATGCAGGGCATCTTTGATCGGATCTTTCCGATTCCAGATGAAATCCCATTTCATGTCAATCAGGAGAGTGCCTTTCGGGGGGAGGATCTCGATCAATTGTTGGAGATCGTATATATGTTCCATAGTCTCTGTATCCGGATCGTGGCACAATATCCAGTTGCCCTGGATATACGAAATATCGAACTCGCACCAATCGTCACGATCGAGGACGCTCCGGATGCCCATGATCTGATTCTCGCCGTAGATCCGGTGCCCCCGGTGGACAATGTATCTCATCTTTTTTACATGTTTGAATGAATATTTAATTGCTACGATGAATATTCATCAGATTTACATAGACCGATGAAAATATATGTCTCCTTGTCTGGAAATGGATCTCATGGATCGGGAGATCGGATCGGAACAAGAAATCGAAATCGCGATAAATATTTTCGGTACATCTCGATTCATAATCACAGAGAGAAGGAAACTGGGTCATCATGGTGAATCCTACCGATAAGATCCGGATCCTTATGGATGATGGAAGATGGACCAAGACGTATGGGCAGATAGACCGAGAGCGGTAGACAATCAAAGAGCAGAGAATCGGGTCTAAAATAATGGAGGCGCAGAATTTCTGACAGTAACGAAATATTCTTGAAATGATGATTGGAGATGTCGAGACTCCGCACCGTCCGAGAAAAGACAGGGACGAGATCATTCGAGCGGAATGAGTGAATAAGAGACGATACTGGATGTACAGGATCAGATCCGAGAGAAGACTCATTATTTATTAGGATTCGTTCCGGTTCGATTCGGATTGAACCACATTCATTCCTTTTTGTCGGTAGGTGATGTAAATAGTTTTGAGAGTGGAATTTTATTTTCTTCCCTCTGGAAAAATCGATAAATCACGAATGAAAAGCATCCAATCAGAAATAGCAGACCGATACCGAGGAGGACATAGAGTACAACCGACGAGGATGATTTTTTATTGTTGCTCACAGGAGAGGTGGATGATGTGTTTCTCAGAATCTCCGTATGAATCGTCTGATTATCCTGATTGCTCGTATTTGTATCCGGATACGTCGTATCAACATTTGTGAAAGTCGTGGGAGGAATGGACATCTGTGGATACGTCGATTCGAAAGTCATGGGAGGCGTGGACATGGACTGGATCGCATTCTGTATCTTGTTCTGTATCTGATTTTGTATCTGTTTCTGATCTTCTTTCATCTGATTCTGAATGTTGGGAAAGAATGGCATTGTTCATTCTACATTTTTTTTCAGAAAAAAAAAATGAGATTGTAATCTCGATATGGTCGATTAAAAGGATGATACGGTATATTCTGGATAAGGGGTTTGTGGATCTGCAGGAGGTGATGGGGGATGAGAGGACAGTGGTCAATTGCGCGCGCGTCTCGTTCGGGAAAATGAAGACCGAATTCGGCGAAGAGGATCGTCGTCTCCTCCGGTACCTCATCCGGAACAAGCATTTCAGTCCATTCCGGCATGTGATCTTCCGGTTCCATATCCGGGCACCGGAATTTGTCATGAGGCAGTGGTACAAGCATGTGGTCGGTGCGGAGTGGGCGACGCCCGCGCCGTTCCACGCGTGGAACGAGATCTCGGGGCGGTATGTCCAGGTGGAGCATGTGCACACGCCCATGACATGGCGGCGGCAGTCGGTGCAGAGCAAGCAGGGGAGCGACGGCCTGATCGAGGATCAGGCGTCGTGCAGTGATGTGTACGACAAGGCGATCGAGACGATCATGGGGGCGTACCGATCGCTGCTGGAGTGTGGTGTGGCCAAGGAACAGGCGCGGACCGTCCTCCCGCTCTCGCTGTACACGGAGACCATCTGGACGTGCAGTTTCCAGGCGCTCATGAATTTCTTGGATCTGCGACTGGACGCGCACGCGCAGTGGGAGATCCGGGAGTATGCGCGCGCCATCGAATCGATCGTCCAGGAGCGCCTGCCGATCCTGTATGGCTGCTGGCAAGAGGAACAATCCTGACTCGTGAAAAAAAATATATCTCGATTAATAAACATGAATGAGTACGATATCATTTCAGGGATACTATTCTTGGTAGGGATTGTCATGTTTGTCGTCTCCTGGGTTCTACCGAAACAGTTTGAAAAAATCCGACCGGATGGGACCAGGACCTACAAACCGAATACATATAAGAAACCATTGCTCATTGCCGGATCGATCCTGATGGGCATCGGGTTGGTGGTGTTCCTATTGTCTATTCGACAAAACCAATTAAAGCAATCACAGAGTACGAGGAATAGGATCAAACAAAAAAAACCGAGCATCCTTAGCAATCTTCCCACCCATTCTTCAAAGGATAGTGTCTATCCTTGGCGAAAAAAATAAAAAAATTTCTTTTAATAAAAAAAAAAATGTATGACCTCATTGTCGGGCTGACACTGCCGTTAGGATTTTTAATGCTTCTATCTGCATTAATAATGCCAAAACAATATATAGAGATCGAATCCGATGGGACTACAACGTACAAACCGAATACATACAAAATGCCCCTGCTCATTGTTGCACCCATCCTGATAGGTATCGGATGCATCGCATGGTGGTTAGATTCCAGACAGCAGGCACAAACACGAAAACTACAATCAATCACAACGATTAGCCGCTACACAACCAATACAACGAGCGAAGCAAATAAACAATACAAATCCAGCGAGTAACCAATTAAATAATATTAATCCATCAAGCATCTAAAATTGATTCTATCATGTAATAATGGATGGATAAACATGGATTACCTGTACGGGATATGGATGATGATGATCGCCAACATGGTGATGGCCGTCCCGTGGACATTTGTTTTTCTGTTTACCCGGTGGTTCGGGCTGCGACTGTACCATCTCCGGAACCGGGAGCAGTGCCGACGGATCCAGAAACAGATTGGTGAATTCTGCACGCACATGATCGATGGGAAGGGCGCGGGCTTCTCGATGGGCCGGTGGTACATGCTCCACATCCAATTGTACGGCGATACGTACGATGTGTGGCTCGTCGCGACCAAAACGGCGTACGAACTATTGACGTCCATCCCGCCGTCCGAACTCGCCCTGTCCTCTTCCTCCTCGAGTTGTACGGCGAAAAAAGAGGAAGAGATGATTACCATCTACGAGCGGATGGGGAGTTACAAAGATCCGTTCTTTCGTCAGCGCAAGATCCATTCCGAGCGCATGGTCCCGCGCAAGAATCAGATGCTCCTCATGGAAGAGATTATCGAGTATTTCAAGGAACATCACCGTGCCGTGATTTATTTGTACGGTCCGACCGGCACGGGCAAATCCATCATGGGATTGTTGCTGGCCAAGGCGTTGCACGGCATGTACTGTTCGACGCTGAAACCGTGGCAGCCGGGTGATTCCATCGGAGAATTGTATACAGAGATGGAACCGACCGCGGAGAACCCGCTGATCCTTGTGTTTGACGAGGTGGATGTCGCGCTGCACCGCATCCACCTGACTATTTCGTCGAACCAGGACGTCCCCATCATGGTCGCGGACAAGAACGATTGGAACCGGATGATGGACGAGATCCACTGGGGATTGTACCCGCACATGATCCTGCTGATGACGTCCAACAGCGTCCCGCAGTCCATTCATGATCTGGATCCGTCCTACCTGCGGAAGGGTCGTGTGGACCTGTGCTTTACATTAGACAATTAGCAGATATGCAACAGTCCGTTGAGGACATGACAGGTGATATCGAGACGACAATCTCCATTCAGAAAGGCATAAAAAGGTGGTGGGGCACGGCGTCGACCTAATTCCTGAAAACTCCGGATGCACATCGATTGGACGATCAATGACCGGGATACGCTGTACAGAACGGCCGCGCCCTCAAAGAGAACTGCCCATTCATTGGTCTCTGATGGTGAGAATGTGGTCATGATGTCCACGAGTCTGGGATAGTATCGATCCGCCCGGTACATGCTGATGACCTGTGTCCACCAATTCCATCCAAATATGGATTTTTGGATGAGGGACCATGGCACGGCAATTTTCTGTGGACGTCTTTTTGTGACAAGGAGGTACTGGGGTTTTCCGAATTCTTCATCCAGTTCGTCATAATTGACATCCTCAGGACGCACATAGATGAGTGCGTGAGGACTCAGGTTGCCGATGCGTCCCATGTAGGTGTCTGCGACTCGGTGTCTTTTCCCAGAATATCGATGAAGCAGGTGCAGACATGACAGGTTGCGGACATGCTGTGAATCATCCTCGGACCATTGTCGCGAACGACTGTCCAGGAGGTAGGGGAAGTGTCGATGAGCGAGGAGCAGACGATCAATTCCGGATACAATATCCCGACAGATGGTCCTGAGAAATGTCTGCGACTGTCGGATGGTATTGGGTATCGACCATTCCATACCTACAGTCTTGTAGGAGTAGAGATTGTAGGAATCGGGGGATCCGGCCTTTTCACATAGTCTTGGTATAATTTCTGCGACCGGGAGAGCGGGAAACACATTGGGAAGGAATGTCGCCCTGCGTGGACCGTTCTGTTCGATCAGCAAGATACCCTGGCGTTTATTTGAAAAATTCGATCGCACCCGACCCAGCGGGAGCAGGAGCACCTGTAGATGGAGCGAGGACGACACGTCCGCGTAAAAATCGGTCTTCCTAAAAGTCCTGGATCGTTGGTCCGTGTACAGCGCCGCATGAAGACTCTCATAGAAATGATGTGCGATATCCCGTGGATTCACTAGTGTTTGATCGCCCGACCACCATCCCATACAACCTCGGATCTGTCCGGACTGCATCGCCGTCACAAACTCACCAAATATAGGGCCCGGAATGGATGGAAAATCATGAGGATGACAGTAGAATACGGACCACAGCCATATCATTTTATTACACCCGCTCGATATTAGAAATCAGATTTTTTTTTTTATGAATCTAGGATAAAAGAACAATGCGATCCATTACGCACAAAACACCGTGCGCCCGTCGTTCCGCGTTCCGATGGATGGAGAATAGTTGTTACATGGATTCCGTCCTGTGGGTGCTCCTGAATAGTTTCATCCCGTTTGTCGATCGGAAACTATTGTCTGCTCATCCGGAGGTGGAGACGCTCCATGAGATTGGCATGTGCGGTAAGGACCTGAACGACCTGAACGAACGGATCTTTATGGAATTCCAGACACAATTGAAGACGATTGCCGAATTTTTCCGGACGGGGAAGGGTGAGGTGCGGGACTGCCGTTCGTTCCGGCAGTTGTATAAGAGGTGGCACGAGCATCCGCGGTGCCATCGTATGGCGACCAAGATTGCGTTCCACGAACCTCACCAGCAGGAGGCGCACGAGTTCTTGCAGTTCCTGCTGGCGCTGTTCGGGATGAACGGGCTGTTGTCGTGCGGCGCGGTCTCGTCGCAGACGTTCCATTACGGTGTCTCGATCGTCCCGCGCACCCAGACGCACTGGGAATTTATCGAAAAACGATCGGATCGGCGACAGAGTCTGGTCTGGTCCGTCTCGTTCCAGGCGCTATCGCACGCCCCGCCGACACGTCGGTCAATCTCGGATTTTTTTTCGCAGACGGACGAGATCTGGAATCTCCATCGGAAGCACAAGAAGTGCAATTACAATGCCATCCGGACGACGCACACGCTCGACCGGTTCGCGGATCTCCTCGTTGTGTCCATCGACCGGGTTCATCCTCAGCAGGGTGCGGTCCTGCACCGTCGTCTCGGGATCGATCCGTTTGTGGTGGATCGATCGGGCAAACGTCTCGATCTTGTGGGGATCATCTGTCATCACGGCGAGACGCATCACGCGGGGCATTACACGGCGTTCGGTCTGTGCAGGGATGGGTGGTTCTTTTACGACGATCTTCAATTACCGATTAAAAAAATTGGCACGCTGACGGCATTGTTCTCGATCCGTTCCATCCAATCGCACGGCATCCTCTATTTTTATGCGCGCGTGCCACAAAAAATATTGGCCATAAATAAGGAGGAAGAGGCATGAAACGAGTGTGTGCGTCCGGGTACATGGATCCGCTCACGGTAGGACATCTCGAGTATTTCCGCATGGCCAAGGAGATTGCCGGGCCGGACGGTCAGTTGGTGGTGATTGTCAACAACGATCATCAGGCCACGCTGAAAAAGGGGCGGCCGTTCATGAAGGCCGTCGAGCGCGTCAAGATCATCGAGGCGCTCAGGATGGTGGACGAGGTCTATCTCGCGATCGATACCGACCGCACCGTCTCCGCAACGATCGCGTCCATCCACCCGCCGATCACGCATTTCGTCAACGGCGGCGACCAGTTCAACACCAACATCCCCGAGGCCGCCATCTGCCACGAACTGGGCATCGAGCTCGTCGACGGCCTCGGCGACAAGATCCAGTCCAGTTCCGCGCTCACCGGCCTCGTCGCCCTCGATAAAAAAAAATAAATTCCCGATCCATTCATAAAACGTATCCATGAGCGGTAGGGAATTGCTACAAGCCGCTATGATACCTAATAATACGGAGCATCTTCGATTACTTATCGAGAATGGCGCTGATGTCAATCATGAGAATGAATACGGGGACACGGCACTCATATTGGCCACTCTAGTACCCAATAATACAGCGATTCTTCGACTGCTCATCGAGCATGGCGCCGATGTCAATCATAAAAATAGAGACGGGGAAACAGCATTCATATTTTCCGCTCTAGTACCTAATAACACGGAAAATCTTCAATATCTCCTCGATCATGGTGCCGATATCCATCATACAAATAAATACGGGTATACAGCATTCATGGAAGCCGCTGCAAAACCTAATACTACGGAAAATCTTCGATTTCTCCTCGAACACGGTGTCCAGATCGATCATACGAATAAATATGGGAATACAGCATTGATTAAAGCCGTTTTAAGACCTGATAATATAGAGAATCTTCGATTTCTTCTGGAACATGGTGCCAATGTCCATCATACGAATAAACATGGGAATACAGCATTCATTGAAGCCGCTATACGACCCTATAATGCGGAGAATCTTCGATTTCTCCTCGGTCACAGTCTCGATGTCAATCATATCTATAGAGATGGGAATACAGCATTCATGTTGGCCGTTCTAATACCTAAAAATACGGAAAATCTTCAATGTCTCCTCGAGAATGGAGCCGATGTCCATCGTACGAATAGATATGGGAATACAGCATTCATGGAAGCCGCTGCAGTACCTAATAATACAGAAAATCTTCAATATCTCCTGGAACATGGTGCCAATGTCCATTATACGAACAAATATGGGTATACAGCATTTATGTTGGCCGCTACAGTACCTAATAATACGGAAAATCTTCGATATCTCCTCGAAAACGGTGCCGATCTCCATCATACGAATGGACATGGGGATACAGCATTCACGATGGCCGCTATGATACCCGATAATACAGAAAATCTTCGATTCCTCCTCGGTCACCATGTCGATGTCAATCATGCAGATAGAGATGGGAATACAGCATTCATGAAAAGCGCTACAGTATCTAATAATACGGAGACTCTTCGATTGTTCCTCGATCATGGTGCCGATGTCAATCATAAAAATAGAGACGGGGACACAGCATTCAGATTAGCCGCTAGAATACGCAATAATACAGAAAATCTTCGATTCCTCCTCGGTCACCGTGTCGATGTCAATCATAAAAATAGAAATGGGAATACAGCATTAATGGAAGCCGCTATGATACCTGACAATACGGAGACTCTTCGATTGTTCCTCGAACATGGTGCCGATGTCAATCATAAAAATAGAGACGGGAACACAGCATTCACAATCGCTGAACAACAAAATAAAAAATATTTAGTTGCCTATCGGTCCGGGAAACAACGTGTCACTCGACAGATATCTCGACTCGTCGAATCAAAATTGCCCATTGATGAGGATACATTATGTGCCATCATTCGAAAGACATGGGATTATCTGATGACTCTTCCTCTTTGTAATGGGAAAAAACCTGCCACCATATTGAATAACATATTACAGCAGCAATTCAAAGATACAAAAAGCAGATTCACAACCATTTTCACCTGCTTGTCTACTATAAAAAATACAGATGAGGTGAATACACAATTCGATGAGTATGTCAGAGATTTGATTCGAAAGAAACGATCGAATGTGAATGATGATATTTTCAATTATCTGATAATAGAAATTGATGGACTGGAAAAAGACGGGAGGGCGGATATTCAACGCGTCGAAAACGTCCTCCGATTTTGGAAATCATTTCTGCCTGAAAAAAAATATGGATCATTATCAGACCGATTCGCAGAAATCCAACAACGAAAAATCCAACAACAGAATCGCAGAAAACAAGCCCTCCTATCATTCTCCATACGAAGTTCCTTGCAGAAAGGAGATGGACAATCGATATATAAAAATAAACTTTTGGCTCTGATCGAAGGAGAAAAACGCACGACTTTACAACATTTTTTTAGTATCCCAGGAGGGAGTTATGACAAGGGATATAAATTGTACCGCGTAGGACAACAATACCGTCTGATCCCCCCATATCAGTCTCCGGGCGATGATACATTTGTGCAAGTGAGCGAACAAGATCCGATGTTTACCGTTGTGGATGGGATCCTCTCGATATACGAACAACTCGAACACATGACGAGCGAACTACCATTGGGTCTTGATCCACAAGATTATAAGGATTATCGCATGTTCATTTTAGAATCTATCAAAGATCTGAATGATAACATACGACTCTTTCGTCAGCAACAACGAGGACAACAGCAACAACGAGGACAACAGCAACAACGAGAACAACAACAGCGAAAAAAACAACAGGCACGACAGCAACTGACTTTCCAACAGATGTTCCCATTCACGGATCATCTCACAGTATTTAAGAAGACAAAAAAAGTGGAACACCAGGGTGGTCAGGGTGGTCAGAGTGAGCTTCCATTCACGGAAGGACAATTGAAACGATACAATCAGCAATTAAAATCTCGGAAATCGTACAATGCGGATATTCTCAGAGAATCCAAATCCATCCTGGATGATATTTACGAGATTGTAAAGGACAAACACAAGACACACACCATTGCGGTGGTGGATCTGAATAATTGGGGGTACGAGAAAAAAAGAAATTTTACGCAACGGAATCAGATCGATCCGGAATCACTGGTGCGAGAGATTGTGATCGATCCTCGGTACCACGCGAGATTGGGCGGAGGAAAGGTATTCTGGGTGTTTGTGGGACAAAAGAAAGGGAGAGGGATCGAATTCCAGCACAATGAACACTGGATGATCATCATGGCAGGGTGTGTGTACAGGGACGAACACGATGGACGACAGCACGACTGCTACCGGCATGGACAACAGATACTGAGGATGAATCCTGTGGACGATATGGTGATAAAGAACCTGATGGAGTATCTCAAAAGACAACGGAGAAAAGAGGAACAGACCATCCAAACAAAAACAGACACCCTGACACCGACGGCCATTGCCAAAAAAATAGCCCGACTGAGGAAAAAGGCGGTCGTCTATGTAGGACAAGATCTGTTCCGGGATTTGAAACGGAAAGCCATTTCATAAAAAAAGTTTTTATTTTTTCTTAAATAAAGAAAAGAAAAAATGGAAGTACCGATCGATTATGTGCAGGGCGAAACAGTGGTGGTAGAAAATGCGAACGATGGATGGTCTAAATTCCTTGTCGTGTGTATCCTGCTGTGGGCCATTATCGGTCTGCTGGGGTTCTTCATGTCGCTGGTGTGTTTCTTTTTCGAGGGGACAACGACGGACAAGTTTGTGGGATTGATCACATCGATGATCCTGGGACCGCTGTACTGGATCTATTACGCGTTTGCCGACAAGACCTACTGTTCGTCCTCGCCGGGGATCGAATTCCCGACGACACCGGTCCGTTCGACGCCGCCTCGTCGGCGATCGTCCGTCTCTCGGGCACGATCCTCTCCTTCGTCCAAAAAGGCCGAGACGCTCAAGGTGCTCCGGTCCCCTCGACGCCGTTCATCGGCGTAAGGGCAATGACCCGTTGCGAATATACGAGGTATTCAGGAATGCGCCAAAATCGTGGTAATTGTTCATGACGGGTTCGAGGAACATTTCGAACCCATCCATCAATATCTTGGGGGGGGCGGGCATGAATGCGATCACAGGTGCGACCATTGACAATAAAAAGAGGATTCTCATTTTTATTATCGTGGGGATGGATTTTTCTTTTCAATTTTTCATCAGTTTTTCAATGAGTTCGGCACCAAACACGTAGACCATTCCCTGGATGAGGAAAGGTAGGACCGATCGCCCATAAGATGATTAACCATATAGCCATTGTGATGTACGCGAGGATTACTCCCTAGTTTCATGCCGAATCCGACCTTGAACCAGTTGACGATGGAGAATGTTTGTTTCGTCGATTTCGATTGTTGTCGAACAGGCATTTTATTTTTCTTATTGATAGAGAAATAAAAATCACGCCGGACTTTGCGTTAAACACACACGATAATGAAGAGTAAACATGGAGATTGTCCTTGTCAATCTTGGGGTTTTCCAGGAATATATATTGCACAGCATCCATCAGATATGGATCATGGGGAATCGACGGATCACGGTCCTGTGCGAGACGGATCATCTCGAACGACTGCGCGAATTTTCGAAATGGACTTTCATCCCGATCAAGATTGTCAATCTGAGCGGGTACAAACAGAGTACCATGATGGACCAATACCGCCTATCGGTCTCGCATGATCCTCATTTCCGCCATAATTTCTGGAATTACGCGTGGCAGCGGTTCATTGTGCTCTATGAGTACATGCGACAAGAGGGGGTTGTGGATGTTGTCCATCTCGAGAATGATATCGCGGTCTATGTGTGTTTCGATTCATTCCGTGAGGCGTGGAAGTCGAAACGGGTGTGGATCACAATGGATTCGGAGGCGCGGTGCATCCCGGGGATTGTCTATCTCCGCGATGCCGGTACTATGGACGAATTGCTCTTCAGGACGGAGAACATGGCCGAGAACGACATGGTGACGCTGCGGAATATGTATATCCATCATCCCGACGAGGTGGGACGGTTGCCGATCACCCCTGAGGATGGGGATGTTGTCTTTGATGCGGCCGCGATCGGTCAGTACCTGGGAGGGATCGATCCTCGGAATTCTCCGTGGAAAGACACGCGCGGTTACATCAGTCCGGATTGCGTCATTAATTATTCGCGCTACTCTTTCGAATGGCGGCAGGAGAACGATTTGTGGCGCCCGTACATTGGTGATCATCCGATCGCCACTCTCCATATCCATTCCAAGAGGATGGAGGATTTCAACCCGATATGGCCCCTGGAACAACTCCTGATCCCGATCCGATCGCCCAAGGATGCGATCGAGGACATCATCCAGGGAGAGAAGATCCAGCGTCTGGCGACCCTTTACGTCGGTCGCCACGACGATCTCATGATGAACCCGATCATCCGGGAAGAAACCTCCCGCCACCTGGATCTGGATCGATTCGATCCGACCCAGAAACTATGGAATCCACCGCTTGTCTTTGTGTACACGCTGCGACTCCAGGAATTCCTTGTCCGTGTCCTCCCCTGTTTTCTCAACCGATTCATCCTTTTATGTCATAATTCTGATTTTACCATCGATGACGCATTCATCGATTCGGTCCGGCCTTTCATGACGGATCGTATCCTCAGGATCTGCACGCAAAACCTCCGGTCCATGCGCGACCCGCATTTCTGGAAACCGCTCCCGATCGGCATCCAGAATTCCCAGTGGCTGACGTGCTCGCCGGAAGCGCTGTCGCATCGATTGCCAAAATCCAGGTGGATCTATTTTTTTTTCAGCGTCCACACGAATCCGTCCGAACGTCAGTCCTGTCTCCAGAAACTCGAATCGCGGGTCGAATGGGCGCGTTCCGGGAAAAATCATGCCGAGTACTGGGCCTACCTCTCGTCTCATCATTACTGTGTCTGTCCCATCGGGAACGGCGTCGATACCCACCGTCTCTGGGAGGCCCTGCTGACGGACACCTGTCCGATCGTCCGGAAAGACATTTTTTACGACCGTCTGTTCCTCGAATTCCCGGACCTCCGCAAAAACATCTATATCATGGAGTCGTGGGATGATGGGCTCCCCACCGGGTTTATTCCTACCTCCCATCATCTCGATATCCACATGAGCCATGTCTACCGCATGCTCACAATCTAAGAAAATGACGGGGATAAGAAAAAAAAAGAATGGAACTCGACATCGAAGATATCATCCGTCGTTATTACGAGAAGCGCCAGTATAATGACACGACGGAGTTGTGCCATCTGATGAAAAAACACGATTGCGACAAGGGTCTTGGATTCCATAACTATTCGACATTCTATCACGCCCTATTCAAGGGGATCCGGGAAGAACCGATCAAGTTCCTGGAGATTGGTCACAAGAAAAAAGGCGTGTCGTTGCCGGTCTGGAGGGAATATTTCTCCAAGGCGACTATTCTGGGAGCGGACGTGGAACCGATCGAGGACATGCCGGGGGTCACACCGGCCATCCCGTTCGATCAGCGCTCCTCGGACGAGATCCACACCCTGTTTAAGAAAATAGGCGATGTGGATGTGATCCTGGACGATGGGATCCATGAATTCGGGGCGAACTGGGAATTGTTCACGCATGCTTTTTCGTACCTCAAGGAGGGAGGGGTTTATATCGTTGAGGATCTCAAGTCCGAGACGCGAGAATTGTTTGCACAGAAGCGCGACGAGATCCTGTCCCGATTCCATCTCGAGGTCTTCCACATCCTCGACATCCCGTACAGTCGGAACCAGTTTGATAACCGGATCCTTGTCCTGAAGAAATACAGACGTCCGAGCCTGACGGTCGTGACGGCGGCCTCGCAGAACCATTCGAAATCCTTGATCCAGTTCTTGTGCTCGATGATTGTCAACAAGGTGCCGTTCGAAGAGGTGTTTGTGTACGATCTGGGTCTGGATCCCACGACCCTGCGGATCATCAAGGACATGTTCCCGGCGCACCACATCCGTCTGCGATCGTTCCATTACGACAAGTACCCCGATTATTTTGACATCCACACAAACGCGGGGCAGTACGCGTGGAAGCCGGTCATCATCGAGGAGGTCGCCAAGGAGGTGAAGAAGGGATTGTTGTTCTGGTGCGATGCCGGGAACAAGATCATGGACAACATGCAGTCGCTCTTTGAATTCATGCGGACGACGTACATCTACACACCGGCGTCGAGCGGGACGATCCGGCAGTGGACGCACCCCAGGATGCTGGAATACTTTTTCATCCAGCCGAACGACATAATGAATGAAAAGATTATGCGGAACGCGGCGCAGGTGTGTTTCCATCTGTGCGAGGACACGATGGAGTTCATCGAGGAATGGTCGTACTGCGCGCAGGTCCGCGACTGCATCGCGCCCAAGGGCAGCGACCGGACGAACCATCGTCAGGATCAGAGCATCCTGTCCATTCTGTACTACCGGTACCTGAGACAGTACCCCCACCGCATCCACGAGGTGCGGGACGAGTATTTCGTGCAGATCCATCAGGACATTGATTGAAGGTAGGCCCTGAGTTTTCGCAGATCTTGTGCATATTTTCGCCGGAGTTGTTGATCGGATGCGATTTTATCGTGGATGAGGTTCGATATCCCAAATACTTTTGTTTCCAGCGGTATACGATTCTGATCGGCTGCCCGCACGTAGTTTGCAATCTGTTCACGAATGATCGGATCTTTCAATACTTGTTCGGACAGTTTGGGGGGTGGGACGGATTTTGTGTGTCTGTCCCTGTCTTTTTTCAGAAGACCTTCTTTTTGCAGAAGCCTTCTTTTTGCAGAAGCAAATTGTTGATGGATCCTGTTCAGATGTTCATTTCCTTTTTTGGACAGGATCGATTGGTCTCGTTGGGAGGCTTTGGCACCTTTTAATAATAAGGCTCGTAACATATCGGGACGATCAAATATCAGCGACGCCCAGAGAGGCGTCATGCCCTATTGGTTCGGCCGGTCGACATCGACTCCCTGTTTTCGGAGTTGAGTGTGGAAGCGTCGTTCATCATTATGTGCGATCGATTGGATCAGGGGTGTGGCAAAAAATCGCCGGGCTCGATCAGGAAAACGGACCGTGGTTCGCATCCTGGCACCGCGTCTCAAGAGCTCACGGATCATTTCCGGTCTGTCGTATTCAATGGCATGGACAATCGGTGTAGCCCATGTTCCTTTATCGATATCGACTCCGCGTTGCAACAGGGCGTGGAACATGTCCGGTCGATTCTGAACGATGGATTTCATCAGTACATCTTTTAAGTATCTATGATTAATATCTGCGATACGTTCTAGCAGGGCGTGGAACATCTCCGATCGATTCCCCTCGATCGAAACACAGGCGTCGTTTCTTGGTCGATCGCTGTCCGACTCGTTTTGTACGATGCGCACCGTCTCGCGATCGTCTGAATCTGTGCTGATGAATGGAAAAATTTTTAAAAAATCTTGGACCCGATATAAAGAGATGACCATCGAGGATCTGGTGGATCTGATGATTAAAAAAAAGGGGGAGATGCGGAGGGAATCCTCGCCCTTTCGAATCTCGGAGATGCTCCAGAACATTATTTATTTCTTTAACCAGATCCCCATACGAGACTATACGATTGAACAGTCGCAGAAATTGCTGCCGGCCGGGAAGAATGTGGACTGGGACGGGACGTACTATTTCGACGAACAGGGAAAGATCGATCCGTACTATCACAAGGGATTGTCCCCTGGGACGACGCTATCCAAGTTTATCGCCGCGCGTCCCATCTTCCAGAAGACAAACAAGAAACAGCAGCAGAAGAATTATTACATCCTTTTCACCTGCTGCATCCTCTACGAGGACAATCGCGTGCACTACCTGTCGTTCATCTACAGGCCGTCGACACGATCGCTCGTCTCGTTCGATCCCGGCATCCACCTGTACACCAAGGGTCAGGACGTCCTGGTCCCGCACATCCGCGAGAGCTTCCTCCGGGCGGGTCTGATCCCCAAGACCAAGAATCATCTGGAACGGATCGGCCTCTGCAAGGAGAAATACTTCAATCGACGGTGGGGCATCCAGTACGACGGCTCGGATCCGGCCGTCACCTCTCTCCCCGCCGATTCGTTCTGCCAGTCGTGGACGCTGTTCTTCCTGATTGAGTTCATGCGACAGGGCTGCACCGACCGGTTCTTCCGCTCCTGGTGCAAAGTCCCCCCCAAATCCAGGGAAACCTTTATCCTATCCCATTATTTTCTCCCGTGGCTCCAGCAGGATCCTTTCATCTACAAGGAATTTAAACAATTCTTTCCCCAGGGTGACGTCCATCATCTCCTCGATTATATCACGTCCGATCTAAAAAAATAAATTTTCTTGGAGGGAAATAAATTCATGTCGTACAAGTACTCGGTCTCATTGAGACCTGCGGATAATGTCGTCTATAAGAATGAACGGTATCATTTCAAGGAACTGACTCGTGTGTATCATGCTCACATTGAATCGGATACGGGTACGATACTTGAGGTCGATCCAGAGAAATTACAATGGTCATGCCGTGTAACCTACAAGGGCACATCCTACCGTGTGGAAAACGTCGAGCAGAACAGGGTGACCATCAAACCGGATCGGGGACGATCGATCGAGGTGCCATTCCAGAACATACGGATACCCGCCTGTGATGTCAACTATAATGGCAAATCCTACCGTCTCAAGGAGATTGTCCCGACAGAATATGCCAGCATCCAATCGGTTGCACCACCCAAACGGACATTACAGGTTGATCCGAAAGATCTGATTTATTTTTCGTCCGATAAACAATTCATACCGGTGCAACGGACAAGAGGCCCGGCGCATAGATCGCGCAGATCCTTGCAGAAACCTTCGAAAGTTGTCTCCGAGGTTGTCAATCTGCAGGATGCACAGTATCATGCCCGGAAGGTGAGACCGAATGAACAGTTATTTGAAGATGTTGGAACTTATCTGGGGAAAACATGGCTAGCCGGGATCCGTGTGTTTGCGCTGGATGATTTCAATCAGACAAAAGAACGTCTCAATACGTACGATCACTTTGTGAAATATGGAGGTCTTCACAAGGATTATTATCTCTGCAATCCGGATCGCCATGTTGCCCGAAAAATTTATGACAGCGGTGGAAAGAGCATCCCTTTCCGTGTGGGAGAGTGTATGCGAGATCCGGACATCTCCATCCCCAAACCGTTCCATGCCATTTATCTCGATTACACGAGCAAATGGAAAACGGTCAAGGGCGATCTCGTCCTCCTTTTCCAGAATCATGGACGGTTTTTTCATAAAAAAGGGGTCGTCCTCCATCTGACACTGTCCAAGATCTATGATCGTAAAGAAGAGTATGGATCCATTATGGACGATATCATCCGTGAATTGCGAGACATGGGCGCAGAGTATGGGTATGAAATCATCCCGATCCGGAAGTATTGGTCTTCCAAAATGTACAAGATTGGTATTTCCATCAAACCTAAACCTATCGATAGTACACAACATGAGAGCACCGGTGCACAAATCGACGACAAGGAGGAGCATCTAGTGCGACAGGACATAGTGGACAATTCGGAGGGAATGGTATCATCAAACGCAAAAGAACGCAATCACAACCAGAGCACGCTACAAAACGACATAAATACGAATCCCCCTTTCGTTGAAAAAGATCCTAGAATATTTCCATGCCGTCATCTCGTAGATGAATTTTCTTTAGGAATCTAAAGAAATAGAATCAAGGACGAACTTTCTCGTTCTGACGAACACGGAGTCCGAGGTCGATGGTGGGTCGACATTCCGGTAGTTTCGCAAGGATGTTTTCGAGCAATGGACTACGTAATAACGAGTACATGCGATCGAGTGCTTTCTGGACAAATATACGATTAGGGCCTATTTTATCTTGTCGACTATACCGATGGATTTTTTGACACCATTCGATTAGGATTTCTGATATGGATTGAATATATAATACTCCGGCGAGTAATTCTGCTCCATGCAATCGATCGTAGTACAGGTTGATGATTTCGACATTCTGGATATGGTACGGATCTCGAGGAACGACCAGATCGAATATCGCCCTTTTATCATGAAAGAGACGGTATATGTATATCTTTTCAACCTCTTTCTTGATCTGTTGGACAGTGATGCCATCGAATTGCTGACGAATCTTATCGATGAATTGTTCTACGATTGCGATCTTGTGTCCGAACGATTCGTGGTTTCCGGGACGGGAGGCCAGGACAAAATCGAAATCGTTCGTCCTGGATAACCAATCCCAGTCCTGTAGATCCTCGTACTTTTTGCCGAACCAGTACCGCAGGGCCATACTCCCTTTCATCACGAATCCTACATTATGGCGTTGAGAATAATTCCACAAGGCGATTCGGATGAGGAGTTCGTACTGAATGTTCATGGCGGAGCCCCATTTCTCGGCCAATATGGCTCCCATAATGCGGTTAAAATCTTGGAGAGAATCGTATTGGAAAGGACCGCACCTCAATGATATCACCTCAACAGGAAAATCCTGTGTCTTGGGTAATATCGTCGTTCGTGGTTGTTGTGGTTGTCGTGATGGTTGTCGTGATGATGGTCGTGATCGTTGTGGTTGTTGTGATTGTCGTGATTGTCGTGATGGTCCTGATGGTCCTGATGATGGTCCTGATTGTGGTCGTGATGGTTTACGAGAAGGTAAATTTATATGTTCCATCATTTGTGCGATATTCCCCCCATTTTCCTGGTACAATCGTCGATAGGACGGACGATCGAGTTGAGGATGAACCTGCCGGATCGTCGTGAATCCGTCAAAATAATGTTGCGGATCCCAGTGAGGATCTATATCTTTGAAAGGATCGCTCAATTGTCGAAATTGTTGAGGAATCGTATAGGAGGGCAATGGTTGTTTTGTCTGGATTTGTATCGAGGATTGAGTGTGCTGCTGTTTCGGTGATTTGGGTTTCGATTTTTTGTTTTTGGATTTTGCCTTTTTTTTTTTCTTGGGCTCTTGCACCGCAAATTGTTGAGCCATGAGTTGTTGAGCCATCAATTGAGCCTTCCTCCTGGCATCTTGCTGTTGTTCCTCGGTCCGTTCGGGTGTCACCGCCGCATTC
>Ga0214917_10001915_pt1 | contig 26086 bp, 22 predicted proteins | sample LL_1208_BB_MetaG_FD_177983 | JGI IMG/M metagenome (GOLD analysis project Ga0214917, IMG submission 177983) | Freshwater microbial communities from Lake Lanier, Atlanta, Georgia, United States - LL_1208_BB | ecosystem: Environmental > Aquatic > Freshwater > Lake | place: USA: Georgia | collected...
GAGGGAGCGAACAAAAAAACGAGTTGTTGGTACATCCTGATGGCATGTGTTTGCAGTTCACTGGGCGCTCTTTGAAGTATTAGGTGCTCTGTTGCCAGCCTCCCTCGGTTCCTTCAAATTATCGGATCGTCATCCCCCCACTACTGCGAGGACCCCAAACCGGCAAGTACCCTTGACCGAACACGCAGAATGCAACTCCGACTCGCTCGTTGTCTCCGCCGAAACGGTTACAGCATGTAGCCAGACGATGTATAATGGCCGGAAAAATATAGCATGACGATACTTTGGATTTTGGCATGTTTAGTAACAACCAATCGATCCCTTTATCGCAGACAACTTCCCGGAAGATGTGCCCAACAACAGGACTGTGTATTGCACCTCTATAACCTCATGCAACATCATCAACGATACATTTTGGGTTAATCGATTTACGGTATAGCTAAGGCGCAAATTTTTTTTCATATCTTCATATCAAATTTGAATCCCTACACACATATCTGACTGTCGCATCTACAGGACAGTTTTACCGAAATCGATTCGTCGTGATCTGAGTGTCATCCACATCAGTCTGTACCACAACCCGGTAGATATTGCCATAATCCACATAACTGTGTAAACCTTCAATCCCATCAATTTTCTCTCATCGTGCATAGGATCTTGGGCCCAGCACAAAAACTGGCACACATCCTTTGCCATTTGAGTCTTGGTCGCTGGTGTTCCGTCCTCGTATTCAATTTGTCCATTCTCCAAAGGTGGGGGCATTGATATCGCACCACCGGGGAAGTAGGTGTTGTAGTACAATCCTGATCGAAGCTTGATACCTGCGGGAGGCTCCCTGTACCCGGTCAATAGGGCAAACAAATAGTCTACTCCACCATGTCGAGCTGCCGCAATCAGCGACAGATCAGGTGGAACAGATCCATTGTTTGCATACCTAGCCGCTGCCTCATTAGGATACGGCGATGGGAAAGCATCCAGAGGACCACCTGGTCGTTCAAACATCTCTCCAGAATCGTTTGGCCCATCCATAACATCGAAGCTTGCCGCAATCTCCTTCACGCGTCGCTCTGGGTAGACAGTGTTCGTCATGTGACGGAAACATGAACTCTCCATTGCGTGACATGTGGCACAAACTTGCCTATACACTTCATAACCTCTTCTAACAGAGGGGATATCATAACCATGCAATTTTGGCTTGAACCAAAATGGGGCATGAGGTGGAGCTGGTGGATCCTTCTCGGCACAACCCGTTGGTCGACTTCGTGGAATCGAACTCAATGCTGCTGCCGTTAACCCCGCTACCCCTCCCACTATTGCAGATACAAATCTGTTACCTCGTGGTCCAACAGAGGGTTTTACCACACTTGAAAACGATGAAGCTGCAAAAGACATTTGCAACGACACCATCTCAACACACTACGAATCATTCACACAGATAAACTCAAATCAGAAAGGCTATCAAATTCGTTAATTATTACTATTGCTTCCACCATAATCCTTCATCATAATCTCAATAGTATGGCGCATATCAGCAGTTTCGGAATCATCCTCGGGTAACCATTCATCCACAAGTTTCTGAATTCTCGACTCGTCTACAATTTGACCACCAACTTGTATTGTTCGCAAAAAAATCGTCATCAATGTAAACACTGAACCTCGTCGGACATCAACACAATGTGTCATCAACCGTCTTCCTTGAATTGTCTCTTCCATTTCCAGTTCCTTCAGTCTCTGCTGTGGTTTCGTTCCACTACTCCCCCTTATAGTAAACCCCGTCATTGCTGTCACCATCCGTGCTCTAAAAGAGTTCGTGTTTTGTGATATCGACTCTGAACTTTCCTCCAAACTCCAACCTTGAACAACTTCTCCCACCCGTTTCACAAACTCTTCTAATCTCTCCAGATCTGACCCAATACCCGCCCCTATCGCTCGTATAGTTTGCCAGAGACATTCAGTCACAAGCCCAGCCATTTCATTCCCCGCATTCTCTCTCAATTCAAAAATATCTCGCACTGCATTCAATGTCCGCGAAAACATATGTCTATTATGGACATGCACAATCACCCTTAGTTGATCAAAGAGACTCTCTATATTGTCCTTACTGGATGCAACATCGACAGTATTCGGAACCGGCACCAAAACACGGCCATAATACTCTCTTATAGAGCTGAGGACGACGGTTTCGGAAAAATCAGAGAAATTCAATTCTTCCATCTCACTTGCTGTTTCAATCACTCTCCCCAACCATTCATATACATCCACAATCACAGCACAACATTGGGTATGAATTACATCGCCTCGTTCAATGAGATCATCGCGGGGAGGAACAGATGCTAGAAATTTTCCCCTAATACAATTCTCAATGGCGTGCCTTCGAAACGAATCGACCTGTTCCATATTGATACCTGGAATCCGCATATGAGCACAAACACATTCGGCTATGAATGCACCCCCAACGGTTCCATCAGTTGCAATATCTCCGGCACAATCAACTAAGGAATCCACGATCGCTTGTGAGGCTTTTGGGAGCAACTCATTACCAATCTTGGCAACGTATTCCTCGTGCCCTTCGCGCAATTCGTTACCCAGAAAGAATAAATCAAGCAAATGTTTCAAATACTCAAGGCCTTGTTTTGGGGTCAACGTATCGATGGGCGGAGATTTGGTCAATTCACCATTCAAATACTCCACAATGATCCGCTCTCGTTTACCGCCCGAATCGGTCGACTCGGGGTACAACTCGAGGAGCAGTTTCAGGAGATCAAATCGATTGATAATTTGGATCTCTATGGCTGGGACAATCAGCGACTCCACTATACCCAAACAGTCGGTCGCAGCGCGACCGACAAGTGGGTACTTGCGAACAAACTTATTGGTGAAAAAGTCAGACCGGACTTTCAAATACGTTCGTAGACGATCTTCTGGCAAATACTTTGGATCCTTCAAGAGTTCGGGCAATAGGAGGATTTTCTCAATAAGACCAACAGTCTTCTCGAGCTTTATCAAGGCTTGTAATTCCTTTGTTTCTGGATGAGTGTTGCGACGTGACGTAATCAAATCAAGCCGGTTTCCCGATTGAGACAATTCGTTGGATAAATCAATCAAGCCAGACGATTCTGATCGAATTGAAACAACTACTTGAACTGCCTCTAGCAGTTTGTCACAATTGTTAAACAAGAGCATTCGAAGCTCCGATTCTGCTTCCTTGTATGAGCGCAAACTTTCCACTGATTTCGACATGAGAGAATCCGTCTTGAGTTTCTCCAGCTTACGTATATCATAGGGGTTCTCTGGTCCATTAACATCACTGGGTGATGCATAGTACTGTTTGAGCAACAGATTGATTCGTCCACTCTTCGACATAGGCGACTAATGTACATGAAATTGAAGTTGGGATGTAACAAAAAAAAACAATTTTTTCTAACATCTCTGTCATAATGTGTTTCTATATCTCCTGAATTGTGACGATGAAGCAAAACGAAAGTGATTATTGGTCGTGATAAAACGTTGACAGTGGTGGAGAAAGTACGCAGCATAATGTGTACAGCAAAAAATATTCTTCTCACAAATCAGTGTACAAACATACATCATGTTATACAGCGGAAAAATTGGACCCGAAAACATCATCACGACCAGTTCCTGCTTCCGCTGGAACTGCTGGTGATGGTGATTGTACTAGATCAGTTTCAAACACAATAGTGTTCTTCTCGTCATCATAAATGGGAGCACTCGTTTCAGTGTCGACAGATTTGCTTGGCGACGAAGAATTATTCAATACACGGCGAAGAGCTATAGACATCATCTTGTCGCGCACTTCGGAATCAATCTTCATTGCGCGTGTGTGATTATAATACTTTCGCAAGCAAATAAGTGAGATGAAGGAAACGAGGGAAAAGCAACCATTAACCAAAAAGTAAACGTCAAATCGGGCACCGAGAGGACTATCGATACTAATGCCATTAACAGCAGATCGACCTGGCTCATCAATAATCGATTGAAATCCCGCAAATTCGCACAACGCAAATATTGACCCGATAGAGTAAATGACCAAGAATAGTGAAACCGATACATTCTTCATCGAGCTTGGAGAATGGGAATAGCTCAGTTCGTATCCCGACGACATTATCAGAGACTGACCAATGGAAAATAAAACCAACATAGGGACCAGGTTGAAGATAGATACTTCATCCCGAATCGTAATCTCGGCGTCAAAAGACATGAGATAGCGAGAGAACCCATATGAAGCAAAGAATCCAGCAGCAATCATCAACGCAGCAAAACTCAATCGAGTCAAGTGAGTTGGTAGATTTGCATTGAATCGTTTACATATTGGCCATATAATTTGATTCAGCAACAATGATAAAATGACGGCACATACTGGCTCAACAAGCAGCAAAACTTCCTGTGGTAAGAGGTACTTATCATCCGAGACAAAAAAATTCGTTGGCCGTTTCAACCTGTACCCCAAACTTCTAAACGTAGTAAGCACCTGCATTTGACCACCATAAAGAGGGATCAATGCGGCAAATATTGGCAAAAGTCGTACCATAAGTCGTAGTTCATCAACAAGTTTATCCTCATATTTTCCACCATTGGATAGTTTGTTTGATTCAAATGATCGTGACTTGAGACAATCCCATACAAGTGCAAAGTTGCGTAAAAAGGATGATGAATGAACACATCTCTTTACATACAACAATGAACCTGATAGGAATGAAAAGTAACCAATACCACCAACAATAGCTGTTGATAATACAACGGTGTTAAGACCATATGAAGCATAGACAATAATGGCAATAAATATGCCCACAATTGCTCCCAAACTACCAATAGGGAGTATCAAGGAAAAGAAACGAGAACCCGACGAGACCTGCTGGGTGGGATGGAATTGCGAACCACCAAACGATGTTAAAGTTGAAGATAATGTACCTGCGCTCATTGCAACTAGACCAAACATAGCAAGCATCGAGCACCATACTAAACCAGCTGGTGCCGTTGTACCATGACCGGCTACAATTGCACTGACAGACAATCCAAACACAAACATGAAACCGAAAACAACAACCGAATTATAGCCACCCAAGTATCCATCCGATAATATTGATCCAAATATAGGCAACATATCTTGAAGCCCATAAAAGATCGCAATCAACAGATAACTCAGGGTCGGTAAATATGGATTCACGTTCAAGTTGCGCTCGAAAAACTTGTACAAGAACGTCTTCAACATATACATCGCTGCCCTTTCTAGTATATAAAAGCAAAATATGAATATACAAGAGGTCAACAGCGGCCTCCGCCTATACTTGAAAACATGCCCCTCCGGGCATGTCCAGGTCAATGGTGGAATCGAGGCCAACACACCACTCTTAGCCTCCGACTCAGCCATTAGAACCCTAGGAAGAGATTATGAACAGTTCAAAGAGCACTATCTAGCACAAACATAAACATGTCAATAAATGATAGAAATATGAGACGGGATCAAAAAGAACAGACACAAAGGCTACGAGACAGAACATTCTGATTGCAGAAAGTACTCCTCTGATACATCCGGAAGCTGGGGACGGATGGATGGGTTTTAGAAACACCATAAACATCCATAGCCAATCCAGTCTCGTGCACCTCGCTAAATTAGATCAAGACAGGACGCCGATAAATTTTTACGCTGTAACTCTCATGCCATCTACTGTAGCCTTCAAATGCCCGTTCAACACGTTGTAGTCATAACGTTCAACAGAGAGCTGACTCACGACGAACAGCAGTCGCTGCTCCAGGATGCGCGCGCCATGAAAAACGCGATTATGCATATTCTGGATCTAAAATGTGGTATTGACATGGGTCTAAATGGGACTCCAGGCAAGATGTTCTCATTAGCGGCCACATTCGATAGTAAGGAAGCCTACGTGACGTATCAAACTCACCCGGTCCATCAGGAGTTCATTTCAAAGCATATAAAGCCGGTCATGGCCGAAAGGAAAGCTGTACAGTTTGAATTCAGTCATTAGACGATTTTGCAATTCCTAATTGTTCTTTCATTATACTGCTGGTGAATTACGAATGTTAATTGGGCTCATCTCATCTATTTGGCTGGAAGTTCTCCGTTCGTCTCCCGCTCTTTGTCGGTTCTTATGGCGACAAAGACTGTAGAAGAATATTCCAAGATAGATAGCGGCGAATGCATAAACAACAAAATCAAAAACGAACCCAAAGCTTGCATAAACGGTCCATATCCTTTCCACATTGTATGGGATTTGAAACTCAACTACTCCATTGTCACTTCGCGATTGGTACGCAAGAGTGTTGCCGTAATAGTCCCATAATCCGGAGGGTCCTTGGGACCCACATCTGGTCAAATATGTACCCATTTCTATAGCCCTAAAAGAACTGCTTACTCCGTGCCAGCGCCCTATAAACCCCCAAGTGTTGGCGGGCTGGATCATCAGTCCGCCTGCCCCCGTTTGCGCCATTGAGTTCCGCACAAATAACGGAAAATCATAGTCAAAACATATTCCTGCTGTAAACTCGCCTATATTTGAAGCCTTACCGGAAAGCATGTATTTTCCTGTCCCGGGAATAACTCCAATCTCAATGATCGGCACTGGATGAAGCTTTGCGTACTCACCAACCTCACCAACCACTGGGTCGATCACCATCAGATTGTTATACTGTGAATCGTCATTAATATTGTTTGGATACGCCCATACGGCATAAGTGGACACAATTGTGGTATTGTACCTCCTACTCACTTCTGAGACATTTGCAATAAAATCCGACAGCCTGGGTTCTTGCCATATTTGGGGATTCGGGATTGTGCGATCGTCATAATACGGAACTTGCTTAGCGGCCTCTGTCCACATAATAAACTGTACAGTTGGATTAGACTCCAGTAGAGCCTCAGTTAAATCCAAGGCATCCGCTTCGTTGCCTACAATCGTGACACATGCGGCGTTCACCCAATCGGATGCTGGGATAGCGGTGTCCTCGATCGTCAACTGGTACATGTAGGGAGCCAAGAGACGGATTGAACCGTACAACCAAGTGATAAAGAACAAGGATATCCCAAAAAGTTTCGAAAACACACGACGAGGTTCCCTGTGGGGGATATCTCGGTCAATAACGAGGACATGCGCTACACATACTCCCAAGGTAAGGACAATCCAGGTCAGAGACGACAACCCAAACAATGAAACCACTTGAATAAACGATTGCCAATCATAGAATGCATATCCAATGTTTGTAAGAGTACCAACGGGTGTAAAGTTACCCATAACAGAGAACACAGTCGTGAGAAGGGTTGGATAGGTGAAGATATACACTTTGCCTGGGCTCCACGAAACAAGATGATTATGAATAACTGCAAGGAGAAAGAACGCATGTCCAATCGCCATATCGATACCCACAATGTATCCGAAACTTGTCCAATCCCAATCAGACGTGTTATCGTCACGGAACACTAGGGCCATACTGAAGGATAAGACAAAACTCACAAGGATCGTTCCCAACCAGCGGAACCACCAATTATGTGTCCAGTGAATAAACACAAGAATACCTGTTTGGAAGAGTATGATTAATGGGCTGACTGGCTGGTACTGATTGAAAAATGCACACAAACACGTTCCACACAAAACCAGTATCGATTTGTATCGATCGAACACTGAGCGAGTCGTGTCATCAGGTAAGGAGTACGGTGGTGGCGATGGGGACAATGGCACATTGTCTGGAGCAGGGTACACTTGTACCGGCGGTGGTGGGGGTTTATTCCCAAAGGAGTATGTTCTGAGCTCCTGGTTCATTCTAGGGAAGGCCATATTTTGGGGGAAATGAAACACAAAATAGTGTAGGAGGCTTGGGCAATTAATTTAGACAGTTTAGCGCGAGTGTCATAGACTGTATCTTCCATTTCCAGGCTAACATTGTTTGAGCACCGGCAGTGCTCCAGGCGGGATGACAAATAATCTATACATGAAAGTGCTTCTGATAAGATTGAGGACCGTTTAGAAACCTGCGCTGTGTTCTGATGCGTGGGAGCATTCGTAGAAGGCAAAGAACACTCAAGCTCGGCAAAGTGTGTCCGATACCCGCGAGGTGCACGTTTGTCATGCGAATCTAGCAATTCATTAAGTCGTGAAATCGTGGCCGATTTGACATCACTGATAAGCACATACCAGAGGCGACACACAAGGGGAGATTGAAATACGAAAGAGTGTATGCCAACGGCCAACGTTCGAGCATTTGTTCGCCCACTAACAACCTTATGTGTTCCGTCTGATACAATAATGACTTCAATCAGCTCATTACGATCTGAGTTGTTGTATATAGCCAAATATATTGGCCTACTATAATGAACACGCATGCTCCTTGGTATATGCAGTTCGACGAACACATGAAGATATTCCGAGTTCTCGTCCCCAGTTTTCATGTACTTTGTAATACCTGATATCAAAACCATATTGTTATCGATAAGTGCCGGTTCCCGATTAAATTGCGGTAATGACGATGAAAAAGCCCTTTGATGTTCCCTCGGCATCGAGCGGAACTCGGTAGGGACAGCATCGGTGCCACTTTGTAAGTCGCTTTCGCCTGGGATTCGCATGAACCTCGAAAATGTAAAAAATCAGTTTCATTTCATTTACTGTACTCACATTGATACACGACTAATTCCACACTAACGACTAAGCTTGTCTAACTGTCTATCAATATGAATTCTATTTCGCATCGCGATAACATTATAGGTCGCCCTTTCATGTATTGGCAGATCTTCCAGCTGTGAGGTGCACCACGCTTCCATCTGTACCAAACTTGTGGGGCTCGTCGCAACGATACGAGGGAAAGGGATCCATCGCATCATCAGAATGCCACAATCGAACAATCCAAGGACGACTGGATGAGCAATATTCAGAGGAGAGAGGGATGCCGGAAGAGGGAGACTACCTTGTGACTGGAGTTTGTCCGATATTTGTTTCATCGATTCTATCACAAATACCATGTATTCCATCCTACTAAGGGATCCTCGGAGGGACTGCGTGGCAACTGACTCATTAATGAGCTTATCCATCGCGATCTGGAATGCTCTTGTTTCTTCTGATAAAACACCGTCTATCAACGAATCCCTCAGAACAACATCTCGCTCATACACGAGAGGGTCAACTTGTAATTCTTTTGATTCCGAGGAGGGCCGGTTCTCCTTCCCAGACCGATATCGCTGCTCCTGTTCCATGTCTTTGATTTTCTGTTGTTCTCGTATCGTGGTGAGTGGTACAAAGAACTTTTCTAGCAAACCTACCCGACCAGCGCATAACCTATGGATAGTGTCCACCTGAACTGAATCAGATAAGAGAAAGGGGACGAATACCTTCTCCACAGCCTCCTGAGGTAAATCATTGACTTCGATAATATTCCATTCACGATGGTCGTCTCCGCAAACTGTCCAAATGGAAGTCAATGGATCATTGCACTCGATGATAACATTGAATGATGGGTTCATGAAAGGGTCAAGTAAACCCAAAGAGTTTCCAAGCCGTTCTGTATGCAACAAGCATAAGCAAGCTGGTGCGTCATCAGATTTAAGTATATCCATAAAGAGATTAACTTCGGAATGGTAGTCAGCTGTCAGTCGGATTTGAGGTAGAACTTCCGCGACGGTCGATTGAGAATTCATTACTCGAGACCAAGATTCTTCAATCGATTGACACGATTTAGTAATGTGGCTCCATAGAGGTTTCGTCGCGATATATGTGGAGAAGCGATGCCCGAAATCGTGGCAGTGATCCAAACACAGCTTTAACAAACGCGATGGATCTAGTTGTAGTGCAATTTGCCTCGATATTTGATTGACTACGTAGCTCATGAATTCCTCACGGGCTCCGACTTCACTAAGCGGCCTTGTGTGGTTGAAATCAAGTATGATTACAACGTTTGACATCGAATGTGACAGTTGATTTCGCTTCGAAACCACTCGATATAAAGCCTCGGACTTTCCGCTTCCTATTCCTCCGTTGAGGAGATGAAAGCCTGCTTTACTCGCACCAACAACTTCTGAAAGAGCGTTCGTCAACGTTGGTCGCTCTACGAAGGGCCAGTTGCGCATAGGCTTGGCTTTAAGAGAACAAAACCGCCGATGGATCACTGTGCGAATCATTTTTTCCTTCTTCGAGTTTTGTGACAAACCTTTGTAAATGTCGTCACCAAGCTCACCACCGCCAATTAGTCACTGGGTTCCCGACGAAGAAGGTGCTGGATGTTCTATCTGCCACGCTGAATTTTCTCTCACACGAAGAAGGCATCATTGTCGAAAATGTGGATCACTCGTTTGTGGGTCTTGTTCTGATCATTTCATTTCACTTGACCACACGGTCTCTGCTTCTCCATCCTCAGCTCCTGTTCGTGTCTGTGATAGATGTGAAGTCACGCTGCGTCAGAGCACCAAACAGTTGTCCGAAGAAATGGATGTTAGTGACCAAATCGGTGCATCCCTGAAGTTATCATTAAAGGAGAAAGTACATGAACTTGAGAAGTTTCAGGCGTTACTATTGCAAGTTGTTGAATCTAGTGATTCGCATCCATCAGGTGAGGAGAATGATAAGCGAATGGATCAATTCATGGATTGTGTTCACAGTGTGTGCGCCCGTCTACGCGAAGTCTCATCTTCTTATTCGGATGTTAAGATGGCCAGCAAAGACTTGGACACTGAAATCCGTGCTGTAGCCCAGCGATGTATGCGTTCAGAGTCTATAGCGCGAGACGCAGTAGAGATATCAAGGGATATTGAGAAGTTTTCCAAACAAATCGGATCGCAGGATCGTTTGATATTGCAACTCAACGAGCGAATTCAGAGGCTTAGTTGTACTCCGCCAACTTCACCACCGTCTTCACCCCCACCTAGGCGATCATCAGTTCAATCACCAGCATCCCCAGTGCAACGCTCAACCTTAACGAGCTCTTCAGTCTCGGAGGTTCGCCCTGATGATCCGACCACAAGTATTGTTGAACCTTCAATAAACGTACGTCAAGTATTAAAAGCTCTAGTAAGAATTTAAAAACCATTCTGACCCTTTGCCCTCTCCCATATTACCTATTAGATGCATCATTCGTCTTCACTTGAAGCGGCTGAAGGTAGACATCACGACTTTGCGTATGTGGGTCGAGGAGTTGGGAGGAAAGAACCCATCCAAATCAGTGATGATGAATCGGCTTATGGGTATAACACGGGTGACATGTTTTTGATTCCCCCTCATTACCGAGACGATGTCAAGTCGGTTATGATTCCTCGAGGATTGGTGACTGATAGGATCGAGAAATTGGCCATGGATATTCGTAACTTTTATGGCCCAACTGAGGAATTGCACTTGATATGCATTCTGAAGGGTTCGAGAGGGTTCTTTAGTCATCTCGTTGAATGCCTCAATCGATTGTACCAGTACACAGACGGTCATATCCGACCACCGTACATGGAACACTATGTCCGGATCAAGTCGTACGTGGACGCCTCCAACACAGTTCGTGTTAATATAATGAGTGACGATTTGTCGGTATTGAAGGGGAAGCATGTCCTGATTGTTGAAGATATTATCGATTCGGGTAAAACGCTGAAAACGTTTTGCCGCTCACTTTTAGACTACCATGTGCAAAGTCTTCGTGTGGCATCTCTAATTGAGAAACGGCGGGACATTCCAACACTTCGCGCCGACTTTGTAGGGTTCAGCTGCCCCTCAAAATTTATTGCCGGCCACTGCATTGACTACAATGAAATGTTCCGCGATCTTGATCATGTGGTGGTGCTCAACGATGAGGCCATTGAACGGTATAAGAAATAAGGTGTTAGTAATGTTTTTAGACACACTTTGGAGCAAGACGTTATACAGTATAGATGAAGATGCATGCACAGTCATATTCTAATGAGTGGCACCACTATTCTTGTATTTCTCAATACCTTCGGGAGACAGAACAGCGATGTGTTCAAGGTCCCTGAACATCTCGTTGTAGTCTAAGCAGAAGCCTACAATAAACTCTGGGGGAATAAGGAACCCACAAAAATCTGGCTTCAAATTCCAACTAACAGACTCCTTGGGCAAATTCTTCAACAACAACGAAGCCAAACGAACTGTGCGAGGTTTGAATTGCAGCAAATGACGACAGAAAAACGATAAACTTCGACCTGTATCAATGATATCTTCAATAACCAAAACGTGCTTGCCTTGCAATGTGGCCAAATCATCTGCCATAACTTGAACCTTACCCGTCGATTCCATTCCTGAATACGACTTCAGTCTCACGTAGTGCTCGATATACGGTGGGGTCTTGTGTCCTGAGGTGTACCTGCGAATCCGATTCAGTACTTCAACAAGCGCTGAAAAGAACCCTCGGCTCCCCTTTAAGACGCAAATGATGTGAAGTTCTTCATCACCATAAGTTTCGTAAATATCCATCGCCAGCTTCTCGATGCGGTCAAGGATGACTCCTCTGGGAATCATCACATTCTTGATGTCATCCCTGTAATGGCTCGGAATGAGAAAATGATCCTTATCATAGGCATAGACGTTTTCATCCGATGGTATAACGATGTATGGTTTGCAGTCAACTCCCTTTCCTATATCATCTTGATTCTCTGTCATTGATATAGACTACGTGAATGCGATTGAATTGATTCTAGTGTCTCGGGAATAAGTCTAAGATTCGGTCGTGAAATTTTCGGACCTCTTCGATTGTCACGACATGGTCAAGAAGAAGGAGGAACCAGTTGATGAGCAACGTCTCAGAATCGCTATCGTTTCAGAAGACAGGTGTAAGCCGAAGAAATGTATGCAGGAGTGTCGCAAGTCCTGCCCAGTTGTACGCACAGGGAAACTGTGTATTGAAGTCGGAAAAGACAGCAAAATTGCTTTCATATCTGAAGCCCTTTGCATCGGTTGTGGTATATGTGTGAAGCGCTGTCCATTCGAGGCTATTCAGATTATCAATCTTCCGAAGGACTTGGGGAGTGAAACAACACACCGATTCGGCCCGAACTCGTTTAAGTTGCACAGACTTCCAACTCCTCGCCCTGGCCAAGTCCTTGGTCTTGTTGGAACTAACGGTATTGGAAAATCCACCGCACTCAAGATCTTGTCTGGTAAGTTACGCCCGAATCTCGGCCGTTTCAACGATCCACCTTTGTGGCCCGAGATTATTTCTCATTTCAGAGGATCCGAGCTTCAGTCGTACTTTACCAAGATTAACGAGTGCCAACTGAAGGCAACTATGAAACCTCAATTCGTGGACAAGATCCCACAATCAGTCAAGGGTAAGGTTGGCGATATTCTCGCAAAGGTTGATGAGATGAATATTCGAAAAGAGATGGCCGAAAATCTAGACTTGTCTCATCTTCTTGAGCGTAATGTTGATGAATTGTCTGGTGGAGAGCTTCAAAGGTTCGCTATCTGTGTGACAGCTGTTTCTAACGCTACAGTGTATATCTTTGATGAACCAACATCGTATTTGGATGTGAAGCAAAGAATCAAATCTGCGCATGTGATTCGAAGTTTGTTGCGCGACAGTAACTATATCATTGTGGTTGAGCACGATCTTTCTGTTCTCGATTACTTGTCTGATTTCGTCTGTTGTTTGTGGGGAACTCCTGGAGCCTATGGTGTGGTCACACTACCATTCACTGTTCGTGAAGGTATCAATATCTTCCTGGAAGGTTTCATCCCAACAGAGAATATGAGATTCCGTGACTTTGCCCTTAATTTCAAATTGGGTGAACAAGTGGATGCCCCACTCGTCAAGCGTATGGATGCTCGTCCCTACCCGAAACTCAAGAAACAGCTTGGAACATTCTCACTCACTATTGAAGCTGGCTCGTTCAGTGATTCTGAGATCATTGTACTCATGGGCCAAAATGGTACCGGAAAGACCACCTTTATTCGTATGTTGGCGGGTCTGTTGAAGCCCGACGTCGCCGAGGGTGAAGAGATGCCCGAAATTCCAGAGCTCAATGTCTCCGTGAAACCCCAGACCATCACCCCCAAGTACGATAAATCTGTCCGCGAATTGCTCTACTCGAAGATTCGTGACCAGATCATGCATCCTCAGTTTATTGCGGATGTCATGAAACCTCTTCAAATTGAACAACTCATGGACCAGCAAGTTCAGGATTTGTCTGGTGGAGAATTACAGCGTCTTGCCATTGTCCTAGCGCTAGGTAAACCTGCCGATGTGTACTTGATTGATGAACCTTCGGCGTATTTGGATGTTGAGCAAAGAGTGATTGCTTCCAAGGTTATCAAGAGGTTCATTCTGCACTCGAAAAAGACCGCATTCATTGTTGAGCACGATTTCATCATGGCTTCATACCTTGCCGATCGCGTCATTGTGTATGAAGGTTCGCCAGGGCGTGACTGTGTTGCCAATAAACCTGTTTCCCTCGTTCAAGGAATGAATAAGTTCCTTGCAGCCCTGGAAATCACCTTTAGACGAGACCCAACAAATTTCCGCCCAAGAATCAATAAGTTTGAGTCTATCAAGGACAAGGAACAAAAACTCAGCGGTAATTATTTCTGTCTCGAAGAGTAACAACTGTATGTAGCTGTAGAGAAGGCCTATATAGAAGATTCGCACAAAAAAATTTTTTTGCCGCTTTTAATGACTATATCATCAAGAACAGAAACCATGAGAAGCATGATTGTGTGCGTTGATGGATTATGTTACCTTTGTGACAAAGTCCTCCAGTTCATTGCTCGCAACAATACAGAAGCTCAGTTCATGTGGATTCAGCATCCAAAGACGGGTGAGCTCATGGTCAAACTTGGTGTCCCCGATCTGGACACCGTTAAAGAGTCCATGGTTGTGATAGACGATGGAAAAGTATATAGGAAAAGTGATGCCCTGATTCACGTTTTAGGCTCAATGCATTTCTTTCTGTTTCGCTTGATTGCGTTCATCCTCAACCTGATTCCCCTCATTATCCGCAACACGATCATTCGATTCGTTGCTAGCCGTCGATACAAGATCTTGGGAGCGAAACCGCTTCTGGGCGTCCCAGACAAGAATTTGGCGCCACGTTTCCTCCATGAAGTATCCCTGAATAAGTAGAAGTTGTACAGTCCTTCTGTTCTGTTATGCATGCGTTGTATTCTCTAGACTCAGATCATCCATGGTTCACGATATTCACGACAAACATAGACATGGATATAACGACATGGTCGTGTGCGTGGATGGGAAGTGTGTTATGTGTGATGGCATGACCCAAATGATTGCCCATTTCAGTCCAGAGGCGAAATTCATGTGGGTACAACATGCCTCTACTAGCGAGCTCTTGACAGAGCTTGGTGTGACAGATTTCGACCCTACCAAAGAGTCAATGGTTGTCATCGATCAAGGCGTGGTGTTTAGACGAAGCGATGCGGTAATTCGGGTGTTTTCCTCATTCACCTCGATTTGGTTCCGAATCATTGCTTTTGTTATGAGTTTCATCCCCTTGTATGTACGTAACGTCGTTCTGCGAGCTGTAGCTAGCCGCAGATACGCTATTGGAGGCAAAAAGGAGACATGCGGGCTTCCTGATAAGAAGCTCCGTTCCCGATTCCTCCACGCAATGTAAATAACAGAACCCCTCTAATGAGTTGTGTCTTCTCCTATAATCCTTTATCCTTAGTGGTGATGTCGTCATCCAACCCTGTCTTGGTTATCGATGGTGTATGTGCAATCTGTAATGGATTCGCGCGATTCGTGGACCGGTATAACCCGCAATGTCGTTTCATGTGTGCACAAAACGAACAGACGATTGAAGTACTCAAAGCTCATGGTATCTCGGCAGAAGATGCCATGACCAGTATCGTTTTGATCCAAGAAGGAACGGTGTTTCGAGGAAGCGATGCCTTCATTCAGGTTTTGCTAGGTATGAATACGTTGTTCCGGATACTAGGGATCCTGATGAAGATCTTGCCCAGATTCATCCGGGAGACGGTGTATGGTGCTGCCGCCAGTAATAGGTATAGATTGTTCGGGAAGCGAGATAGTTGCTCGATTCCCTCTATAGGTATGAGGAAGAAGTTTCTTCATCCATTGTGAAGCTGATGGTTTGGGAGTTAGCAGTACTGTACTAGTCATCGAAAACGCTTGATATATAGAATTTGATTACCCTAGGGACTAATAAAATTGCTTTCGATTAATCATGTGCAGCAACTACTCGTTTGGGTCCCCTGAGAACCTCCACCGTCCAATCTTCGTGCTTGACCACTACTGCTTGAACCTACTGGCATACCCACCTTGATACCATACGAATCGTTACTGAGATCGTATGCTCCAGACTGGATATTATCGTAGATCTTTTGGGCTGTCCTGAGGAACGCCTCCTCAACATTCTGAGCAGTCTTCGCTGAGGTTTCCAAAAAGACAAGACCATTGTCATTCGCAAACTTTTCACCCTCTTCATAAGCCACCTCTCTCTTTTCAAGATCCGATTTATTACCGATCAACATTATTACCATCTTGGGATTCGCATGCTGCCTAGCTTCTTCCAGCCATCGGGTCAAATGATTGAATGTGTCCCTCCGAGAAATATCGTAGACTAGTAATGCGCCAGTGGCTCCTCGATAATAGCTCCTGGTGATTGAACGAAACGATTCCTGACCAGCAGTGTCCCAGATTTGTAATTTAATCTGTTTACCACCGATATTTACCAACCGTGCACCGAATTCAACTCCGATTGTTAGGTCGTGATCCGTCCTGAAGCGCTTGTCAGTGAATTGTAACAACAAACAAGATTTACCGACACCTGGAAAGTATGAAAGGGAAGGAATTGTGTCTACGTACCCGTATCACCGATGATGATATACTTGAATAGATACGCGTACGACATGATCAGAGAATGTAAAAACCAGATGCAGTCAGTTCGCTTTTTTTGTTCGCTGAATAAATCACCTTGTGTTTTGTTCATGTAATCGTCTATCGTATAATCAACTACCAAATAATACTGGCCCTAGTCTTCTTTCCCATATTCAATTTACTATGGCGTCACGGGGCTCAATGAAGCTTACAATGGAGGATGTGTCCAAGCACAACTCCGAAGCAGATTGTTGGGTTGTTGTTGATGGGGTTGTTTATGACGTAACAAAATTCCTAAAAGCTCATCCCGGTGGCAAGTCAATCCTGTTAGCTTATGCCGGTAAGGATATTACAAATGAGTTTTACGATTTTCATTCGAGAGATGTTCTCGAGAAGTATGGTCCTAAATTGAAGGTAGGTACAATTGGGGAAAACGGAAATGTCCCGCTTTCCGAAGCGAGAAAGGCAATTGATATTTACACTCCCTTTGCGGAACCAACATTCCTTAGAGGTTGGAAGAGTCCGTTCTATAAAGAGCACCATATTCGTTGTCGAAACGCTGTCCGCTCATTTATTTATGACACTCTTCGCCCCCTTGTTGAAGGTTGTGATGAGAACAACGAAGACCCTCCCGCTGAGGCTTTCTTGGCTTGTGGTAAGGCGGGTATTATTGCGGCCCGTATTGGTCCGCCAGCTATCCCTTACGTGAAAGAACTTGGAATCCAACTTCCCGGTGGTATTAGTCCTGATGAACTCGACTATTTCATTGAATCATTGACCAATTATCAACTTTCAGCATGTATGAACCACGGTATCTCAGACGGCCTTGGGGCAGGCCTCAATATTGGTCTTCCCCCAATTATCCATTTTGGAACCCCTGCCCAAAAGAAAAAATACGTGCCACCAGTACTGCTTGGACAAAAACGAATTTGTCTTGCTATCTCTGAGCCTGCTGCCGGTAGCGATGTTGCGGGTATGCTTACCACAGCAAAACTGTCCCCTGATGGATCTCATTATATAGTGAACGGTATCAAGAAATGGATCACTGGGGGAACTGCTGCAGATATTTTTGTAACAGCAGTCCGAACAGGAGGTCCTGGCCACAATGGTCTCTCATTCCTTATAATTGAGAGATCAGAGGGAGTAACGACCAACAAGATCAAGACATCGTATTCAGGTGCCGCATCAACTGCACTAGTTATGTTTGAGAACGTCAAGGTTCCAAAGGAGAATTTGATTGGCCCTGAAAACTCTGCTTTCAAAATGATTATGGCAAACTTCAACCACGAGCGGTGGATGATTGTTCATTGTTGGTTGGGTAAAATCCGTACCGCTGTCGCCGATTGTTATCGCTGGTCAATGCAAAGAAAGGCGTTTGGTCGTCGTCTAATTGATCAGCCAGTGATCCGGTACAAACTTGCTGAAATATCCGCCGCAATTGAGTCGCTTGAAGCATGGAATGATTCAATCACATACCAAATGTGTAATATGGAATACAAGCGACAAGCAACGGAACTTGCTGCCCCAATCGCCTTACTAAAGTTTTACACAACCCGTGTAACGGCAATGATTGCCGATAATGCAGCACAGATCTTTGGTGGCCGAGGTGTTACACGTACTGGTATGGGTAAGAACATTGAGGAGTTCAATAGAGCTTACAAGATCGTGTCTATCTATGGAGGAAGCGAGGAAGTGTTGGCCGATATGGCTGTTCGTCAATCTGTCGGTATGTTGGATGCCCAAATCGCTAAAGGCAACAAGAAGGCTATAGTAATGTCCCGCTTGTGATCAAAAAATATATCTAGAAACAATCAGAGTTTGAGATTGAAATGACAAAGGGTCTCTGTGATTATAGTTTTTAAATGTCTGCATCAATCACGAATCGTTCTTCTGCGGAGGCAAACTCAACTGATGCTCGTTCTTTGAGATCGTTCTCGTTGACCGAGATTGCCACCCACAACACCGAGAACTCTTGCTGGTTAGTGGTTGACAACCAAGTATACGATGTTACGAAATTTTTGAAATCTCATCCTGGGGGGAAGTCGGTTCTCCTCGCGTTGGGTGGGAAAGATGTTAGTGGTGAATTTTACGATTTTCATGCCCGGGACGTTTTGGAAAAATACGGCCCAAAAATGCTCATTGGGAAAGTTGAAGGCACTGATTCAATTGGAGATGTCTCTGGTATGAAGTCTTTGCGATGTGAGCTCGATACAGTGACCCCGTTTGCCGAATCAAGCTTTTTTCGCGGATGGAAAAGTCCATATATGCAAGAGCGTCATAAACGTGTGAAGCTAGATGTTCGTCGAATTCTTCAAACGAAAATCGCCCCCCTATGTGATGGTTGCGATGCCAACAATGAGGATCCACCAAATGAAGCGTATCTCGAAATGGGTAGTACGGGTCTGATTGCGGCACGAATGGGTAAATCAGTCATTAAATTTGTCAAGGAATTAAACATTCCGCTCCCAGGCGGAATATCACCAGACGAGCTCGATTACTTTACACGGTATATCGTTAATTGTGAATTCAATACGAACTTGTCATCGGGATTGTCGGACGGACTGAGTGCTGGTGTCAATATCGGTTTGCCACCGATCTTGTACTTTGGTAACAAGGAACAAAAGGCGAAATATGTACCATCAATTTTGCTTGGTAAAAAACGCGTTTGTTTAGCTATAACTGAACCCTCTGGCGGTTCAGACGTTGCCGGAGTATTGACCACAGCAAAATTGTCTGCTGATGGATCGCATTATATAGTGAGTGGGGTGAAGAAATGGATAACTGGGGGAACTGCCGCAGATGTGTTTGTAACAGCAGTTCGAACAGGAGGTCCGGGTCACAATGGACTTTCGTTCCTAATCATAGAAAGATCCGAAGGAGTAAGTACGTCCAAGATCAAGACATCGTACTCGGGCGCTGCCTCAACAGCTCTCGTTATGTTTGAGAATGTAAAGGTGCCAAGAGGGAATTTAGTTGGAGCAGAGAATTCCGCATTCAAAATGATTATGGCGAACTTCAACCACGAGCGGTGGCTGATTGTGCACACATTTTTGGGCAATATACGCAATGTAGTCGCGGACAGTTACCGGTGGGCGATGCAACGAAAAGCGTTCGGAAAACGGTTGATTGATCAACCCGTTATCAGGTATAAGCTCGCGGAGATGTCGGCGGCGGTGGAATCGTTGGAGGCCTGGACTGAGTCCATCACATACCAGATGGAGAAGATGGATTATATGGAACAGACAATAAAGTTGGCAGCGCCGATTGCATTGCTGAAATTCCACACTACAAGAACATGCGTCATGGTTGCGGACAACGCAGCGCAGATTTTTGGCGGGCGCGGTGTCACGCGAACCGGAATGGGAAAGCGCATTGAAGAATTTGTCAGATGCTACAAAATCGCCGCCATATATGGCGGTAGCGAAGAAATCATGGCTGATGTTGCTGTTAGGCAATCAGTAGCTATGCTCGATGCAAAGATTGCCAAAGGCGACAAGAACGCCGTCATTATGTCTCGGTTGTAAATAACAGGATATCAGGGACCGTGATTTGAAACTAACAACTACTATAAATAATAATACATATACACTGGAACACCCACTACGCATATTAGAACCAGCAACAACAAAATCCGCCGAAGCAACGGAGCGACATCGTATTTGAAAGCGTTTAGAAGCTGCTTGGACGTACTCCTCCGCGCGAAAACTAGAAAATACATTACGAGACCAATGTACATCCATATTCGGTTCCTGATTATGAACCGAAATATGGATTTTAGAATCCCGTCGGTGGAGAAAGGGTCGGTTTCAGTGACGGTTGTCGAAGATGCTATGGCATCCGGAAGGAACATGAATCTTAGAGCGACGGCGGTCGCTGCGACAACAATTACCGGAGTGTAATCCTTCATGTGAATTTTTCCGCTACATCCACTAGTACATACCATGCATGAGAACGAGGCACAACGATCCTTCTCGGCATACTTGCAGCACCCAACCCATCCTTAGCCTGAATAACGTATGTCCGATCCTACATGCAGTGTGATTCCTTGGGATGAAGAGTTGAGAAGGTAAGTAAAACATATTTTAACTTGATCTATATTCCTCCAGAATAGATAATCTTTGGAATTTGATCGATGATGCAGTACCAAGTCCAAGCACGCAGAATCGCGCGAGGGCCCCCTCGGGTGACCAGCTCTGGAATTCCCCGGTCACACAATCCCCGCAAATAGTTTGTTCATCGATTGGGGGAGGATCGATGTCGATTTTGGATTCGTTCGACGAATCCGGTTGCCGTACTCCAGCAAAGCTGCTTCCTGATACTGGGTACTCAGCGTTGCCTGCAACGAACCTGTCAAAAGACAATTTGGGGTCACCCGGTCAGGCATCGACTATCTATAGTAGCAGTGGAGACAATCGATCGTCAGTGTCAGAGGATAGTTTTTGCGATGATTTGATCAAGGTCCAAGCAGTGAATGATCGTCGTAATGCGGAGATATCCGCCCTTATAAAAGAGCATGGTCGTCGTGGAGATTTAGTCTCGTGCTGGAAAGTTTGGAATGGATTGGAGTTCCACCCAAATGAGATTACTTTGGGATGTATGGTTGACGCGCTTGTATCGAATCAAACAGTTGATCAAGCCGAATCGCTTGTGAATCAGTGGAAAAGTCGAGGTGTGTTTCCGAATACTGTTGTTTATTCGACCTTGATTCATGGATGGGCGAAGCAAAACAATGCATCTCGTGCAATGGCAATTTTTGATCAAATGAAGAGGGAACATGTACAATGCAACGCTGTTACGTATAATTGTATGATCCACGCATGCGTTCGCGCGGGCGAGATGCAATGTGCATTGGATCTCTTGTATTCGATGAAGACAGGTGTCCGTCCGGACAAGTTTACGTACAGCACAATAATCAAAGGATACTGCGGTCAAGGTGATATCGATAACGCTCTTTTTTTGTTTGAATCTATGCTCACGGAAGGTCTTGCACCTGATCTTGTTATTTACAACACTCTCCTTGATGGATGTGTCAAGACGCGGTATAACGAAATGTGTGATCAGCTATTGGAAGAAATGGTTTCCAAGTGGGGTATATGCCCGAATTCGTACACGTTATCGATTTTGATAAAGCGGTTTGGCCGACAGGGTGATTTGATAAGAGCCGTTGAATTGGTCGAACTCTTTCCACGGAAGTACGGGTTTCGTGCTAATGCTCACGTATGGACGTGTTTGATTAGTGCGTGTGTTTCTCATGGCAGATTCAGTATTGCCGAGGCAGTGTATTGGTCGATGCTTGGGGATGCCAAGAAAGCCAAAGCCATTTTAGCGTTGGACGGAGGAATTGAGTATACGAGACCGGAGCATAAGAGAGCAGTGGACAATGCGCTGTCGCTGGCTTCAATGTGCCCACCAGACGCGAAAACTTTCGAGACGTTGATTCACGGATACTTGCGATACAATCAGGGAGAGCGAGCTATGGAGATTTTGAGAGAAGGAGCACGACGGCTTGGAGGATCTTACCAGCACTTCAGCAATCAGCTGGTTAATCAAGTGATCCAAGCTGCCGCGTCGTGCGCCACCAAATAGTGTGTGAGATTTCACTGAAATGAAGTACAACAGGAAGCTGACAAAAAATTTTGCTACGTAATGAAACAAGATCACCGTCATTAGAGGTGATTATGCAGCGAAAAATGTGTCATGAATGTTTATACAGTATGTGAAGGGTGTGACAAATTGATCTGCGGATAAATTCCCTAGGCTGATGTTGGAACGTCCGTATAGATGGCTGTATGTGCTTCATCCATCTTGACAGCGCCATACTTGGTCTCGAATTCGGGTGGGAGAAGCAAAGTAGCATAACTGATAGGAACAGTCTCAAGGGGAACCAACACAACAAGTAACTGGGAAAACAAACCAACTCGAACGGCTTCAGAGGGAACAACTTGAGGAACCGGCGCTGCCGGTTCTTCACTCTCTTCCTTCTCAGTATCGTCATCGACAATATCCAACATACTTCGCCAGTAAATGACAGCTTCTGAAGTGTCAGGGACATATGTAATCATTCCAGGACCCTTGAGCATTCGCTCCAGATCAGCTCTCTTTGCTTTATCTCCCGCCATAAACCAGTCGGGCACTCGGCTTGTTAGTTTAAAGTAAATGGGAGAATCCTTCCCTAAATTCGGGATAAACACATTCAAACACTTTTCATTGACAGACATCACCGTGGCACTGGCCACCAAAAAATCTTGCTTGTGCCGCAAATATATACAGAAAAACGATACATCACATTTCTCTTGTGCTTCTCGAGATTTCTTCTTCATAACATTGCATAAGTCACATTGGGATTCAATCGTGTTTAGGCCTTCCTGGTTAACTGCAGCAGTCCCCAGTAATCCACAGGCACCCAGCTCCAGCACTGCCTGAAGCTGACGATGAACCATTATATCAGGATACCTCCGAATCGGGGACGTAAAGTGAGTATAGTAATCAAATGCGAGGGCATAGTGGTGAATCTTGCCGGACCCAAACGAGCAATACTGAGCTGGTTTCATCGTCTTCATGACCAAAAACTCAATCAGTCGTCCTGCTTCGTTTCCGAGTCGTTCCTTGACAATCTGCAACGACTTAAACAGTTCGCGACTTGTTGCACCGCTCCAATCAGTGACCTTCAATTTGGTCCGAATTCGTTCAGATAATTCGCCAAAACTTTTTGGATCTGGAGGAGGATGACGACGCAAAACTGCCGAATCACCAAGTTCGCAAATTTTCTTCGCCACCACTTCATTCGACAACAACATGAGTTCCTCAATCATCCAATGACTCGCGGAATGTGATTCATATTCATAGCTTTCAGGAACATCAGTCTCGTTCAAATGGAAGCGCATCTTGGCTTTATCAATTCGAACTGATCCATACTCAAATCGGCGAGCTCGCACTTTGCCACATACATTGTACAGCAAGAAAACGTCCTCAACAAGTTTATCCCATGAGTTTTTGGGTTCACCAAAAACAGTTGGGCGATCCTTCACTGGAATTTCTTTTCCGTCCAAAATATCTTGCACTTGATCGTAATTGAACCGACAACACGACGAAATAATTGTCTTGGCAAATCGAGGACCATTAGGGTCCCTAGAGTCCAGTATCACCTCACCAGTGGCTCGTCGAATTCGGTACCATGAAGTAAAGGTGAATTTGGCTTCATTTGGGTTCAACGAACACAAACCGTTCGATAATCCTTCCGGGAGCATTGGGTATACGCGATGGGCCAAGTAAACCGAAGTACATCGTTGTTTGGCAATCTTGTCCAACTACAAGGGGAGATATACAATACGAATAGGTATGAAAAAGCGTGTATATCAGCGACGCAGAAGTTAAGGTCTCTTCACATGGGATATCAGACCTATCATTGAGTATTTAACGTTATTTCATCATGAAAAATCTTGTCACACAAAACGGATACGTACCTCTGAGTTCTCCTTGACATAATGCGAAACGTCGGCAATATGGACACCAACTTCAATGAATTCTCTATTAATTATATCGACATGAATGGCATCGTCGAGATCACGAGCAGTTGCTGGATCAATTGTAAACACTCGCTTGTGCCGGAGATCGATTCGAGATTTACTTTCAGCCTTGACTTCATCGTGAAAATTCGACTGCATTTGCTCCACCTCATCATGAACAGATTTCGGAAAATCAATCTCGTGATCCTGAAGACCTGCTTCAGCAAGGCACACTTTTGCCTCCACCTCCGGTTCCCCAACTTTGCCATACGCAACGCCCTTGATTCGCCCAAGCGGAAGAGCTCCGTTTGTTTGCCACTTCATTACCTGAATCGGATACAAGACGGACGGGTCAAGTTTGCCGGGAAGATTGAGAATCTTCATAAGCACGTCATTCACCTGGATGAGAATCCACGGAATACGCTTGTCCACTGGGATCGCTCGGATCAGTTTGTCTTCGGGACCTACCATACCCACTTGTTCGGGGGTTTCGGCAGATGCATTACGGTTCGGTTCCAATGAACACGCATACACTCGAGACTTCCATATGGCATTCGACACATATACCACTCTACCAGTCTTAATGATACCCGGAGGGGGCTGAATTTGCGCAAGGGACTTCCCACTGATAAAGGATGTCGAAGGGCTTACTTTGGCTGAGGCACCAGCTTCAAGTAGGAGTTCATCTCTGTCAGCGTCTGGAACACTGACCCCGAGAACACCACCGACTTTCGTTGAATCCACTCCACCTTCTTGCTCCTCCTCTGATGTTGTACGATGCCAATCTGATTCAGGGTAGATCTCTACGACGATCGAGTCACCATTGAAAGCTCGATTCCGGTCCAATTTTCCTTTGATTAGAATGTCATCCTTGCCCGTCACGCAGAACCCATCACTCGGGCGCTTCGGGTTCACCCGCAATACCCCGGCGGCATACCGCCCGCTCTTTATTCCTTCATCCGCCATATCAGATGATACGTATTCCTCAAATTTCTTCGACATTTCTTCTTAACTATTCGTAAGCGATTACCGAAGAAGACGAAAAAATTTTGTGTGTTCATATGGTTGGACGACCTGATATTTCACCCGTTGCGCACTCGCCGGCGGCGTATCTGGAAGCTGAAAACGAGCGCCTCAAGCACGAAATCGTCTTCATCCTAAACGCAATAGATGCTGAATCAAGACGAAATGCTATATATACTTGTGGAAGTCGTCAGAATACTGCTGACTATCGAGCACGTGAGGAGATGAAACGAGAACTAGATCTCACGAACGAGCGCATCGCGAAACTCCGCACCACGATCGATCGATCGCATCAGATGTCGACATTTCGATCTATTGAAGATCACATGCGGGCGACGAAGAAGGAGCTCGCGCTCGTGAATGGTGAAATTCAAGTGCTTCGCGAAGAGGCGATGCGCCAGAAACGTGTATTGGAGGGAAATCATTCCCATCAGCTTCTCAAAAGCCTGGAACGGGAGATCGCGAATGAACGCTTGATTCATACCCAACTTAGGAAAGAGGCCCTCAAGATTGGTCCCTCGTGTCATGTATACTCAAAGTCTGTTACAGTATCATCATGAATATCGTCATCAAATTATAACGCACTACGTCTATAATCAATTCCCTCACTATATCACAGTACCTGTTCCGCTTACGCTCATTCGCTAGACATATGTTCCCATGATGCAGTGACACTGTCGGGATGATTGGGGCATTCAAACACTTGAATGCATCCATCAGATCCCCATTCCACAGGCACATTGTCCATTGAATCA
>Ga0214917_10001916_pt1 | contig 26074 bp, 20 predicted proteins | sample LL_1208_BB_MetaG_FD_177983 | JGI IMG/M metagenome (GOLD analysis project Ga0214917, IMG submission 177983) | Freshwater microbial communities from Lake Lanier, Atlanta, Georgia, United States - LL_1208_BB | ecosystem: Environmental > Aquatic > Freshwater > Lake | place: USA: Georgia | collected...
TTGTAACAGAATCACACCATCTGTGGCACGTGCCAAGATAGCGGAGTCAGTAACAGGCAGCATCGGGGCTCCATCGAAAACGACGTAGTCGTATTTCGCGCGCATTTTTTCAATCAGCGCAACCATGTGATCACTACCCAAGATCTCACTTGGATTAGGCGGGATAGGACCTGAAGCTAACACATCCAAAAGTCCGCGATTCCAAGGAATGACTGCCTCTTCTAATGTCGTTCTGCCCGAAATAACGTTTGTTAAACCGAACGAGCCATCAATTCCCAGGTAATCTGCAGCGCGTGGCCTGCGAAGATCGGCCTCAACTAAAATCACTTTCGAACCTGCTTGAGCCAAAGCAATTGCCAGATTTAATGATGTTGTCGATTTACCTTCACCTGGAAGTGCACTTGAGACCACCATTACCCTTGGCGGTTTATCAACATCAACGAATTGCAGGTTCGTTCGAAGTACACGGAAGGCTTCAGATCTAGGGCTTCGTTGGTCAAGTGTGGCAACCGGCTTTTCAACAGCCGAGCTATCAAAACCAATAACCGCGATTGGATTTAAGCCCGTCGCTGCCATTACATCAGCAAACGACTTTACTGAGTTATCCAGCACTTCTTGCAGAATTGCTAAACCAAATCCTAAAAGTGCTCCCAACAAAATACCCAATGCCAGATTTAGAAGAGGTTTCGGAGAGTCAGGCCCTTCAGGCAAACTCGCTTCTTGGACTACCGTGGCCTTTACGGGGCTAACGTCGCCGCTAGCCAGTGGTGTTTCAAGTTCTTGAATTACTTTAGCCAGCTGGGTCGCAACTGCGTTTGCACCCATTTGTGCTTTCTCGGGGTCATTAGATGTAACAGCTATGTTGATCAAGACAGTATCTAATGGGCTTGTCGCCGTAACCTCGGACTTGTCCAGCTCGTAGCCAAGATAGGCAGAGACCGGAGCTAGCACCTGTGGTGTCTTAACGAGTTGGGTATAGGTTTTGACTCGCTGACCAGAGAATTGTGCCCCAGTCAGAATATTGTTCACCTCAGCGCTTGAGGAGGTAGAAACAAATAACTTTGCATTTGAAACGTACATTTTTTCGGTAACGAGTGTGGCAACGACGGCAAGCAGGATTGTTGTTGTCAGAGCGATCGCTACAGTCTTCCAGCGCTTCCTTAAAGTTTGCAAGTACTGTTGCAACTCCACAGAACAAACTCCTAAATCAAATCAGTGCAGTCCAAATGCACACTTATAACCTTACCTCGGTTAGCTGTGCTTAAAGGTGGGCTGAGAATCTAATTACTCTTTGGAAGATGCCTCGGTGTAAGTTGCCTTGGCGTCGTCAGCAAGTTCTACTTGCCGACAGCCTTGCCGCTGAATGCCAATTTCTTATCGGTTCCCACACTTACGGTCACAGTGTTTGAGCCCTTTTTTGGAAGCTTGAATTTAATATCTGTTTTGTTGGTCTTACCAGCTGCTCCCTTGACAGTTCCCTTAAATGATTTGGAACCAACCTTTATCGTGACGACCGTACCTGGCTTTGCGTTCAATACCGAGAATGTCGCAAGGGATTTGATTGACGTAGGTTTTGGGAATGTAACTGATGGAACGTATAGGAAAGTAGAGGTTGTGTTGCTTCCCGCGATGTGGGTATCGACAACAGTCACCGTGTAAACACCTGTCTTGGTCGGCTTAAAGGTGTTAGCGGCCTCTCCAGTTACTGATGCAACCGCATTAGCTATCGTTGAACCCCAAGTGATTGTGACTGCACCCGGCTTGGCATTCACGACGTTTGCAGTCAAAGTTGCGCCCGGCTTAACCATCCCAGCAGAGGTCAAATTGACTGCAATATTTCGGCCAGGTGGGTAAGCATGTGCAGTACTCGGAGCCAGAACTGCCACCGCAAGACACACGGCTATTCCTGCACGCGTTATTTTCATCTGCCATTTCCTAACCGAGAAAAACTCACCATACTTAATGTAGCACACTTTTTCCCACGCAACATCCAATTAATCCTTACATTTGATGGGATTCTGACTAGCTTTGTTGCCTATCTGCAGAATTCTTAGGGGTCAGATCCGATTAACCTAAGCCGCAGGGCGGGCCTGCGACTACGGAAACCTCCATGGGAAGTGCCATTGGTTGGGTCCATAAAATCGGGCTTGGTTCATCGCCGATAGCGGGTTCGGAAAAAGTAACCAGTAAAACCTGTTCTGACTCCGCGGGCATCTCTACGTCTAATCGCCAGACCGTTCTGTCATTTTCTGTACCCTCCAGCAGTAACGGTATGTCAACGCCATCAACTGTGGCAGTTTGAAATTCTGCTCCGAGTGGGACATGCAAGTAAACAAGCATTCTCGTTGATCCCGGATCTTCTGGGAACAACTCTCCGCGATCATTTCGCGGAGTGACGTACACCGGAAGTCCGCTTGCTGGTGCTGAGTTATTCAACGTGATTCGCATAATGGAGTCTCGATAAGGCAGATAAGGTCTGCACTGCCCAACTGTATAAACCACATCGCTCTGCACGTACGCGTCAACTTTGTTTCCTCCACCATTGATGAGGACTGCTGCGTGCGTTGGATTCTTGTAGTCGGCCAAAGAGCCGCCAAGTGAGCTCGACAAAAAGATATCTTCTTGTTGTGGATCAGAGATCCAGGCCTGGATGCGTCCGTCACGAATTGCAGGCAGCAAGGCTTTAGTTAACCCTATTGGCCCAGTTCCTTCACTTAACTTCGCAAATACATTCTTTACCAAGTTGAGAATTACGATGTCTTTCTTAACAGGATCAGGATACTTTTCGTAAACAACTTTCGTTATGTATACGACAGCATTTTCACTTGTTACCTCGTAGCCATCGACACTCACTGGACCAGTTACACGCATAATGCTCGCAAGCGCATGTTGATCCAAGGCGATCAGACCATCTGGAGCAACACCTTTGTTTTGCTTGTAAATGGACCACATCAACTTGGCGTTAAAAGGAAAGTCTGGCGACAAATTCATGTCAGATAGTCGGGTCAAATCGCTTCCGTAAAGATTAATCGCATCCTGTGTTACCAGCGTTGAAACATCTGTTAAGGGAGCGCTTGCAAACGCATCGTTTGATTCCAGATTTCCCAACGTAAAATTTCCATTACTTGCGGTCAGGCGCCCCCATCCTCCAGGGAAGCCACCTGTGGCTCGTGCCTCTGCACCATTTTCAAAAACTAAGAGCCATTCACGTGGCTTATCAATACCGAGAAGTACCGGAATCGCCTTCGCAAAACTCGGTCCTTCAATCAGATACGGCTGAATAGTTTCAAGTTGGCTTGTCAGCTGCTGCGCTGGAGCACTAATCGAATTTGGGACGAGAAAAAAACTCAACGCGTCTAATCGTTGAAGTGAATCATCTACGGGTTCACTCAGCGTTGCCATGCTGGCACCGATGGCCGTTGCCAATTGCGGATTGATGACTTCGCCACTGGAAACCTTGATTTGTCGCAAATCATTTTCCAGTTCAGTTGTACTGTCCAGAATTTGATCAAGGGAAGCAGTAACTGCTCTGACTGCTTTCGGGCTATTTCCTAGAGCCGGAATCTGTGAGGTCAGCCACCAAATCGGCCCGGTCACCAAATTATGTGCCTTATTTGCATGTGCTCGGCTATTGCCAAGCGTGTCTGCCAAAACAACTGGCTGATCTAGGGCGTCTACGCCAACGATTTCGGAAATTTCTGATCGGGCTGCTGTTAATTCTCGGGCAGCTAGGAAGCCAGTTACACCTAACCAGCTAACACAAAACAGCAGAACCAACAGGAGAACTCGCACTAAATTTGCGCGCAAAAATGAAGCAAGTTTTGTTAACAGGTCCATGCAACACTCCATGCTCGCAAGTTATTCGGCATAAGCGATACGAAATAAGCGGCGCCGATTTGTGCTTGTGTAGCGCCACCAGTCGTTGACGTGACTTCTGCAACTGAGATGGACCCCGTTACAGGCTCTCTCATTGAACTTGTGGAACACATTGCCTGAACCTCACAAAGAATAACAACTGTTACATCTTACGCATTTTTGCTTTAGGCCTGACCAAAGCGGCATCGAAAAGTTACGAGAGCAACGTTGGTTGCATGACGGTTACATGAAATGCACCTATTTAGACTTATAACCTTTTGACGTTATTTCTTTGCACTAACTCTTCAAGCAACTCTTCGCAGCTTAAATCGGCTCGCAAGTGCTGTTACCGCAACGCCAATTTCTACTCCTGCATAGTTCAAAACGATGTCGATTAGTTCTGCAGATCTTCCAAATCCGATAACTAATTGGCTGACTTCAATCGAAATTGTTAACAATAGCAGCGAAATTCGAGTGTTCGTGCAACCAACGAGTGAGCTCAAGGCAACTGAAATAGGAATAAACAGCAGGACGTTTCCAACTGGGTCTTGCCAAGAGAGTCGTGTGTTGTTTAAGGCATACCAGGTAGATCCTGGGCCTTGAAACACTTGAAAAGCAAAGGGATCCTGTTGCAAATCGGACACCGGAGTGAAAGTCATGACAAAAATCAGGATTAGGCTGACGCAAGTGCCGTATAGGAGTAAAAACTTTGCTATTCGCGGGCTCTTATCTCGAATCAGATCGATTACTACTAACCCAAGAAGTATTCCCGCAATTAGAACACCCACGGTCAAAAATAGGTGATCGGCATAGAATTCCCAGATTTGGTTCATGGGTACTGAGTCTAAGTCATTTGTATCAGCTTGAACCGTGACACAATTATGTCGGCACCAACTTCCAAACAGGAGCTAGCAACTTGTATACCTACGTCAAACGCATACTAGATGTCGTTGTTGCTTCCCTGGCAATCATGCTGCTCTCCCCTGTACTCGCGATCGTTTACATTCTTTCCAGGGTGAAACTCGGTAAGCCTGTTTTGTTCAAGCAATTGAGGCCAGGTATGCACGGTGAACTATTCACGATGATTAAGTTTCGAACTATGACAAATGATTACGATGCAGATGGTGAACTTTTGCCTGATGCTATGCGGATGACCAAGTGGGGATCATTTCTGAGAGCTTCAAGTTTGGATGAATTACCGGAGTTATGGAACGTGCTCAAGGGAGAAATGAGCATTGTTGGTCCGCGTCCGTTGCTCGTTGAATATCTTCCGCTTTACTCGAAAGAACAAGCTCGGCGACATGAAGTTCGCCCAGGTATCACCGGTTTAGCCCAAGTCAACGGACGTAACGCAATTTCTTGGGATGAAAAATTTGCACTTGATATTGACTACGTTAACTCTCGAACGTTTTGCCTTGATGTGAAAATCATTTTTCAGACATTCACTAATTTGATTCGAAAAAGTGACATCTCTGCACCTGGCGAGGCGACCATGAAATCGTTTGGAGGAAACGTTAGTGCCTGATTTTGTAATAATCGGAGCCGGCGGACACGGCCGAGAAGTACATGATGTCTTTATCGCTTTGCAGTCAACTGATGAGATGAAGAACATGAACTTTTTGGGCTTTATCGATGATGGTAATCCGAACATTGAACTGTTGAAATCTCGTGGGTCACAACTTCTCGGAAACTCCGAGATACTGCATTCATTACCCGGTGTCCATTACGTTATCGGAATCGGCGATCCACAAGTTCGCGCCAAGTTGGCCGAGAAGGCAGGTTCCTGTGGACTGATTGCACATACCCTTATCCATCCGAATTCCAGCTTTGGTCATAATGTTGTCATCGGGGCTGGATCGGTTATCTGTAGTTTTGCAAGCGTTACCTCAGATGTGACTCTAGGTATTCATGTACACCTAAACCGCAACTGCACCATAGGGCACGACACGATCGTCGGAGACTTTACATCTGTCCATCCACTTGCAAGCATCTCAGGAAATGTGCGAATTGGAGATAGAGTTTTAATTGGAACACACGGTGTTGTTCTACAAAATCTAAGAATCAGCGCTAACTCAATCGTAGGCGCAGGTGCGGTGGTAACGAAGGATGTTGAACATGGGAAAACTGTGGTTGGAGTTCCAGCAAAGTGAATTTCAGAAAGACCTGATTGATTCTGTGGGAAAAGTTAATGATTCAATGGCGATGTTTTTTTGAAGATGGAGCGATACTTAAATCAACGAAAAATGGAACTCCAGGCAGCAAGCCTCGCGAACTCTTGCTAGACATCATCTTCAATCTATAGCCCTACTCAATGCTTGTGCGGAGGGTACCGTGCATAAAGCCGCTATCGTACCTCGCCCAGAACATTGCCTCACTACCCAGGGATTTACTATTCAGATTCGCCGGACATAAACCATTCATGCGTGGCTAATAGTGCTTTGTTAAAATCAGTCTTAGTCAACTCACCAAACATAGTCTGCAGGAGACTCGTGTCAGCTTGCGAGTGAGGAACGTCTCCCACTCGCGGGGCTTCGAATTTGATTTCTAGGGGTTGCCCATGAATTTGTTCTAAAGAACCACATAGTTCATTCAAGGTAACTCTCGAGCCAAATGCCAAATTTACTGCTGACTCAGATGAAACTCGCGTAACTGCGGCCCGCATCAAGATTTCTGTTACATCATCGACAAAGGTAAAGTCTCGCGACTGGGATCCGTCACCAAAGACTATTAGTGGATTCTGTAACTTTAGATTTGAGAGAAATGCTGGAATTACTGCCGCATATGCATGACCGGCCCTCTGGTTAGGGCCAAAAACGTTAAAAAACCGGAAAGGGAGTACTTCTAAACCATAACTCTTCTGCCATGACAGAGCGTAGTGTTCTGCTGCAAGTTTGCTGACTGCGTACGGACTAATTGGTGATGGAATCATCTCTTCAGATTTCGGTAATTTTGGATTTGATCCATAGACAGATGAGGATGAAGCCAAAACCACGTGTTCGCCAGAATTTCTAGCTGCCTCGAGAACATGAAGTGTGCCTGTTACGTTTGCTTCATGGCTGGCAAGTGGGAACTTGATTGATCGGGGTACCGACGGAATAGCGGCAAGGTGGATGATGCAGTCCACATCGGACGATACCTCTATCAAGAAATCCAGATCAAGAATGCTTCGGTGACAAAATCTTGCGTCAATACCTGATAAAGATGACCTATATCCTGTCGAAAGATCATCGATGATGATCACGTCATTGCCATTCTCAACCAGCTTTTGAGCGAGATTAGATCCAATAAATCCCGCGCCACCTGTAACAAGAATTTTCATTGTTAAAGCGTAGCACAATTAGAAATTCATTATTTTCGAGCAAGTGAGATGAGCAAATCTACATAATTATTTACAGAAACATACTTAACTTTATCTGGCAAAGTATTTCTTTTGCGGTCTCGCTCAATAGCCTCGATGACTCTCACCCATTCATTTGCAATAAGGGAGTCACAAATATGTGTTGCATAAATCGCTGAATCACCAACTGGAGAGGACAAAACGAAGCATCCCTGCGAACGCGCCTCAAGTAACACCATAGGCAGACTTTCACTAAGAGAAGTGTGGAGTAGCAAGTCGAGAGATTGGTAATCTTCAGGAGTAAGTACATGGCCTGCGATAACTTCTGATTGACTTGTCAAGTCACATTTCTCTAAATCCGCTTGGATTTCTCCTCCAGAGTTTGTGAAAATTCTTAATTCAAAGTCGATTTTTTCCTTCAGAACAGAAAGTACTTCTATCGCAAATTTATGATTCTTTTCCGGTCTGTTGTTGCCTACTATCCCCACCGTCAGCACATGATCGTGATTTCTATCGGGTATTTGTGTGTTCTGCCATAGATCTCCTAGTGCACTTATTGCAGTCACTACTTCAACTCGATTTTTGTATTTCTCACGTGCGTGAATCGCAGCTGAATTAGAATTTGCAATTACTAGATCTACCCACCTACCAGTTTTTCTATCAATCAATTTTTCAAAATAGTTCCCGCTACGATCCAATCCATTCTGGGCACTCCAGACTTTGTTAACTAGTCCAAGCATGCGAATGAAGCGGAGTGGGACGCCCGCTCTCGAGCCAAAGTGCCAGTTGATTTCGCCCGGAATTGTAGTAATGAAATATAGAATTTTTATGGGGCTTTTGGAATAATGGACTCGTGCTCCAGCACTCTCCATGCTTTCAATGAATAAGTTGCTTTCGGCACAGTTATGAATGCTCGTTACGGAGTGACCGTTTGCCACTAAATGGCGACAGGCCTCGATCATCCGCCGCTCGGTCCCTCCAATGGATTTTGTCACTCCCCAAACAAACTTAAAGCCTATTGTTTTCGACATATATCATGATCCCTTAGTGTTGGAATCTATTTTTGATTCTGATACAGCAGAGTCTTGATAGCACCATTTTCTAATTCTAAAAGTATGTCTGAATCCTTTAGCGTGTGCGTCCGATGAGCTATGCAAAAAGTTGTAACCACCCCACGCAGATTAAACACAGTTTTCATAATGTTTGCCTCAGTTTCGTGATCAAGCGACGATGTAGGTTCGTCGAGAATCATGATCGTCGGACGAGAATACAATGCTCGCGCAATTCCAACTCTCTGCCTCTGACCCGCGCTTAATAACTTCCCCCGCTCTCCTACTGAAGTATGCACGCCTTTCTCAAGGCTACTTACAAATTCATGAAGGTCCGCGTCCTGTAATAGCTTTTTCAAATCTTTGGCATCAATTGGCTCGCGGCCAAACTGAATGTTTTCAAGTATGGAGGTGTCAAGAATAAACACATCTTGTGGAACAAAAGACACACCGTGATCCTCAGATAAGTCAATTACTTCACCTGATACAAGAGTTAACTTCACTTTCCCGCTTGTTGGGCGCAGTAAAGAAAGCACTATGTTAGCTAGCGTCGTCTTGCCCGAACCAGACTGCCCCATGATTCCAACAAAACTTCCAAATGGAACCTTAAATGATATTCTCTCCAAAGATGGTCTCTGGCTGCCTTGATACTGGAAGTGCACTTCGTCAAATACTATTTCCTTGAATTGGCGTAGAAATTTTTGACTTTTCCCTATGGAGTCAATTCTTATGTCGGACAGTTCGGAATTAATTTCGCTTGCCAACGATATACCGAATCTGATTTGCCCTAGGTAATTGATTGCTCGAGAAATTGAGGGCAAAATTCGCATTGCTGCAATGATGTATAGGCCGACGAGTGGAATCAAGTCCGAACTACTGTCTGATTGAATTAGGCCAGTAATTGCGACCATAACAGTTAGGTAGAGGACTACTTCCATTAAGGTTTTGGGGTATTCAAGCAAAATACTTAGCCGCGCCTTGGCTTCAAGCCTAAGTGAACGAGAAACATGGACGAGTTCCAAATGTTTTTCGCGAACATCGTAAACGGTTAATTCCCGTATTCCCGTCAGCAGTTGTGACGCTTCCTTGAACAGGTTGTTCGTCGCTGTGCTTGAGTCATTACTTGCTTTTGAGATTTTCGCCTTTGAAGCAAAGTTAAACAGCGCCATCAAGACCACTGCGTAGAATCCTACGGTTAGCCCGACTGTGGGATTCACAACAATCAAAGCGGTTACTAGACCAACAAGCAGGGATACTTCTGTAACTAAGCTTACAAAACCTACTAAACCACTTGTTGTTAACTGATCTACACTAGAAATGTTTCGCGAGAGGAGCTTCGAGCTGTTGTTTTCAAGATGGAAACTGTAATCAGCAAACGTGTATTTTCGCAGCATTGAGTCGCCCAGTCGCAACTCAGCTTCACTTGAGGCCCGAAACCACCATCTGCGAAAGACAAAGTTTAGGACTGAGCGCACCACGATAGTTCCTGACGCAAAGATAGCCAAGAGAACCGGGGAAACACTTATTGAAGCTACCTGGATGTCTTGAATGTTGGATTTCGAAGAATTTGTTATTGAGAGAAGAACCGGATAGAGGGCAACGATGGAAATGAAGTCAAGTAACCCCAGCATTGATGATAGCAACGAGGCTATGACAAGTGACTTTTTTGTTTTTTGGTCATAAAGCTCGAGGACTCCAGAAAACCCGCTCAATACTTAACCGATTCCGAAACATCCGCTGCTTCATTAAATAATCGTAAGTATTCCTCAACGCAAAAATTCCAACTAAATCTTTGTGCTGATATTTTTGCATTCTGTGACATTTTTTCTCTCGCTTCTGGGTCTTCTATCAAAAAGTCTATTGCACGTGCGAGACTTGAGGCGTCGCTAGGTGGAATAAGCAGGCCGTTCACGCCATGTTGTATTAACTCAGGATTACCTCCAACTTGACATGCGACAACGGGTAAACCTGCAGCCAACTCTTCAAGTATTGCATTAGATAATCCTTCTTTATCAGATGGATGGATCGCAAATTGAGCCGCTTGGAGGTATAACTCAACATCTATCGGCGATTCAGGGAAAACTAAATGATCTAGCACCCCTGTTTCCTCAGCGAAATCTTTGATTAGCTGTCTACCCTCTTCCCCTGCTCCACACAGCACGATGGTTAGAGTATTTTCCGTGAGTGCTAATGCCTTCACTAGTGTTTCGTGGCCCTTATAAGATTTGAAATTTGCAACCACAATCGCGCTCGGCGGTTGTTTTGTAACATCACTCTTCCATGCAGGAATCACTAGCCCATTACCAATCACTTGACATTTATCAGAGTCAATCGAATTCAATTCAATGTCTTTGTCACACAATATTTGTGAGTTGTAAACTATTTTGTCGGCTCTTTGTAGGCCTCTTCTGTAAAGGTGGCTCGTTAGCGTTCCTTGAGAAACTTCCCCACGCACAGCAGCGATCTTATAGATACCGCCGCGCATCGGAATTACACCAAATCCAAGCGCAACTGTAGTTTCGAGCCAGAGATAAGCGATTTTTGGTTTCTCTCTCCAAATGAGTAGCCACCAACCTAGCAGTCCCAACAAACCCTTCAATGTGCTGGGTGAAGGGATCAATCTAAACCGACTGGCGCTTAATCCTGAAAACTTATGTTCACTCCAAGTTACATTTGTGCCCAATAATTCGTCTTCAAGTGGACCAACGTGCGACATGAAGGCTATGTGTACTTTTAATCCTAAGTCGGAAAGTTTCTTGGCAAGTGAAACTGACTGAATCTCTGCCCCGCCCCGCCTCCCACTTCCAATACTGAATAAAACATCAATGCGCTTGCGAGTTTTTGGAACGAAAAACCTCACTTATTATACCAAATTTGTAGCATTAATAGAGCCCATAACTTTCTTCCATATCCCTGATTTTTCCTCTGTTCTTCTATCATTCTGCGGATCTCTTCTTTTTCAAAAATTGTGTGCAGAGAAGAATTAGAGCTCAAAAGTAGGTCTCTGAGTATATCCTGGAGCGGACCTGCCAGCCATTCTTCACGCGGTATTGCAAATCCTTGTTTAGGTCGGTAAATCAAATCTTGTGGAAAAACTGTGCTCAGGGCTTTTTTCATTATGTATTTACCGGTGCCTTGATTTATCTTCAGCTCACTCGGTAGGCCCGCCGCCCACTCTACAAACGCCGTGTCTAGAAATGGACTTCTTGCTTCCACTGAATTTGCCATCGTCATCATATCAACTTTAGGCAAAAGGTCCCCTGGTAGGTAAGTTGCGTAGTCAATTGCCAAAAGTTTATCAACTTCGTTCAATTTTTCTAGTGCGCTCCACCTCGACCGCAGGGGCAAATAACTGTCAAATTCGCGGAGTTGCAATGCGAAATCAGGTCTGTAAAGCCGGCTTCGACTTTCGGGATCAAAATACGAAATACTTCGCGCGTATCGCAAACTGGGATCTTGAGTTAATCCCAGCTCACGGCTCTTTTTGGTGTAAGCCACGATCTTTCTGGGAATCTTGCGGACATTTGAACTTGTTAGCAATGGCCTATTTCTGGAAAAATTTTGTTTAGACGCTTTTGACAAAAAAGAAGCACTCAAATATCGACTATAGCCTCCGAATGCTTCATCGCCACCATCTCCATTCAGGGCAACTACTACATCTCGACTGGCAATTTCTGCCACACAAAATGTGGGTATTGCAGATGAGTCGGCAAATGGTTCATCAAAGTACTCTGAAACACGCTCAACAAGGTCTCCGATGTCTGGAGAGATTACAAACTCGTGATGGTTGGTTCCTAAAATTTCTGCAACTCTTTTTGCGTGTGGAAGCTCATTAAGGTATGGCTCGTTTTCAAAACCAATGGAGTAGGTATTGACTGGCCCTTCTGCAGCCTCAGTCATGGCCCACGCGACCGCAGAGCTATCCAACCCTCCAGATAAAAAGACACCCACTGGTCTTTCGCTAACCAAGCGGGTTCGAGTGGAGCGAAGCAAATGTTTCTTAAATTCATCTATCGCTTCGACTTCAGAAATATCTATTTTTTTCTCAAAAAATTCATTTACGTCCCAATATTTTCTGGTGGTAGCCGTGGAGCTTTGCCATACCAGTATTGAGGCAGGCGGAAGTTTGTAAACGTTTTTGTAAATAGTCCAAGGATCTGGAACGTATTGGTAAGTCAGGTACAGATCGATTGCCTCCGGATCAACCTCTCGATCGATTAGCCCTACTGCGACGAGAGACTTAAGTTCCGATGCGAAAACTAAAGAATTGCTAGAAACTGCATAATATAGGGGTTTCTTTCCAAACCTGTCTCTTCCAATTATGAGTTTTTCGCGCTTTACATCCCATAATGCAAACGCAAACATTCCGTCTAAGTGCGAGACAAAATCTTCTCCATACTCTTCATATAGGTGCACTATGACTTCCGTGTCTGAGTTTGTTGAAAATGAATGTCCTTTTTGATGAAGCGTATTTCTAAGCTCTCGAAAATTATATATTTCACCGTTGAGGACAGTAACAACATCTCTATTTTCATTAAATATTGGCTGAGTCCCGCCACTAACGTCAATGATTGCTAGCCGGCGCATTCCAAGAAGTGCACGATTGCTTTGGAAGTAACCCTCTCCATCTGGACCTCTATGCTTAATCTGGTTACACATTTGCTTAAGTAGCCAAGTTGGATCTGGGTGTTCTATCCCGACTGCTCCGACTATTCCGCACATGTCAACTCATCCCAACTGATTCAAACACATCGACATTTGATGTTAACTCAGGTTTTTTGCCTAAATTGGTATTAAAAGTCAAGCCTAAAACCATTACGTAAAGAAAGCTGACTACTGGAAAGTTAATCCAGACAACTGATAAGGAGGATGCAGCAATCGCAGCAACTGGTCCAATAAGCAGTTGATTCTTGGTCTTGGCGCACTTGTAAAGTGCATATGCCATCGCGATAAAAAATAGCAATGCACTAATAATTCCTGAGGAGCTGAAAAATTCAATGAATTGATTATGGCTACTCATGAAATACCCAGTTAACATGTATATGTATTCTGGGGTTTGACCTGAACCAACCCCAAGAAAGAAGTTTTCTCTCCCAACCGCTAACCCAGATTTTGCCGCAAGAAACCTAATCTCACGGCTTGATTGCAGTTCCAAGCTAGATCGCGTTACGAATGATGCAGCAAGCGAGGCAACAAAGTACCCCGAAATTAACACAAGTACCGTTTTCAAGTTCAAACCCCGCAACATCAATACTGCAGTTATTCCAATCGTGACAGAAAGGATTGCACCTTGCGACTGTGTTCGAATCAAAACAATCGCAAAAATGACTAGCATCGGAACGGCCAAGAACACATTTATAACCGAGTTCCGACTCAGCAACTTTTGAACGACAATTACTGCTGCGGGTGCAACCATTAAACCAACACCATTTGCAGTTTGTCCAAAGACGCTGTCGGTTCTTGACTCGATGTAAGAGTTGTTTGCTAGGACCCAGAAAGAGATGAAGGTTGCCCCAGACAAATAGACTCTCAAGGCACTTTGGACGCTTATCAATCCAGAACTCGCCACAAAGAACATGCCCAGTGTTGCGACGGTGTAGACAAATGGTTGAATTCCGCTTTGAGAATAAATAGGGTTATAAATAATGGAAGCCAATTGAAGGACCGTCATAGCAACCACACCCCAAGCAAGGTATGAGTTAAATCTAACTCTTTCCTTTACCTCGCGTTTATGAAATATAATCGCAACCACAGATAAAGGTAATGCGAGAATTCCTAACAGTGGCAATCCTATTAGTGAGGTAACTATAGGAGTCAGGTATGCCAGGCTCAGTACAGACGAGGAAAACAATGCAACATACAACACAATTAGAAAGAGGACCAAAACAGAAATTGACCTCGTACTTAGCAAGGAAGCCAACGCATCATTCATGGCGCAATCACCTTCTGACTCCTGCGTAACGCAAGCCTGAGGAAGATGTTCCCGGCTCAGGCTTGCCACAATACTGAATTTTTTACATTACGCATTGCGTTGCTTTACGGACTTATTAACTAAGTCTTTGAGAGAATAATACCACATTTCCACTATGTGTTATGGGATAACTATCCACTCAAATAGTGTCAGTCAAACATGATTTAATTCGTCGAGTCTAATGGACTGACAAGGTCACAATGCAATCAAAGCCTCCGAAAGAAAGTTTTGCAAAAGCTAAAACTGTCGTTGCGTTGATTGCCAACTTTTAAATCCAATTTAAAAGTTGCGGTTCGCAAGTGCTTTTCCCTGAATTCGTATTTTAGGTTTCGCCGAATACATAAACAACCAGGACAAAAGTTAGAAGCTTTGGAATCTCCTCGAGCCATTACGTACTTGAATCTTCAATATGTGAGATAAGCCCGTTTGAGTCTCCTTAAGTCAAATGAATTGATTCAAGGACTTTGCATTGCTGCGATTCCTTGTTCAACTTTGTTTAGTCTTAAATCTAAGGTCATTGCACTCGCTTTGGTGCGAATCATTTTTGTGCTTCCGATTAACATGGATCCTATGCCCGAACTATTGCCTAGAAAACTTGATACTTCAAAACGGATCCTTTTCGGCGTAACCGATTCAGTAACCTTGAAATTTCTCATGAAAGGTCAACTCGAGTGGCTAGCTGGCCGCGGCTATGAAATCTTTACCGCATCTAATGGTGACTTCGAATCTCCTTTGCTAAAGAATCTACAAACACAACATATAAGAATTGACATGACTAGAAGCAGGAAATTCTTCAGTGAACTCCATGCATTCAAAGAATGGGCGAGTGCTTTTAAAACTGTTCGGCCAGATATCGTTGTGCTAAGTACGCCAAAGGCTTCGCTATTTGGGCTCATAACCGCTTGTGCATTAAGAGTACCTAAACGTGTTTATTTGGTTCGTGGTCTTAGATATGAAACTGAGAAAGGGTTATTCAAGACAGTTCTCAAATTTTGCGAATGGGCTTGCCTTGTATCTGCAACAAACATAATCACAGTAAGCATGAGCGTTGAACGGGAAGTTAAAAAATTTCCACTAATAAGAAGTAGCAAAATTGAAACCTTTGGATTGGGTAGTAGCAATGGAGTCGATTCAACTAGGTTCCAGCCTGCAGGGAATCAGGAAAAGAAGAATGCCAAGCGAGCACTCGGTCTTGATGCTGATGACATAGTTGTTGGATATGTTGGGAGAATTAGTTTCGACAAAGGAGTTGAGTGTCTTAATGAACTTTCAGAAATGAAAGGACTCTCTGAGAATCGGATTCAGGTTATAGCAATTGGGAGCTTTGATGACAAGGTTGTACTTTCGCCAATGGTAAAACACTTTGATTCAGTGGATGAGCCAGAACTTCTTTTTCCTGCCATTGACATATTGATATTGCCAACACGGCGGGAGGGTTTCCCAAATGTAGTTCTTGAGGCGGCATCTTGTGGAATACCAGCTGTAGTGACAGACGCGACAGGTGCACGCGACGCCGTATGTGACTCGATTACAGGATTTATCGTGGCCCGCGGCGACGTATCAAGTATGTATTTTCACATACGAGAACTGGCTCGAAATCCTCGTTTGAGATGTGAAATGGGTGAGGCGGCGAGAGTCTGGGTAGTTAAAAATTTTCAACCTGAGCGCCTCTGGATTGCCTACGACGAAGTCTTCAAAAGACCATGAGGCTCGGCAGGCATATACCCAATAAAAACGAATTTTCACTAACTGGCAGGAACGCATTTTCATGTCTGTGAAACACCGGCTGCATGTGCATCGGCTTCCAAACTGGTCGTGCTTCTATACCTCGCTCTGCCAATTCCTTGCGAAAAATTTCAGGCATCGCTGCGTCCTCAAAAAATGCAATTGTTAGCCATGAGTTTCCCACGCCCCATGGTGCATCCTGAAGGACTGTTGCTCCTCCGCGTTCAGCGAAGTACTCAGTCCACGCTGCCCGTGCCTCTGTCCTATCTTTGATGAATTCAGGCAATCTTTGAAGTTGGGCGCGACCAATGGCCGCTAATACGTTGCTTAGTCGATAGTTGTACCCGATGTCCTCGTGCTCGTACCATGGAAGCGGTTGCCGAGCCTGAGTAGCAAAGTAACGAATCTTGTCTATAAATTCACCATCGTTTGAAACAACCATGCCACCACCACTAGTTGTGATGATTTTGTTTCCATTAAATGAAAAGGTTCCGGCTTTCCCAAAAGAACCTGCCTTTCGATTACCGTTACTTGCACCTAGGGCTTCTGCAGCATCTTCCAAAAGTGCTACACCATACTTTTCACAGATAGATTCAATGCGCTGGTAGTCCGCAGTTTGGCCAAAAATGTCTACGCAAAGTACGGCGGCGGGCAGTCTGTCTGAAGCAGCTCGATCTGCCAAAAAAGATTCTAAAACATCTGGATCAAGATTCCAGCTCTGCGTTTCCGAATCAAGGAATACTGGCGTTGCTCCAACGTAAGTCACGGCAAATGCTGTAGCGGCGAAAGTTAGTGTGGGAACTACTACCTCATCCCCAGCCTTAACTCCAGCCACAAGTAACGATAGGTGAAGTCCGGCGCTGCCACTGGAAAGCGCGACTGCATGTTCGACGCCAACAAAATCAGCTAGTTCGCGTTCAAAGGCATCTACGTGTGGTCCAAGTGGTGCGACCCATCCAGAATCAAGAGCATCCATTACGTATTGCTTTTCGAGTTCGCCGACATTCGGTGCGGATAAGTAAACCTCAAAAGTCACGACTTCATCACCATCTCTCGCATCAAGGAAACGTGATCAACTGAAACATCGCTAGTTGAAATGATTTCGAGAGATTCAACCAGAGGTTCAACACTAACTCGCTGGATTAGATGATGCTCGGTTGTTAACGAATTTTCACTTGCGCTAGTCAAGTCTTCATGCATCTTCTCTCCAGGGCGAAGTCCAGTGAATTCAATATCAACCTTACGGTTTGACAAACTAATTAACTGTTGGGCCACCTCAACGATCTTCACCGGTGTGCCCATTTCTAGCACCAAAGCATCACCATTGTCTCCAAATGCTGCTGCCTGAAGTACTAATTGCACAGCTTCTGGGATTGTCATGAAATAACGGGTAACTTCTGGGTGCGTAACCGTTACAGGTCCGCCTCTGGCAATTTGATCAGCAAAGGTGGTAAGCACTGAACCTCGGCTACCCAAAACATTACCGAAACGAACGGACACGTACCGTCCATGGTGACCTTGGCCAAAGGATGCGGTGATCCGTTCTGCAATTCGCTTGGAGTAGCCTAAAACACTTTGGGGATCGGCTGCTTTATCCGTCGAAATGTTAACGAATACCTCTACTTGCGTGGCCTTGGCGGCACTCAAGACATTGAAAGTACCAACTACGTTAGTTTTCCAGGCTTCAGCAGGAGCAGATTCCAACATCGGTAGGTGCTTGAGAGCTGCGGCATGAAATACAACCTGTGGCTTATGAAGCGAAAATATTTCATTTAGGCGTCCTAGGTCGCGGATGTCGGCAAGAACTAAATCCTTTGAGTCCAACAATGCACGACCCGTCATCGAGAGCTGCAGACCATGCAAGGCTGACTCGTCTCGATCTAGCATGATTAAGGATTCAGGACTAAAGGCTGCAATTTGTCGACACAGTTCACTGCCGATAGATCCTCCTGCTCCAGTAACGAGCACACGCTTGCCTTTTAGATACTCGGCTACCAAGTTTGTGTTTGTCTCAATAACTTGCCTACCGAGTACATCACTCAAATTAATGTCGCTGAGTTGCTGAATTCCTACTCGCCCATCAAGAATGCTCGATAGTGGTGGCAGCGTTTTCACGTCCAAGCCAATTTCTTGAGCCTGAGAGTTTAAGACACGATAAAGCTCACTTGACCCATTAGTGACAGCAATCACTAGGGCTTTGGCTCCAGTGCGACGTGCAACTTGGACCACGTCGTTTCGCGATCCGCTAACGTCAACCCCGCGGATTCGCATGTTTCGCAAAGCGGCATTGTCGTCGAGGAGTGCGACTGGAGTAAATGGTGAGTTTGGATCATTAAGCATGTTTTCAATTAATTGAATTCCAGCAGAGCCGGCACCAAAAATTATTGCTGGTTGAGAACCATTGCGGTGGACAGAGTTTTCCCTGGCAATTCGGATCAATACCCGAGAGCCAACTGCTCCAAAAAGTGCAAGTACGGATCCAGCTACGACAGTTGACAGCGGAAGCAAGCGAACAAAACCAGAAGATGCGACGGCAAGCAGGATAACTGCGAACGTGAAACCAACAGTTATTGACAACGCAACGGCCTCGTCTTTGGACCCGATTCGATATCTCCCGCGGTAGAGCCAAAGCCCAGATCCAACCAAAACGTGAACAGCTGCTGCCAATGAGGCTCCAATAAGCCCGCGTGTCCAAGGAGTTGAATCGGAGTTGTCAATGTAGCGAAGGGCCAAAAAAAGAGCGAGACTTAAGTACCACGAAAAAATATCAAGCCCAACGAGCATTGAGGCGCGTTTTCTCATGCTCATTGAGTTCAACATTGACATCACCGGCACAATTGGCATTGTACCTTCTATACCTTGACTTATACCTTCTGTACTTTGAGATGTACCTTTTGCACCCTTTATGGCGAGCGTTTTAGCAGGTTTGATTTACTTAGCGCATCAATCTAGGCTGCATCTGCATATTCACGTCCTGACTTCTGGCGACTGCTGATATCCAACAGACAAAACGTGGAGAAAGAAAAAGTGGGCCCTGACGGGCTCGAACCGTCGACCCACGGATTAAAAGTCCGTTGCTCTACCAACTGAGCTAAAGGCCCTACCTTGCCTTTCGGCAATTCCCTGATCTTAGCGGATTTTCTTACAACAAAAGAATTCGAGTCATTTATCAAGATTTACGCCCTGAGTGATCTTTCGACGAACTGGTTGATCTTGGAATGAAAAAGTTCCACAAATGAGTAACAATGGAATTAGCAATTCAATTAGGAGTAAAGCATGTATCCAGCTCGCGACCTTTACACAGTTGTCGTGCCTCCCGCTGACCAACTTGATGGTGGTGTGGAATCTGGAATTGTCCTAATTCATGGCCTAACTGGATTCATGGATGCCGGTGGTGGTGGTCGCCTCGCAGTTGCGCACATGCTCGAAAGCATGGCCAATCGGCCAGTTGCATACTTTCACATTGATTCGCTTTATGACTACCGCGGCCGTCGCCCTAAAACTATTTTTGACTCCGATCACTACGAATCAATGGAACTACCTCACATCACGCTATCCGAGGTAACCGATGGTGAAGGCCAAACCTTCCTACTGCTTCATGGCGTCGAACCTGATTTGGGTTGGCAGAGCGTGGTGCGAAGTGTTATTGAATTGATTCGTCAATACGGAGTTCGCTTAACAGTTGGCATGCATGCAATTCCATGGCCTGCTCCTCATACCCGACCAGTTGAAATCACTGCGCACTCTTCTGATCCGGAATTGATTGGGATTCATCAGCCTTGGGTCGGCCAAGTTGAAATTCCAGGAAGCCTGCCAGCGCTGATCGAACTTGAAGCAAGTAAAGCCAAACTCCCAGCATTGGGCTACGCCGCACATGTTCCGCATTACTTAGCTGGTGGCGACTACCCAAAGGCCGCACTGGCATTGCTGGATCAGTTAGCACTGAGTACTGGGTTAGTTTTGCCGCGTGACACCCTCCGCACTGCAGCAGCCGAAATGGATGCGGACATCGACAGGCAGATTCTTTCTATCGATGAAAATCGTGAAGTTGTTGCCTCGCTTGAACAACAGCATGACTCAATGATGGAAACTCGTCGTGAGTTAACTGCTGGATCTGATGGCAGCATGGTCAGCGGCGATGAGTTGGCCGCAAGCTTCGAGCAATACCTTGCCGAAATGGACGAAAAAGGCGAAACCGAAAGTTAGTTGATCCGGCAAATTTTGCTAAGCAAAAACTGTGTCAGGAAAAATTAAAGTTCCAGGGTCAAGGGTTACACCAATACCGATATGAGCTCGTTCGGCAATAACCGTGTCAATGATTTGGCAGTCACTAGAAATGTTTGCTCCGGTGCTAACAATTGAATTTGTTAGGTGGCTACCGGCACCAACTTCAACGTCAGCAAAAATCACACTGCCAGTAATCACAGCGCCAGCTCCAACAACTGCGTTATGGCCAACATAAGTTCCACCACTAACTGATGCGCTGACATCAACTTTTGCTGTTGGTTCAATTAGGGCCTCACCGGTTCTTCCGATGAGTAATGGTGACGGCGCTATACCTCGAACTAAATCGGCTGAACCTTTAGCAAAAGCTAGTGGGGTTCCAAGGTCTAACCAATAACCATCATCGACCACGCCAATCACAATTCGATCGGCTGCCAGCAACTCTGGAAAGGTTTCGCGTTCCACTGAAACCGGTCTATCACTCGGGATCGCATCGATTATGGAGCGTTTGAATATGTAGCAACCAGCATTAATTTGATCTGTAACAATCTCTTCTGGTGTGGTTGGCTTTTCTCGGAATTCTAGGACTCGACCATCTGCAGCCGTTGGCACTAATCCGTACGGCCGGGGATCTTCGACTCGCGTTAAATACAAAGCGACATCTGCATTGGCATCTCGCCACTTCTTAACTAAACCACCTATGTCTAGCCCAGTTAAAACATCACCATTGAATATCACCACAGGGTCGTCAGGGCCACAAGTGAGGTGTGCGGCTGCATTTCTAATCGCGCCTCCTGTGCCTAATGGTTCAGCTTCAACCGCATAAACCAATTCGACGCCAAAGTTTTCTCCATGTCCAAAGTGATCTTCAAAAACTTCAGCACGGTAAGAAGTGCCCAAAACAATGCGGCCAATACCAGCCTCACGGGCAAGCGCTATCTGGTGTTCGGTGCAGGCATAGCCAGCTACCGGCAACATCGGTTTTGGTGTTGAAATAGTGAGTGGGCGCAAACGCGTGCCTTGTCCGCCAACTAGCAAAATTGCTTCTAACACGTCCTCAGCCTAACAATCAAGAATTTAGATCTAGGCCAGTCGCACTATTTGTGAGAGTTTTTCTTGTTTCGTTATTGCATCAAAATCGGGTTCAGTCTGGTCAATTAACACGATTGAATTTTGATTTACTATCGGCAAGACAACTTGTAATGCGATCTGGGTTAACAAGTCACCTTTGCCTTGTAAGCCATAGTTTTGTTCAGGTTTGATTCCGTTTTTATCCGCAAGCTCGAGAGCATGTACAACCAGTTGCTCCCAATTCAATTCCTTGTGGCTTACCTTCACGACGATTTCATCTGGATCGAGTGACCAACTCGGTGAGAAATAATCGCCAAAGTTTCTAACTTCAGCCGAGCCATTAACAAACAGTGATGGAATTTCTTTATCAGGCATACCAAATGGATCTTGGCTAACAATTACAAACTCATCAGCACTGCGTTTCCAAACCTGGGCTGCAGCCAAGGTTCCAAACATAATCGCACCACTTTGGTCAGTGACTTTGATACCCGTTGCCAATCCAGTTCCCAACCAAACCGGAGACTGCCAATGGTTACCAAGGTCTACAGATATAGAACTATCTTCCTCTAGCTCTAATCCATCAATTAAAAAGTTGCTGGCTTTACACACTGCATTAGAAAAGGTTACTGCCGATAATTCAATTCGCCCGATGTCATTTATCCAGGTAACTAGTGGTGACGGTCCACGATTCGTTACGGCCTGCTGCAGTAACTGGAAATACGTTGACATTTAACGTGCCGGGAATCTGCCGCTAGCGCGCGGGGACAATCCAGCATCATTCATTTCGACAACTTGGATTCGAATTTTGTCTCGCGGTTTGGCATCAATGACCTGCGACGAAGCCAAGTTTGATGTCTTTTTCCAAGACGACCATTTGTTTCCATTTATTGAAACTCGTGTATAAAAACCTAAAGACTCATAATCACTCGGGACTCGAGACCAAGAAGCAGCTACTTGATTTGGGCCTGACGAAACCAGAGTCAAATCAGTTACCGCCTCGGGCTTAGTAGGTGAATACCGCGGAACCACTAACTTCTTTAGAACGGTTTTAGATACGCCAATTGAGTTATAGCTTCGAAATTCAACATAATAAGTTTTTCCAAGAATCCATTGCTTTGTTACAAACTCGGTATTTCTAACTACGCGCCACTTACTCCAAGTTTCCTTACCATCTTGTGAAATTCTAAATTGATGTTTGGTCGTTGGAGCAAGGTCTGAAGCTTCCGCTGTCCAAACAACTTTGGTTTTTGTCGGACTAATGCTCTTGATAGCGACCTTGTTTGACAACTTCGGCGGAAGTGCCACTGTCACTAAAGTTCGAATTCCCGGCAAAACTGATGCGCCGATCGAAGCCTTAATTGAAACGACATACCTTCCCACGGGAACCGCTTGCCCATTAAGGTCCGTGCTGTCCCAGGCAAACTGTATCTGGCCCATTTCGGTCTGGGTTCCAGACGTCGAATTCACGACCTGGCCATCGACTTTATTCAAAACCTCAACAGTCCAATTTGCGTTCGCCGGAATCGTAGCTTTTACATCAATGTTTCCAGTTCCATCCTGGTTAATCTTCCGCGGTTCAACCGATACGTCACTTATTTCGGGCGTAAGCAATTCGGTTGCTACCCCGCGAATTGAGTCCAGGTATGGGTAAAGATAACGACCAGGGCAAGCGGTCTTTCCAACGTCGCGATGTCCAGATATAACTGGAGTGATCGCAGTCTTTCCTTTGCCGTATTTCGATAGTCCAGAAGTGTCTGTAGAAACCATTGACGCATTCGAATTTGGATCTAAACCGTAAGGCGCTAGCTTCCAGGCCATTAGTGAAGCAATTGAATTAACTAATGCATCTGGATTTGCTGGAGGTTTGGTGTCGTAGTTACCAATTGCTGAGATCGCAAATGTGTTCGTATTGAAACCGGCGGTATGCGCTCCAATGACTGGTAAGGCAGGGCCGTCACAAGGTTGTACGCTACCAAAACTGCACGCGTTGCGACCCTCGTAAACCGTTCCGTATTGGTCCACCAAGAAGTTGTATCCCATATCTGCATACTTCAAGCTTTTTGTGAAATAGGCATACAGTGCCCGCATCTGTGCTGGCGCTTGTTCTGGTGTGTAGTTATTTGTTGAAGCAGTGTGATGCACGAAACCCGCAACGATCTTTGTTCCCATTCTCGGAACTGGATCGCGCCAAGTTTCATCCGCACCCCATTGCGCCCGCGTAACTATATTGGGTCTTGGAACTATTACGCCATTGGGTGTAACTGCTGGTTCACCTAAAACGGTTGCTGCTCCCACCATTCGCACATCAGTTAGCAATGCGCGATCTTCGTTAGTTTCTTGCGAACCAATTAATTCCAATCGCAAATCTTTAGGTGCCAACCCCGATTTGTTGGTCATGATCACTTCAATCGCATCAGCAACCGCGGTCATCAGCGGATCAGTACCATAGCGCGTACCAATTCCTTCTGAGCTAGTGGAATCAACGCCATGATCATCGCTAAAGTGCAGTTCATTCCAACTCGACCACTTGCCAGACTCGCGAACTCGAGCTTTAAACATCGTGCCTTTAGGCAAACTTCCTTCCCAAGTTAGGCCAACTACAGAGAATGGTTTGATCGCTCCAGGGATAACTAATTCAATATTTTTTCCAGATGTTGAATTGGACTTAAGTGAAAGATTTGGGGTAATCGACTGGATTGTTACTGGCGGCGAATAACCAGTGATTGCTTGGGAAGGGGAGGTAGTAATCGAGCCGACCCCAAACGCGGTGGCCAACATAAGGCACAGCACACGTAGGTATCTTTTGCGGGGAAGCATAACTTCAGTCTCCCAGATAAGTTGTCACATTGGCCCCATCTGCCACATAGATTCTCGGACGCGTTTGCTAATTTTTTGGCCCAATCTGCCTCAAAACAACCAAAATCGCGACTCAAAAAGATGACGTACGATCGTATAGTGTCCGAAAAGGACCCCTACCGCAGTTAGGCGGTTAGGTAGCGAATTATTGGAGTGTCAAGGTCATGGGTAAACATCGCGCGCTCAGCACGAAATCAGTTACCCACCCATTACTTCGAAGGCTCACTGCGGCTTTTTCAATTCTTATTCTGATTGCCACCTCGCTCGGTGGCGGCGCAGTGTATGCGATCAATAGTCTCGGCAAGAATATTGTTGCCCTAGACACCAGCGACCTAAACAATCAAAAACGACCAGAAACTGTCGTGCAGACTGATACAAGTGCAACCAACATTTTGATCATGGGTTCAGACTCTAGGGCAGGATCAAATGGCTCTTACGGAAATGTAGACGGTGCTAGGTCAGATACCACTTTGTTGGTTCACATATACAAAGGTCGTAAAGCAGCTACCGTAGTTTCAATTCCTCGCGATAGCTTTGTTGAAATCGCCGGATGCAAAATGTTAAACGGTGAAACTTCGTTTCCATACGAAACCAAGTTCAATGCAGCATTTGCAATTGGTGGACCAATCTGCACCGTAAAGACCGTGGAAAAACTAACAAACATTCGAATCAATAATTTTGTGGTCGTTGACTTCGAAGCCTTCAAAAAAGTTGTAGATGCTCTCGGCGGGGTTGAGGTTTGTTTGACCTCGCCAGCCTACGATCCAATTGTTCCAGGACGAGGTGGATCTGGCTTAAATTTGCCAGCAGGATATAGCAACATAACTGGCGAGCAAGCTTTGGCTTTTGTTCGCGCTCGCGAATCGCTAGGTGATGGAAGTGACCTTGGACGAATTTCTCGCCAGCAAGAATTCATTGCATCCATGATCCGAGGCATGATGGAAAAGGGACTACTTACAAATCCAGCAATGATTTATCAAGTTTTGAACGTGGTCACAAGTTCAATAACAACAAATTCTGAGTTTGCTTCAATCAACAAACTTCAAGACTTCGCGCTGTCACTTGGATCATTAAAGCCGAGCAAGATCAACTTTGTGACCACACCATATGAAATGGTCGGCAAGGGTAACGTCGGATGGAATGCTGAAGCAGGCGAATTGTGGTCTGCCCTTCGCAGGGATCAGCCATGGCCAGCGCCGGCAGTCACCGCTTCTGCCAGTCCAGGTGCTACCGCAACACCGAGTGCCAAGCCAAGCCCATCCAAGACTTCGATAACTGCCGCGGCGGCAACTTGCACTGAAGGAAACAATCGAGTCAAGTAGTTGTTGTTCTAATTGAGAGTAGGAATTGAAAACCTTAATCGAGAAATTAAAGGGCTTTTGAGCGACTAGTTAAGAAACCAATACCCCATGACATTTGCATGGTTGCTAAAACTATTGGCAGCCAAAGCGCTCCACTGCGTGCACGTTTAACAAGTGTTATCGACGAAATTAGAGTAAGTGCTACATAGCCAATCGGTAAGACGTATCCCCAGATGAGAGCGTTGCCCATAACAAAACCGATCGTTCCAATCATCTTTCCTAGAACAATTAACAAAACTGCAAGTGGTGGTGCGTAGTACCGCAGAGCAGATTTGCGCGTTCGAGTTTCGGGATGGCGACGCATAACTTCATGACGCCAGGATCCATATTCGAAATATTGCTTTGCAAGTTTTCTAACAGATGCGCGAGGCCGATACGTCACAAATAAATCTGGGTTAAACCAAACTGTCCCACCAGTTTCGCGGATCCGGTGATTCATTTCCCAATCTTGGGCCCGCGCGAACGCCGGATCGTAACCACCAACACGTTCCAGTGCGCTTCGTTTGAAAACACCCAAGTAGACCGTTTCAGTTGGTCCTTCACTACCACCCGTGTGAAACGCAGCCGAACCTACGCCCAGTGGTGATGTCATCGCAGCCGCTACAGCTTTTTCAAAACTTGTAAC
>Ga0214917_10001917_pt1 | contig 26067 bp, 39 predicted proteins | sample LL_1208_BB_MetaG_FD_177983 | JGI IMG/M metagenome (GOLD analysis project Ga0214917, IMG submission 177983) | Freshwater microbial communities from Lake Lanier, Atlanta, Georgia, United States - LL_1208_BB | ecosystem: Environmental > Aquatic > Freshwater > Lake | place: USA: Georgia | collected...
GAAAGTCTGCTTTGACTTTTGACTGGCATACGGTGGAAATTGAACCGCCTAAATCCAAGAATGATTATCAAGGCGGCACACACGCATCACCACGCCGCCATCAGGTTCGTGGACATTGGCGCACCTACAAATCAGGCAAGCGAGGGTGGGTTAAAGAGTGCTGGAAGGGAGACGCAAGAAAAGGAACTGTTTTTAAAGACTATCAAATTAAGGAGAAGAACACATGACATGGAAGTTTCTTGCCGACCAAGAGCGTGAAAAGATTGCGCGTAAAACGCCGTATGTAGTCGAAGGCTTGGCGTTGCACGAACAAGCAGTCAGAGAACTCAACCCACGCGATGATTGGAAAGGTCTGACCGAGGAAGAGCGCCAAGCTGTTCGTGATGCGATGCCCCTCCCGTTCTATGTGAAGAACTTGTACGCCGCTATTGAAGCCAAACTGAAGGAGAAGAACACATGACCATTAACATTCAGTTTGGAGAAAAAACAGTGCGAGTAGCTGTTGAAATCAACGGTGCGATTGAGTCTGCCATGACTTACTTGCCTGAGCGTGAATGGATTGGGCTGACAGAGGATGAGGTTGCATTGATTGCCGCTGATTGTTCTTTAGTAACACCAAGTGACTTTTATTTTGCACAAGCTATAGAAGCCAAACTTAAAGAAAGAAACACATGAACATCACACTTAACTTAGAGAAACCTATGGAGCCGTCTTCAGACTTTCCCAAGCATTCAATCAAAGCATATTGGATTGATGATGGCCGCATTGGGGTAGTAGCTGCTGTTCAGAGGCAGGATGGCGGTTTTCATTTGATACAAGACATACTTGATTTACCGAAGGAGAAAAATTATGAATAACCAAAAACCAGCATTTCCAATTCCTGACTTTGATGAACAGGGAATGACTCTACGCGATTACTTTGCGGCCAAGGCGATGCAAGCAACTATGAACAATCTTGATGAGCAAAAGTATTGGGGGGAGGAATACAGTATTGAAGAAATGCTTTTATTTACTGCTGAACGTGCTTACGAACAAGCAGATGCCATGATGAAAGTGAGAGAGGAATTATGAGCGACAGATTTGATCTAGAGCAAGCCATCCTGAGGGCAGACATGGAAGCAGATTTAAACCTGCTCTTTGACCGTGTATGCAATGGGCCAGAGCTGTCTCAGGACGACATGGCTAACGCTTTGCTGGGACTTATCACTCTCAACGCCTTGAGACAAGAGAAGCTGTGGAATATCTTTGAAGACATGTGCCATCAAAGGAAATTTAAGGATCAATATGAAAAAGTGGATTGATCCCCCTGGCGGGTGGAAGTATGGATTCCCTAAGACTTTTGATACGGAAAAGGACGGGGACATGCACACATGGCTAGTAGCTAATGGATATCCTCAAGAAGAGATTGAGGATTTAGGTGATCAATTTTATGTGCGTCAGTGGCCAACAGAAGAAGAGGAACTTAAGGAGAAATCATGTTCCGGTGGTTAAAACAACACCAACCTAGAATCTATGAGGTAGTTCATTACTTTAGGTTAGTGTTTGCTCACATAGGAGCATTCAGTCTTTTTATTCTTGTTTTGTTTATGCTGGGCTATTGCCAGGAGGCTCCATTATGAGCGGATGGCTTATTGCAACAACAGGTTTGATTTATACAATTGTGGCCATTGAGCAAGGCTACAAAGGTAATATGGGCATGGCCATCGCCTACGCAGGTTATGCATTTAGCAACATTGGACTATGGAAAATGACATCATGAAAGAAAAAACTAGCGCAAGTCTTGCCGACTATGTTAAAATTGAACTTGAAGTTATAAAAGAGAATGAAGATGGTAGCGCCGACATTTTGTTAAAAAATCTCGACTCTAAAGCCATCCAATATCTCTTAAATTATGCGTTTGTGAATATGCTAAAGAGTGCCATATCTGAAGGTAAATTGTATACACCAAAGGAGTGACGTATGAAGCAGATAGTAGTGACGTATGACGACCAGTTTGAGTTCCGCGAGGCCCACTACGCTCATGAGGCGTGGAATGCCATCCGAGAGGCCTATCACGAGCTAAATTCGACTCAGCGTCGATTAGACAGTGGTCGGATGGATGAGGGACTCAATTATATGAAAGAGGTTTTAGAGGCTGCTCTGTCAAGGATAGAAGAATGAGCAAGTCGGATGTCATGATTGCCGCTATAGCAATATTCGTAATTGGATATTTGGTTGGCGAGTATTCTGCCCACAAAGACGTGATGAACGTGATTTCTAAAATTTGTGAGGTTAAAGCATGACTGATGAACAGATTCAATATTTGAGAAACAAGTACGACTTTGTTGCATGGGAAGAAAAAGGCGTAAACGCCCTTTTGCTGGATGCATGTGACGTAATCAATCGTTTGTTGGATGAAATTGAAGTGTTACGTTCTGAAATTTACTTAAGGAGTGAGCTATGAATGGAATGGCCGCGTGTATGGATGATTATTCGCCTGGCTTTGTTGCTCTTGGATTCCCAGAAAAAGATCCAGAGTTTATGCCCCTGCTACAAAGCAGCGAGCGTAGAGTCTTAGACAAGCAAGCCGCCCTGATTGCTGCCAACCACCTGATCAATTACAGCCTGACTGGCCAAGCAATTGATCTAGAGATTGCCGAGCGGCATCTAGCTCTTATTTGAGCATCCCGATATCGACTCTGTGCCTCTCGATCTCACCGTGGTCACGGTGGTGGATAATAGCCACCATGTCTCTTCCAGCACGGTAACCATGCCCCGCAGCATACGCATCCTTAGCTGCTAGGGTTCTAAAGCTTTCACATACAACGCCAGGATACTCTCTCACTGATTGATGGTGAACGTGTCCTGTATACCAGTACCTGTGCTTGGTCTGTCCCCAGTCCTCAGCGCGATCACAAGCCATTACCCCTAGTAACTGGTCATGCTTACACGTATCGCCGTGTGTAGCCCCGATTAAGACCTTTCCAAAGCGATGAAACCAGAACCTAGCGGGAGACAAGTCTACAGTCACCCTAGGATTGTTGGAGAAGTAGGCTTGGATAGTGAAGGCAAGTGCCCAAATGGCTTGAGGATCGTGGTTACCGGCTACGAACCTGACAATGACCTCTTCATGTTTCTCCAAAGCCCGCAGGATAGAGTGTCGATAAGCTTCTATACCAATCCCCAAAACCTTCACAAAGCGGCTATCCACATCAAGCTGATGCTTGTGAGCTGGGGTCATATTGGACTGATCATTGGCGTGAAACACATCTCCAAGTGGTATAATCACGCATGTCTTTGTTTCGGGCGTGCAGCTCATCAAACGATCTACAGCGCCAAGAGTTAAATCACGAGCGTCATCAGAATTGAAATCATCACCCGCTTCTTCAGCCCAAGCGTACATCCCAAAGTGTGGATCTCCAATCGGGATAACTGTTAAAATATCCTCATACGAATACTTCGGAGCTTCAGGAATGGGTGAGAGTCCTTTAATTTCTTGTGAAAGCTGCTCAACTGCTATTCTGACAAACTCTTCTTTTTTATCGGCATCTACTGTAGATTTGACCCATTGACCCTTAGGTTTACCATCTTGATCGTAGTAAGTAGAGACACCTTTAACCGTATATCCTTCAGGGACAACATGAATCATGTCATGATCGGGGGAATGGCCTCTGTAAGATGCTTTCTTTTTAACAGCCTTCAGCGCATCTGCAACTGTACTTTTATTGAGGCCTAAATGTTTAGCTGCGGCTCTTGCGCTTCCATATTTTTCTATTGCTTCCAAGTATTCCAATTGACGCGCAGTGCAGAATTCATAGAGTGATGAATACATCAGGAACCTTTCAGTTTATAGGTACGAACAGGTGCGCGAGAGCTGGCATCATGCTTACACACAAGCTTGACGGCTTTAACGGGATTGACCCAACCAAGGGCCTCATAAGTACAGATAGCAGCTTTGCCTCCGGTGCCGATAGCCTCAATGCCGCGGGAAATAGGCATAGGAATCAAGGACTTAGAGTAGTATACCAACGTGCCAGCACCCATCACAAGTGCTTCAGAGTTGGAGAACTTAGGGGTTTTCCCTTTCTTACCCACTTTCCACCAAGAAAGGAACTCAATAGACTCGTCTACATCACCCGCAAAGCCAAGAAGAAAACCTTTATGACGGTAAACTTTCTGACCAAGCCAAATTCTATCGCCATCAGTAATGGAGGAATCCGCCACCATAAGACCTAGCTTTAAATCGGCAATGATTGTTGTCATAGTGTCCCCAAAGTTAACCACATTTTAAGACGAGAAAGTTACAATGAGCGCATTCGATTGGAAAGGCCCAAGCCAAATCACCCCAGAACTCAAGAAATCTGCCATCACATCGCAGAGATCCAGCAAGGCCCTACAAGAATCAAGAAGTAAGGGTAGCTGGGCCAACACACAGTGGAAGCTATCCAACAGAGGCGAGAAAAGACTACACACTAGGCGCAACATGGGTTAAAATAGCTTCAAAGGAGTCATTGAGAGCATATGGCCAAGACAAAAGAAGTAACCACTAACTTAGGTGGCAGACCCACAAAGTACGACCCATCATTCTGCGACATAGCAATTGAGCTAGGTAAGAAGGGTAAAAGCTTCCACTACATAGCGGGAAGCTTAGGCATTTCTTACAGAACATTGTGCAGACTACGTGATGAGCACGAAGAGTTTTGTCACGCCTTAGAGTTAGCGAACACTCACTCACAAATGTGGTGGGAAGATCAAGGCCAAACCTACCTCGTGGGGACTAAAGATAGCGGCAACATCAACGCATCTCTGTATGGCAGATCTATGGCTGCACGCTTCCCTGACACTTGGAGGGAGAACGTCAAGGTTAGCGGGGATAAAGAGAACCCTGTAGAGGTGAAGGTAGATGCTCAAGGGCTGATCTCTGCGCTGATAGACAACATCGAACTCACTCGACAGAATGCAGGAACAACTGATTGAGACGCTGAAAGACCCCAAATTCCAAAGTGCGTTTGCAACACTAAGCCCTGAAGAGCAAATAGCAAGCGCATGGAGAATGAAGTGGTTGACTCAGGCTCACCAGCATCAGATCCTCCCTCATGGGGATTGGTGGACTATATGGCTTCTCCTAGCTGGCCGCGGAGCTGGTAAGACTAGGACTGCTGCGGAGCAAGTTGGATGGTGGGCATGGAAACAACCCAACACCCGCTGGCTCGTAGCCGCCCCCACAAGCTCAGACGTAAGGGCTACATGCTTTGAAGGTGACTCAGGGCTGCTTAACGTCATTCCTAAAGAGCTTATGGCAGACTACAACAAGAGCTACCACGAGATACGATTGATGAACGGCTCCCTTATTAAAGGCATCCCAGCATCCGAGCCTGAGCGCTTCCGCGGTGGCCAATGGCACGGCGCTTGGTGTGATGAGCTTGCCGCTTGGGACTACCTGCAAGAGGCTTGGGATCAGATTCAATTCTCTGTGCGCTTGGGCAAGAAGACACGCATACTGTGTACAACCACGCCTCGACCCAAAGACCTGATCGTAGACCTTGTGGGCAGGGATGGAGATGATGTCTGCGTTACTACAGCCTCAACATACACCAACCTAGCCAACCTTGCCCCAAGCTTTCAGAAGCAGATCCTCCAGTACGAGGGCACTAAGCTGGGTCGGCAGGAGATCTATGCGGAGATCATCGACCCCGAAGAGTCGGGCATCATCAAGCGGGACATGATCCGGTTGTGGCCCAACAACAAAGAATTTCCCAAGTTTGAGTACATCTTGCAGAGCTACGACGTGGCTACCAGCGAGAAGACGGTGAACGACCCTACCGCGGCATCCACATGGGGCGTATTCAAGCCTCTAGACGGCCCTATGAGCGTTTTATTGATCGACTGCTGGCAAGACAGGCTTCAGTACCCCGATCTGCGCCCAAAGGTCTTAGATGAGTACGAGGTGGTGTACGGAGAGGGACGAGACAGGAAGCGGGTAGACTTGATCTTGATTGAGGACAAGTCAGCAGGTATCAGCCTGATCCAAGACTTGCAGAGAGCGCACCTGCCTGTAAGGGCGTATAACCCTGGTCGTGCTGACAAGATGCAGCGCCTGAACGTCATATCCTCCCTGTTCGCCAGAGGCAGAGTCTGGATGCCTGAGAGCACGCAACGTCCACGGTACGTGAAGGACTGGGTAGAACCCCTACTAAGCCAGCTCTGTGCGTTTCCTGATACAACCCATGATGACTTTGTGGACTCGACCTCCCAAGCCCTGCGCTACCTGCGTGATGCTGGATGGATCGACATTGATGGCCCAGCCCCAGAGGCTTATGACGAAGACGATTACTATGATAGCGGAATGGCGAAAAGGAAAGAGAATCCCTATGCAGTATGACGAGATAGTGACCACTCACTTATGTGATGGCAGATTTGAGATAGTGGCTGACCATAGAGCATTGAAAGAGCTGCTCAATGATCCTATCAACGGCGAGGAAGCTATTGAGAGACTATGCGAGAGCCTGTCAACATGGATAGATAGCCAATTGGACATTGATAACCTAATAGGTTAATTGACACCGTGTTGTTTGCTGTTGTACAATAGCGTTGTCTAGTGTGGCAACTAGGCGTTGACGTTACTTGAGAAAAACCCCGTAGAGTTCTGTGTGGTCTTGTCGTACAGCAAGCGAGTCTTTTGAGTAACGTCAATCGTCTTGTTGTTGCTCTCGCCAAGAGCCAAGACCACAGAGCATTTTGCGGGGTTTTTGCTTTTGGACAGCCCAATGCGGTACGTCGATGGTTGGTGCTGAGATACCCTGTTACACGAGCGAGCCAAAGCAGGGAGCGTGGGCGAATTCCTAGAGCGCGGTGGTTGAAAATAGTCTGGGATAGTGCATTGCGATGGCATGGCTCCGTGGGTCAAACATCTAAAGCATAGAGCGAACCAGTATTTAATTACGGTAAGGCTATGCTTTGCTCCAACATTCACCATGGGTCAGAAATGCGAATCACAAGAGAATGGCTAGATGAGATAAGCGATGACAAGGGACTTACCAAAGGCCAACAACAACTGTTGACTAAGTGGTGTTCCGAGTTACCTTATGTGGGTAAAGAGATACCCGACCAAGTTGCCCACTTCCTTTTAGGATGTCGTGGTTACCGAGAAATCCCCCCGTACATCAAAGAATCTAATGGCTTAGTTTGACTAGCCAAACCTTTACTTAAAGAGTATGATGTAGTCCTGAAAGGTTAAAATCCCATGAAAAACTTTATTGAACTAAATGTTGCTGACGAATTTGTACTTCGTTTCTACAAAGAGCCAATTGGGAATGACCAAAATGTGTATGTGTTGCGCGTGACGGAAGAGATCATCAAGCTGATTCAAGACGACTTGGATGCTTGTGTTAAACGCCAGAACGGCGCACTACAAACACATTGAGGTTAACCATGGATGACAAGGCAGCGTTTGGCTTCTATCCACAACTGAAGCCTAAACGTACTACGCAAGATCCTGAAGCTGCCAAGAACGCGCCTATAGACTTTTTGCGTGGTCGGGTTGCTGGTACTCTTGGAATGCCTGGCGACATCGAGCAACTAGCTCGTGATCTTGCCATGCTTGCTGGTGCGCCTGAGTCACAATCGTTCCTTCCTACTACCGAGCGAGTGCTGCCGAACATACCGCTTGGTTCAGATACTCCAGTCTCTCGTGCTGCTGCTGGCTTGGGTAGCCTGACCTCCAACCCTATTGATGTTGTTAAAGCAGGTAAGCTTGCTAGCAAAGCTGCCAAAGCCGCAAAGCCTGAGATTAGTCAAGCCCTTGAAGAGTATATGTTTAAGCATGGGCTGGCGCTTCCTGCTGCCGAGCCTTCTTTCAAGATTCCCGCCGGACTAAAGCCATCTGAGAAAGATAAATTTGTACGCGTATATAACGCAATGGAGTCTGGTGACACAATACCAAGATCTACAAAAAACGTACAAGAAGTTGTTGGAGACGAAAAAGATATAGCTAGATCTTTGTTGACAGATCCAACTTATAAACAGCTTGGTCAAATACCAATAGAAGACATAGATGCTGCTTTGTCTGCTCGGAAAAGATACAGGTCAGAGCCAGCCAAGACGCCTGGTAAAAATGCATCTGAGCAAGATTGGGCCAAGTGGGGTGAAGCTCATGGCGTAAACATGACAAGAACCCCAGATGTTTCACTTGGCATTACTGATTTAACAAGCAAAAGAGAAATAAAGATTCCAGGCGGTCTTGAGGGAACATTTACTATTCCCGACTTGTTTCACATAAAAGCCCAAAACATTAATCCAGCATCTCTTCCAAAAGATGTTCATGACCAATTGATGAAAAAATTTATCAGGACTCATAACATTGAAAATCCTGATGAAGTTGACATTTTTAACAGATTAAATTTTGCTTTGCTTTCTCCCAATGCGCCATTGACTCCAAATGAGTTTTTGGCACAACGAGCAAGATTGGTAAACAAAGAAGAGCTGGAAGCATTGGCCTCTCGCGTTGGAGAGCAAAATCTTGCGCAGACCGCTGGTGAGCAATTGGGGGTTGGTGCCGCTGGCCGCGGAGGTATGGGTGTTGCCGGAACCGCAAACCTTGCTAATCAAGCCACATTGGCCAAATTGATTTTGGAAAAGCCGGAGATGTTTAAGATACAGCCTGGCGAGACCATGAGAGATGTAACCATGCGCGTTATGAATCAAGTCCCTGGACTTGGCCCAAAGACCGCATCTTTAGGAACTCCGTGGTTGGATCTAAATAAAGCAAACACCTCTGCTGTTGATTTGCACATGATCAGAAATTCTTACAAAAGAATGTTGAATGATCCAGAGGTCGGGGAAGCCTTTAGGGAAAGAATGGGTTCTTTGTTAAAAACAGAGCCAACAACAGAAGCAATATTAAATGTAGACCCTAAAAAAGTTGAGGACGCCGCAATTGGAATTATTGGCGGCACTGACTTATCAAGAATGTACAGGCTGAAGACTGGCGAGTTGAACAAAATACCTGCATCATCTACTCCTGATAAGCTTGCTTATGAACCAAAATCATTTAGAGAATTCAATCCTTTTTACAATAAAGTTGTAGATTATGTTGATGAATCTAGAGGCGCAAATCCTGTAATCGAATTATTTCCTGAGCAATGGAGGAAATGGGATATTTACAGGCAACGCATTGAGCCGCATGAATTTGCTCACCCTGATTTTAGAAAGCTGCCTAGACAATCTTGGTCTGAGATGGCCGACTCTCTGTCTGCTCATAAAGAAGCTGGATATACACAGGCCAATGATCCTGTAATGAAAGATTCTGATTGGAGAAAGCTTTACTATGGAAGAGTTTCTCCAGAGGCTTTGTTGCCACTAGGTGCAGCTTCTGCTGGTGCGCTTGCTTTAGAAAAGTTAAATCAAGATAAGCCAAAAGAAAAATCCATTCATATCTCCGATAACCCTGACATCATGATGATGGAAGTAGAAGATCAGAAGTTTGGTATAGGCGGAATGGCTGGCAAAGCAGTTAAGTCTGCCGTAGCCACAAGAGAGCTGGAGAAACAAGCTGTACTAAGGGCTGAAGCAGCCGCTAAGAGTGCTGCCAAGCAAGCCCTCATGCCCCAATACAACGAAGCAGTAAAGGGCATGACAAAGAAGCAAGACCCTCTATCGTTTGAAGAGTGGAAGGCCATTAACTACCCAGAGGGAACGCAAGGGTTGCAGAATGTACCTCAAAAGCAAACCTTTAAGTATCCACAAGAATCTTTGCCCGCGGAAGAAAGTGAAGAAAACCTGCAAAAGTTTCTCGGTAACAGCAGGATTAGGAATCGTCTTTACCATGCAACACCCAAGAATTTTTCCGAATTTAAACCAGGCGGCGATGACCCAACAATTAGTGGCCCAGCAATTTGGCTGACACCCAATGCCACAAAACAACCTGCCGCTCACAATATAAGCAGTCGCTCACAGGAGTTTAGAGAAGGAACCAATGTCATGCCCATATACGTTCAGGCAAGATCTCCTTTAATGCTTGACGACAAGTTAGCAATTGAATGGGCAAGAGAGGTCTACGCTGACGGAAGCCTTGAATTCCCTGATCTGCTCTCCCCAAAAACAATTGAAGAGTTGAAAAAGGGTGGCTACGACAGCATCATCCATGCAGACCCTTACGGCAACCGCGGTGGTGAGCAAGAAATCATCATGTTTGAGCCAAACAAAATCAAGTCAGCCATCGGCAACCGTGGCACTTACGACATCAACGAAGCCGACATAACCAAAGCCGCTGGTGGCGCTGTATTTAACACAGATCCTGACATGAGTGATGGTGGACAGATTATTGAAGGCGCTCCATTCAAACACGGTGGCGATGTTAACCTAGACGCAATGTATATGGCCGTGAACGACGCGAAGTTTAGAAGGAAGTAAATAATGGCAACAGAATTCCCCATCGACCCAGAGTTTGGTCGAAATGAACCACCTGCACCTGAAGATCAAGGCATGGAGGTGGAATTAGATTTAGAAGAATCCAACATAGAAGAGCTACCTGATGGCTCTGCTGTGGTCACTATGGACGACTTTAAAGGCCCCGAGGATGATGAAGACTTCTACGGTAACTTGGCTGAAGACATTGATCCGTGGGAGTTGGACAAGATTGCTCTGCGCTATCTTGGTTTAATTGACAAAGATAAAGAAGCTCGCTCCCAGCGCGACAAGCAGTATGAAGAAGGCATCCGTCGTACTGGTATGGGGAATGATGCCCCAGGCGGTGCTAACTTCATGGGCGCTTCTAAGGTAGTCCATCCCGTAATGGCTGAAGCCTGTGTAGACTTTGCTGCTCGCGCCATTAAAGAGCTGTTCCCACCAGATGGCCCAACCCGCACCAAGATTTTGGGTGACGTGGATAAAGAGAAGACTGAAGTTGCCGAGCGTAAGCGTGACTTCATGAACTGGCAACTTACTGAGCAGATTGAAGAGTTCCGTGATGAGCAAGAACAACTGCTCACCCAGCTCCCATTGGGCGGCTCTCAATTCATGAAGATCTGGTATGACGAGAACAAAAAGCGTCCCTGCGCTGAGTTTGTTCCTATCGACAACATTCTTCTTCCATTCTCCGCGGCAAACTTCTACACAGCCCAGCGCGTCACCGAGGTGATGGACATTACCGACTGGGAATTTAAGCGCCGCATCAGCTCGGGTCTATACCGTGACACAAGTTACATCCGTGCCACTATGGAGCCAGAACAAACCCGCTCCGAGAAAGCTACTGACAAGATTGAGGGCAAGAAGTTTGATGAGAATGAAGACGGTGTAAGACGTATATACCATGTGTATACATGGCTTGAACTGGAAGACGACTCTTACACAAAAGGAGAGTCTGCGCCCTACATCTTGATGATTGACGACATCGAGAGCAAAGTCATTGGCCTGTACCGCAATTGGGAAGAGGGCGACGACACCATGTCCAAGCTAGATTGGCTGATTGAATTCAAATTCATTCCATGGCGTGGAGCGTATGCTGTTGGATTGCCCCACCTCATTGGAGGCTTGGCAGCAGCCCTTACAGGCTCTCTGAGGGCTTTATTAGACTCAGCCCATATCAACAACGCCCCAACCATGCTGAAGCTCAAAGGCGGCAAGATCAGCGGGCAGAGCCAACAAGTTGAAGTCACCCAAGTGGTGGAGATTGAGGGTGCGCCTGGCGTGGATGACGTTCGCAAGATTGCTATGCCTTTGCCCTTTAATGCGCCTAGCCCCGTATTGTTCTCTCTGATGGGCTTTTTAGAGAAAGCCGCCAAGGGAGTTATTACTACCGCGGAAGAGAAGATTGCTGACGTAACCGCACAAGCTCCTGTCGGGACTACCCAAGCCCTGATTGAGCAGGGTGCTGCCGTGTTTGCCGCTATCCACGCTCGACTCCACGCAAGCCAAAGCCGCGTGCTCAAGGTTCTTGCTAGGCTGAACCGCTGGTACTTGGACGATATGCAGAAGGGTGACGTGGTTGAAGACCTAGAAATCACCCGAGAAGACTTCAAGCGCAACACAGACGTAGTTCCTGTATCTGACCCCCACATCTTCTCTGAAACTCAGCGTATGGCCCAAATACAGGCTGTTATGCAGGTTATGGAGAAGCACCCCGACCTGTTTAACCGCAAGTCTGTTGTGGAAAGATTCTTGAAGCAGATCAAGGTGCCAGCCGTTAATGAGTTGATGCGGGACGTTCCTGATCCTGAGAAGCGGGATTCTGCCAATGAGAACGTGGCTATGTCTATCGGACAACCTGCTTTTGCTTACATAGAGCAAGACCACCTTGCCCATATTCAGAGCCACTTAGACTTCGCCAAAGACCCAATCCTTGGCGCAAACCCCATGATTGCTCCGGCATTTATCCCCCATGTGATGGAGCACATCAAGCAGCACTTGACCTTGTGGTATCTCAACCGCATGAATGGGTATGTGAACAAGTCTCTTGGCAAGCCTGTTACGGACTACGACGTGGAAGACGTTACCCCTAAGATTGACAAGCTGTTTGCCTTGGCTGGCCAGCACGTCAATCAAGACAGTATGCAGACCTTCCAGCAGATTATGCCAATCATCCAACAGATGATGCAGCAACTGCAACAGTTCCAACCCAAGCCTCCAATGACTCCAGAGGCGCAAGTCCTTATGGACACCAGCATGGCAGAAACCCAGCGCCGCGCACAGAGAGATCAGGCAGATGTTCAGCTCGAAATGAAGAAACATCAAGATGACATGGCACTTGCCCAAGAAGAATTGCAACTCAAGATGGCTATTGCTCAAGGCGACAACGAAACCAAAGAGCGTATCGAATCTGCACGTTTGACCAGAGATGCCGTCAAGTTGCAAAACGAGCAGACCAAAACTGCACTTACTTTAACTAGCAAACAAGGAGGCCCATATGGCTACCAGTGATCAAGAACAAAAGAGCATTAACGTGCCACAACACAAGCGTATCGCAATGGGCGAGAAACTTGATGGCACCAGCATGCAACCTAAAGGCCAATCAAACAGCCCAAAGCCACAAGGAGGACTCAGCCAAGCTAAGAAAAAGTAAATGAACACAATTTCGGATCTTATAGGCGGTATCAAGTTACGTCAGGCTGAAATAGCCGCATCTCTTGCAGCAGGAAATGCTGTTAACTGGGAAACGTATCAACGCCTTGTAGGTGAACATAGTGGCTTAAACCAAGCCTTAGACATTTTAAATAAATTGTTAAAGGAAGATGAAGATGACTGAACGAGAGAATGAGTTGGCGTGGGCTTTCCCCGCAGTAGACCCAGGCGCTTTGCCCTTGGGTGGACGTATTTTGGTGCAATTGCGCCGCACAAAGAAGAAAGCAACCAGCTCTGGAATTATCTTGGTCGAAGAGACCAGAGAAACAGAGAAATGGCAAAACATGGTGGCTAAGGTATTGGCAATAGGCCCAATCGCTTTTAGACACCGTGACACTATGCAACCATGGCCAGAGGGCACTTGGTGCGAAGTGGGTGATTACATCCGTGTCCCTAAGTGGGGCGGAGATCGTTGGGAGGTTCCGGTGCCGGGCGAAGACGCACTAGAAGACCCAGCATTGTTTATGGTTCTAAATGACCATGAAGTAATTGCCAAGCTAACTGGTGACCCGCTTTCAATGAAAGCATTTTTGTGAGGTGAAACATGAGTGATAAAGACGAGAACCTAGATATTAAAGTATCTGAAGGCGCTGATGGCTCTGCAACTGTAGACCTGCCTGATGATATTGAAAACCCTCAAGCCGAGGAACAAGAGCCGCGGGAAGAGGTGGAAGCCGCAGAGGGTGGTACAGTAGATGATGATGCTGACCAACCCGATGATACTGAGGCTATCCGTGCCGCACGTCGTGCTCGCCGCCGAGCTAAGAAGGAATATATTAAACAAGCGAATGTAGAAAAAGACATTCGTCTGCAAAACCTTCTACGCCAAAACCAAGAGTTACAAGAACGACTTGCGGTAGTGGAGCGAAAAACCCACAGTTCTGAACTTGCCAGAATAGATAAAGCTATTGAGGATCAAGAGTTAAGATTGCAATATGCTCGCATGAAACTGTCCGAGGCTACAGGCCAAGGTGACGGTGAAGCCATGGCCAAAGCGCAGGAGATGTGGTACGAAACTCGCCGCCAAGTTGAGGCATTAAAAACCCTCAAAGAGCAAGCAAATCAAGCCACTCAAGACCGTCCTATTCAACAAGATAATAGTGAAATGCAACGCCAAGCATCACGTTGGATGGATAGAAACCCTTGGTATGACCCAAGCGGTGGAGACGAAGATTCTGAAATAGCAAAAGTTATAGATCAGAAATTAGTTAAAGAAGGTTGGAATCCTAATACCTCTGAATATTGGGAAGAGTTAGATAACCGCTTGCTAAAACGGTTACCGCATAGATATAATGTTAATCATGACGAGAGGTCTTCTCGCAAACCGAGAAGTATTGTGACGGGTTCAGGACGCGAAAACATCGCCTCTAGTGGCAGTAAAAACTCATTTACTCTATCCCCTGAGCAAGTGAGGGCCATGAAAGATGCTGGCTTCTGGGATGATCCAAGCAAGCGAGCACGGATGATTAAACGATACGCAACTGAATCTAAACAATCTCAAGGTTATAGGAGTTAAAAATGGAATCTCGTCTTAAAAAATCTCTCTCCGCTGGTGGTCGTGAGACCCGATCTTCGCAAGATCTTGACCGCGCTGCCCCCGAAGAGAAGTTCATGTCAGCACAGGAACGTCGCAAGATGTGGAGTGATGAATGGACACAAAGCGCATTGCCCAAGACGCCAGAGTTAAAAGGATGGCATCTTTGCTGGTTATCGACAACTAATAGTTACGACAGTATTGATAAGCGTATTCGACTAGGTTATGTTCCCGTTAAAGCCGAGGAATTTCCAAACTTTGAGAACTATCGCGTAAAAGCTGGAGAACACACTGGTTTTATTGCGTGCAACGAGATGTTGCTCTATAAGATCCCGATGGAACTTTATCAGGATATTATGGCGCACTTCCACCACGATGCACCACTTGAGGAAGCGAACAAGATTCGACTTCAAGCGGAGCAGCAAGTTGGACGCGATAGCAACGGTAAAGCGTTGGGTCGGGTAGAAGGCGAAGGCTTGGACAACATTGATAAACGTGTAGAGGCTCCAATCTTTTAATAGCCAATACACATCGAACTAAAAGGAGTAAGACTATGTCTTCTACAAATGCTCCGTTCGGTATGCGCCCTGCGTTCCATCCATCTGGTCTGGATCGCGCCCAAGCGCTTGCTGGCGGTATCGTCTCTGGTTATGCCAGCGACATCCTGAAAGGTCAACCCGTAAAGTTGGCTACTACTGGCGTGATTCAAATCGCCGCTGCTGGTGACTCGTTCCTCGGTGCCTTTGCTGGCGTTGAGTGGACTGACACTACTGGTCGTCGTCGCGTGTCTAACTACTGGCCCGCTAACACTGCATACCAAACTGGTTCATGCATTGCTTATTTCTACAGCGATCCTAACATTGTGTACGAAATCCAAGCTGATGGTTCTTTGGCACAAACCTCTGTTGGCGATCAAGCCGACTTGAGCAACACCACCGCTGGCAGCAATGTCACTGGTTTGTCTCAGTGCACTTTGTCTACTACTTTGGCTGGCGCTGGCAACACCGCTCAGATGAAGATTGTGGACTTGGCTCCCCTCGTTGATAACGCTTGGGGCGATTCATATACAGTTGTACGCGCTACGATTAACAAATCGCAGTTCCAAGCAACTACTAACGCTGTTTAAGGAGGCGAATCATGGCAGCTCCAATGAGAAGTACGGACTTTCGTTCGATTGTTGAACCTATCCTGAACGAATGCTTCGACGGCGTTTATGATCAGCGCACTGATGAGTGGAGCCGTGTGTTCCGCGAGCAGGAAGGCATCCAACGTAACTACCACGAAGAACCCGTGTTGTACGGCTTCGGCGCAGCTCCCCAACTTCCTGATGGCACCCCTGTGTCTTATCAGCAAGGTGGCGTTCTGTTCCTGAAGCGCTATGTGTACAGCGTGTACGGTTTGGCATTTGCTTTGACCAAAGTGTTGGTTGAAGACGGTGACCACATTCGTATCGGTCAGATTTACGCAAAGCACTTGGCCCAATCTTTGATTGAGACCAAAGAAACCTTGTCTGCAAACGTGTTGAACCGCGCTTTTAATGCGGCTTACCCAGGCGGCGATGGCGTACAACTGAACAGCGCTTCACACCCCATCGTGAACGGCACTGCAAGCAACTTGTTGGCTACTGCTGCCAACTTGTCACAGACCTCTCTTGAGCAGATGTTGATCCAAATCCGTCAGGCTGTGGACAACAACGGCAAGAAGATCCGTCTGGTGCCACGTCAAATCGTGGTGGCTCCTGGCAACGTGTTCCAAGCTGAAGTTTTGCTGAAGTCTGTGCTGCGTGCTGGTAACGCTAACAACGACATCAACCCAATCAAATCTATCGGTTTGTTGGACGAGGGTGCCGCTGTTCTGTCACGTTTGACCTCTGCTACTGCTTGGTGGGTTCAGACCGACGCTCCCGAGGGCATGAAGCTCTTGATGCGCCGTAAGCTTGAGAAGACCATGGAAGGCGACTTTGAGACTGATTCCATGCGCTACAAGGCTACTGAGCGTTACGACGTTGGTTTCACCGACTGGCGTGCAATGTACGGCACTCCTGGCGTCTGATAAAAAGCGGGGGGTTCGCCCCCTGCTCCACTAAGGAGAAAAGAATGGCAAATCAAGTCACTAACATTGGTGGCGTGTTGTCTGCTGTTACCGCAACTTTCGCTTATACCGACAGCTCTGCCGTAACAATTGCAACTCTGCCCGCTAACTGTCAAATTGTGGACATCAACATTGATGTAACCACAGCATTTAACGCTGGTACAACAAACACCGTTACCGTTGGTAAGGTTGGTACTGCTGCTGCTTACGTTACCTCCACTTCAGTGGGTAGCGCAGGTCGTGCATCGGTTGCCTCTACAGGTGTTTATAGTGCTTGGGGTGATACTGGAAGTTCTGATGTTTCGGCCATCATTACTTACAGCCAGACAGGAACTGCCGCTACCGCTGGTGCTGCTCGCGTCACCATCGTGTACAAATACTTCGCTGTTTAAGGAGTAGAACATGGCAGAATTCAAACCCATGGTCAAAATGATGACCACTGAGCCTACAGTAGAACTGAAGCTCAAAAAGGGCGGGGAAGTCAAAAAAGCTATGGGTGGTGCAATGCCAGCCGTATTGCCTTCCGTAATGCCCGCACGAGGCGGCATGATGCCCGCTGCTCGTCCTGCCAAGCCCTCATTGGCAGCTCGCCGTAAAGCCATGGCTGTTCCTCCAGCTATGAAAAAAGGCGGTGAAATGGAGTCCAAAGCCTCCCACAAAGCCGAGATGGCTGAGATGGGTAAAATTGAGAAAGAGTTAAAATCTCACGAGAGCAAACCTGCCAGCAAAGCTCACAAGGGCTTGAAGACTGGTGGCGTTGCTAACGCTCAAGGCGGCTACAAAGATGGCGGCATCATCAAGTCCGAAAAGGGCGAGACCATGATGCACACAACCAAGGCAGATAAATCGCCCGCTAAAACTGGTGATGTAAAGATGGGTAACGCTGGTGGTTATGCTACTGGTGGCGTTGCTAAATCTAATGCTGGTGGCTACAAAAAAGGCGGTGCCACAAAAAAGTTTGCTAAGGGCGGAGCAGTTCAGGACGATGGCGCGGCTGTAAAAATGCCGCAAGGAAACAAACGTCCAGCACGCCCTGTTAGCATCAACCAACTTTCTGGAACCTATAAAAAAGGTGGTTCAGTAAAAAAGTATGAAACGGGCGGTGCGGTTGATCCCATCATCGCTCGTGAAACTAAGCGCATGGAGGCTGAGAAGGCTGCTGAAAAAGCAGAGAACGAAGCAACTCGTGATGCTATCCTCGGATTTCCAAAGCGTCTTTATGAAGGCGTAAAAGGATTTTTTACCAGCCCAGAGCAAAAGCCTGGCAGCGTAACTAAAACCGAGAAGTCTGTGACGGTTTCCCCCGGCAAAAAGCGCGGCGGTTCTGTAAAGTGCTGAGAGTGGGGGCTTCGGCCCCTGCTTTTTTCAGGAGACAAACATGGGCATTTATTCTTCTGCGTCGCGTCAAGGCGCATATGAGCCGTTTGAACTACAAGTGTCGCGTGGTCAAATTCAAGGCCATTCAGTTATTACCATTTCTGGTTACAACTCTGATGTAGATACTGCATGGGAGATGATTACTCCTATTGGAGACTTATCATATCCTGCTGCCGCTTTACAGATGACTGTAAGCTCATCTAGTGCCAATGACACATCGGCAGGAACTGGCGCAAGAACTGTACTGATCTCGGGCTTAGACGCCAACTATTCGGTTATTACTGAAACAGTCACCATGAATGGTCAGACTGCTGTAACAACCACCAATTCATTCTTGCGTATCAACAGTATGTTGGTTGCAAGTGCTGGAACCGGATTGGCCAATGCAGGAACAATTTACATTGGTTCTGGTGTTGTAACTTCTGGCGTACCAGCAACTATATATAACGTAATTGCTGTGGGCTATAACAGTACAACATCCAGCCAATATACGATCCCCGCTGGTTACACTGGATATTTGGCAATTGCGCGGATTGCTTTAGCGCAAGACACGGGAACTAGTTTGATTACAGCAAGAACTCGATTTGTTGGGACAAACGGAATTGCGTTAACTGGCCCAGTAATTGTGACCAACAACAATATTTCAACCCAAATATTTCCTTATCCTGTCCCAATTGCTGAAAAGACTCGCATTCAGGGTGAGGCAATTGGCGGGGCCGCAAACAATGAAGCGGCTGGTTTCTTTGAAATTGTTCTTATTAAAAATTCGGATTGACAATTATGCCTAGCAAATCAGCATCTCAACACAGGCTCATGGAAGCCGTAGCGCATAACCCAAGCTTTGCAAAAAAGGTTGGTATTCCTCAAAAAGTGGGTAAAGACTTTGCCGCCGCCGATAAAGGCAAAAAGTTTAAAGAGGGTGGCCCAAGTTTGTCTGTTGGACGCGGAGAAAAGCTGTCTGTAGACAAAGGCGCTGGATTGACCGCCAAGGGTAGGGCTAAGTACAATCGTGAGACAGGAAGTCATTTGAAAGCTCCGCAACCACAAGGCGGTGCTCGAAAGGACTCGTTCTGCGCCCGCATGTCAGGTGTTGTAGAGCATTCAAAAGGTGACGCTCCAAGGGCAAAAGCATCCTTGAAGCGTTGGAACTGCCCAGGATGGTGAGGTAACGAATGGCTTATTCAGGCACAGTTGGAGAGACCGTTATCAGCGTCCAAGATCTGATTGATCATGGTGCGCGTCGATGCGGAAAATTGGCCGAAGAGCTAACCTCGGAGCAAATTGTATCTGCTCGCCAATCTTTATATTTCTTGCTGTCGCATCTTGCCAATCAAGGCATCAACTATTGGGCAATCAACAAAAAAGTGTTTGGTCTAAAAGCTGACCAATACATTTACACCATGCCTGTGGGTTGTATAGACGTTCTGAATGTGTTGTATCGCACCATGAACCGACCTTCTGGGTCATATACATCTTCTGCTGGAGGGGTGATTGCTAATGTTTACGACTCCAATATTGACACCGTTTGCCAACAGACATCTCCCAATGGCAACATTTCTGTTAATTACGGCACAAACAATCCCATTTATGCTGGGTCTATTGGCTTTTTACCCTATGTTGCTGGGGGCGGATCGGCTACTTGGTCGATCACGCTAGAGTATTCCGTTGATGGGGTTACATGGAACACCCTAAACAACCTTGGAAGCATAGAAGTTACTGACAATCAGTGGGTTTGGACTGACATTGACCCAGGTCAATCGGTCATGTACTACCGAATCCGCGCTTATAACGGGACAACATTAGCCCTGCGCGAGTGGTTTGTGGGCAATAACAGCCGTGAAATCCAAATGTCACGCTTAAATCGTGACGATTACACCAATTTGCCCAACAAAAACTTCACCGCAAACCAACCGTACCAGTTTTGGTTTGATAGAACCATCCCACAACCTACTGTTTACCTATGGCCAACCCCTAGTGACCCATTTATTCAGATGACAGTCTGGTATCAGCGTCAAATTATGGACGTTGGGGCACTTTCTGGTGAGCTAGAGATACCTCAAAGGTGGTATGAGGCTGTGCAGATGATGTTGGCGCACAGAATGAGCATGGAATTGCCCCAAGTAGACGCTGGGCGCATCCAATATCTTGAAAAAATGGCTGATAAGTACCTTTTTGAGGTGCAACAAGAAGAGCGCGATAAGTCGCCAATTTATTTTGCCCCTAACGTGTCGGTGTATACACGATAATGCCTACTTTTCTTGACACATCTGGACTTTCATCGGTTGCAATCGCAATCTGCGATAGATGCCGCATGAAAAGAGCATTTGTGTCATTACAATCAGATCCAAACTTCCCTGGTCTGCGTGTCTGCGATGAGGGTTGTAAAGATAACTTTGATCCGTACCGTTTGGCGGCTAGAAAGACAGAAAGAATTAACCTAAGATTTCCTCGACCTGATGAAAGCGTGGCTGTACAAGACAATTCTTTAACTACTGGTGGATATGGCAATTATGTAATATCGCCGGAGCAAAATACACAGACGCCCGAAAATAACGGGAACCTTGATAACCTGAATGTGAGTCCGTAATCATGGCAAACGTACAAATCTCTCAACTGCCAGCAGCGGGCGCTATTACAGGCACAGAGCTTGTGCCCGTTGTCCAAAATGGCGTAACTGTACAAACCACTACAGGAGCTATTGCTGCCTCTCCTAGCCAGACTCAGACTTTTTTGACCAAGAATCAAGAACCAAGCCTTCCTAATAGTCAATATTTGTCCACTAGTACGGGTTTAGCGATCACGGATGGTGGCGCACAGTCTTACCTACGTCTTAGCCTCAGCGGGGCGTCTGGAAGCCTAGAATCGGCCTCTACAGGCATGATTGCCAAGACCTCTGGTGCTACCGTAGCCCCAAGGACACTTTCTACCTCTGGTTTGGGCTTGAGTGTCACAAATGGCGATGGCGTATCAGGTAACCCCACTTTTCAACTGACAGGTGTTGCCGCGGCGGTGGCGGCTGCTTCTGGCACAGGAATGTTGGCAATTGTTGGTGGAACCACTATTGCTGGCCGTCAAATCTATGGAACTGCAAATCAAATAAATATTGTCAATGGAGATGGCGGTGCTGGTAGTCCAACTATATCTATAGTTAGCGATCCAACAATACCTGGCACAGGCGGCATGACCGTTCCCAAAGGAACAGATGCACAACAACCTGCGGGCGTTACGGGTCAAATCCGATACAACACCACTACAGGCGTATTTGAGGGTTTTACGGCTGGAACTTGGCAAGCTTTTTCTCAGTCAAATGGTGTAACCACTTTTGATGGCGGATCTACTGGACTAACCCCTGTTTTGCCTACAAATGGAGCCATATCACTTGGCGGTACGTTAGTGGTCGCTAACGGTGGAACTGGCGCAAATACTTTAAGTGGCTACCTAAAAGGCAATGGAACATCTGCTGTTACGGGTGTTGCAAGCATCCCAAGCACAGACATTACTGGCTTGGGCACAATGTCCACACAGAATGCAAATGCTGTAGCAATTACAGGTGGAACCATTAGCGGATTATCTGCCCCTTTGGCAGTAGATTCTGGAGGAACTGGCGCAGCCACATTAACTGGATACGTTAAGGGAACAGGAACTTCTGCCCTAACGGCATCCTCCACAATCCCCAACACCGACATTACTGGCTTGGGAAGCATGTCTACCCAAAGTTCTAGCTTTGTGTCTATATCGGGTGGATCTATCAATGGGGCATCCATTGGATCAATTACTCCCGCGGCAGGTTCATTTACAACCCTTGCATCAACATCTGCAACAGTTAGTGGCGATACAGTTACCACTAATACCGCGGCTCAAACGCTGACCAATAAAACGCTGACTAGCCCAACAGTTAATACGCCAATTCTTTATGGCGGAACAATTAACAATACAACAATTGGCGCATCAGTTCCTGCTTCTGGTGAATTTACTTCGGTCACCATGACTACAGGAACTATTACGACAACACCATCTACTGGCAATGATATTGTCAACAAGTCTTATGTGGATGGAATTTCTGCTGGACTCAATTTCCATCAAGCGTGTCGTTTAGCTACTGCTACAGCTCTTCCCGCCAACACTTACAACAACGGCGCATCTGGGGTTGGTGCAACTTTAACGGCTAACGCTAATGGCGCATTAAGCGTAGACGGTACGCTGACTGTGGCGGGTAACCGCGTATTGGTCAAGAATGAAGCGGCTGGTGCTAACAATGGTGTGTACACCGTTACTCAGGTTGGAACTGCTGGCACTCCTTACATTCTTACAAGGGCAACAGATTACAACACCTCTGGCTCGGGCGTTAATCAAATTGATGCTGGTGATTTCTTCCTTGTTACTGCTGGAGCCACAAACGCTAATACATCTTGGGTGCAACAAACTCCGCTGCCAATTACGGTTGGAACTACTGCGCTTGTATTCCAACAATTTGGTGCGCCGATTACGTACTCACCAGGCACAGGCCTTACAGAGTCACCTTCTTACACATTTAACATTGGCAACACAGGCGTCACTGCAAACACTTATGGTAGTGCTGCATTTGTTCCGCAAATTGGCGTTAATGCACAAGGTCAAATTACAAACGCATCTAATGTTTCAATTTCTATAAATGGAAACCAGATTACATCAGGAACTGTTGGATCTTCTTACATTTCCGGTTCTTATGGAAACATTACGGGTGTTGGCACTCTTGCTTCTGGAACTTGGAATGCCTCAACAATTGATGTGGCTTACGGAGGAACCGGAGCTACAACCTTAACTGGTTATGTTAAAGGTTCTGGTACAGCGGCTTTGACAGCATCTGCAACCATACCAAATACTGACATTTCTGGGCTTGGCACTATGTCCACCCAAAATGCAAACAATGTCATAATTACTGGTGGTTCCATAGATGGAACTATCATTGGAGGAACTACCCCTGCTGCGGGTAGCTTTACAACTGTAACCGCTACTGGCGGTATTTCTGGAGGGACGTTCTAATGTCGAGACAAGTTCAGACCGAAGTTACAGGTCTTGGAACAACTGACGTAGTAGGAGTTGATATCAACTTAACTCCTGTTAATGTGTCAGTTGCTGTAATGCTAAGCCCTGGTGCTATTTTGAAATACACCGTTGAGCACACATACCATGATTTGTGGTCTCCATATAGCCCAAACGATATTACATGGTTTCCATTTATTGTAGACCAAACATCTAACGCAGATGGCTATTATGCTTATCCCATATCGGGAGTGCGTGTTCGTGTCACAGAATATACATCTGGTATGGTTACCCTAAAGGTGTTACAGGCAGGAATCTAAATGGCCACTTACTTTGCACGTCCATACGGCAAAGTTTACGGGACGGGAGCTACATCAGCAGGTTTAACTTCAGTTGGTCGTGTTTATACATTTAACACCCCTGAATTAAGCTGGACTGTGACGCATAACCTAGGGACGTATAACTTTGTTGCTAGTTTATTTGATTCTGATAACCAACAATTTTTTGCTGGAATTAAAGTAATTAGCCCTAATCAATTTATTGTTTATATGACTGAACCTACTGCTGGCTCGGTAAACGTGGTGTTCTCCTTATGACATATGACATTATTGTCTTGAAGCGTGATATTCACTTGGCTGCATACATGAAAGCTCATGGTGCGGTGCTACAAACCTATCGTGACGAAAAATTTTACTTTAGCAGTGAGGTCTCTGAGACCGAATGGCGAGTCAAACACGCAGGATCTGATGCTTTGAGAGTTGATCAAGAACTTCTTGTTCTTCGTCGATTTCTGAAGTAAGATTCCATCTGCGTGAGTCGTGTCGAGTAAAGAAAACTTGTAAAACTAATTTCCTAATTTTGGAGTATGACTCATGGCTAATTTCCCAGTATTTCATGGCATTACCCTCGCGGCTAATGCTTACGTAGAAAACCTCAACCTCGAAATCCTGTCTTCTGATCCCAGCCCAGTTGCTGCTGGCCGTCTGTGGTTCAACAGCACTGACAAGGTAATCCGCTATTCTGCTCTGAATAGCTCTGGTGCCGTTGTTGTTCGCACCATCAAGGATGCTGAGTCTGCCGCTTCTGAGTTGGCCGACGTTCAAGCCGCTATCGCCGCTGAAGAAGCCCGCGCTACCGCTGCTGAAGGCGTTTTGTCTTCTGACCTCGCAGACGAAATTGCTCGCGCTACTGCTGCTGAGCAAGCTCTGGACACCAAAATTGACAACGTTAAAGCTGAGTTGCTCGGTGGTATCCCTCCTTCGGTTTTGGACACCATCACCGAATTAGCTCAAGCTCTTGAGAACAACCCCGACATCATCAACGTGCTCGAAGGCATGATTGGTGACGTTCAGTCTGCCGTTGACGCTGAAGAAACTCGCGCCTTGGCTGCTGAAGCTGCTTTGGGTGGCCGTGTTGACCAAGAGATTGCTGATCGTCAAGCTGCTGTTAGCGCCGAAGAAACTCGCGCTATGGCCGCAGAAGCTGGTCTTGACACACGTCTGACTACTGTTGAAGGCGCTACTAACGGCAAGATCGGTAACCTGACCCAACTGAACACCACAGACAAGTCAACTCTGGTTGCTGCAATCAACGAAGTTAACACTGGCCTGAGCAACGAAGTTGCCCGTGCTACTGCCGCTGAAACCCAGTTAACTTCTGACTTGGCTGATGAAGTTGCCCGCGCTGAAGCCGCTGAGCAAGATTTGGCTGACGACATTGCTCAAGAAGTTTCTGACCGCCAAGCTGCTGTTTCTGCTGAAGAGACTGCACGTATTGCTGGTGACGCTACCAACGCTGCCGCTATCGCCGCTGAGACTACTCGTGCTCAAGGCGCAGAAGCCGACTTGGCATCCGACATCGCTGCTGAAACCAGCCGCGCACAAGGCGCTGAATCTGATCTGGCTGCTGACATTTCTGCTGAAACAGCCCGTGCAACCGCTGCTGAGACATCTTTGTCTGGTGACATCGCTACTGAGCGTACACGCGCTCAAGGTGCTGAAGCTGGTTTGGCTGCTGATATCGTTGCCGAAGCTACCGCTCGCGCTGCCGCTGTTACTGCTGAGCAGACTCGTGCCCTCGCTGCTGAAGCCGCTCTGTCTGCTGACATCACCGCAGAAGCCGCTGCTCGTGCCGCTGCCGTTACTGCCGAAGAGACCCGTGCTCTTGCCGCAGAAGCCAGCCTGTCTGCCGATATCTCTGCTGAAGCTACAGCCCGTGCTGCTGCTGTAAGCGCAGAAGCTGCTACCCGTGCAGCCGCAGACACTTCTCTGCGTAACGACCTTAACAGCGAAATTGCTCGTGCTCAAGCTGCTGAAGGCGACATTGCTAGCGATCTGGCCGATGAAGTTGCTCGTGCAACTGCTGCCGAGCAAGACATTGCTTCTGACTTGGCTGACGAGATTGCTCGTGCTACCGCTGCTGAAACTCAAGAAGCCAGCGACCGTGTTGCTGCCGACGCACAGATCCGCAGCGACTACAACGACACCGTGTTTACTTTCCAAGCTGGTGCTTCTGCTACCGTACACACTATTGTTCACAACCTGAACAACAGCTTCGTGGACGTGGGTGTGCAAGTTGAACGCGCTAACGGTAAGTACTACAACGACATCGTGTCTGTTGAAGAAGTTGACAGCAACACTGTTAAGGTGTACTTGTCTACCGCTTTGAAGATCAAAGCAATCTGCCGCAGCGCTGTTAGCCTGTAATTAAGGAGGGGGGCTAATCACCCCCCGTTCTTATGAAAGCTCTGAAGAACTTTAACTTTGATTCCATAAAGACTGTGGATGACGCATTTTCCAAACTGGAGAGTGAAATCAGAGAGTTAGCTGATTTGGTTGAAGACCCCTTTGGAGAAGACGACAGGGATCAGTTGTCTGAGAATATCGAATGGATAAAGCGGTTTTACGAAACTGCTGAGACGAGGATATTAGAGAGTGACCGAAGCTGAG
>Ga0214917_10001918_pt1 | contig 26063 bp, 44 predicted proteins | sample LL_1208_BB_MetaG_FD_177983 | JGI IMG/M metagenome (GOLD analysis project Ga0214917, IMG submission 177983) | Freshwater microbial communities from Lake Lanier, Atlanta, Georgia, United States - LL_1208_BB | ecosystem: Environmental > Aquatic > Freshwater > Lake | place: USA: Georgia | collected...
GAAGGCCGACGAGCTCGGCCTGACGCTGTCGCAGGACCAGCTCGAGAAGGTCAAGAAGTACACCGCGGCACAGCGTGACCTGCAGGCGTCCATCGAAGGCGCCAAGATCCAGGTCGGCGCCGAGGTGTTCCCGGTGATCGCCGACGCGGTTGAGAAGATCGCCGGGTTCGCCACGGGTGCGGCCAGGGCGTTCGCCGACCTCCCGGAGCCGGTGAAGCAGGTCGCGACTGCGCTGGCCGGGATCTCGGGCACGGCGGCCATCGTGTTCGGCGGTGGTGGTCTCGTGATCAATGGCGCTCTCCGAGCGGCCGACGCCTGGACCGGACTGGGTTCCAAGATCGGCATCACGGGCCAGCAGGCCGAGGCCGGGTTCTCGAAGATCTCCGGCGCTGCAGCGACGGCCACGAAGGCCCTCGCCCTCGTCGGCGCAGCGGTGGCCCTGTACGAAGTCGCCCAGGCCCTCGAGCGGGCCACCACCGACGCCACCGCGTTCGCCGCGTCCGTGGCTCGCCTCAAGACCGGCGCCGACCCGGCCCGCGAGCTGGCTCGCCAGGTGGATGCCCTCTACGGCTCCACGGAACGTCTCCGCGACATCGGCAACAAGGTGCTCGGCACCTTCAACCCGAACCTGGATACCCCGACGCTGAACCTCGGCAAGTACCAGCTGGCCATCGAGGACGTCGACCGAGCGATCCGCAAGACCGCAGAGTCGGACCCCGGCGCGGCCATCAAGCAGATCGACGAGGTGATCAGCAAGGCGACCGAGGGCGGTGGGTTCCGTGCCGGTGATCGGCTCAAGGATCTGAAGGCCGACCTCGGCAAGCTGAAGGGCGACCTCGAGGACATCAACGGCAGCGGTAAGAAGGCGGCCGACGGAACCGACGCGTTCGGTGAATCCGCGGGCAACGCCGCCGACCAAGCGAAGCAGCTCGAGGACAACGCCAAGGCGCTGACCGATGCCTTCAAGGGCGCCCAGGACCGCATCGGCCTCCTGACGCTCGGCTTCGATGCGAACGCCAAGGCCGCGAGCGCGTTCGGCGATGCCATCGACCGATCGACGGCGCTCGACGACCAGGCCTCGGCGGCGCTCGGGTTCAACGACGCGCTGACCAAGACCAGGGAAACCCTAGGAGCACTGCCCCGGGAGGTCGACCCGGTCGCCATCGCGTTCGGCGGCGTGGGCGCTGCGGCCGATCAGGCGGGCGAGGACGCGCTCAAGAACTTCATCACGCTCGGCCAGAACGCGAAGGGCGTCATTCAGTCCTTCTTGCAGGCGGGCGACGAGCAGGGCGCCCGGGACTTCGCCGACCGGGTCCGGTTCCAGATCGTCACCGCGCTGCAGGCGCAGAACTTCAGCCCTGAGGAGATCAAGCGATACCTGAACCTCGCCGGCGTGTCGGAAGAACAGGTCGACGTCGCCATCAAGTTTTCGAACACGCAGGTCGAACTGCTCAAACTGCAGGCACTCCTAAACGTGTTCTCTCAGAACTTCGCTCAGGCGCCGGTCGAGATTCAGACCAAGTTCCGCGTGCAGTTGCAGAACAACGACGTGGAGGGTGCGCTCGGCACGCTGAACCAGTACCTCGACGGCGTTCGGCCCGAGGTCATCCTCAACCCGAACATCGACAACGTCATTGCCGGCGTTGCCCAGGCAAAGGGCATTGCTGACGGCACCACCGGCACGTTGCAGGTGCTGGCCGCTACCCAGCAGGCGCAGAGCGCGATCAGCTCCGTCGTCGACGCGGCGAACAAGGCCAAGGTCAGCATCCCGGTCACCTTCAGCTTTCCGCAGGGTTCGATCGGGTCGCTGTTCGGCCTCGGCCAGAAGTCGCAGCTGCCTGCCGCCCTCGGCCCCGGCGGTCGCGATGGCAACCCACTGACCCCGTTTGCTGGCGGCGGTCTCATCCCTGGCACCGGCAACAGCGACAGCGTGCCGATCCTCGCCACCCCTGGTGAGTTCGTACTCCGCAAGTCCGTGGTGGCCGGCCTCGGCCGGGATGCCATCGAGGCCCTCAACCGTGGCGATCTGCAGGCGTTCATGCGTCGGCGCTCGTTCGCGACCGGCGGCTACATCACGCGCCAGTCCTCGACGCTGCGCCCGACCGTTGCGACGCCCATGCCGATGCGTGCTGCCGAGGCGCCGACGTCGCCGGAGCGCCCGAACATCAACCTGGACGTGACCTACCAGCAGGTGCGCGAGGCGCCAACCGCCCGTGACCTCGTGGTGGCGATGCGCGAGGAGTCGATCATCTCGTGAGCCTCTGGGACCCAGCCAACGCCGGCGCCTGGACGCTGACGCTCAACGGGACGAACTGCAACACCCACGCATGGTTCGCACTCGACTGCCACCAGTTGCGGCCGTCGGTGGATCGTCGCGGGTCGTCGCGCACGATCCCGAGCGTCGTCGGCCGCAAGCCGCGCAGGGCGCGCGACGACGAGGTGACCGAGGTGCTTGAGGTGCTGTTCACCGGCAACGTCACCACGGCGGGCGTCGCGGCGAGCGACCCACAGCGCCAACTGCAGACCAACCTGCGGGCATTCGAGGCTGCCGTGGTGGACGCCACCGGCGACGCGAACGGGTGCATCACTGCGACGCTGGCCGGTTCCGGCGTGACGTACGCGGGCCTCGTGCAGATTCGGAAGTGGCGCGTCGGCGACGGGCTGACGGAGTGCTCCGCGGCGCTGACGCTCAGCATCCCGGCGGGCCGCCTGGCCGTCACGGGGTCCTGAGGTGCCGACGCTCACCGCCCAGCTGTGGAACACGGCGAACACGTCCAAGGTCGCCAACCTCACCGAGTCGTTCGACCGCCGGTTCCGTGACCCGGTGTCCGACGTCGGCACGGGTGAACTGTCGGTGCTCGCCACCGACGCCAACGCCTCCGACCTGACCGTCGGCAAGGTCGTGCGGTTCCTCATCGACGGCACGGCCGCATTCTCCTGGCGCATCGACCGCCGGGAGTTGCGGGCGGTCGACAGCGCCGAGGAGTCCGGCCAGGTCGTGAAGGTGTCCGGCCGCGGCCTCGTCGTGGACTGGAACGACGCCGTGGTCTACCCGGCGGGCGGGATCGACGCCCGCCCGCAGTCGGACTCCCGGCCGTTCACCTGGGCGACGTCGCTGGTCAGCACGTCGGGCTGGGGGAGCGCCTTCCAGCAGTTCCCGAACGCCTGCATCCCGAACGTGTACGACCTCACGACGGGCTGGCCGCCGCTCGGGTGGCCGGCGCCGGTGCAGTCGTCCTCGGTGCGCTGGATCTGGTCACGCGCCTTCGCGACGCACCCGGCTGGCTACAGCCTGTTCCGCAAGTCGTTCACCGTCACCGGGACCAAGCAGTACGCCCTGTTCCTGTCGGCCGGTGGTCGTGCCCGCGCCTTCATCGACGGCATCGAGGTCATCCCGTGGACCTCGACCTTCCCGAACTGGTCGTCAGGGTTCACCACCGACCGCCTGTTCACGATCAGCGCCGGAACGCACGAGCTGGCCATCGAGGCCGAGAACTTCAACTACGCGGGCACGCAGTACGTCACGCCGGGCAGTATCGGCTGCGTCATCGCGGCGCTGCACGAGATGCCGACGTCCGGGTCGTTCTCGTCGTCGTCGCTCGTCGTCGGCACCGACACGACGTGGAAGGTGCAGGACTACCCGAGCACCTATCCGGCGCCGACGCCGGGCGCCATCCTCAACACGCTGCTGACCGAGGCGCAGGCGCGCGGTGCGCTGTCGAGCTGGACATTCGGCGGGTCCTTCTCGTCAACGACGGACACCGCCGGCAACGCGTGGGCGTCGTCGCTCGAGGTCACCCCGAAGGTCGGCGACTCGCTGCTGGCGGTGCTCAGGCAGATGAACGACCAGGAGCTCGTCGACTTCCGCGCCAACGCCACCGGCAAGGTGCTGAACGTCTACAACTACGGCGCGTCGACCGGCAGCAGCGGCGTCACGCTCGCCGCCGGGACGAACCTGCTCGAGCTCACGCACATGACCGAGGCTGTCTGATGGTGCGCAACAAGCTGCTGGTGCGCTGGAAGGGCGGCTTTCGCACCCGCACCGACTCCGGCAGCGTCAGCACCTGGGGCACACGCGAGGGCTTCCTGAGCATCGCGGGCGTGGACTCGGCGCCGTCCGCCGACAGCGTGGGCGACACGGCGCTGTCGCTCTACGGCCAGCCGCGCGAGACCATCACCGCCGCCTACGAGCCGGCGAGCAGCGGCGAGGTGCCGTACACGTCGTCCCTGCTGCCGGGCACGACGCTGACGGCACCGAACGAGTCGGGCGTCGGTGCGACCTATCGCGTGGAATCGCTGACCGTCACCGAGGACGACGACGGGAACCTGACCTACACGCCGGAACTGTCGTCGCTGGTGGAGACCTACCAGACCCGCACGCAGCGTTGGCTGAGTCGCGTGGGTCAGGGCACCCTCGCCGGCCGGTCCTCCGCGGCGACGTTGCTCGAGGCGTTGACGCCGGACACCAGCGGCGGCCGCATCGAGACGCAGGACGTCAGCTTCTCCAAGGGCGTGCTGGAGATCAGCACGTCACCGGCGCTGCTCATCGCCAAGACCCGGCGCCTCACGATGATCCAGGCCACGGTGGTGCCGGGGGCGACGTCGCCCGCCATCACGTTCCAGATCAAGAAGAACGGCACGGCGCTGTCGCTCGCCCAGCCGGGCGGCTCGTCGGCCACGTCGTTCAGCCTCACGCCGTCGGTCGGCCGCATGGTGCTGCTGCCCGCGGCGGGCGACATCGTCGTCAGCGAGGCCGACACCATCACGATCGGGCTGACGGCGGTGGCGGCAGACGCCGGGTTCTTCGCCGTCACTGCGACGCTGAGTGACCTGGTGTAGCGGTGGCCGTCTGGTTCAATGAGCGGTTCGCGTCGGGTGCGAACGGCAACGTCGTCACGACCGCGAACACGACGGCGACAGTCGTCGCTCCGTTCTCCGGGTCGAGCAACTACCCCGCCGGGCTGACGCTGAGTTCCGAGGCGTCGATCTCCGGTCCGCTGTCGATGAAGTGGGACCAAGGCGGTCCCAGCTCGGTGGTCGGGCAGCGGGAACGGTTTGGCGTGTGGAGCGGGTCCACGGCGGGCGGCTCCTCCGCCTACGCGTCGGCCTACTTTCGGCTGTCGTCGCTCCCGACGAGCGGCACCTCACAGGCGCTGTTCTTCCTGACCCGCAACGGTGGGCTCGGCACGCTGGGCTTCGGCGCCCTGACCATGTTCGGTCCGAGCTCCACCGTGGCGCCGTTCCGCCTCCGACTCGAGCTCTACTACAACGAGGCGACCCCCGACCCGAACCTCCTCGCGTTCGTCACGTCCGGTCAGATCAACTGGTTCAGCGAGCTGGGTGCGGGCGTGTGGTGTCAGGTCCGGTGGGGTTCCAACAGGACCAGCGGCACCGGACCCTACGGGTACGCCCCGTGGCGCAACCGTGCCCAGTTGTGGGTCGGTTCGTCGAAGGTCATCGACCTCGACGTGGCGAGCCTCTACGAACCGAGCGAGTCGTCGATCGGCCTGGACCTCGCAGCAGGCAAGTACCTGTCCCCGACGAACGGCTCGAACGGCGTGGTGCTGTTCGACAACTTGTACGGCGACGACTTCACGATCATGCCGACGACGCCGCCACTGTACGGCGACCCCGCCGCCTCCGAGTGGGGCGTCAACCGCATCGCATGGTGAAAGGACCGCACCGATGACGACCACACTGAACGACGCCGGGGCGTCGGCGAACTGGGTCGTGCGCGAGGGCTGCACGTGGTCCCGCCAGTTCACCGCCACGATCAACGGCACGGCGGTCAACCTCACCGGCTACACCATCACCGCCGAGGTCACCTCGGCGCCCACGTCGGACACGGCACTGAAGACGTTCACGGTCACCGTGACCAACGCCGCAGCCGGGCAGTTCCGCGTCAAGGTCGACGCCTCATCCGCTGACCTCGCACCGGGCACCTACTGGTGGTCGCTGCAGTGGAACGACGGCACCGATGACCTGGCGCTCTGCTCGGGCAGCTTCGTGGTGAAGGACTGGACGCTGTGAGCCTGCGCCTCACGACCGACAACGCCGAGGCCGTCGGCCTGACGCTGACCGACGAGAATGGCGTCACGCTCGAGGTCGCACAGGTCGGCCCGCAGGGTCCCGCAGGTGCCGGCGGCGGCACCGGCGTCGAGTTCGGCGCGACGGCACCGTCGGACACGTCCAAGCTGTGGGTCAAGACGCCCGCCAACCTCCGCAACTTCCACGACTTCCGCGTGCTCGACGACGCGCCGGTCGGCACGTCGACCAACGGGACCGGCCTGTCCGACCCGCTGACCGGGATCCTCGACCTCGGCGATTACGTCCCGGCGTTCTACCAACCCGCCCGTGTGGTCAACGGCGTGCAGCGCCCGAAGCCGGGAACCAGCCCGACGTTTTCGGGCCTCGTTCGGCCGCTCACGAACAAGCAGTCCACCTACCGGGTGACCATCGGCCTGGCTGACTTCTACAACCAGACCGGCAACCCCGACGGCACCAACTCGGTGAACCTCGTCATCTCCACCAACGTCGGTTCCGGCCCCATCTGCCACATCTATGCCGACTACGACGGCACCAACGGGCTGCACTGCCACATCCTCGCCGGCTACGACGTCAGCGGCGCGGCGAACCTGATCCGCGACGTCATCGTCCCGCTGCAGGGCTTCGGCGACCGGCTCGGCCTCGGCTACGACGGCACCAAGTTCACCGTGTACCTGAACGGTGAGGCGAAGCTGAACCTGACGAGCGCGGACGCCGACTGGACCGACCCGTCGACGCTGACGTTCAACTCGGTGCCGGTGGGCGGCACCGGCGGCGTGTGGGTCGCCGGTTACGAGTGGTGGGCGCTGACCGACGGCGACACGGATTTCGACCCGCAGGCGCTCACGCTGCACCGCTACACCGGCGGCGAATGGGTGCCGGTGATCGAACCCGACCGGCCCGGCGCCTACCTCCCGGCCCGTGTCGCCGCGCTCGCGCCGTCGAGCGGCGGCGTCACCGACCACGGCGCCCTCACCGGCCTCGGCGACGACGACCACACGCAGTACCAGACGGCGGGCGTGTCGGTGGTGACAACCCCGGGCACCACGCTGTCGGGAGTTCCCCGTCTCGTTGCGGCCACTGCCTCGTCGATCACAATGCCGACCACGACCGTAGACGGTCGCGTGTGGACGATCTCCAACGATTCCGGCTCAAGCCTGACCATCACTGGTGGAACCTACGCCTTCTCGGGTGGTGCGCCCACCTACTCACTCGGCGCGAGCCTTGTGGCTCGCATCACGTCACTCACTGCCGCAAGCGTCACCCAGTGGGTCGTCTTGGACGTGTTCCGCGCCGACTCGGTTCCGGTCTATGAGGCCGACGCCAGACTGACCAACGCCCGCACCCCGACGGCCCACGCCGCTAGCCACGGCAGCGGCGGCACCGACGCCATCACCGTCGCCCAGTCGCAAGTGACGGGGTTGTCCTCGGCGCTCGCCGGGAAGCTCGACAGCACCGACCCGAGCGTGACGAACGCCCGCACGCCGACCGGCAGCGCCGGCGGCGACCTGACCGGCACCTACCCGAACCCGACGATCGCCGCGGGTGCCGTCAGCACCGCCGACCTCGCCGACGATGCCGTGACCAACGCCAAGGTGTCCGCCACCGCGGCCATCGCCCTGTCCAAGCTGGCGACCGACCCGCTCGCACGCGCCAACCACACCGGCACGCAGGCGGCCGGGACCATCACCGGCCTCGCCGCCATCGCCACCAGCGGCTCGGCGTCCGACATCACCAGCGGCACGATGGCCACCGCACGCCTCGCCAGCGGCACCGCCAACAGCACCACGTTCCTGCGCGGTGACCAGACGTGGGCGACGCCGACGGCCACCCCGAGCGGCAGCGCCGGCGGCGACCTGACCGGCACCTACCCGAACCCGACGATCGCCGCGGGTGCCGTCACCAGCGCCGCCATCGCAGACGGCGCCATCGTCAACGCGGACGTGAACGCCTCCGCGGCGATCGCCGTCACCAAGATCGCCACCAGCACCCGTGGCACTGCGCTGACGTCGGGCGCGTCGGCGAACCAGTGGACGCGCATGCGGCCCATCGGCGGCGGCGTGCAGCCGATCACCGCGTCCACGCCATCCACGGTGGCCATCGCGTCGACGATCCCGCAGTGGGCAAACCTGTCCAATCAGGGCGCCCCGACGTCCGGCCGCATTGTGCTCATCCCGATCCTGCTGGACGAGGGCGAGACCCTGAACACGATCGCGTTCGTGTCCGGCACCACCGCCGGGGCGACGCTGACCAACCAGTGGTTCACGTTGTGCAACGACTCGCTCACGTCGGTGGCGAACACGGTGAACGACACGACCACGGCATGGGCGGGGTCTACCCGCAAGGCCCTGGCGCTGACCGCCAGCTACACGACGACCTATCGGGGCCGGTACTTCGTCGGCATCTGCGTGACAGCGACGACGGTGCCGTCGCTGCGTGGCCTGAGCGCGACCTCGGGCGGCGTCGGGTTCGCGTCACTCAACGCGGACACCGGCCTCACCACGCCGCCGGCGGTCGGGACCACATTCGTCGGGTCCTTCGCCAGCGCAAACATCTACTACGCCGAGGTGCTCTGATGGCGTCCGAGTCGATCACCAACCGCGACGGCTCACGGGTTGTGCTCGTCGACAACGGCGACGGCACCGGCGTGCGCACGACCTACGCGCCCGACGGTGCAGTGGTCGGCGTCGAGAACCTGCTCGACCTTCCGATCGACCCGCCCGCCGTCGACCCCGACCCGCCCGAGGTCGTCGCCGCCCAGGTCATCGCCGCCGAGATCGACACCCGGCTCGCGCCGTCGTCGGTCAACTCCATCGCCGAGGTCAAGGCCGCCATTCGTGACGGCCTCGCCGCTGCGGTCGCACAGCTGAGGGGTGAACCATGAGCGTCGACGGCTGGCAGGAGCTCGCCGTCTGGATCGTGGCGATGCTCACGGCGGTTATCACCATCGTCGGCGTCGCCAAGCGGTGGATCGTCGATCCGGCCGCCCGCTCGTTCCGCCAGACCATCCGCGAGGAGATCGGCCCGCTGGCCGAGAAGGTCGACCGCATCGCGTACGAGGTCCAGTACGACTCGGGCGAGTCGCTGAAGGACAAGGTCCGCGACCTGACCTCCGACGTGGCGCAGCTGCGCGGCGAGATCGACACCGTCCTGCGCTTCGTGGACCCGAAGCGCCCCAACCCCAAGGAGTAGCCCCGTGCTCGCCAAGGTCAACACCGAACCCGCCATCGTGTCCGCCGCCGTGGTCGCCGTGCTCAACGCACTCGTACTGCTCGGCGTCGTCACGCTCACTCCCGACCAGGTCGCCGGCGTCAACGCGGCGGTCGTCGCCGTGTTGGCGCTCGTCGTCCGCAACCGGGTGACGCCGGTCGCGAAGTACGGCGACATGGTGGACCCCGCGCCGTGACCCGACGGGCCGACATCGTCGCCACCGCGCAGACCGACGTCGGCACCATCGAGTTCCCGCCGGGGTCCAACCGCACCGTCTACGGGCAGCGGTACGGCCTCAACGGCGTGCCGTGGTGCGCCATCTGGACCTCGGACGTCTACCAGCGCAACGGCCACAATCTCCGCGCCGAGCTCACGCAGCAGTGGGCGTACACGCCCGCAGGGCTGCAGGCGGGGCGTCGTGCCGGGTGGGCGATCAAGCACCGCAACGCCCGCCCCGGCGACATCGTGTTCTTCGACTTCCCCGGCGGTGAGGCCGTCGACCACGTCGGCATCGTCACCGCCAACCTCGGCGACCGCGGCGTCGCCACGATTGAGGGCAACACCTCGAGCGGCACGGCGGGCAGCCAGTCAAACGGGGGCGGCGTGTACGCCCGGACCCGGCCGTGGTCGCTCGTGGCCGGTGTCCTGTCACCGCCGTACCTGACCGACGACACGCCACCACGTCCGCTTCCACCGCCGGCGCCGCCGGTGGTCGTACCCGCCTTGCCCGGCATCGCCGGCGCCCATCAGGAGGGCCCCATGTTCCTCGTCATCGACACCATCGGGATCTTCGCCGTGCTCCCCGGCCCGGTCGTCGTGCCCCTCGACCTGCCGACCTACGCGGCGATGAAAGACCGAAGCCCCGGAACCCCGGTTTTGACCCTGCCACCCGAGCAGGGCCAGTCGGCCCTCGGGCAGCTGCTCAAGGCGTCCGCCAAGGCGCAGGGCGCCTGACCGATGGCCGCACCGAAGGGACCATCACTCGCCGAGTTCGCAGCGTCCATCCCGGACCCGCGCAAGGTGAAGTGGTGCGACTCGCTGCCCGAGGACATCAAGGCGCAGCTGATCGCCACCGAGTGCTCGGCCAACGTCGCCGCCAGGTGGTTGCGGAGCCTCGGCTACGAGGAGGCCACGCAGCAGAAGGTGTCCAGTTGGCTGAGGGCGAACCGTGACCGACAGCCTGGATGAGTTCGCCGAGGCGCAGCGCCACCACTCGCTGCGCCGCGACAACGACCGGCTGAAGGCACGGCTGAAGGCCGCCGACGACGCGCTCGCCGCCGCCCTGCAACGTCTGGACGTGCTCGAGGGCGTCGACCGGCTCGACCCCCGGCCGCCGCGGTGGACGATGCCGAAGCGGCCCCGGTCGTCCTCGGCGGTGGTCGTGGCGATGCTGTCGGACACCCACTGGGACGAGGTCGTCCGACCCGAGGACGTCGCCGGCGTCAACGCCTACAACCGCGACATCGCCACCGCCCGCACCAAGTCGTGGGCGCACCAGCTCGCCGCCCTGCCGACCACCGGGCCGACCGCCGACGTGGAGGGCCTCTGCCTGCTGCTGGCGGGCGACCTGACGTGCGGGCTGATCGACAGCCTGCACATGGTCGGCAGCGACGACACCACGCTCGGCACGCTGCTCTACTGGTCCGAGCAAGCCGCCGCTGCAATCACGCTGCTGGCGGACGCCTACGGCAAGGTGCACGTTCCGGTCGTCGTCGGCAACCACGGCCGGATGACCGCCAAGCCACGCACGAACCTGAAGGCGCGCGACAACACCGACTGGCACCTCGCGCACCTCATCCGTCGGCTGCTCGCCGAGGACAAGCGGGTGACGTGGCAGATCGACGAGGCGTCCGACGCCGAGGTCGAGCTCTACGACCAGCGGCACCTCGTCACCCACGGCGACCAGTTCCGCGGTGGCTCCGGCGTCGGCGGCGTCATCCCGCCGATCAGCCGTGGCGTGTACCGCAAACAGCAGCGCCAGGCGGGCCTCGGCCGCCCGTTCAACCACGCATGGCTCGGCCACTTCCACCAGGAGCTGTGGGGGCCGGGGTGGAGCGTGAACGGCTCCCTGAAGGGCTACGACGGCTACGCAGCGGCGAACAACTGGCCCGCCGAGGCGCCCGCACAGATCGCCGCCTACGTCACGCCGGCGGGCATCGAGTGCCGTACCGCCATCAAGCCGGAGGACTGACCCATGGCATGGTTCGCACCCGACCAGCTGACCAACGCGCCGGTCCCCGACCTGTGGGCGGGTGACTCGGGCCGGTTCTGGGCCCGCCGGGCCGACGGCCGCCAGGTCGATGCCGCCCGCACGGCCGCGCTGGCGCGGGTGGACATCCCGATCAACATGCCCGCCGGGACGACGAACCAAGGTTCGATCTACGGCCAGCCGGTGCAGCAGGTGCCATCCACCGCCCCTCGCTTCAAGTGCTTGGACCTGCGCGAGGGCTGGTTCCCGCCGTGGACCTGGGCGCAGCGTGCCGTGTTCAGCCCGTGTGATCCCGGCGCACTCCAGATCGAGGGTGGTCCGTTTGACCGCCACTGGAGGTGCATCGAGGGCACGTCGCCCGCTGCGGTCGCACTGTGGGAGGTGTGGCACCTGCAGCCGGGCGGATGGCCGCTTGCGCAGCTGCAGGCGTCGTCATGGGCACGGTGGCGGCTGGACATCCCGTGGAACGCCCCCGGCCAGCCGATGGGCGTCGTCGCCGCCGGCTTCCCGCACACGCCGCTGCTGGTGCGATGGCAGGACGTGGAGACCGTCGGAGCGATGAACCACGGCGTGTTCATCGGCCTCGACAACTACAACCCCGGCCGCATCGGCCCGGCGCGTGGCAGCGACGGCACCGACAGCACGCACCCGTGTCGGGCAGGCGAGTGGCTGCGCCTGCGGGCCGACGTGGCGAACCGCATCATCGCCACCGGCACCCCGCAACAGGCCGCGTTCGCGCAGGGCCTCAAGACCTGGGGTGGCTGGGTCGGCGACCGGACGTGGCGGTCCGGTCAGCCCGAGTCGCAGCGCGTCGGCATCATCCAGGGCACGCAGGACACCCGGCTGTCGGTGCTCGGCCAGCTGCGCCTGCGCCTGTCCGACTTCGAGGTTGTCGCGCAGTGAAGCTCCCGGCGTCGATCACCATCGGCCCGCACGTCTACGCGGTCACCACCGACGGCCTGCCCGACGACCTCATCGGCGACAGCGACTGCACGCAGCTGGTGCTGCGGGTGCGTGCCGACATGCCGGAGTCGACCACCGCCGAAACGCTGCTGCACGAATGCCTGCACGCCATCCTCGACGCCACGCCGCTCAGGGATTTCGACGACGCCGTCGAAGAGTCGATCGTCTCCGCGCTCGCCCCGCCGCTGCTTGAGTTGCTGCGCAGGAACCCACGCCTCGTCGCCCTACTGGTGCCGTGACCGACTGGGCCAGGGTCGACAACCTGGCCCGCACCGCGTGGTGGCCGTGGCGCCACCACCCGGACATCGAGGACATCGCACAGGAATGCCGGATCGTCGCGTGGCGCCACGCCGAGAAACCCGACGCGGTCATCGTCACGATCGCCCGCCGGCGGATCATTGACTGCCTCCGCTCGTGGCACGGCGACCGTCGCGCCGGGCGCCGCCCGCCGCCCGTGCTGGTGCCGCTGGACGGCCACGATCGGCCGACGGTGGATGAACTGCCACCGTCGGTCAGCTGGGGACTCGCCGGGCGTCACGCCGTCATCGCCGACGGCCTGGCGTCCGGCGAGCGGCCGCAGGAGATCGCCGCGACGATCGGCGTGTCGCCGTCGCGGGTGAGTCAGCACATAGCCGAGCTACGGAAGCTCGTCGTCTAGGTCTGCGGCGTTCCCTTCCGCCGCCTTCGCCCCCGCCTCCCTCGGCCGCTACCCCGAGGTCGTAGGCGGGGGCGTTGTCGCGTCTACGCCACCGCATCTCGCAGATCCCCACGCCCGACGGCGACATAGTGGTGCAGCGACGTCAACCCCTCATGACGCAGCACTGCGGACACCACGGCCAGCGGGACGCCGCGACGGGCCATCTCGGTGCCGCAGGTCCGCCGCAGGCTGTGGCAGCTGTGCTCGGGCCCGATGCCCGCCACCGCCATCGCGCGCTTCACCCGGTCGTGCAGCGTGGTGGACGACCACGGCCACACCTCGTCGCCGTCGGTCGGCCACAGGTTCACCACCGTGCGGCTCGCCGGGATCATCGCCGTGCGCCCACCCTTGCCGGTCACGCGCAACCAGTCGCCGTCCACCAGGGCGTCGGTCGGCAGGTGCGTGACCTCGTCGCGGCGTAGCCCACAGTCGAGCATGAGTGCCACGGGTAGCTCCATCTCGGTGCCCGCGACGACGGAGCGCAGCCGGTCGACCTCCTCGGCGGTGAGCACCAGCGGGTCGCGCTTGGGCACCTTCGGCATCCGCACCAGTTCGCTGGGGTCGTCGCTGCGGATGCCCGCGGAGACGCAGAACCGGAGGAACCCGCGCACCGCCATGAGCGACGCCCGGCGGCTCGCCGGCTTGAGGTCTGCGGTGGACGCCCACCAGCGGAGGAACGCCTCGGCGTCGCCGTGCTCGGGGTCGAACACGTCGCAGAACCGGGAGATGATGGACCTTCGCTGCCGCTCGCTCGTCGGTGCGTAGCTACGCGACAGCAGATACATGTCGAGGGCTTCCCTTCCCTTCATGGCGCCATCAGTCGGCAGGTCGTCGCCGAAGTTGAGTTGTTGCGGAGTGTGCGGCGAGCCTTCACCGCTCATGACGTGGCCACTCGGGCCGACGGCGTCAGTTGCTGTGGACGACGCCGACCCCGACAAGAGGGGGCGGAGCCTCATAGGCCGGAAGGCCTACGTGTATTGACCCACGGGTAACGGCGGAAGCCTCATCGGGTAGGAACCACGACGGCGGGAATCCGGTCGCCCGTGCCCACGCGAGCAGCTGGTCGACCGACGGCGTGGTCGTGCCGTGCTCCCACGACGACACGGTGCGCCGGGTGACGCCGACGACCTCGGCGATCTCCTCCTGGCGTAGCCCTACCCAGCGCCGGGACTGCTGGAGCCTGCCGGCGAAGGTCGGCGCCCCCGCCATCTGCACGTTCGTGCCGGTGTTCGTCATGTGCTCCATGGTGGACCCCTAACACCTGTTAGGCAAGTCCAGAACAGCTCAAGGGAAGAAAGTTTCCCGCGAGGGGTTGACGCCTGTTCAGTCCCGTGGTTGAGTCATCGCCCATGAAGGGAAGTCAACTTCTTACGACGGGAGAGGTCGCCACCCGGGCACGGGTGAGCCGCACCACCGTCCACTACTGGCACAAGGACGGCAAGCTCGCCGCCGCTCAAGTCGTCAACGGCATCCGACTGTTCGACGCCGACGCGGTCGACGCCTTCCTGGCACAGCGCGAGGTGGCGTCATGAGCGCCACCCGCCGACCCGGCTACTTCGCCTTCATTGTCGAGGAGGAGCCCGTCACCGTCGAGTTCCTCGACCAGCTGGCCGACCTCGGCGAGTGCGAGCACCTCAGCGACGACGCCCGCGAACTGATCCGCCGGGCGGTGGGTGCGCTCATGGAGTTGCTGCCCGACACCCGCTGAACACCCACCCCCGGCCGGGGCACCCGGTCGGGGGTCGGCGTCGCTGGGTTCCCTCCCGGACGGCACGCCGCCGAACCCCGTCCCGGTCCCCCGGCACCCGTAGGTGCCCCACCCCTGGGGGAGAAGGAGCCGGGGGGCCGCAGTCCAGAAAGCCAACGCCGCCGACCCCTCGCATCGGAAGCAGGGCCGGCGGCGCCGAACAAGGGAGAAAGCTAGTGGACCAGATCATCAGTGACATCTCGCTCGTGCTCACGGATCAGCCGTTGACCGTGACCTGCAGCAACGACGACCACTACGAGCCCGGGCGCTGCGAGTGGATTCAGGTCAAGCTCACGATCGGCGCCAGGTTCAACGGGTCGCGGGTGCTGCTGTACGCCAAGCCCGAGGAGCTGCTCGCCTTCGCCGAGCAACTGCGCGACGCCGCCCACACCGTCGAACTGGCCCGCATGAAGGCCGAGGTGGCGTCGTGAGCGGCTTCGCCCACGCCATCGCGTTCTTCAGTGTCGTCGGCCTCGGGATGTTCTGCCTGCGGGCGTGGATGTTCCCCGGCGATGCCGAGCACGCCCGCCGCCGTCAGGACACTCAGCTGCGCCAGCGACGCGAGCAGGCCAGCGCTGCCGAGTGGACGAGGACCGGACGATGAGCGCCCCCGAACGCCCCGATGAAGTGCCAGACGACGCCGAGCCGGTGACCGTGACCCTGTGGATGAGGGCTGCGGACGCCGACGCGGTGCACCGTTTCTGGTGGCCGAGCGGCATGGCCGACAGCGCCACTTTCGGTTGGGTTTCGGACTGCGGCATCCCCGTGCCGCGCCCGCCGCGCACCGGGCCGCTCGGACTCAGCGAGGAGGACACGCGAGAGGTGGCCGGCATCACGGCCAGCAAGTGGGACGACAGCCTTCCGGGTCGCGTGTGGCCCGCTCTCGCTGCCGTTTGCCGCGAGCAGGTCGCCGCATGGGATGCGGAGGACGCGCGATGACCTGGCCTGACTCCGACGATGTGATCATGGCGCTGATCGGGGTTTTCGTCGCCGCGGCAACGCTCGCCCTTTTCGCTCTGGTGGTCGCGTTGATCGTGAACCCCGACCTCTTGAGTGCCGACGCTGCCGTCGTGCGCGTCTCGAACTGTGAGGCCCCACGATGACCGCCGACCGTTCACCGTCGCGTGCCGTCGCGAACGGCAGACACCTCCACGCCGTGCCCGACCGCGACGGCCAGCCGCTCGTCGGCGTGTTCTGGGCGCTGCTGTTCACGCTCGCCGTCGTCGGCCTGGTCGCCCTCGCCGTCGCCGGCTGCACCGCCCAGCCCGAGCGGCCGGTGCCGTGCGTCGGCTGCGTCATCACGGAGGGCGGAAGGTGAGCGCGACCCCGATCACCGACGCCGCGAATGCCGATAGCTCGACGGCCCTCAATGCTCGCGCACGCGCCCTCACCGCCGCCGCCCTCACCGGCCCGCTGGTGGAGGACGTGCAGTGCCCGGCGTGCAACGACTGCGGATGGGAACACGACAACCACCGGATTCCGTGCCGAACGTGCGGAGTCACCGGCACCGTGCGGCTCGTCGTGCACGTCGTCACGCCCGACCTTGCGGTGTTGGCGCAGGCCTTGCGAGAGGTGGCCGACAACTGGCACGGCGAGCCGCTGTACGACGCGATGAACGCCGCCGCCGCCATCCTCGACCCGCAGGACGGCGACCGGTGACCGCCCCGACGAGCGCGAAACTGCGGGAGCGGGCGAGGGTCTTGCGTTCCGTGTACCACCCGCTTGACGACTCGCTGGCCTACGACGCCGCCGACAACCTCGACCTGCTGGCCGACCTGCTCGACGCCATCGGGGACGACCCGCCGTGTCAGTGGTCGGCGTCGGCTCGGCCGCGCCATCGGTGCGGGATCTGCACGCTGTGCCGCATCGCCGCCGTGCTCTACAAGGCGGGCGACAAGTGACCGCGCACGACACCCCGTGGGGCCCGGTCGCCCGCATCGTGGACGAGGCCACCGAACTGCGGGCCGAGAACGCCACGCTCCGCAAGCTGCTGCGCGTGATCAGCGAGCGGCACCGCAAGGCCGAGTTGCTCTACCGCGGCGCACGCGACGACGCGTGGAAGGCCCGCCAGGAAGCCGACCGGCTGCGCCAGGCGATCGCCCGGCACCGGGAGCGGGTGACGCTCGGAACGGCGGTCGATGACGAACTGTGGGAGGTGCTCGGTGGCTGACGACAAGGTGACGGTGCCCGTGGAGATGACACGGGCCGAGGTGGAGAAGTTCACCGACGGCGAGATTCCCGCCAAGTTCCTGCCGCTGGTGACCGCCTGCCGCCGCTGGCTGGCTGACAACCCCGAGCCCGAACCCGAGCCCGAGCGGGTGGTGCTGTCGCAGTGCGCCTACCGGGCCGACCTGTACGTCGGCCTCCGACGCGCCGTCCCCGCCGAGGCCCTGCGCCCCGGCGACCGGGTGGCTGGGCGGGTGGTGGAGTCGGTCAGCGTGACGCCGAACGAGGTGTGGGTCGACTGGACGATGGGCGGCTGTCGCTGGCTGCCCGGCACGCTCGTCCTGCTCGACGCGGAGGGCGACCAGTGATCGCCGCCATCCGCCGCATCCTCGGCATCACCGAGGCCGAGGACGACACCGTCGAGCACGTCGCCCGGCTGTACCTCCGCATCCGCACGCTCGAGGCCGACGTCGCCCGGCTGGACGCCGTCTGCCGGGCCCTGGCCAAGCAGCGGCCGGTGCACGACATGGACGAGGTCAGCCGCAAGCGCTTCATGCGCGAGTGGGTGACGGCGAACGACCCGAACGGCGAAGGGAGCGCAACGTGATTGAGGTCCGTATCCGTGTCGATGACGTGGTTGACGTGGCCGACGTGCTCGACACCATTCCGATGGGTCACCGGCCGGTCGTCGAGGTCATCGACGACGGCCTGCTGCTGGCTTACGACTTCACCGAGCCCGAGGGCGTCGAGGTCGACGACGAGCCGGAGCCCGAGCCCGAACCGACGTCTACGCCCAAAGTGGACGTGCTGGCGCTGCACCCCGAGGGCGGGCGACCGCTGGCCTCGCTGCCCGAGCCCGACGAGGACGACCCGTCGTCCATGTCGTGCGCCGATGCCATCGTCGACCTGTTGACCACCGAGCCCGACGAGGCGTTCACCGCCCCCGAGCTCGCCGCCGAGTTGACGAGGTGGACCAAGGGCACGGTGGCGTTCACGCTCGGCCAGCTGCACCGCGAGGGCCGCATCGAGCGGGTGAAGCGCGGCGCCTACAAGGCCGCGTCGTGAACCCCTGGACCACCGACACCGACAGCACCGGCACGATGTCGGCCGAGGAACTGCTCGACCTGATCCGCCGCCCCGAGTGGTGGGGGCGGGCGGCGTGCCGCGGCGCCGGCAATCGGGCGTTCTTCCCGCACAAGGGCGAGGACAACTCCGAGGCCCTCACGTACTGCAGGCGCTGCCCGGTGACCGAGGAGTGCCTGGCGTGGTCCATGTCGGGCGGCAGCTGGGTGCCCGGCGTGTGGGGCGGCAAGAGCGAACGCCAGCGCCGTGAGCTGATCCGGCTGTACCGCACCTGTCGCATCTGCGGCGAGCGCATCACCAAGGTGCGCCGGGTCAGCATCTGCGGCGAGGACTGCGAGCGTGAGGCGAAGCGGCGCAGCCAGTACGCGAGCAACCAGCGGCGGGCGGTGGCGGAGTGAGCGACGACGCCGTGCTGCGGTGGCTCACCGCCGAGCTCATCAGCCACCACGACCTCGTCCGCATCGTGCGCGGCGAGGTGGCCAAGCCGACGGACCTGCACGTCCGCAGCGTCACGCGTGGCGCTGCGTGCCGGGAGTGGCAGTTCAGCAGTGACACCAAGGGCATCGCCGTCGAGCGCCACGTCGACTACGGCCGGGCGTTCGTGACCTGGGCGGCCGTCGTGCGCACGGCCAAGGAGGCCGCCGAGGGCCTCGGCCCGTTGTGCGACGCGTGGGTGGCCGAGGTGAAGAAGGGCGGGCCCAACAGCGACGCCGCGCGCCACGCGGCCGAGACCATGCACATGGCGTTCCGTGCGGCGCTGGCCGATCACGGCCAGCTCGAGCTGTTCGGAGAGTCGGCGTGAGCCTCACCCCCACCCAGCTGTCGCTGCGCCACCTGAGGGACCAGGGCTGGCCGCTGGTCGAGGTCGTGGAGCGGTGGAACCCGCACGCCCGCATCCGTCAGGACATGTTCGGCCTGCTCGACATCGTCGCCGTGGACGCCGTGTACGGCTCCACCCTCGGCGTGCAGACGACGAGCGCGACCAACGTCGCCGCCCGCGTCCGCAAGCTGCGCGAAGCCGCGGCGACCGGCGTCCTGCTCGGCGCCGGCTGGGACCTCGTCGTGCACGGGTGGAAGAAGGAGCGCGGGCGCTGGGTGCTGGCCCGCGAGGTTGAGATCACCGAATGCGTTTGGAAGGGACCGGAGGAATGACGACACACCACCCCACCGTCGTCTACTCAAGGTTCGGCAGGCCCAGCTGGGCGTGCTGCACCTGCGGGTGGACGTCGCGCCTGTGCTGGGAGCCCGACGCCAGGGCCATGCACAACGAACACCGGGCACAGTGCGAGGAGGCCAACCGTGGCCGTCGATGACGCACAGCACGCCCAGTGGCTCGACTGGCGCAAAGGCGGCATCACCGCCACCGACGTCGCCGACGCCTACGCCGGCACCTACGGCGGTGCCTACGCCGTTGTTGCGAACAAGTTGGGCAAGCTCCCGCCGAAGGAACAGACCGACGCCATGACCCGCGGCCACCGCTGGCAGCCGCTCATCGCTGACGCCGTGCACGCCCTCACCGGCCTGCACGTCGTCGGCGAGGAAACGTGGTGCGAGCACCCTGAGCGCAGCGAATGGCGCTGCACGGTCGACGGTTTCCTCGCACCCGAACCCGAGGTCGGCATCGACGAGGTGACCGGCGTGCTCGAGGTCAAGACGACCGGCGCCGGCGCCCGGCTTGACATGTCCCGCACTGAGGCCCAGGTGCAGTGGCAGATGCTCGTCACCGGCATCGAGTCGGCCGTGGTGGCCGCCGCCACCATCGACGACGGCACCGACGAGTGCGTCGGCATCCGACTGCATCGCGTTGTGGCCTCGCCCATGCACCAGGCGCAGCTGGCCGACGTCGCCGAGACGTTGTGGCAGCACGTCACCGACGGCACCCTGCCCGACCCCGACACGCCCAGCGCCCTCGACGTCGTAAAGGCCGCCAACGGCACCGCCGACTACGACGCCGACACCGTCGACCTGTCCGACATGGCCGAGGACATCGCACGCCTCGGCGAGATCAAGACCGCAGTCAAGGCCGTCACCGACGAACGTGACGAGCTCGAGGCTCGCATCCGTGCCGCCATCGGCACCGCCACCACCGGCAAGTGCGGCGACTGGACCGTCAGCGTGTCCAAGCCGACACGCGTGCTCACGCCCGACGCTGAGGCCCGACTCCTCGCCGAACGACCCGACCTCGCCAAGACGGTGCTGGACCGCGACCGGGCCAAGACCGAAGCCGCAGACCTCTACGACGCACTACGGGAACCCGTCGGCGCCCGCAGGCTGACCATCAAGCAGAAGGGAAACCGATGACCAACATCACACCCGTCCTCAAGGGACGGACCCCGAGTACGGCTGTCGCGCCACGCGAACAGCACGACGTGCAGATGACCAGAGCACTGGCCATTGCAAAGGCGGGCGAGATGCTGCCCCGCCAATACAAGGCCAACCCCGGCGCCATCCTGCTCGCCATGGACTGGGCCGACCGCCACGGCGTGTCCGTCATGGACGCCCTGCACGGAGTCGCATGGGTTCAGGGCCGGCCCGTCATCGACGCCACCCTGCAGCGGTCGCTCGCCATCAAGGCCGGGTACCGCATCATCCCGACCGAGGTCACCCGCGACGCCGCCAGCGTGCAGGTCGTCCTGCAGGCCACCGGACAGGTGCTCGGCACCGCCACCTACACCATGGACGACGCCCGTACCGCTGGGCTCGCCGGCAAAGACAACTGGAAGAAAAACCCGGCCGACATGCTCCTCGCACGAGCATCGACACGAGCCGTGCGCCGCTTCGCACCCGACGCCCTCATCGGCGGCGCCATCACCGACGACGAGGCCGACTACGACCTCGAGGACCCGGTGACCGTGCTGGCCACAGCCGAGCCCGCCCAGGTCGACCAGCCGGCCGAGCCCGAGCCCGAGCTCGCACCGGAGCTCGACAACATCGAGGACGCCGAGGTCATCGAAGCGCCCACACTGGCCGTCGTGCCCGACGACGAGCCGACCGCCGAGCGCGACGCCACCCCCGAGACGCGTGGCAAGGCCAAGGCCGCCGTGGAACGCATCAAGGCCGACGGCAACTACTCCACGCTCGTGGAACGGATGAAGGCCGAGGACATCGGCGTGCAGGCCGCCAAGTGGACCGAAGCGCAGGCCGAACGGGTCATCGCCATCGCAGACGGGATCATCCTGTGAGTGCCGCGGCCACCATCGTCGGCAACCTCACCCGGGACCCCGACCTCAAGTTCACCAACAGCGGCCTGGCCATGGCCACCTTCGGTGTGGCCGTCAACCGCCGCAAGCGGGACGAGGCCGGGAACTGGGTCGATGACGACGCGTCGTTCTTTGACGTTGTCGCATGGCGGGACATCGCCGAGCACGTCGCCGAGTCGCTGCAGAAGGGCGACCGGGTCGTCGTGACCGGCACGCTGCGCCAGCGGACGTGGGAAGCCGACGACGGCACCAAGCGGTCCAAGGTCGAACTGACCGCTGAGGACATCGGTGCGTCACTCCGCTTCGCCACGGCCGTGATGACCAGGGCCGAACGGCGCGGCACCCGTGGCGGCGTCAGCCCCGAAGAAGAACCTTTCTGACGCCATCGGTTGGCCCGGTGGGAGTTGCCGCTCCCACCGGGCCGGGTGTCCATCCGTCCAGTGCATGAAGGGAAGAACATGAACGACCGTACCCAAGTGGCGGCGCCGTGACGCTGCTCGCCGACGCCCACGGCGAACTGGTCGCGCTCGACCACCGGGTCACCGATCTCGGCATCGCCGCCACGCTGCTTGACGACGACGCCATCGCAGCACTCGACCGAGAGCGGCGCGACTGGCGTCCAATCTGCCCCGGCTGTCGCCAGGAACTGGTGCTCAAGCGATACCCCAACCGATCCGACGCCTACCTGTTCGCCCACAAGCCCGGCGAGGCCGAGAACTGCGCCGGGGCATCCGCCGGCGAGTCCGCCGCCCACCACGAGCTCAAGCTGCGCGTCGCCGAGCTCGGCAAGCGTGCCGGGTGGACGCCACGCCTCGAGGTGTACGGCGACGGCAACCGCTGTCGCGCCGATGTGCTGTTGACCAAGGACAAGGAACGCAGGCCCTGGGAGGTGCAGCTTTCCGACTTGGCCACGCCTGACGCCATCGAGCGCACCACGATCCTCGGCGAGTCGTTTGGCCAGCCCGTGTGGCTGCACACGTCCGACACCATGTGGGCACGCAAGGTGCCCGCGCTGCGACTGGACCGTGAGCGCAAGCAGGTCGTGGACGGCCTGTACGACCGGACCGGCGACCACCGGCGCGAGGCCATGTCACTCGGTCGGGTCGTCGCCAACGTCCTGCACGGGCAGCTGCTGTACGTCTACGACGAGCACCGGGCCGGCGGGTTCGGCTACTGGTTCGCACCGAACGCCAAGTCACGCACGCCGGACGCACCCTTCAGGCCCTACGACCGGCACGACACGCCCATCGGCGGCCAGGTGGTGTGCAAGAGCTACCAGCACGACGAACCGACGCCAGTCGATGACGACGCCATCCGACCGCCGGACCCCGTGATTGCCGCGAGATGCGTCAACCTCGCCGAACCGGTCACCTGCGGATGCGGACGGCTCGCGTGGGCGCTGTACCCCACCGTCTGCTGGATCTGTGCGCGTGGCAAATGAGTGACGACCGCACTCCCATCGACACCCTGTCCGAGCTCGTCGACCGGGCGCGCGAGGAGTACCAGCGGGCCGACCTAGCTGCCCTCGTTCAGACGTTCATGGCGCTCAAAGTGACCGCCAACAACTGCGAGGTGCGAGCCCGCCTGCGCCTGCGCGAGCAGATCGAAGCCGAGCGCAACAGGAAGGACGGCTAGTGGGTCGCAAGCAGATGCCGTGGTTCCGGTTCTACACCGAGGCCCCGAACGACCGGAAGGTGCGCCGCTTGTCGCCGTCGCATCGCTGGGTGTGGGTGTGCGTCCTGGCCGCCGCCAGGCAGTCGCCCGAGCCCGGCCGGCTGCTCGTTTCGGACGGCGTTCCGATGACCGTCGCGGACCTCGCAGACTATGCAGGGGTTACCCACAAGGTCGCCAAAGCGGCGCTTGAAGGGATGCAAAAGGTCGGACTTACGGCGCAAGACGGGCGCACGTTGGTCGTCCCTGCGTGGCACGAACGGCAGTATCAGTCAGACACTTCCACGGACCGTGTTCGGCAGCACCGATCCCGAAATATCAAGGCGGACGGCGATATTGAAACGTTTCATAACCGTTCCAGTAACGGCGATGGAACGTTCCTGAAACGGTCGAAGGAACAACTTAGAAACGCGCCAGAGACAGAGACAGAGACAGATACAGAAGGTGAACACTCTAGAGATGACTACGCGGGGTCATCCGAGCCGCTCACGGACGGCAAGGCACGCAGGGTGCTGGCACGGCTCAGGGCCTCGGCCCATCCCGACTCACGCGAACGCCTGGCCGGCGAAGCCGTAGCCGCACTCCCCGCGCTGCTCGCCGACTTCGACGCACCCGACGACGTGCTCGTCAGCTACCTGCTGGGCGAGGGCGCCAACCTCAAGCTGTACCGGCGGACCGAGTGACCTCGCTCGACGACCTCGACCTCGTCGCTCAGTGCCGGGCGGCTGCCTACGTCCTCGCCGCTGTCGCCCGCACCTTCCGCGACATCGACCGCCCGGCCATGAGTGACCAGTGCGTCACCTTGGCGATTTGGTTCCACGACCTCGCCCACGACCTCGAGTCGATCCTCAAGGAGCAGCCATGAACCAGCAACTCACCACCTTGCGCGCACAGGGGCAGTCGGCACTGTGGGACCTTGAGGCCGTCCTCAAGGCGCTGCCCACGGCCATCGCCCTGCTCGCCGACAGCCAGCCCGGCTACCCGTCGGGCGGCGAGGGTGGTAGCTCGCCGGGCTCGCACAGTGATCGCACCGGAAACCTCGCGTGCTCCCCGCCAGACTTCGCCCGTCGTGACCACGACGACCTGGTGCGACTCATGCGTCGCATCCGTGACGACGCAAAGGACGCGGCAATGATCTGCGCGAGGTGGAAGCCGCCATCCGCGCAGTGGCGAGACGACCTCGCCACCGAGGCCGGCGCCGCCTACGTGGATACCTGGTGCAAGTCGCACCTGCGGGTGAAGTCGATGGAACCCCGACGCTCCGAGGGTGGCAACCTGTGCCGCTGGTGCCAGGACGTGGCCCGCGACATCGGCGCCGGGATGCCGCCCGAGTGGCTGGTCGACAAGCGCAGCCGTGGCGTGCGCATCACGTCTGCCGACCTCGATCGTGCCCGCAGCGAGGCTAAGGCGAGCCGCAAGAAGCGGAGGCGTTGACCTTCCATGCCGTCGGCGTGTACGCTACGGGTTGGCTAGAACGACTCCACCCCGGCGAGGGGTGTCGCAGCGTTCGCCACCCGCCCATGAAAGTGCCTCGGCGCAGTTGCAGCTGCCCGAGGCGTGGCCGACACCTCAGGAGGTGCCGACGTGAAGCATCGTACTGGCGTGCGCGGATCGTCCCGGGCCGGCGTCACCACCACGTGGGACCCGAAGCCCGACTCGATGGAGCGCCTGGGCGCTCGCATCGTGATCATGGGCGACTGCTGGGTCGTCGACGGGAAGCCCGACCGATACCACCGCATGACCTACCGCGGCGCACGCACCGAGCTGGCCCACCGGTTCGTCTATGCCGAGGTCAACGACGTGACGCTCGGCGCCGACGACGTGATCCACCACCTGTGCGAGGTCAAGGGCTGCGTCCGACCCGAGCACCTGCACGCCACCACCGCCAGCGACCACAAGCGCATCCACGACGGAACGATCACCGCCGAGGAATCGAGGACCACACCCGAGCTCACCCTGCAAGCTGCTCATGGCTGAAGCTTCCTGAGAAACGGGGAGACGATGCCACCACGACGCAACGGCGGCAGCCGCCCCTGGCGCAGAACCACCACACGCATCGTCCGACGAGACGCCGGCATCTGCCACCTCTGCGGACAACCCGGCGCCACCACCGCCGACCACCTCGTACCCGTCTCGCTCGGCGGCACCGACCACCCCGACAACCTGAGAGCCGCACACCTCGACTGCAACCGCCGACGAGGCAACCGCTCCGTCGGCATCGCCAAGGCGGAGCTCACGCAGCGGTCCCATCCCACGACTGACACATGGGCCTGGTAGACCCAACCTGAGAACGAAGTGACCCGGGCGCTGCGCCAACAGCCCCGGGTCGTGGCCGACACCCCGGGAGGTGCCGACGTGGGCAAGTCTCGCACCCGATACGACATCACGCGATGCCAGAGCTGCAGCGTGATGATCTGCCGCACCCGACCAGTTCGCGGCCAGGTCCCGAAGTGGTGCGGTGAGTGCGACCCCAGAGAGCACCGACTCTCTCCACGGTCATGCGACTGGTGCCAGCAGACATACCAGCCCCGCCGATCGGACAGCCGGTTCTGTTCACGAAGGTGCATGAACCGGACCAACTGGTCTCCCTGCACCGACGTCGCGCTGGTTCGTCGAGTGAGGCCCGAACCCGAGTCGCTTCCATCTTCGGGCCGCACGTTCGTCGCAGGCTCATGCCGCAGGTGCGGGTCTCAGTTCGTGATCGTGGACCAGCTCTCCAACATCTTCTGCTCATCCAGTTGCCAAAAGGCCGACGGGCGGGCACGTCGCCGAGCACGCAAGCGGGACGCGTACGTCGCTGACGTGTGGCGCTCCCGCATCTTCGAGCGGGACGGCTGGCGCTGCCAGCTCTGCGGCAAGGCCACCCAACGCAACGCCGTGGCTCCACACCCCAAGGCGCCTGTGCTCGACCACATCATTCCCCTCGCCCAGGGCGGAACCCACGAACCGGCCAACGTCCAGTGCAGCCACTTCCTGTGCAACTGCCTCAAGTCCGACGGCGCCGCCAACGACCAGCTCCGCCTCATCGGATGACCGGGGTGGGGGGTGACCCGCGATCGGTCGCACGGCCCC